>Ga0116226_10006329_pt1 | contig 10634 bp, 19 predicted proteins | sample S1TSphfallax_FD_89692 | JGI IMG/M metagenome (GOLD analysis project Ga0116226, IMG submission 89692) | Host-associated microbial communities from peat moss isolated from Minnesota, USA - S1T2_Fa - Sphagnum fallax MG | ecosystem: Host-associated > Plants > Peat moss > Unclassified | place: USA...
AGAAGTCCAGGATTGACTAGATGTTGACTTGATAATTCTCAAGTCTCCACTCTCATCAGCATCTCAAGTCTTCACAATTCAATTTCTCCAATGACCCATAACAACAACAAACAAACAAACAAACAAACACCATAAGCATAATAGAGTGGGGCTAATTATGTCACTAATGAGGATGGTGATGGTGTTTGGGTGTTAACCAATGATTAGTGCAACAACGCCCCGAAAATAATAACAATTTTTTCAAAAGAGAGAAGCTTTCCAAAAAACACAAAAAATGGGGTCTTCTTTTTGTGCCTTCTTCATCTCTCTTGCTTTTTACCATAATAGACATGGGCTGGGCTTTTTAAAAAGCCTTAGACTTTAGACTTTGGCATTTTGGGTTTTGGCAATTTGCTTGTGGCTTTGACTGACTAGTTTTGTTTTGTTTTGTTTTTAAGGTATTCCTTTGTGTTGCAAAAAAACTGGGTCATGGAAAAAGTGGCAAAGTCAAAAAGAAATAAGTAGAGGAGGAGGAGAGGGGGAAATGGGAAGCAGAAGGGAAGAAGAAAACAAGTGAGGAGGAGTCTTAATAGTAGTAGTAGCAGAGTTGTTGGATTGTTAAGTCATTTATTATCAAAGGGGATGATTTGTCCAACTGCTCACACATAAAGTGCTTTCTCTCCTGCAAACACTTCCTCTCTCTCTCTCTCTCTTAGTCTATCTCTCTCTCTGCTTCTTCTTCATCATCATCATCATTGCACACATAAAACACACTCACACAACAATCACTCTTCATCACAACAACAACAGATATTCAAATCAAAAAGGTTTGCAACATTCACCCAAGTTGCAATACACATTCGTTCATTCTTCTCTCATCACCATCATCTTCTTCTTCTTCTTCTTCTTCCTTCTTCTTCTTTCCCCATTCCTCTCCCATCTCTTGTTCTCTACCTACTACCCATCTCTCTTAGGATTTCTCTCTCTCTCTCTCTCTCAGTGTTTGAGACTCTCTCTCTCTTTTCAACACTGTCTTTTGTCTGTGTGTTTTTTTTTTTACACCCCACTTTGGGTCTCTTGAATGGGAGTATGATTAGTGAGTGAGCTTGGTGAGCTCCCTGCAAAAGATTTTGCACTGTTTTTAGCAGCAGCTTGTTGTTGTGTTGTTGGGTCTTGTTTGTTTTTGAAGGAGCTCTTTCTCTCTCTCACTCTTTTTTCTTTTTTTTTGTTGTGTTTCTCTGTTTTGTTTTGGTTTCTAGATACACAAGGAAGTGGGTGTGGAAGTTTGTGAGTGGAGATTTGTTAGATTGGAAACAGAGCTCGAAGTGGGTTTCCAAGAGAAGAGGAGAGAAGATTTGGCGTGAAAAGGTTGATGAGCTTTTCGAATTTTTGGGCTTGAAAGACGGCAGAGATTTACGTTTTTGTAGTGATTGATTGTTTGGAGGTGAAGAAGCAGAGGGTGGATTGATTGTGTGTGTGACGGTCTCTTGGATTTGGAGGAGCAAGAAAGGAAGGAAGGAAGGAAAAGAAGAAGGCCCACAGATCTAGGGTCAGGAGAGAGGGAGGGAGGAGGAATCGATCAATCGCGCACAAAACAAATTCCATTTGTTTGCGATTCGTTTGTGTGCTGACGGGAATTTGTGACTGGATCCCCAAGGGACAGGAAACATGATCGAGCAACTGGTGCACGGCGCCGGTGGTGCCGTGAATAATGGTGGTGGTGGTGGTGGGAGTAGCGTGATGACGGTAGCAAATGGGAAGGCTGCTGGAACGAAGAATGTGTCTTCACCTTCGCAGGTGGTGGATGACTACTGCTATGCATTGGGAGGCACTCACCCAATTCGAAGTATCTTGATTGCCAACAATGGAATGGCGGCAGTCAAGTTCATCCGGAGCATCAGGTCATGGGCCTATGAGTCGCTCGGAGTGGAGAGAGCTGTGCTGTTGGTGGCCATGGCTACTCCTGAAGACATGAGAATCAATGCCGAACATATTCGAATGGCTGACCAGTTTGTGGAAGTCCCCGGAGGCACAAACAACAACAATTACGCCAATGTCCAGCTGATTGTTGAGGTTAGTTAGGTTCCTCCCTCATCATTCTTTTCCTCAAATGCTTGCTGCTCATGCATGGGCCCCCACAAGGAATCACAACTGACTGACTCCTTCACCCACCACCACCACCACCATCATCATCAGGTCTAAATGTGGAATGAAGCTGTGACATCTTGGGCTTGCAGATTGCAGAAAGAACAGGAGTGACAGCAGTGTGGCCTGGATGGGGGCATGCATCAGAGGTTCCTGAACTTCCAGAAACACTTCTATCTCGTGGAATTCTGTTTCTGGGACCTCCAGCAGGGCCCATGGCTGCTCTAGGAGACAAAATTGGGTCATCGCTCATTGCACAGGCTGCAGGCGTGCCAACTCTTGCATGGAGTGGCTCTCATGTCAGTAGTCTTTCCTTTTTCTCTGTCTGCACCATCTTCTCCTCCTCATCCTTGTGAAAATCCTGCATCTGTGAAAAAAATCATTCTCCTCCAGAAATGGTTTCCCTTCTGCAACTGGCAAAGTTTCAGCAGATGTTGAGCTTATTGTGCATTGTCTTATTGCGTCCTCAAAGCTGGTCGAATGTGGCTTATTGTGTGCTGCAGGTCAAGATGCCATTCGAGAACTGTAAAGAACCAATCCCAGATGAGCTCTACCGGCAGGCATGTGTCTATACAACTGAAGAGGCTCTTGCCTCATGTCAAAAGATAGGCTATCCTGCCATGATCAAAGCATCTTGGGGTGGTGGAGGAAAAGGCATACGCAAGGTATGAAGCTCCTTCATCATTGATCTCAATCCCATCACCATAATAAGCCCAAATCTCACTGAGGAGAAATAGTTCACGATGTCAGCTAGCCAAATTTGCCCACAGTTTTGTGACAAAAGGGTTCTTCTTGGCGTGCACTGGAGTGCAGGTGCACAATGATGATGAAGTGAGAGCATTGTTCAAACAAGTGCAAGGTGAAGTACCAGGGTCTCCAATTTTCATCATGAAGCTTGCATCTCAGGTGGGTGTTCCTCATCCTGTGAATGGGACAGTTGCAATGTATCCATCTCTGGAAGAAAATTGACTTTGCAATCAGGTTCTCTTGGCTTTTTGTGAACTGGATTGATTCTGTGAACATCTGAATCCATATGCCTTGGCCTTATGTGGGTGTGGTGGAACAGAGTCGACATTTAGAGGTTCAATTGATATGTGATCAGTACGGGAATGTGGCAGCCCTCCATAGTCGTGACTGTAGTGTGCAAAGACGCCACCAAAAGGTATGGTTGCACCTTGCCTTTTCACCCTCCAGGTCTTTTCTTTTGCTGCAAACTCATTGATATTTATTGCCATCTATTCTGCACCTCAGCCTGGTGCACTAATGTTTCTCATACAAATCTGGATGGTTTGAAAACTGGCAATCCTTGTGACAGATCATTGAGGAAGGTGCTATCACGATTGCACCCCCTGAGACAGTGAAGCGCTTAGAGCAAGGGGCTTGTCGGCTCGCCCAGTGCGTCAATTACATTGGTGCTGCAACTGTAGAATATCTCTACAGCATGGAGACTGGTGACTTTTACTTCCTGGAGCTCAACCCACGTCTTCAGGTACTTGGGCTTGAGTATTCAATGTCACAATGTGGATGAGTGAGCAGACAAATTTCATTTCTGTAGAATATTTTATTGGAAGGATTGCTGTGGTGGGAACACAGATTCAGCTGTAACAACGTGAATCTCACAGGCAGTGCCCAGTCTGCTATTTCTGACTTGTAATATTGTGGGTGCAGGTGGAGCATCCAGTCACTGAATGGATTGCTGAAGTGAATCTGCCTGCAGCTCAGCTTGGTGTGTGCATGGGCATTCCCCTCTGGCGGATGCCTGGTATGGTTCTCTTTGCCTTCTTGCAGTTGGACCATCTCAAGTTTAGCTGGCATTGGCATTATCACAATTTGTGGAGAGGCAGATTCTCAACTTGTTTTAGAACAATCGGAATTTCATCTCTTGATAGTAGACTTCGAATATGTGATGGCAATGACAATCAAGTCTTGGGAGTTCCATGGCAGAGATACGGCGGTTCTTTGGGAAAGAGCCTGGAGGTGGTCATGACTCATGGCAACGAGTTGCAGTGGAGGCAACACAGTTTGATCTTGATAAAGCTGAAGCTGTGAAACCCAAGGGCCATGTAGTAGCTGTGCGGGTAACCAGTGAGGATCCTGATGATGGCTTCAAACCAACCAGTGGCCAAGTTCAGGTATGTTCTCTGTTGTGTTTCTTGGTCGCATAACTCCAGTGCATACAAATCTATGATAATAATGCCTTTCTAGCATTGCACAAGGGTAGGTGGTACTTCTCCTGGCCTCACAAGAACCCCATTTTTTTCCTAGTCAGCTTCTGGTTTGCATCTCTTGTCAAATGTGTCACAGTACATTTAGAATCAGCAAGGGGGTGTCCTGAATCCTGGTGAAGTTGGAATGGGCCAAGGCTGAATCACACTCAGTTCCCATTATTTTCTCCGAACTTTATTTGAGTTAAAACTGAACTCTCCAGTTCCAAATTGTTGCAGGAGCTCAGCTTCAGGAGCAAACCAAATGTCTGGGCATACTTTTCAGTCAAGGTAAAAAATCCTCCTGCCTTTGTGAAGTGAATATCTGTTTGTCTGAAACTGTCCCTAGACTTGCTTCTGTGTAGCATCACCCACTGCTACTAATCTAGTGGGATGCCTGTTTGCAGTCTGGTGGAGGCATTCATGAGTTCTCAGACTCCCAATTTGGTGAGTTCCATGTTTTCTGCCACTTTGGATGCTAATATGCCAGTTATCAGTAAAGGGGTTGGCATTGTGCAACTGATGGTCATGGCAGCTTAGAGCATGGATGTCCTTGTTCAGCATCTGACCTAAGCCAAGCGTTTTTACAAGCAACTGAGTGCATACTCTGCAGGTCATGTTTTTGCATATGGAGAAACACGGGCAACAGCCATAGCAAATATGGTGCTAGGCTTGAAGGAGCTTCACATTCGAGGAGAGATCCGCACCAATGTCGACTACACTGTTGATCTTTTGCACGTAAGCAGCACTGTTTTGTCCAGATATTACACCAGGCTATGTAAGGTAGTTCAATTACCACACAATAAGAAGGGAAGAGTACATATGTAGCTGTAAGTAAGAAGCTGCATGCACCAAAACTCTTGATTTCATGAAGGGGTTAAACAATATTTGATTGTGTACCACGGAGAGGTTTTGATTGTGCACCCAATTTGTTACTATGTGGGTGGGCAGGCCCCAGAGTACAGGGATAACAAGATACACACAGGTTGGCTTGACAGCCGGATTGCCATGCGTGTTCGTGTGGAGAGGCCTCCTTGGCATCTCTCAGTTGTTGGGGGCGCTCTGTATGTAAGTGCCACTGAATGTCAACCCATCCTTGGATTTCTTTGTGACGTTACATGTCAGGTCCAATTAGACCTGAAGCAAAGCAGAAAAAAGGAATGAGGTCTCTATTTGGGACTCAATCCTGTGAGTTTATGTGGTTCTCCTTTGTTTTGCAGAAAGCAACATCTCTGACAGCAGCTAGTGTAACTGAGTACATTGGCTACTTGGAGAAGGGCCAGATTCCTCCCAAGGTACATACACACTAACTCTGCTATACAGCTCCCATTCTTTACGCACTCATAATACCTGAAACTTAAGTGATTCTGCAAGTTCTGATTTTGTCTTGTTTGTGCTGTGTGCATCTGTGATTGCAGAACATCTCACTCGTCAACTTCCACATTTCCCTCAACATTGAAGGCATCAAGTACACAGTATGTGATTCTTTAGCCATGCTTTTCCCCTCTGTTGTCTTTTCTAAAACTTGGCTACTTTGGCTTTGATTATATCATCAAATCCATTTTCCTGCATTGGATTCTCTATTCCTCAGGATATTCAGGGATGATCAATGATCTCTCAGTACTTAAATGGGTTTTTTGCCCAATGTGTACAGGTGGAGTCAATACAGGGAGGACCTGGAAGCTACCTATTGCGACTCAATAAGTCTGAAATTCATGCTGAAACCCACACTCTCCGTGATGGTGGACTTCTGGTCCAGGTATATATGTGCTTGTCTCTTTCACTTTTGCTATTCAGATGTAGGTGCAGCAAACCTCTGTATTGACCTTGCCAAGGTAGAGCTGGTGGAAGAATATAGACAATCAAAGCACAGTCTTGTAGCATAAAGTCTCTTGAAACTTGCTCAGACCTGCTAGTGGCTTTTGAGCAAATGTTAACATATTGTGTTGTGGCTGGGGTGAGGATTCAGCTCGATGGGAACAGCCATGTTGTCTATGCTGAGGAAGAAGCAGCTGGCACACGCCTACTGATTGATGGACGGACTTGCCTCCTACAGGTCTATTTCTGGGAACTGTTCTTCACTTTTCCATGCATTGAGAGCGGCTAGATTAAGTATGTATCCAGTTGGTGAAGAGCAGGTGCTCATCTTGGAATCTTTGGCATTTTCACCATTGCTGTTTTGTTCTGTTCTGATTTGAAGATTGGCTTCACTGCTCCTCTACCTTGCAGAGTGACCATGACCCTTCACGATTGATTGCGGAGACTCCTTGTAAGCTGATGCGCTTCTTGGTCACTGATGGTAGCCATGTCGACACAGATGTTCCATATGCAGAGGTTGAAGTCATGAAGATGTGTATGCCACTCTTGTCTCCAGCATCTGGAACCATCCACTTCAAGATGCCGGAAGGTTCAGCTATGATGGTACGTGGCCTCTCCCAGATTCATTCTCATTTGGTGCCATCCTCTTGCTTTGTGTACCTTCAGCATATCAGGAGAAAAAAATTATATTCCACATCAAAGATAAACATCTGTACTAATGGCACGGATGTTTGGCTTTGGTGATCATAGGCTGGTGATCTCATAGCAGGTCTTGACCTTGATGATCCATCTGCTGTGCGAAAAGCCATCCCATTTGATGGAAGCTTTCCGCCATTGGGAACTCCCACTGCTGTATCTGCCAAAGTTCACCAACGCTGTGCAGACCACATCAATGCTGCTCATAATGTTCTTGCTGGCTATGAACATGATATAGATGAGGTAAGAGCAACCCACAGAAAGGGTGATGCCTTCATATGTGCCACTTGTTTTTCTCCTGCAAGTGAAGCAATGTTTGCTTTGAGCTACATCGACTATGGAAGAAGTCAGTTGTTTCAATTCTTCTATTGCACAACCAATTGAAGTTTGGGGGATGAAACAGGTTGTGAAGTCGTTGCTGAGCTGTTTGGATGATCCACAATTACCACTGCTTCAGTGGCAGGAGTGCATTGCTGTTCATGCTACCCGACTTCCCAAGGAAATGAAATCACAGGTTTTATCCCACATGTCTATTCTTATAACTCTTTTATTAGACTGTAGCTGGTGATCACCGCTGGGTCATAGTTGTAGTTGGCATTTAGACTTGGTTGTTCATTCTCTGCATAACCATCTCTCAATGATCTCAGTTCATGTTTACTTGTCTGCCATCTATGAGCAGCTGGAAGTGAAGTTCCGGGAATATGAGTCAAGTTTCTCCAGCAAGGGAGAAGCTCTGGACTTCCCAGCAAAAGCTCTTTGTGGTATAATGGAGGTACTTTCCTCTCTCTTGCAACCTCTTGTGATGCTTGCACACCAATTGACAATCTTTGTTACAAATTGCATAAACACAGCTTGTCGTTCTCATTTTGAAAAAAGGTTTGTCAGACTTGGTGATTTAAAGTAAAGTGGTATTTTTTGTTTGACTGCTGCAGAACCATTTGGCGAGCATTCCGGAGAAAGATAGGTTATCAGTAGAGAGGGTAGTGGAACCGCTTGTATCTCTGGCTAAATCATACGAGGGTGGAAGAGAGGGGCATGCTTGTACTATTGTTCAATCTCTTTTCTCCAAGTATTTGCTTGTTGAGGAGCTTTTCAGTGAGAAGTCTCAGGTATTTCTGCAACTGTTAAATCCCACTTGAACACTACTTCACCTCTTTTCATATCTGATCCATTCTGTGCTTGGTAGAACCTCACATGGATATCTCTGTCTGAAGCTCTGATGTTCGCTAATTTGTTCCTTGTACTTAAGAACTTGGCAGTTGTTATGATAGCCTAACTAATGGCTTTGGTTGTGTCATGACAGGCGGATGTTATAGAGGGGTTGAGGCTCCAACACACAAAAGATCTGTCAAAGGTTGTTGACATGGTTCTGTCTCACCAGGTATGATGCACTTATAGAAACACTGATGTGCATGGGCCAGACAATACATTTGAAGCAATAAAAGTCCTGGACCCCAGACAGTTCAGCCAGATCAGTTATGCAAAAATTCATTCAAAACATGGATTTTGGTTTGTGCAGGGTGTGAAGCGAAAGAACCAGCTGATACTGAGACTGATGGGAGCTTTGGTGTATCCCAACCCAGCTGCATATCGTGAGCAACTCATCAGATTCTCTGCATTGTCTCACGCCAATCATTCAGAGGTTTGTTCTCTCCTTGTCAAGTTATTCCCATGGCTCGGGTGAGCCCTCCCACTCTCCACACAAGCTTCCCTTCCAAGAATTGCTGTTTCTCACCTTCTCTTGCTCTGTCCAATCTCACTGGTTTAGGCTATGTCAAGCATGCTTGATGACTTCTCTCAGTGTGTACACTTAATGCTCCACTCGGTTATCCTTTTGTCCATCCTGCTCTTTCCTGGGCTTAGCAAAAGTTGTACACTGAAATTCTGAACGTGATTTGTGTGCTGCAGCTAGCGTTGCGGGCAAGCCAGTTGCTAGAACAGACAAAGCTGAGTGAGCTGCGATCCAACATTGCTAGAAACCTGTCTGAATTGGAAATGTTCACGGAAGATGGAGGGGAGGGGACTCCTGGTCGCCGTCGCAGTGCTGTAGAGGAACGTATGGAGGCCTTAGTCAATGCACCACTGGCTGTGGAAGATGCTCTAGTTGCTTTGTTTGACCACAGTGATCACACCCTACAGCGCCGAGTCATTGAGACATATGTGCGCAGGCTTTATCAGGTATTTGACTTCATATCTATAGATGGCAGGATGGCAGGAGAGTTATGTATTTCAAGGTCCCTTGAAAGCAAAGCCCACAACATTTGAAGAGGATTGTTGTTCACAATGATGCAGCCATTTTTCTGAAGATGACTATTTCCTCTCTTGATTGGGGATTGGTTTTCTTGATGCAGCCATATTTGGTTAAGGGCTCAGTGCGGATGCAATGGCATAGATCTGGCCTGATCGCTTCATGGCAATTTTGGGAGGAGAATCCTGCCCCAACTGCAGACTTGGTGAAAAACCACCTAGTAACATCAGAGGATGAGAGCCGTGGAGTGAAACGGTGGGGATCTATGGTGATTCTGACATCCCTCCAGCTCTTGTCAAATGCTGTCAAGGCAGCATTGAATGAAACTGAGGGCACACTCACCCAGACCACAAAACCAAGCACCCATCGTGGTGCTCTGGGAAGCCCTCGAAGAAATCATTCTTTTGTGGGTGCCCCAAGTGGCTTTGGCAATGTCCTTCACGTAGCTTTGGTTGGCATCAAAAATCAAATGAGTGCATTCCAAGACAGGTGCCATGACCTCCTTCCCTCTTGATGACAACATCCTGTTTTTCATTTCTTTCAAACACTTTGTGCAAACCTGGCTGGTTTTACTAGGAATGCTTCACTGTTCTCCTACTTGAATGATGGCACCCTCTCACATGAAAGATGTTTGTTTCAGTGGAGATGAGGATCAAGCAAATGAGCGGGTAGACAAATTGGCAACTGCACTGAAGGGTGAAAGCCTGGGAGCCATGCTACAACTATCAGGAGTGGGTGTGGTGAGCTGTATTATTCAGAGGGATGAAGGTCGTGCACCCACTCGCCATTGCTTCCACTGGTCTGATGAGCTTCACCACTTCTCAGAGGAGCCCCTCCTGCGCCAAGTTGAACCACCCCTGTCCAACCTCCTTGAGTTGGTACTGCTTTCTGACTTTCCTTTTGAGATTTGTTATCATTCTCATCTTCCTGTTGCTATCTTGCAACTCTGTATTGCACTGTGGAGTTCATGGGGCTTGTTTAAGGGTTTAGGGTTTAGGGTTTACTTAACTTTTGGGTTAAGTATATGGCAGTCTGATCAGGATCTGTTGATGGTTTTGAGGAGGACAAAACCAGGTACATTGTTCTCTCTCTTAGCCCCCCATAAACTCCACTTTTGTTGGAATCCTCACTGTTGAAATGTATGTTTCACCTTTCAGAATAAGCTGAAGGGCACAAGCATGCGCTATGCACCTTCTCGAGACCGACAGTGGCACATGTATTCAGCAATAGATGCCAAGACCAATGTTCGCAGGATGTTTTTGAGGGCACTTGTGCGGCAGCCAAATTTGAAAGAAGGGGAGAATACCAAGGCAGTGCAAGAAGTGAGGGGATTTACCTTAGCAGAAGACAGTGTCGCAAATGCCTTGCAAGTGGCTTTAGATGAGCTTGACCTTGCCGCTCATGATACCAATGGGCGGGCTGACCACATTCACATGTATCTTTGCATCCTCAGGGCACAAGAGCTTGGAGACCTAGCACAAACCTCCAGGTATTCCTATTGAAACACATTTAACTTGTGAAATGCTCACACCAATTGATTGAAT
>Ga0116226_10006330_pt1 | contig 10633 bp, 10 predicted proteins | sample S1TSphfallax_FD_89692 | JGI IMG/M metagenome (GOLD analysis project Ga0116226, IMG submission 89692) | Host-associated microbial communities from peat moss isolated from Minnesota, USA - S1T2_Fa - Sphagnum fallax MG | ecosystem: Host-associated > Plants > Peat moss > Unclassified | place: USA...
CTCCAAGTGTTGTGAGCTGGGGAGCGCCTCCCGACCACTCCCACTTCCGCTGTCTCACTTGGACTCACATTTGAGTCCTTCGAGTGGTTAGGAGTGCGTCACGCCCAAACTCCCGGGAGTCCAAACCGGGACAGTTACGGGACTCCACTTTGGGAGTCCCAGGAAAAAAAGCCATTCGGATGCAGGTGCCACGGAGTAATGTAGAGAATACTATATGGGGGAAGGTGGTGGCTTCCCCCGAGTCCGGGCCGTGGTGAGTCAAGTGAGTCCAAGGTCGCCCATGGCTTGTCCCAACAACAAAAGGGTGCAAAATGAGTTTTAACCAACTTATGGTTGGTTTTGGATGCAAGACCGTGCAACAAGATAATTGTCCCTTTTCCTAGTCTAATCCTGGGACTTCTAACATGCCCCTCTTACCCCCTTTAGTGTTGGAAATTGGGAGGAGCTCCAAATTCCAACTCCTTCCGCATTTCTACATAGTTAGACCTTTGAGTGGGTCTATCAAAGAACTTGGGAGCGCGTCATATTGGCTTTCTATGAGTGTGTCTGATTTCATGATTGTGCATATTCAAGATGCAAAATCACCCAAGAAAACTTAGGATACATTGTTGAAGATAAATAACACTAATACATAAACTCAAAAAATGCAGCTCAAACAAAAGTTGCATAATCTACATAAAAACAAGATGAACATTGGTGACTATTCTACAAAGGTGAAAAACCTTACAGATGCTCTTGCATCTATAGGAGCCCCTATAGATGATGAAGATCTAGTGGCCGTGACCTTGAATGGACTTGGAAAAAACTATAGCTAGTTTCGTACTACAATTGCAATTCAAGAAACATTTCACGATTTTCAAGATCTAATAACCTTACTTATAAGGGAAGAGATGAAAATTGTTGGTACCTCATCTAATGGAGAATCACAAGAAAGTGCTTTCTACTCAAATTCTAATAAAGGTAGAGGTAGAGGTGTTAAAACCTCATTTCGAGGTCGACACGGAAGCTCGCACGGTGGACATCATCAACGTGAAGGTCAATCTCATGGAGGTGGATGAGGAAACTTTAGAGGGAGAGGAAATCATGGAGGTCATGGTGGAAGTCATCGAGGTCAACAACCAAATAGCGATTGAAATTGCTACTACTGCAGGAAACCTAGGCACATAACAAAAAAATGTTATCAAAGGGAGCATGATGCACGAAATGGAAAGCTATAACAAGGGAATTATGCATCAACTAGCAATCAAAGTGATGAATAATTGTTTGTGATGTAGCACACATGGCAAATTCAATGATAAAAGGTGTATCAGATAACAATGTCTAGTATGTGGATTCTAGAGCTTCAAATCACATGATTAGTCATGGAAAATAATTTATAGACATAAAGGATTTGAAGACACTAGGATTTGTGGAAACTAGTGATGACACGACACATCCCATCACACAAATTAGTAAGGTGCCATTGTCCATTCAAGATGGGCAAATAAAGTACTTGAAAGATGTACTTCATTTCTAACTAGAATAAAAAAATATGGTCTTTATAGGTGTGAGGCATTCTTGCACACCGTCAACATGAAGATATGCACTCACAAAACTTACTTGGAAGTGGAACTACTATGTAGTTGTAGTCTAACAAGTAAGGTGGTTCAATGTAATGCAATGAAGTTCACTAAAAATTTAATGTGTTGTGTGCACTTGGAAGATACAAAGACATTGTGGGAGAATCGTAACTCACCATGATAGAATGTGAAGGGGCATTATGTTGATGTTCTTCAATGTCACATTTGATGGTTGAACCCCTCTTGTTCCATTCGTCATAACATCTACATACAACTTCCTAATCTAACATGCATTGGATTTTTGAAAAGCTAATCTAAAAGGAGCCATGTTATAACATCTTATAAGTTTTTATTTATTTATTAAGAGTTAAGCCTTGGGACTAAAAATCACTTTGCTTAGATTGAGGAAAAAAAAATAGACAATTCAACTCCCTCTATTTTCGGCAAGTGTAGCTCCCTTACAACTAAATGGATGATTTTGAAATTTGGAGAGAACCTTCTACACCTCCTAAATAAGAATTATTTTAAGTTTGACACAAATCCAACAGTGGATTTGGGAGGAACAATTATTTGAAATAAAACTCCAGAGGCTTTGTCATGGACATCCTTCCATGCTTAATTCTTGCACACATCTCTCCATGAACAACACCTTTCCACACATAAGAACTAATTTTTTTTTCCACACATTCTTTCTCTTCTTTTCTCCTTTCCCTAACCCAAGAAACTTCCCTCTCCTTTGGTAAGCCTCCATGACCTTTCTTTGAGCTTGTTTCCTTTGCCCAATGGAAGTTTCAAGATCCTCCCCTCCAATCAATGGCCTCCTCATCCTTCAAGAGCCAATGATAATTGAAAATGATTTGCCTTCCAATTGATTTTAGGATGAGAATTCTTGGGCCCAATGAAACAAATAAAAAAATTCCATCTTCCAATCAAATAGCATGACAATCTTCATGATTAATGGGATTGGAGGACTCACCCTTTCCTTTATCTTGGATATCTTGATGAGGTTTTTGAGTTTGATCCTTATCCTTTTCGTCCGTTGACCCTCACATCCTACTTCTTCATCCTAATTATTTCAAGTAACTAACTACTAGGACAATTTATCGGTAGTAACAAGTAAACATCCTTGAGTCCTTACTTGACTAAATAAATTCAATGGTTGAAGTAACATTCACGCGTACCATTTACTCTTTTGATATCCCCTACTTATTTTTTTCTTCCATGCACTAATTAATTATGTAGTACACATTAAATTAGAATTAAAGTTTGCATCACAAAAACCCCCACATACTTCTAGATCCACCATCGAAATTAGGGTTTAATGAATCCATTAAATCTAGGATGTTCGAGTTTTCATGAGGTTCCGTCGTCACTCCCACACCTTACGCCTACCCTAATTCGTTAAATAAAAAAGCCTCGACCCTTTCTGAACACAAGTACCACATTATTTCTCCTACCCTTTTGGTTTTTGTTGATGCATGTGAGGATTTAGTCATGGCGGATGATGTGGCTACGCCCTTGAATCCTCCAAGTTCACTAGTAGAAAAGGAAGAGCTTGAAGAAGCACCATTTAACATGAATGTCTCTCAACAAACGTGCGAAGAAGAATCGTCCAGAAGAATGGTGCGCACTCGAGTTGATCATTTGGCATGGGATCGTCGATTGTCTCCTAACTCGCATGCCTTAGCAATTTATTAGAATTTGTCCCTGCTTGTGGAGTCGCACCATAAAGGTTTGAAAAGTGTCAATGTGAAGACGACGATGTTTGTTTTCATTATCGAACTTGGGTTCCCGGTGATGGCCATTATCGTTGGCTGCAAGGCCCAATCAACCCCCTTTCCATGGAGCATCGAGCTGAATACCTAACTTGCACCATTCGTTGCATTTTGGAGTTTTTGCAATTGTGATTTATCCCCTTAAAGTTGCTTACGAAGTTGTAATTCACCAAAGACCACTCAGGTGGAAATGTTAATACTTAAGTTTGATTTTGATTCTATTTAAAAGTTTGATAAAAGTGATGACTAAATAAAGTTGTATTAAGACTGCATCCTAACCCGTCCGAGTCAGTCCCACACCTTATGCCTACCCTAATTTGTTAAATAAAAAAGCCTCGACCCCTTCTGGATGTAAGTACCACATTATTTCTGCTACCTTCTTAGTTTTTGTTGATGCAGATGAGAATTTAGTCATGGTGGATGATGTTGCTACGCCTTCAAATCCTCTAGGTTCACTAGTAGAAAAGGAAGAGCTTGAAGAAACACCGCTTGACATGAATGTCTTTCAACAGTTGCGCGAAGAAAAACCGTCCAGAAGAGTGGTGCGCATTTAAGTTGATCGTTCGGCATGGGATCGTCGATTGTCTCCTAACCCGCATACCTTAGTAATCTATTTAGAATTTGTCCATGCTTGTGGAGTCGCACCAAAAAGGTTTGATGTCGCAACCCCACTTTGGGCTAAGTGTGAGGATGAAACTCACATTTCCAAAAGTGGGAACTTGGAGTCCTCCAGGACTCCCAAAAACTCAGAGCTTGATTGCAGGGGTCAAAACACCTCGCATTAGAGTGTTCCTTATATCAGTGGAAATTTCTTGAAGAGTAGATGTCTAAAATGGCCTCGCGTGAACCATTTGGACATCTATAGCCCAAGCTATGGGCAAAAGAAGGGCCGGGAGTCAAACTGGCATTAAAAGTCAGGAATATACCTCTTCCTGACGTCTGCAGATGGGGTGCAATAGGGCATTGGAAAGCTCTCAAGGAGAGCTACAACTTCGGTTTAGACGTCACTCCAATCTGAGGTTGGAGCCAGGAGATATGAGTGTCCAAAGTCCAAGGAGTCCAACCTGGGACAGTTTCGGGACTCCTCCTTCGGAGTCCCGGGAAAAGTGCCATTCAGATGTGGCTCCCGCGGAATAACACAGGGAATACTATATGGGGGAAGGTGGTGGCTTCCCTTGAGTCCAGGCTGTGGTGAGTTAAGTGAGTCCAAGGTTGCCCGTGGCTTGTCTCAACACCAAATGGATGCAAAATGAGTTTTAACCAACTTGGGGTTGGTTTTGGATGCAGGACCGTGTAATAACATAATTGTCCCTCTTCCTAGTCTAATCATGGGACTTCTAACACGCCCCTCTTACCCCCTTCAGTGCTGGAAGTCGAGAGTGGCCCCCAAGTTCCAATTTTCCACAATTCAACATACTTAGACCTTCAAGTGGGTCTAAAAAGGAACTTAGGAGTGCGCCATTTGATGAATGTCAATGTGAAGACGACGATGTTTGTTTTCATTGTCAAACTTAAGTTCCCAGTGATGGCCATTATCATTGGTTGCGAGGCCCAATCAACCCCCTTTCCATGGAACATCGAGCCAAATACCTAGCTTGCACCATTCATCGCATTCTAGAATTTTTGCAATTGTGATCTATCCCCTTAAAGTTGTTTACTAAATTATAATTCACCAGAGGCCACTCAGGTGAAAATGTTAATACTTAAGTTTGATTTTGATTCAATTTAAGACTCTGATAAAAGCGAAGACTAAATAAAGATGTATTAGGACTGCATCCTAAAAATCTTTCAAATACATCATTTGTGCCTGAAGATTATTCTACAAGCTAACTTAATATTGTCATGGCAAAATGTTATTGTTAATTATGGGCTTGTATTCTCAATATATCAGTAAAATCCCATTTAATTCTACATCCCCTTTCACCTTTCTACAACATAAAAGGATAATGTATTTAAAAAGGTTTACTAGGTCCTAAAATTAATTAAGCCTTACATCAATTTAAATAAAAAAGTCTTTTATGTTGAAATATCCAAATGCTAATTCAACTCTTAATAATTATTACTTGGAGGTTTATCAGGATTCAAATCATTAACACTAAGGAAAACTATGGAACTAAAGTTTAACAATTTGTGGTATTATAATCCATGACTCACACTAATATAGTTACATTTGTAACTACATTGATTTTAACCACCTGACAATCATGTGGCACACACATGTGCAAATTGAGCCAAAAACCTAACATCAATTATCGCACAAAATGGACCATCAAAGGCAAACATGGCAATTTGGATGTCGTCAATCTAATTTTGCTTGCAACTACAATACAATAGTTGTAGCTATGACTTGATTTGCCTCCAACATGTGGCACCATAGTGTGCAACACATATGAAACCCTAACCCTAATACAAGAATTCACAGTGATTTAACCACATACACGTGGCCTACCATGACCGTTCGATCTTCCATGGTTGTAATTATGCTTTTATAGTTGAATGTGTAACTTCAGCTTATCCTATAAATCCCTTGGATGCACACCATGTGGCATCGCATAATTCATTTATGTATGAACCCTAATTCTAATAGGACTTTCCATAACAAAACATTATTGTACACATGGCAATATGATGGCCATGTGATGGTTACTCATTTACAAGTATGTTCATGTGTTACATTTATGATTTCAATATGAACAATACACATCACTGATTCATGACATGTTGTGTTCTTAGTACTATCGAATATTGAACAAGACATGTTTGAAGGTGACATGTGGTTATGTGTCAAGTGCATGATGTTGTTAATCTTGGAATATTTTGGTACATCCACATGGTGTAATTTGATAAACCCCATCGAACGGTTGGGAAAAATCATGTTATTTAATGATACAAATACATTGAATAATCTACACGTTACCATGTATGAAATCGTAACTAGTTGTGTATTTGCCAAGTGCCATCATCTAGTTAGGCATGCTATAATTGCAAATTAGTTGAATTGGTAGTTGTAGGTGTCGAGTGGATAGATGTATACGAAGCACATACACATACCATATGGTAGAATACTTCATCCCTCGTTTTCAACTAGTAATCATTTTCAATTAATTGTTTGTTGCTATTTCATTTTTAGTTGCATGTGTCATTTGCAACTAGTTTGCAGTTGCAGAAACTAGTTGTAAATGACAAATTTTCTTTTAGTGTATGCCTTTGATAACAAAAATGTTCGTAAATTCTAGCATTATATTTGGAATTGGTGCTTCCCGTTTCATAAAAATTATAGTGATAAGCCATGTTTTATTAGCCCATTCTTCCTCTTCACTGATGTCTTTTAAGTTTATGACCTCTCAACATGCTTATCATAATTATGTTTTGTTTGTATCCACATGAAATATGTTAAGATCCGAAATGTGAATACCTTTGTCTAGTAATGTTGTTATGTCCATTATGGTTGTTTTTTTCTTTGCATTTGTAGCCCCTACTATAATCATGTCAATCTCCATCCCACTTGGTTGCACATTTGTTGGTGACTACATTCCCACCTTTCCATCCTTTTGTGTTGTTACATGTCCTTCCATAAATCATTATTCCACATCTTTTTTTTCATTCGATTTGTGAATGTATACCAAATCCACCAGTGTTGTTCATGGGCTTCCTTACTCATTTGAACTCCAACGTCTTCTCCATCTTCATAGAAACTCTATTATAGATGCTCCTACCTTATATATGTCTTGAATTATAGAATGTGCAAATTGCATTTTTTCATGTGGTATTACTTTCCTTCCTCACACTCCAAGGATGACGATGAATGGATAGTGACCTCATTGCCAACGGCTAATTGTTCAACATTCTAGCACTTTCCCCTCTTTTAAACATTTTTTTTTTCAACACTTTTGCTTCCTCATGTTTTCGTCTATGCTCACTTCTATGTGTTTCTTTCTCCCATGTTAATCTATGTAATTTCTATAGGGCAATATTTACATTCATGCTTCTACGAATTCTTGAGCTTTAAGAAAACACCTGACTTCTTTCATGAAATGAAAATAATTCATGATGGTTATTTTGTTTATTTTTGTCCTTTAGCTTTGTCATGTCCTAACCTTGGGTTCATAACCAAGGCAAGGGTTTGCAAATGTGTGGGTTGAAAATGAAGCCCAAGAGTCACATTTCATGCTCACGGGAATGTAGGGAGTGTTAGGGAATGACCCCACACACTCTCAAGTGGGCTCCCACTTTGGGAGTTATAGTCTTGATGGATTCCCAAATTTTTAGAAAGCAATTTCAAAGGTCAAAACTCACTGGATTGAAAAGTTCCTTACACCATTGGAAATAGTTACAAATGTAGATGTCTACATGGGATTAAATGATTCATTTGAGTACTTAAAACACGAATTATGGCCAAAAGAAGGATCAGAAGTCAAAATACCAATTTGACTCCTAATCATTAAAAGCCAAGAATTGCCATGATTTACTTGCACTCAGTTGGCATGGCACATAATTTTGGAAAGATTACGACAAGGACTACAATTTTGCTTCAAATCTCACCCCAATCGAAGGTCTGCACAAAAAATTATGAGCCTCCAAAGTCGTAGGAGTCCCAATTTTGGAAAATTTGGGACAAAATGACATTTGGGTGCAACCCCCATGGCTAAGCACAGCTCCAACACGCCCCTCTTATCCCCGAAATGTTGTAAGCTAAGGAGTCTATCCCCACACCTTCTTTTTTTGTTGTTTTCACCTACAAACTCACATTTGAGTCTTATGACAAGTTTGGGGGTGCGTCAAGCTTCCCACTCGTCTCATTTGTTTTGTGGGCTACTCGTTGTCTTTCAATTAACGTTTCATCCTTGAATTTATGACAACCCATCACTATCATTTTTTGTGTCCTTTATACAACCACATGGAAACATGTTTATTCATCATTATGAATAAATGCCTCACGTATCAAATTTTGATCGCTCTACATCCGTAATCTTCCTAGGTTAACTATACTGACTATGGGTTAGTCTCCTTGTATATTTTATGTTAATTATGCTGATACATTTGCTGATTGTACCAATACATTTACTGAATTGGTCAATACATATGTTAACTATGCCAATACATCTATTGAACCAACCAATACCACCGATATACCAACTTCAAATTTTTGAATCACAAATTCCTCATTTTATATTTCATAGTCCATTTCATTATGAAACATCAATTCCTTGCTTCTGAATTTATCATCCAATGATTTTTCCTTCATCTAAAGTTTTAATGTCAATATTATTTTGACCTTAAGATCTTCCATCCATTCTTCTTCATCATGCCCCACATTTGTGGTTTTTGTGTTACATAGTTTTCATCTTTCTATATCAAAATTGTCGCAACCCTAGCATCGGGCTCGCGACCAAGGCAAAGGGGTTGTAAGGGTGCGAGCCAAGAGGAAGCCCGGGAGTCACATCACATACTCTCGGGAGTGTAGGAAAATGTGAGGGAGTGAACCCTCACACTCCCAAGGCAACTCCCACTTTAAGAGATGGAGTCCCAGTGGACTCCCAAAACTTCAAAGAGCAATTTCAGGGGTTAAAAATCAATGTCTTGTGGCATTATTTATATCATTGAAAATCTCTTAGAATCTAGATGTCTAAAATGGGCTTTCATTCCTCATTTGGACATCTGAAACACAAGTTATGGCCAAAAGAAGGGTTGGGAGTCAAATTGCCAGTTTGACTCCTGACCAGAAAAAGTCGAAAATCGACCCAATTTACTTAGCTGCAAATGACGTGCAACATACCATTGAAAAGCTCTCGACGAGAGCTACAACTTTGCTTTAGACCACACCTCGATCCGAAGTTTGCTCGCAAAGTTATGGGGCTCTAAAGTCGCAGAAGTCCCACCTAGTGCGATTTCGGGACTCTCATGCGAGAGTCCCGGGAGAGAAAAGCCATTTAGATGTAGCCCCCGTGGAGAGGTGCAGAGTATACTATAAAGGAGAAGGTGGTGGCTTCCCCCAAGTCCGGGCCGTGGTGAATCTTGTGTGTCCATGTTGCCCGTGGCTCGTCCTAGCACCAAAAGTGCTCCAACTATGCACTAACCACCTTGTGTGGGTTGTGTACAGGTCCGTGTGAGTGAGTGAAGCTTGTCAACTTTTCCTAGTCCCATCCCGGAGCTCCAACACGCCCCTCTAACCCTCGAAGTGTTGTGAGCTAAGAAACGCGCCTCGACTCCTCCCCCTTCTGTTGTCTTGTACTTGGACTCACTTTTGAGTCCTTCAAGGAGTTGGGAGTGCGTCAAAAATCCTCTTCTTGAAGTCCACCTCCATTCTGCTCCCAATATACTAACATCCATTGTTCTTGTTATTGAATTTCAAATTCCATTTATTTGTATAGTTAAAGCTTATTCACATTGATTAACATTGGATTAGTCTCAAACTTCTCAATTGTCATCAATAACACAATGTTATTTGGCAACACATATTGTACTTTGTATGGGCCAAACCATTTCCAAGTAAACTTCCCTAGGTGTGACTTATTTCCATTTGAAAACCATAGAACATAATCACCAAAATTGAATTGCTTCTTTAGATTCTTTTGTTGATTCCATAATGCTCTATTCCATTTCTTAATGCCAATAGTTTTTGCACCTTACATCCTAACCTCCTACAACTTCCCAATATTGAAACTCTACTAGTTACAACTCTCACTAAAGTACTATCTTTTTTATTACCACCAACAACTGGCATTATGTACCTATGGGCATCAATGGATTTAATCCATATACTAATTGATATGGTGTGTACCCTATTGTTACTTTATATATAATTATGTATGAAAATAACATTGTTCACAAATGTTCATCCCAATATGTTCTATTCTCACTAACCAACTTGGTCGAGAAAGTCCCAAGCACCTTGTTCGTAAACTCAACCTACCCATTCCCTTGAGGATAATAGGTTATAAAACTCACATGTTGCAACAAAGAATGATCTTTCAAATACTTGATAACATCATGAATGAAATGAACCCCCTAATCTATGATTATAGTTAAGGGACATCCAAACTTAGTTAATATGCACTCATACAAATTCTTTGATGTTATTCTTGCAAAAATATTAGTTCTCATTACTCTTGCTTCCACCCACATGGTAGCATAATTTGTGGCGACAAAAATGTATTTGTTTCTTGTATATGCTTACTAGCTTAATTTGCCCCACAAAATCAAATCCCCATTTCATAAATGGTTTTTTTGGAAGACTTGTGACCAACTTTGCAAAACTTTGAGTCACCAATCCTCTTATTCTTTGGCATGCATCACAAG
>Ga0116226_10006331_pt1 | contig 10633 bp, 8 predicted proteins | sample S1TSphfallax_FD_89692 | JGI IMG/M metagenome (GOLD analysis project Ga0116226, IMG submission 89692) | Host-associated microbial communities from peat moss isolated from Minnesota, USA - S1T2_Fa - Sphagnum fallax MG | ecosystem: Host-associated > Plants > Peat moss > Unclassified | place: USA...
CGCATCCAGCATCGCGAGCTCGCCCGTGAGCTCCTGAAGCTTCGCAGCATTCGAACGATGCGCCCGGATCTCGTGCTGAATCGACGCGCGCCGCGCCTCCAGCTGATCCAGCTGCCGCGTCAGTGCCTGCGGCGACGCTGCATCGTCCGCGGTCTGTCGCGCACTCGCTTCGCTGCTCAAGAGCTCGGCATTGGCCCGGGCAATCTCGAATGCCAGGGCCACCACCTGGTCGGCCGTCTGTTGATTGGCGAACACGATCAGCAGGTCGCTCGGTTCGCTGGCGTTCTGCTGTTGCGTACCGAGCGTCCGGTACCAGTCGACCGTCTCGTCCAAGATCTGGATCACTTGATCGCCATTCAACACGGCAACTTCGGTATTCACCGTAGCGGGTGATGGAGCGACCGTCGCGGCGGCTGCGCCGTGCAGCGCGAACGCAGCCCACAGCATTGAGATTGTTCGATGACGCATGCCGAATACTACCTTACCTGGGCACTATTACGTCCGGACCATTGCCTGCGAGACCACACGGCTGCGCATGCTAAGCTCGCGACCACATGGCGCACGGAGCAACGGAATGAGCGACGATATTGCAAAGATGACCGGCTCGGCCGACGCACGAGACTCGAGTAAATCCCGCCGCGCGCCGCGCCTGCGGACGAACGTGGCTACCGTCGCCGCGTTGCTGATGGCACTTGGCCTGGAGGCGGCGTCGAGCGCCGTCGCCCGGCCCGTGACCGTGAACGATCTATTGTCGAATTCTAGCCCGCAGGACTGGCGTAAGCCGGACCCGGACAACACGTTGTACCTCGAGCTCAAGAGCGGGCGGGTCGTCATCGAGCTCGCGCCGGGCGTCGCACCTCTGCATGTTGCGAACATCAAGGCGCTCGCGCGCGCCCACTATTTCGACGGCTTGGCCATCGTGCGCGTACAGGACAATTACGTGGTGCAGTGGGCCGATCCCGACCACCGTCGCCCCGTCCCAGCCGGCGTGAAGATGGTCGCCCCCGAACTCACCGCACAGGCGAGCGCCTACGCACGCTTCGAACCCTTGCCGGATCGAGATGCCTACGCGGAGGAAGTCGGTTTTCTCGACGGATTCCCCGCCGCGCGTGAGCGGCGCTCACACACCGCGTGGTTGACGCATTGCTATGGCATGGTGGGCGTCGGGCGCGACGACCCGCCGGAAAGCGACGGTACCGAAATGTACGCCGTGATCGGCCACGCTCCGCGGCATATCGACCGCAATGTAGCGCTGGTCGGGCGGATATTGAAAGGCGTGGAACTCCTCTCGACACTGCCGCGCGGCAGTGGCGAGATGGGCTTCTACGTACCACCCGAGCCCGTCGTACCCATCGTCGCGATGCGCGTGGCCTCGGATTTGCCCGAGGCCGAGCGCACACCGCTGGAGGTGCTACGCACCGACAGCAGTGTGTTCCGCAGCGTGCTCGATCAGCGCCGGAACCGGCGTGAGGGTTGGTTTCGGTACAACCCGGCACATATCGACGTGTGCAATATCCCACTACCCGTGCGCACCGTCCCGGTCAGCCGATAATACGGCACCGCTACCGCATGGCAAGCTGGTCGCCGGGCGTTTGCAATTTCATCAAGGCCGTTTGCATGGCCTCGTTTTGCTTAACCACGAGGGCGAGCTGCGTTTGGATCGCCTCCTCAGCCCGTTTTCTCTCGGCGCGCTCGGCTTGCAGCGCGAGACGCTCCTGCTGAATTTCCTTGAGGAGAATCGGCGCCAGTTCGTCGTAGCGCACGCCTTGAATCTTGCCGGTCTCGTCCCGAATCACCAGTTCCGGGTACACCTTGACGACCTCTTCCGCGATCAGGCCGTACTGCAGCTCCCCATTTGGCTCGTTCTTCAGATGAAACGTGACCGGCCGCAGCGCGTCGAGTTTCGCAGAGTTGTCGCCCATGGACGTTATGGCCGTCTTGTAGCGTTCGGAGGACGCGAGGACCCCGAGCTGTCCGCTGGAATTCACGTACACCGCCGCGCCCGTGAGATGGGTGGTGCTGATGCCGGCGATGTAGGCCTCCTTCTGATAAGTCGGGTTCCCAATGCGGATCACATTGTTATCCGTGAGTGAGCCAAAACTGCCGATATCGATGTTGAAGGAGCCCGTTACGTCGTAACCGGCGCTAGGTCCGATCGCTACGTTATCTGAGCCAGCTACGTTCGAGTAAAGCGCGTTTACGCCGATGCCGACATTGTCGGTGCCAATCGTATCGCTGTATAACGCCTGCAAACCAATCCCTATGTTATCAATGCCTTGGTTATCGTTATACAACGCATCAGCCCCCAATGCGGTGTTCCCACCGGCGCTGGTAGCATTATAAAGGGAGCCGAAACCTACTGCCGTGTTGTCAGTGCCGTTGCTGTGCTGCAGGGACGCCACGCCTAAGGCAGTATTTTCGCTGCCGCCGATGTTCTCGAACATCGAGTTGTATCCCACGCTGACGTTGTTGACGCCGCTGGTCGTGCTGTAGAGGGCGAAGTTTCCCACTGCCGTGTTTTGGTCGGCATTGTTGTGCTGCAAGGCCGCGGTGCCGAAGGCGGTGTTGTTATTGCCGCCAACGTTATTGAGCATGGAATTGTACCCAACGCTGACGTTATTGTAGCCGGACTGGTCCGCGAACAACGCCTGGCTGCCTACCGCCGTGTTGTTGTTGGAAGTCCGGTTGTTCTGCAAGGCATCGTCGCCGATGGCCGTGTTGTCGTTTCCGCTGGTGAAGTTGTACAGCGCCAAACTCCCGAAGGCGGAGTTGCGCGAGCCCGAGACGAGGCCATCCAGCGCATACATGCCGGCACCCGTGTTGTTCGAGCCGGAGCTGAGACGCCCCACGGCCCCGGTTCCCATCGCCGTGTTATTTGCCCCGTCCGATTGCACGATGTCCGGCGGCGCGGCCTGCGCGAGTCCGGTGCTTCCGAGTAAGGCAGAAATGGTTACGGCAAGTGAAAGTTTTGAAGAGATCATTGCAAGGCTCCTTGAATGTTGATTCCATCGGGTTCCAGCTGGACCGGCAAACCGGCCGGCACTCTTTATGGCACCTACGCCCCGTCCCCGACTTCAAATCAATCTCAAAAGGAACTCAATTCCGCGTCACCTGATTCTTTTTTGGCATCTTGGGCGGGTTAGAGCTTGCCTGACGTAGTGTCGGCGCCGCCCTGCATGGTCTCCATGAGCTTCGCGAAACGCGCATCCTTGCGCAACGCCTTCAGCTCGACATTGTCGCGCATGGAGTCCACGTTCTTGTAGCCCAGCGCGGCTGCATGCTCTAAACGGTCAAACGCGTCGTCGACACGCCCCGATGAAGCGGCCAATCGCGCGAAGTCGTACCACACCGTTGCAGCGTTACCATTTGGTAGGTGCGTGATCTTGTCGATCGTGGTGGTGTAGAGAGCTGTTGCTTCGTCATATCGTCCCAGCATGGCGAGCGCTCGCGCGTAGGTGAAGAGCGAAAACACGGAAAAACGATGTTGCGGACCCACGAGTCGCAACAATTCCTCGGACGCCTCGCGTGCCAGAGGCTCGGCGTCCCCCGCCCGATGTTCCCTGAGCAGCACGTCCGCCAGGTTGCTTTTAGTGTTCGCCAGATCCACATCATTCGGATCGAGCACACGTATCTGATGTTCGAGCGTGCTCCGGTAGAGGTGCTCTGCCTCTTCCACACGACCCTCGTTGTACAGAACGTCGGCCAAATTGGTCTGTGTCAGCAGCGTATCGGTGTTATCTGGCCCGAGCACCTTCAGCCGCACGCGTAGGACCTCGCGCTGTAGAGACTCCGCTTCGGCATATCGATGCTCGGCATCGAGCAAGTTGGCGAGTCCCTCTTCCGCCCGGGTCGTGAAACGACTCTCGGGCCCTACCTTCGGCATCTCAATGGCAAGCGCTTTGCGGAAGAGGTCCTCGGCTTCTGCATGTCGACTCGGGTCATTTGACGGGTCCATCGCCAGGCCCATCGCCAGAGTGGCCATGGTATCGGCGGTAACCGGATGCTCGTCGCCCAGGACCCGGCGCCGCGCGGCCAGTACGTCGCGATAGACGACCACCGCCTCCGGATACTTTCCCTGTTCGCGGAGCATGCCGCCGAGCGAGAACTCCGATTTGAGCGTATCCGGGTGATCGGGCCCGAGCACCTCGCGTTGGACGGATACGGTCTGGCGGAACAGCCTCTCGGCCTCATCGAAACGGCTCTGGCGCATCAATGCGCCCGCCAGGAGCCGCGAAGTCACCAGCGTGAGGACATTGCGCGGCCCCAGGGTCCGAGTTTCAGCTGCCACCGTCTCGCGCCCGAGCTTCTCTGCCTCCGAGAAACGACCCTTGCTTACCAGGATGCTGACCAGGGTGTTTTGAGTGTCGAGGGCGTGAACATCGTCGGGTCCCAGAACACGCACCTGCAGTTCAAGTGTACGGCGCAGCGAGTCCTCGGCTTCCGCGGAATGCCCTTCGAGAAATAGGATGTCGCCAATCTGTTGCAGGGACTCGAGCGTTTTCGGATTCTGAGGCCCCAATAGCCTGCGGCGGTTGTCGAGCGCGGTCTGCGCCAGGCTGTGCGCGCGCGCGTACAGACCTAGATTCGTGTACGTGATCGCCATGACCTGCAGCAGGTCCGATTGGACACCGGCATCCAGACCCACGCCGGTCTCGATTTGCTGCGAGGACTTGTCGAGAATCTCGCGCGCCGTCACCGTATTGCCGCGCGCCTCGCTCGGATCGACCACCTTGAAAATCTTCGTCATAAAATCCGTGATCTGATCCGCCCGGTCTCGCTCCAAGCGCGTGTTCCGCAGCTGAATCGTTTGGGCCACCGCGAAAACGATCAGCAAGGCGAGGCCGCCGGCCGCGACTGTCGTGGCCGCCCAATGACGGCGCAGATATTTGCGGCTGCGGTAGGCAACACTGGGCGCATGCGCCGACACGGGCTCGTTGCGTAAATAATTACCGATGTCCGCTGACAATTCCGCGGGCGTGGCATAGCGCCTTTGCCGGTCGTTTTCCAGCGCCTTGAGCACGACGCTATCGAGGTCACCGCGAAGTTGGTGCCTGAGCGGACCTAAGTCGGTACCGCGGTGATGCGCCACCTGCGCCGAACTGTCCGCAGGCATGCGCAGCCTCGTGCTGGGCTTGGGCGCTTCCATGTCCAGCGAACGCCGCAGCGAAGCATAAGATCGAAGTGTTGCCGGATCGAAAGGCAACGCACCGACCAGCAACTCATAGAGCACGACACCGAGGGAATACACGTCGGTTCGCGTATCGACGTCACACGCATCGAGTTGCCACTGCTCCGGACTCATGTAGCCCAGGGTGCCGACCACTGTGCCCATCTGGGTAAACAGCGTCGGTGGATCGACGTCGCGAATAAGCCCCTTTGCCACGCCGAAATCGATGATTTGCGGCATCGGTCGCCCGTCGATCTCGGTGACCAGGATGTTGGAAGGCTTCAGATCGCGGTGAATGACCGCCTTCTGGTGTGCATGCTGAACACCTTCGCACACGAGCTGAAAAAGTTTGAGCCGTTCGGCGATGGTCAATGTATGGCGATCGCAATAGTCGGTGATCGGCAGACCATCAACGTATTCCATGACCAGGTAGGGCTGGCCGTCGGGCGTGGCGCCAGCGTCGAAAATCTTCGCAATCGCCGGATGATTCATGAGCGCCAACGATTGCCGCTCAGATAGGAACCGTTGCAGCACGCGCTTATCGTAGAGCCCCGCACGGATCAGTTTGATGGCCACTTGGCGGCGCACCGGTTCCGTTTGTTCGGCCAGCCACACCTGGCCCATGCCGCCCACGCCGAGTTCCCGCAGCAGGCGGTAAGGTCCGATCGATCGCGGAGTGTCGCCCGTGCTCGCGAACGCGCCGGCCCATCCCGGCAGCGACAGGCCGTCTGCTTCGTCATAGGCGGCGATCAGTGAATCGACCTCGGCGCGCAGAACGCCATCACCCGCACACTTGGCATCGAGAAACGCCTGCCGCTCGGCGGGACCGCACTCGAGCGCATGGCCGACGATTTCCTTAATGAGCGGCCATTGATCGGCGGTAATCATGGTCTCAGTTCTTCAATTCTCGCGCCAACCAGGCACGCGCGACATTCCAATCGCGCTTGACCGTGGATAGGGAGATACCCAGAGCCTCCGCGATTTCTTCGTTCATGAGCCCGCCGAAGAAGCGCAGCTCGACGATACGCTCTTGTTGCTCGTCCAGCTTGGCGAGCACATTCAGTGCATCGTCGAGCACGAGCACGTCCACACTCTGAGCCTGCGGCAGCACCATGGACGTATCGAGGTACACGGTTCGATCGGCACCGCGTTTGAGTGCGCCGTGGCTGCGGGCATGGTCGACCAATATCTGCCGCATGAGCCGCGAGGCGACCATGATGAAGTGCCGGCGCGAATCGGCCTCGAACGGTGTTTGCTCGCCCAGGCGCAGATAGACCTCATGGACCAGGGCGGAACTCTGGAAGCTATGATCTGCCCGTTCCCGCCGCAGATGCCGACGCGCCACCTGGCGTAATTGGTCGTACAACACGGGTATGAGCTCGCCGAGGGCATCGCCGTCTCCAGCCTTCCATCGCGCGAGCATCCCGGTGACCAGCCGGGGATCCGTGTCGCCGTCTTCCAATCTCATCTCCCACCGAATTATTTGGACGCAAATCCATGGCGATGAACCTTTCTGCGCGCGCTTTCCGCACATACAGGCAAGTTCGAAAGAAAAGTGCTGCTGACGCCTTTGACCGGCCGACGCCAACGTTGATTTTCGGACCAAGTGCCACTCAAATCAAGGAGATATTGCGAATGCGTTCCTCGAACATCCAAGCCGCAATGAGAATGGATCGTTTCTCTTTTCACGGATACGTCGTCGATCGCTTGCGCTGGGAATTGCGCTGGCAGGGACGACCCGTCAAATTCTGCCGCAAGAGCTTCGATCTGCTCTTGTATTTGATCGATCATCGCGATCGCGTCGTCAGCAAAGCCGAGTTGCTGGATGAACTCTGGCCAGGGCAGGTCGTGGAAGAGAGCAATTTGAGCCAGCATGTGTTCTTGATACGCAAAGCGCTGGCGCTGCACGATTCGCGCGCGAACATAATCGAAACCGTCATAGGTCGCGGTTATCGCTTCAGCGCTGAACTAGAGCCCGTGCAATCTAACTCCGTGCCTATTCGGTTACCGAGTTACGGTCTGCGTCAGTATCACGCCTTGGGTGCTACCAGCACTTGAACCCAGTACAACCCGCGATGCGCCGACCGACCGGCCGAATAGGCAATGCCCATTGCGGCGAACCTCGGATCCATGATGTTCTCGCAATGGCCGGGACTGTCGAGCCAACCCTTGACGACTTCGTCGGCGGACTCCGGGCCGTACGCAATATTTTCTCCGACCAGCGACTCGGGATAGCCGACCGCGCGGACTCTGGCAGCGGGCGAGCGCCCCAACCGGTCTTCATGCTCGAAGTACCCATGTTTGGCCATGTCGACGGCGTGACCGAGAGCGACCGAATTCAACGTGTCGGATAGCGTGACTGGTGGTGCGGGACCCCAGGCACGATTGCCGCAGCGCACACCGCGGGCACGGGTTTCGTTGACCAGCGCGAGCGCTCGCATGGCGGGAGATTCACCGGCGACTCGTGACGCGGACGAGGCAACCGGCGATGGCACGGGGTGGCTCGAGGCCAGGATCAACCAGGTATCGAGGCCATTGTGATGAACGCCCACGTCGAGCCACTCGGGGTCGGCAATGGTGCGGCACTGCGAGTCCCTGAGCGTTTTCACGAGCGTCGCATCGGCGCCGCTGACGTGCACGCCCGATAGGTTGCCAGCCGGGTAACCGCTGGCGTGCACCGCGGCCGACAATTTGGTGCCACCAGCCCACAGCGCAGCGGCACTATCTAGAGCGGCTGGGTGGTGCAGCGGTCGCGCCGCCGGAACGAGGCCACCGCAGCCGCCTGCGCGCAGCAACTGAACCGCGTCGATGGCATCACGCTCGACAGTCAATGCACTCAGCGGCGAAAGTAGCAGGACGATCGATAAACAGCCGGCGAATCGGGATCTCATGCTGGAAGACGAACGCGCCACTGGCCGCGCGGATGACACGGACGTCCCGCGGATGAGGCTCGCGCGGCCGGCACGCCAACGCGGCAGCATCTGTTTCTCGATATGATGATCGCGTCGCACCAGCCTTGACCACCTCGAAAAATTCATGACCTTCGATACGTTGCAATGGGTTTGCGCCATCACGGGCGCGCTGATGTTCGGCATCTCGAAAACCGGTATCAGCGGTTTGGGCATTCTGGCGGTTGCCCTGTTCGCGTACGTCTTTCCCAGCAGCAAACAAGCGAGCGGGCTGGTACTGCCGCTGCTGATTTTCGCCGACGTGATCGCGGTATTCTCGTACCGAGCCCATGCGCAATGGCGGCACGTTTGGCGGGTGTTCCCGTGGACGGCTCTTGGCGTCGTCATCGGTTTCGTGGCGTTGGGGCGCATCTCCGACCGCACCACGCGATGGCTCATCGGGGGAATCATCCTGGCCCTCAGCGCCTTGAGCTATTGGCGCAGGCACAGAGCCGTCGGTAACGGCGCCGACGATCCGATCCACTGGTCGGCGGCCATATTCGTCGGGGTACTGGCCGGTTTCGTAACCCTGGTCGCCAACGCCGCCGGGCCCCTGATGGCGGTCTATTTACTGTCCATGCGCCTTCCAAAGATGCACTACGTCGGGACGTCCGCCGTGTTTTTCATGTTGCTGAATCTCTTCAAGGTGCCGTTCATGGCCTTTTTGGGTCTCATCACCCCCGCAAGCTTCACATTCAATCTTTACCTGCTGCCGGCAGTCCTCGCAGGAACACTGCTGGGCCGTTGGCTCATCAAGCGGATCGCTCAAAACGTATTCGAGAACCTGGTGCTGGCGCTGAGCGCCATCGCCGGACTGTTATTGCTCTTGTGATCGACGCCCTACACATTGAATCTAAAGTGCATCACATCGCCTTCGCGAACGATGTACTCCTTCCCCTCGAGGCGCAGCTTGCCGTGCTCCTTCGCACCGGCCTCGCCATGATGGGCGATGAAGTCGTCATAAGCGATGACCTCGGCTCGGATGAAGCCGTGCTCGAAGTCCGTGTGAATCACGCCCGCAGCCTGCGGTGCGGTCGATCCGGCGTGAATGGTCCAGGCGCGCACCTCTTTCACCCCGGCGGTGAAATAGGTCTGCAGACCGAGCAACGCGTACCCGCCGCGGATGACGCGGTCGAGCCCCGGCTCATCGAGCTTGAGCTCCTTGAGGAAATCCGCGCGATCCGCCTCATCCAGCTGCGAGATCTCGGCCTCGATGGCCGCGCACACGGGCACCACCACCGCACCCTCCGCGGCGGCGAGCGCCCGCACACGGTCGAGACGTGGATTGTCGTTGAATCCCGTCTCGTCGACATTGGCCACATACATGACGGGCTTGTCGGTCAACAAATGATAATCCCGTAGCAACAGCTTTTCCTGGGCGTCCAAGCCCATCGCGCGCACCGGCTTGGCGAGGTTCAACTGATCGCGTACCCGACCCAACAGATCCCGGGCCTTGACCGCCTCCTTGTCGGCGGTCTTGGCCGCCTTGACGGCCTTTTGGTACGCGCGATCGATGCTGTCGAGATCCGCGAGCGCGAGCTCCGTGTTGATGACTTCGATGTCGTTGACCGGATCGATCGTGCCGGCCACGTGAATGATGTCGTCGTTCTCGAAGCACCGCACGACGTGTGCGATGGCATCAACCTCGCGAATATGAGACAGGAACTTGTTCCCCAGTCCTTCACCCTTGGACGCACCGGCGACCAAACCCGCAATGTCGACGAATTCCACCGTCGTCGGCAGGATGCGCTCCGGATGCACGATCTCGGCAAGTTTCGCCAGGCGCGGGTCGGGGACCGGCACGACGCCGACGTTCGGATCGATCGTGCAAAACGGATAGTTCTCCGCGGCGATTTGCGCGCGCGTCAGCGCATTGAACAACGTCGACTTGCCGACGTTCGGCAACCCGACGATTCCGCATCGTATCGGCATCAGAGCTTGCCCGCGCGGCTGTGCAATTTCGTCATCGCACGCTCCGCACCTTGTTCGAGTAACAGGGGCATGCAGTCCGCCGCCGTGTCGACCGCTTCATAGATCATGTCTTCCTCGGCGCGCGGTGCGCGCGTCAATACGTAATCGATGACCTCGGCCTTGTTGCCGGGGTGACCAATGCCCAATCTAAGGCGCCAAAAACTGTCACCGACGTGCGCGATGGCATCGCGCAGCCCGTTGTGGCCACCGTGGCCGCCGCCGTGCTTGAGGCGCAGACTCCCGACCGGGAGGTCCAACTCGTCGTGCACCACCAGAATATCGTCAGGTGCGATCTTGTAGAAATCGCTGACCTGGCGGATCGACAGCCCGCTGCGGTTCATGTAGGTCGTCGGTTTGAGCAATATCAATTCCCGCCCATCGATCGCGATGCGAGCCGTTTCACCCGAAAACTTGCGGTAGTCACGAAACTCGCCGCCGTGCCGCTTAGCGAGCAGATCCACGAACCAGAAACCCGCGTTGTGCCGGGTGTTCAAATGCTCGGGTCCCGGATTACCGAGACCGACGACGACGCGTAAGGGGAGTCCAG
>Ga0116226_10006332_pt1 | contig 10632 bp, 11 predicted proteins | sample S1TSphfallax_FD_89692 | JGI IMG/M metagenome (GOLD analysis project Ga0116226, IMG submission 89692) | Host-associated microbial communities from peat moss isolated from Minnesota, USA - S1T2_Fa - Sphagnum fallax MG | ecosystem: Host-associated > Plants > Peat moss > Unclassified | place: USA...
GCAGCGCGGCCTGGCGCAGGAAGACGCCGTCGCCCTGATCGTCAACGGCTTCGCCCGCGAAGTGCTGCAACAACTGCCCATGGAATTTGCGGTCGAAGCGCAGAAATTGTTGGGCATCAGCCTGGAAGGGTCTGTGGGATGACCCTGACCCCCCAAGAAGACGCCCGCCGCCTCAACTCCCCTCCCCTTCAGGGGAGGGGCCGGGGGTGGGGCCACTCGGCTGGGCTCCTGGCTGAATTGGACAACCGCGCCGCCGAAATGCGCCGCAACCCCACCGAACCCGAAAAACGCCTGTGGCGCGCGTTGTCGAACGGTCAACTCGAAGGCCACAAGTTCCGCCGACAGGCCGTTATCGGGCGGTACATCGCTGATTTCCTGTGCCCGCAAAGGGCCCTGATTGTCGAAATTGACGGCGACACGCACAATGCCGAATCCGACCAACAGCGCGATCACGCGTTGGCAGGTTACGGATTGCGCGTCCTTCGCGTGACCAACTTGGACGTTATGCGCAACCTCGACGGCGTTCTGCATTCCATCCTCGGCGCCCTGCGATCGGCGCCGGAGCGTGGGGATGGTCCCCACCCCAACCCCTCCCCTGAAGGGGAGGGGCTTTTGAGAATCGATCATCGGATATGACCATGCTTGAAATCACCAACCTTTCCGCGACGGTCGCCAACAAACCGATCCTCAAAGGCCTTTCGCTCAGCGTCAACGCGGGCGAAATTCATGCGATCATGGGGCCCAATGGCGCGGGCAAATCGACGCTGGGCTATACGCTGGGTGGGCGGCCGGGTTACGAAGTGACTGGCGGCAGCGTGTACTTCGACGGGCAGGACCTGCTCGCGCTCGAACCGTATGAACGCGCGGCGGCCGGGCTGTTTCTCGGGTTTCAATACCCGGTCGAAATTCCCGGGGTGTCGATGGTGCAGTTCCTGCGCGAATCGCTCAATGCCCAGCGCAAGGCGCGCGGGCAGGAGCCGCTGTCGGGCGGGGCGTTTCTCAAACTGGCGCGCGAACAGGCCGCGTTGCTGCGGCTCGATCCCGACATGTTGAAACGCCCGGTCAATGTCGGGTTTTCCGGCGGCGAGAAGAAGCGCGCGGAGATGGTGCAGATGGGCATTCTCGATCCCAAGCTGGCGATTCTCGACGAGACCGATTCGGGGCTCGATATCGACGCGCTCAAAGTCTGCGGCGAAGGGATCAACGCGATCATGCGCCGGCCCGACAAGGCGGTGCTCCTCATCACGCATTACCAGCGCCTGCTCGACTATGTGAAACCCGATTTCGTGCATGTGCTCGCCGGCGGCCGGATCGTCCGTTCGGGCGGGCCCGAACTGGCGCTCGAACTCGAAGAACAGGGTTACGAGGCGGTGGCATGACCGCGCTTCCCACCCGGCATGACGAGGCCTGGCGCTATGCCGACCTGACCGCGCTGGCAAGCGTCTGGCCGATCCGTCCGCAGGCGATCGTGGTGGCGCCCGGTGAGAGCGCCAGCCACACGCTGGTGCTGTCGGGCGCTGGCACGCACGTGCACGATATCACGGTCTCGCTGGGCGAGGGCGCACAGTTTGCCATGCATGTGCTCAACGCCGCGCGCGGCTATGGCCGCGTCGCGGTGCGGGTGACGCTGGCGCGCGGCGCGCATTTCGAGTTTGGCGCGGCGCAAGTTGCCGGCGCTGACCACCGTGTCGAAGTGGTTACCGAAGTGGTCCATGCCGAACCCGATGCGGTCTCGCGCCAGACCGTGCGGCAAGTGCTCGCAGGGCATGCGACGGGCAATTACCTTGGCCGCGTGGTGGTCGATCGCGGTGCCGACGGCAGCGACGGCGAACAGTCGGTCCGCGCGATGCTGCTCGATCGCGGCGCCAGTGCCAATGCCCGGCCCGAACTGGAAATCTATGCCGACGACGTCAAATGCGCGCACGGCTGCGCGATCGGCGAATTGGACAAGGACGGGCTGTTCTATCTCGCCAGCCGTGGCCTGCCGCCGGCGGCGGCCAAGGCGCTGATGCTCCAGGCGTTTCTGGCCGAAGCCTTTGCCGGGGCGGCCGATGAGGACCGCCTGACCGCCGCGGCGCTGGCCGTGCTGGAGGATCTGCTGTGACCGTAATCGACCACGTCCGCGCCGACGCTTTTCCGGGTCTTTTGACCCCCGATGGCGCGCGCTGGCACTATCTCGACAGCGCGGCGACTGCGCAGAAACCCGATATCGTGATCGACGCGGTCGCGCGCGCGCTCGGCCCCGACTATGCCACGGTGCACCGCGGGCTCTATTCGCGCTCGGCCGACATGACCCTGGCCTATGAAGCGGCGCGGCGTGCGGTTGCCGCGCTGATCGGCGGGGCCGAACACGAACTGGTGTTCACCCGCGGCGCGACCGAGGCGATCAATCTGGTCGCGCAAAGCTGGGGCGTGGCCAATTTGCGCGCGGGCGACCGCATCCTGCTGTCGGTGCTCGAACACCATTCGAATATCGTGCCGTGGCAACTGATCCGCGATCGTACCGGGATCGCCATCGATGTCTGCCCCTTGACCGCAGATGGCCATATCGATCTCGATGCTGCCGAACGCATGCTGACCCCGGCGCACAAGCTGGTCGCCTTTGCCCATGTGTCCAATGTGCTCGGCAGCGTGCTCGATGTGCCCCGCGCGGTCGCGCTGGCGCATGCGGTCGGCGCCAAAGTGCTCATCGACGGGTGCCAGGCGGTGGCGCGGCTGCCGGTCGACGTGGCTGCGCTGGGGTGCGATTTCTATGCCTTTTCGGCGCACAAGCTCTATGGCCCGACCGGGATCGGCGCGCTGTGGGCGCGCGCCGAATTGCTCGACGCGATGCCGCCGTGGCAGGGCGGCGGGTCGATGATCGACAAAGTGACGTTCGCCCGGACCACCTGGGCACCGCCGCCGCAACGCTTCGAAGCGGGCACCCCGGCGATTGCCGAAGCGATCGGCTTTGCCGCCGCCGCGCGCTATGTCCAGGATCAGGGACTGGCGGCAATCCATGCGCACGAAACCGGCCTGGTCGCCAAAACCCGCGCTGCGCTCGGGCGGATCAACGCCGTGCGGCTCTACGGCCCCGAAGACAGCGCGGGGATTGTCAGCTTCACGCTCGAAGGCGTGCATCCGCACGATCTCGGCACCATTCTCGACGAGGAGAATGTCGCGATCCGCGCCGGGCACCATTGCGCGCAGCCGCTGATGGCCGAACTGGGCGTGCCCGCCACCGCGCGGGCCAGTTTCGGGCTCTACAACGATGACACCGATATCGCCGCGCTGGTGCGCGGGATCGAACGCACTTTGAGGATTTTCGCATGACGCAGGAGCGCAAATTCATCATCGAGGAAGTCGACGGCGTCGCAGCGCCGCCGCGCGCACGCGTGGAGGAAGAAGCCGCAAGCGACAAGCTCACCCGCAAGCGAGATTACCTCGAAGGGTTCCTCGCGCAGACCCCGCCGACGGTAGGCGGCAACGAGCCTGGCGGCGAACTCTACGAAAGCGTGATCGCCGCGCTGCGCGACATCTATGACCCCGAAATTCCGGTCAATATCTATGATCTCGGGCTGATCTATGGCGTCGAGATCGACGACCAGGCGCATGCCGTGGTGACGCTGACATTGACCACCCCGCATTGCCCGGTCGCCGAATCGATGCCCGCCGAAGTCGAACTGCGCGTCGCCTCGGTGCCCGGGGTGCGCGATGCCGAAGTCAATCTGGTGTGGGACCCGCCGTGGGACCCGGCCAAGATGAGCGATGAAGCCAAGCTTGAACTGGGGATGCTGTAACCATGGATACCGTCACCCGCCCTCGCCCCACGCGCGAACGCCCGGCCGCCGTCGTGCTGACCGAGGCAGCGCAAGCGCGCATCGCCAGGCTGATGGCGCAGGCGCCCGCCGATGCGATCGGGGTCAAGCTGTCGACCCCGCGCCGCGGCTGTTCGGGCCTCGCCTATTCGGTCGATTACGTCACCTCGGCGCTGGCGATGGACGAACGCATCGACACCCCCGGCGGCACTTTGTTCATCGACGGCGGATCGGTGCTCTATCTGATCGGCAGCACGATGGATTGGGTCGAAGACGATTTCCAGGCCGGCTTCACTTTTGCCAACCCCAACGCCAAAGGCACCTGCGGCTGCGGCGAAAGCTTTACGGTGTAATTACAGCAGGCCGATCAGCGGGCTGCGGTCCTGGCCCAGGATCGCTTCGATCCGTTCGCTCGGCAGCGTGCGGGTGAATTCGGCGCCGATGCGCAAGTCTTCGACCCAGCGCACGATCGCGCGCACCAGTTCGCCATCGCCGGGAAAGCCCAGTCTGATGAACTGGCCGGGGCGGTATTCGGTCGCCGCGGCAAAGCCGATGCAGCAGCCGTACATCGACAGATCGACCAGCCGCACGCTTTCGCTGCCCGGCGCGATGTCGATTTCGTGGCGCGTGCTGACCCGCCGATCGATCTCGGCCGGCAGCGGCGCGGGCGCCGCACGCCAGGTGCCCGCGCTGGCGCGGCGCGATTCGTCCGTCGGCTGGATATTGCGCTTGCGTTCCATCGCGGCTCAGCCGTCTTCGCGCAGGAACGCGATCAGCGCGGTTTCGAGCGGATCGGCCTGGCCATCGGCGGCGATCTGCGCGTCGAGCCAGCTGCGTTCAGCGGGGGTGACGGCATAATCGGCGCGCACTTCGGCGACAAAATCGCGCGGGGCCGTGCGCCGGCCAAAACCGCCGCCGCGCACGGCAGACAGCAGGCCATTGGGGCTGGTGCGCGCGATCTGGCCCATAAATCCGCCGATGCCGGGATTGCGCGCGTTCAGGAACCGCTCGTGCGCGGCCTCCTGTTCGGCGCTTGGCATGGCCAGGCCCTGCCAGCCTTGCAGGTAATTGGCGACGCCCTGGACAAACAGCGTTTTCCATTCGGGCGCGTTGTCAGCGCCCAATGTGGCGTCCTTGATGCGGAACAGCATTTCGGCTTCTTCGACGCCGACATGCGACGCGCCGGTGCGCGACGGGGCAAAGATCACCCGGCGGATCAACGCGCATTCGTGCGCGGTGATGCAGCCGGCGGGTTCGCCCTGGTCGGGATCGCGCGTCGGCCCGGCGCCGAACACCACCGCGCGTTCGATCTGGACGAGAATATAGGCGTTCATCCGCGACGGCGTGCCGTCCATCTTTTCGAGCAGATGCACCAGCAGTTCGAGCTTGGCCGGCGAATCGAGCCGTCCGTCGCGATCCATCCGCACGATCAGCCAATCGGCCTGCGCCTCGGACAGATAGCCGTGCGGTTCGCTGGTGGCGCGCAGGAATTCGGTCACCGCCTCGACAAAGAAATCGATCCACGCCCGGCTCGGCCGCCGCACCTGGTCGTTGATCGCCAGGATCTCCTCGACTTCGGCGATATCGACCACCCCGTCGGGCCAAATCTGCCGTCGCAACGCCACGATCGCGTCGTCGCTGATCGCGCCTTCGCTCAGCGCGCCTTCGGCCAAGTGTCGAAATTGCACAGTCATGCACGAATCCTGATGTTTCACCCTTAGGGAAATCATCTATGCCATGACTGGTTTAAGGCAGCGTTACGATGGCGCGCCGATTGCCGGCATGCCATCGCCAACCCCGCCGGCGGGTTGCAGTGTCCTACCGCAGATCGGGCGGGGTCGCCTCTTCGCGGATCAGCGCGACGGCTTGTGCCAGCGGCAGCACCGCTTGCTGCGCTTCGCCCAGCCGGCGGATCGCGACGGTGCCTTCCTCGGCCTCGCGCTTGCCGACCACCAGCAGGAACGGCACTTTCTGCAACGAATGCTCGCGCACTTTGTAATTGATCTTTTCGTTGCGCAGATCGCTTTCGACACGGATTCCCGCCGCTGCCAGCGCCGCGACCGCGTCGTGCGCATAGGCATCGGCGTCGGACACGATCGTCGCCACCACCGCCTGCACCGGGGCGAGCCAGGTCGGCAGGCGCCCGGCGAAATGTTCGATCAGGATGCCGATGAAGCGCTCGTACGATCCGAAGATCGCGCGATGGAGCATCACCGGGCGATGGCGATCGCCATCTTCGCCGATATAGCCGGCATCGAGCCGGTCGGGCAGCACGCGGTCCGACTGGATCGTGCCGACTTGCCAGGTGCGGCCGATCGCATCGGTCAGGTGCCATTCCAGCTTGGGCGCATAGAACGCGCCTTCGCCGGGCAGTTCTTCCCAGCCATATTCGGCCGTGGCGAGCCCGGCAGCGGCGACCGCGTCGCGCAATTCGGTTTCGGCCTGGTCCCACATCGCATCGCTGCCGAACCGTTTGTCGGGACGCAGCGCCAGCTTGATCGCATAGGTAAACCCGAAATCGCGGTAGATGCGGTCGGCCAGCGCGCAGAAATTGCGCACTTCGTCAACGATCTGGTCTTCGCGGCAGAAGATATGCGCATCGTCCTGGGTGAACTGGCGCACGCGCATCAGCCCGTGCAGCGCGCCGTGCGGTTCGTTGCGGTGGCAGCAGCCGTTTTCATAGAGCCGCAGCGGCAAGTCGCGGTACGATTTGATCCCCTGGCGGAAAATCAGCACATGCGCCGGGCAGTTCATCGGCTTCAGTGCCATCCAGTCGGCTTCGCCGCTGATCACCGGGCCGTCATCGTCGGTGTTGGGCACTTCGTCGGGGATGACGAACATGTTTTCGCGGTATTTGCCCCAGTGGCCCGATGCTTCCCACTGGCGCGCGTCCATCACTTGCGGGGTTTTCACCTCGCGATAGCCGGCGCCGTCGATCGCGCGGCGCATATAGGCTTCGAGCTCGCGCCAGATGCGATAGCCTTTGGGGTGCCAGAACACCGATCCGTGCGCTTCGGGCTGGAGATGGAACAAGTCCATATCCTGGCCCAGTTTGCGGTGATCGCGTTTGGCGGCTTCTTCGAGCCGCAGCAGATGCGCATCGAGCTGTTTCTTGTTGAGCCAGCCGGTGCCGTAGATGCGGCTGAGCATCGCGTTGGCCTGGTCGCCGCGCCAATAGGCGCCCGACACGCGCGTCAGCTTGAACGCTGCCGGGTCTAGCTTGCCGGTCGAGGCGAGGTGCGGGCCGCGGCACATGTCGAACCAGTCGTCGCCCGAGCGATAGACCGTCAGTTCCTCGCCCTCGGGCAGTTCGGCCGCCCATTGCGCCTTGAACGTTTCGCCCTGCAAGGCCCATTGCGCGATCAGCTGGTCGCGCGCCCAGACTTCGCGGCGCAGCGGTTTGTCGGCGGCGATGATCGCGCGCATCTGCGCCTCGATCGCGGGCAGATCGTCCTCGGTAAACGGACGCCCGGCGGGGGCAAAATCGTAATAGAACCCGTCGTCGGTCGACGGGCCGAACGTGATCTGCGTGCCGGGGAACAGCGCCTGCACCGCTTCGGCCAGGACATGGGCAAAATCGTGGCGCACGAGTTCGAGCGCATCGGCTTCGTCGCGCGCTGTGATCAGCGCCAGTTGCGCATCGTGGTCGAGCGGGCGGGTGATGTCATACAATTCGCCGTCGACGCGCGCGCCGATCGCCGCTTTGGCCAGACCCGGACCGATCGCTGCGGCAATCTGCGCCGGCGTGGTGCCGCGCGCGACCTGGCGCTCGGAACCATCGGGCAGCGTGATCGTCAGCAATTCGGACATGGCACTTCAACACCAAACGTTGCGGGAAGCCGCGCTTTGGCAGAAAGCGCCCCATTCCGGAAGGGGTGTCAGGTGTCGCGGTGCCGGCGCCGGGCGATCGAGTCGGCCAGCAGCCAGCCGGCGATCAGGCAGACCAACGGCATCGCCGGGTAATGAAACCGCGATTGCCCGGAAAACACCACCGCGATCGCGCTGGGAAACAGCGCGACCATATAAGGCACCAGCCACCAGTCGATCCAGCGCCTGGCTATCCGCAATGGCGCGATGACAAACGCAGCCATCAGCAGCATGTACCACGTCTGGTTGGCGATGCGGATGGCCAGGAACAGCCGCGGCGCCGCGGCATAGATCCGCGATCCCGTCTCATAGGCCCATTGTCCTTCGCCGTCGGGCCCCCACAAGTGCCACAGTTTCAGCGGGGCGAGCGCGACAAAGCGCGCGCGATGCGTGGCGATCCAGGCCGTGCCGAGGCGCCGCGCCTGCGCATCATAGGCGACTTCGTCGCGGTCCTTGAGCGGTTCGATCGATTGCACAAGCGGGTCATCGGGGCTGTAGCCACCGCGCGCGCTGTCGTTGTTGCCGGTCAGCAGCGTGATCCCGCCATTGGTCGACACCGCGACCCACGCCCCCAGTTCGCGATGGTTGCGCCAGGTCCACGGCGCGATTACCAGCGCGGCGGCGAGCAGCAGCACCAGACCGCGCCCGGCGATCCCGGGCAAACGCGCCCGCACCCGGCCTTCGCGCCACAGCATCACCGCCAGGATCGCCGGCACAAGCACCAGCGTCTGCGCCTTGACCAATGTCGCAAGCCCGAACACCAGCCCCGCGAGCACCGCGCCGGCCCAGCTGCGCCGCGTCGTCATCAGCCAGATGCCGCCCATCAGCAACGCGGTATAGACCACTTCGGTCAAGGCCAGCGGCACATAGAGGATGGCGTTGGGATAGACCGCCCAGGCCAGCAGCCCGCCGCGCGCCGCCAGCTCCGACCCGCTCCATCGCCGCCCCAGATCGAGCAGCAGCCATGCAGTCAGCGCCGAAGCCAGCCAGTTGACCGCGCCCACGCTCCACACCGATACCCCGCCGATCCGGAACGCCAGCGACAGCAGCCACGGCCAGCCCACGGGCCAGAACGCGGTCGGCTGACCATGCGTGCCGAGATAGCCCAGCCCGTGCGCCAGCATCGCCGCGCGGCTGTAATACCAGTCGGCATCCGACGTCGGCACCACAGCGCAGGCGATGACCAGCGCGCGCAGCCCAAGCGCCAGCGCAAACAGCACCGGCACCGCATGGCGGTGGAGCAGCAGCCCGGCGATGCGGGTGGACAGGCGATCAACCATCGCGCGCGATCCTGACACATCCGGGTTAATACCGGATAAGTCCGCTTTTTCGGGTGCCGGCCGAAGCACCAAATTATTGATTTAAAAGAAACTCCGCTCATTCTGAGCGCGTCGAAGGATGCGCAGATATCACGGTATTTCAAAAGGTTGCTTACCCAACGCGGACGCGGGAATTTGTTGGCATCCGGTTGGGCATGCGATTACCAGTCGTGTCATGACCCCGCCTGCCGATCCCGCACCGCTTGCCCGTTTTACGCTCGGCGACGGGCGGCGTGTCGCCTATCGCCATCTGCCCGGCACCGCGCCGACAATCGTGTTTCTGCCCGGATACCGGTCCGACATGCGCGGCAGCAAGGCGCTGGCGGTGCTCGACTGGGCTGTGGCGCGCGGGGCAGGGTGTCTGCTGTTCGATTATACCGGGTGCGGGCAAAGCGACGGCGACTTTGCGCATGGCAGCCTGTCGCGCTGGCGCGACGAACTGGTGGCATTGATCGACCATTGCGCGCTGGCGCAAGTGGTGCTGGTCGGATCGAGCATGGGCGGCTGGCTGATGCTGCTGGTGGCAGAATTGCTCGGGGATCGCGTCGCCGCGCTGGTGGGCATCGCCGCGGCGCCCGATTTTACCCACTGGGGCCTCGATCCCTCCGCCAGCGCGCGGCTCGCCGCGGGCCAGGTCGTGCTTCAGGACAATCCCTATGGCCCCGAACCGACGCCGACCTACCCCGCGTTCTGGGCCGATGCGCAGGCGCAGTTGCGGCTTGACCAGCGCATCGGCTTTGCCGGGCCGGTGCGGCTGTTGCACGGCCAGGCCGATGCCGATGTGCCGTGGGAAATTGCCTTGCGGCTGGGCACCGCGCTTTGTTCAGCCGATGTGCAGACGCTGCTGATCAAGGACGGCGATCATCGTCTGTCGCGCCGCGCCGACATTGCGCTGCTGCTGGCCATGCTGGCAGAGCTGTTGCAGGAATTGCCCGAATGAGCCTGTTGTTGTCTGTTGCCATGCTGATGCAAGTCGGCGCCGACCCGCATGTCTATCCGCAGGCGCCGCTGCCCTCGATCACCCCGCGTCGCGATGTGGCGCGCCCGACGCCGCCGCCCGACGAACTGGCGCAATGCCTGGCGCGCGGGCGCAACGATGCCGATGCGGGCATCGCCTATGCGCGCGAATGGCTGGGGCGTGCGGCAACCCCCGAAGCGCGCGTGCAGCCCAACCAGTGCCTCGGGCTGCTGCTGTCCGACCAGGGCGATTTTGCCGGCGCGCAGAATGCCTTTGCCGCTGCGGCCGAAGCGATCCCGGCGGGCGATGCGGCCGGCGCAGTGCCGCTGATGGCCATGGCCGGTAACGCCGCGCTTGCCGCTGGCGACGGCCCGGCGGCGATCGACTGGTTCGATCGCGCGCTCGCGGTCAGGGACTATGACGATCATGCCGGACGCGGGGCTATCCTGGCCGACCGCGCGCGCGCGCTGGTCGCGCTGGGCCGCACTGGTGAAGCCGACGCGGCGCTGACCGAGGCGCGCAGCGAGGCGCCCGGCGATGCCGGGGTGTTCCTGCTGTCGGCCACGCTCGCGCGCCGCGCGCACCAGCTGGCCGCGGCGCAGGGCTATATCGAAACCGCCGCCAGCCTCAATCCGCGCGATCCGGCGATCGGGCTGGAGGCGGGCGTGATCGCGGTGCTGTCGGGGCACGA
>Ga0116226_10006333_pt1 | contig 10631 bp, 8 predicted proteins | sample S1TSphfallax_FD_89692 | JGI IMG/M metagenome (GOLD analysis project Ga0116226, IMG submission 89692) | Host-associated microbial communities from peat moss isolated from Minnesota, USA - S1T2_Fa - Sphagnum fallax MG | ecosystem: Host-associated > Plants > Peat moss > Unclassified | place: USA...
ATTTTTCTCACAGAAACAAAGAAACCAATCTCCATGTCCGTCTCCTTTTCTCCTTGGCGGTTCTTTTAGTTCATTGTCTTGGAAAATAATGTGTTGCGAAATTCAGTCTCCCGGGGCGCCTCTCTTACGCACAAAAGGGGTGCTTGGCATTCAAAGCTGCAGCACAGAAATTGGCGACAAACGAACTCGTACGCTATCCGATACGAAGAGAAATAGAGACAGAAGGACTAAATCTGGCAGAAGCTAGCGTTGCAAAGGAATAAACCACTATGGCAGCCATGTGCAAGTCTCACTATATTTAGCTACTATCCGTAGCCACTGTCCGTCCGGACTAAAGGGAAGCTTCATTCGTCTTTTAATATATGTAATAATACTTGAATGGTGAGATGAACTACAACACATAATCTTGTAATTTGAATGCAAAGTGTAGCCTAGTGGTTTATAGAATGTTCAAAAGGCTTGTGTTTATCCAGAATGGCATTGTGGAGTTGGTGGATTTTGTTGGCCTTGCCTACTACCAAGAAGGCAAGGATATTGTGTTTAGAGTCATTTTAGAGTGTAGTAGCTTAAGGGATTTTGGCCCCTAGGTAATAATAATAATAGGTCTGTTTTTATATCAAGAGTTTTTTAACATGATATTTTGGCTTGTGTTGAAACTTGAGATTAATTTATAGAGTTATAATAGCTTGATGGATTTTGGTTTCTTTTAGAGGATTTTTTTTTTTTGAAGATTATATTTTTGCATGGTGAAATATTTGAGTTTCCATAATTCTTATTTTGCCTTAAGATACTTTTTAATGTACATGGCAAGGCCACAGTGTGACACACCCCTTGTTTACATGTTAGGTGGTTTATAGATTGCAATAAACTATAATGTCTTTCATGCATTTTCATTAAAATAGTAATTAATGAATTCAACACCTAAACTTGTTGTTGATGTTTGTGATAATGACGCCATTTTATTATAAAGTATCATTATTTCATGTTCATTATAAAATATGATAAAATATTGAATTTTTTTGATAATGTGGTGTAAATTTTTGATTTACGCAAATATTTTGCACTCTTGTTTCCTTTAAACAAAGGATATAGGATGTTAATAAATTTTGATTTGCAAGTATGTTTTTGAAGTGTAATTTTAAAGAATGAATGTTAAATTATTGTAATACTATAAATTTTTGTACAATAATATTTTAGAGAAGTGATTCTTATTTCCTATCATGTAATAGTTCTAAAATGAAGTATTCTTGATCAGCAAGAGGGTCTACTTGGAAGTTTTTGTTTGATATTGGAGAAAGCAAGTACATAATGTTTTTAGAATGATTCAAAATAATGTTGTATATGTTAAATTGTGTTTTGTTATTTTAGCATGATTAACACTTGAACCTTACACACAATGTATAGTACATTTTGCAATTCAAAATTGAATTATTATGATGATGTGACAAGGATTGTTACTTATTTATATTTAATAAGAAATAATTTTTAATTCAATTGGTGACAGTATTTTTTGTCAAGTGTCAAGAAGTTTTCATACCCATGCAAGTTTTAATTCTTGTGTTAATTCTAATTTGAAAGTTATGAAAATTTATCCATGTTAATAGTTTTGGAAAACTTCTTTTGTAATTTTCAAAAGTTTTGTTTGCACTATTTACAAGGCCATTGGATATCATGTAGTTGCCTACACACAATTCAACTAACATATTGTTTTTGAATGGTAATTCATGTCATAGCCCACCTATTTGATTTGGTGATTGATAATTTGAAATAAGAAGGACATGTGTCAAAATGGACATCGTGAGCTAAAATTTTAAAGTTTCACCTAGTGTTGTTTCAAATGTTTTTCATAATGTATTTGTGTAGAAAAATTTTGCTAGCATATTCTTCGTGGGTGGTAGTTTTAAACAAATTTTATTGATCAAATCTATGTCTTGAGAAGTTTGCAACATTGTTGAAAATTGATTTAAAATGTTAATGAAATTCATGTGGTCTTGTAACATCACCTCTTTTAATTCATAATATCTTACATTTTCATGCCAAAAGTTTGGTCCAAGTGCATTGAAGGCATTATTTTTTTGTTTAAAAATCCATGAATCACGAATTGGCAAAGCTTGGTAGAAATTGCCTATCATTACAACATTGAAGCCACCCATAAACATGTTGTGGGCTTGTTTAATAACACAAAATATATGTCCAATGAAAGTTAACATTCTATTACCTACAAGAAATATTTCATTTATCATTATTGATTGAAGTGGATCATACACTATGTCAAACAAAACAATTTATAATTAGATATACAACTAAGATTATAGTAGTATAGGATGTTGATGATTATCCAACTAGATAGTTGAATAGGAAACATTGCAAAAAAGATGCAGTCATATCCATGGACATAGTCATAAACATATGACTATGACTTTTGTGACTACAACCATGAAACCTTGACATAAAAAATAAATCAAATCATACAATCCTAACTATTGAATCATTGATTTTAAAATATATGTTATATATTCTCAATCTATGTCATATCACCTCATGGCAATTAGAGTTGAAATCAACATGCCACATGTCTCATTCTAGTGTTTTACAATTAGCTTTTATGAATATATAATAATGGTAATCCTATCATTTTTAACTTATAAGAATCATAGCATTGAAAAATAGAGCCAACCAATTGGTGCCACATATTTGCAATTTAGTCACAATGTGGATTCACCATGGGAAATTTAGGGTTTCAATTATGAATAGATGCATGGCATTGTGGGTCCCAATCAAATGTTTCCACATATTAGTTCAAAAATTACAAAACCTACACATCTTTGAAATAAAAAATTATGAATTAGGGTTTTTAAATTCACATATTCATGACATGTAAAATGATTCAAAATCAAATTATGGAAAGAAAACTCATTTTTTTGTAATTCAATTTAATGACCTCAAAATATTCATGTTTTGCAAAGTCCATTTACCTACATAGGCAATTTTTTTCCAAGACATGCTTTCATTACATATATTTAGAAGTTTCATATGAAGGTGGTACATGAGGAAACGTTAACATCAACATAATTTAATTATTTTATATTAAAAACCTAATTTTATAGGGTTCACTAGGCTCAAAATACAATAAAAATATGGACTTTCGATTAGATTCTCTATTACCATTTTTGATCCATTGTACTATGTTTTTACCTAATGACAAACAAGTTCCCATAACTGGGGGTTGATTGCAATTAATTTGTATAATGAAAAAAAGTTGTGACATCAAAATGTTGAGAATAAAACTTAAAAGAGACAAAATCATGACTATGATCTATATGTGACAAAAGTAATAGTCCACATTCACATAATGATGTGGAATATCAAATGGTGATCAATTATCTTCTAAATAGATACAACAATAAACAAGCCTTCCAAAATTAAAAGTTAATTGGAATCAATTTCCAAAATAAAATAACCATACTAAATGTTGAACAAGATACATTAATGTAAGCCAACCATATGTGAATGAACATTAGTTCATAAATTACATGTTTTTCCAAGATTGGAAATGACAAATTACAACAAAGATAGATGTACCAAGAAATTACTAAAACAAATTAGAATTCAACTTAACATGAAGGGAAAGAAAATCACAATAGTTTTCTAATATTATATGTTGTAACTATTCACATAATAAACAATTAAACTAGCTAAACAAACATTAGCTTGTAGGTATGGTTATATTTATTAGCGATGATTCTAAACATGGCTACTATGTTGGTATGGTATATAATATTATTGTAATAGATGCACACAACTAGTTCCACATTTTGTAATACAAACCCCTAATTGATCTAATGGACCTTCCAATGGACTTTAATTTCAAGGGTTATTATTGTTCACAAGTACTGATGCACCCCCAAGCTCCTTGATGGACTCAACTACGAGTTCAAAGGTGAAAACAATGGAAGGAAAAGGAGTTGGGGCGCGTTGCCTAGCTTGCAACATTTCAAGGGTAGAAGGGCATGCTAAAGCTCCAAGATGGGACTAGAACGAGCGACAAGTGGGTCAATTATTCACGCAGACTTGCACAAACTAAACAACAAGTTGGTTAGTGTAGAGTTAAAACACTTTTGGTGCACGGACAAGCCATGAGCAAACACAAATTCACCACGACCTAGACTTGGAGGAAGCCACCACCTTCCCCTTTATATTATAATTTGTGCCTAGCCACGGGACCAACACCTAAATGTCATTTTGTCCTAGGATTCCCAAATGGGAGTCTCAAAATTGTTGAAATTGGGACTCCTGTGGTTTTGGGGGCCCATAATTTTGTGTGAAAACCTTTAATTAAGGTGAAGTCAAACACAAAGTTGAACCCTCGTCGAAAGCTTTCCAACAATATGTGGCATGCCACCTACACACAAGAAAGTTAGAGTGATTCTTGACTTTAAATGGTTGAAAGTCAAATTGCCAATTTGATTCCTGACTCTTCTTTTGGCCATAATTTATGTTTTAATTACCCAAATGGGTCATGCAAGCCCATTTTAGACATTTAGGTTCCAAGAGATTTCTAATGATATAAGGAATTCTTCAATCCAATTGGTTTTGACCCCTGCAATTGCTCTTTGAAAATTTGGGAATCCATCGGACTCCAACTTCCAAACTGGGAGCTCATTTGTGAGCGTATAGGTTCATTCCCTCACACTCTCCTACACTCCCGGGAGCATGAAATGTGACCTTAGGGTTTCCTTCTTAGCTCGCACCTTTGCAAGCCTTTGAATTCGTAAGCCTACGGTTACGGTTACGATTACGATAAGTACACTAACAAATGAAGATTCATCTTCACATTTGACCATAAAATCAATGCCAATGAGATCAAGTAAAAAAAAACCTTTGCAAAAAAACAATTAAAAAGCAACCATTGTGTTAGTCCCAACCAAAGTAATACAAACTCAACAATGATGTGGCAATATTAAAATTGACTACTTTCGAAAACTTGAACAATTAAGGAAGGGATGCAATTGTCTACAACTATGATTGGGTGGACCCATTAGAAATCATTTCAAGAAATTGTTAAGGATCTAAAATTGACCAAATAATATTTGTGATCCTTTCCCTTAAATGTTTTTACAACTACAAATTGTTTATCCATTGCATGCCAAAGTATATGACCTTAGGTTTTTATTAGAATGAAAAAGGTGGGAATTACTACAATTTTTTATTCCTAATTTTCATCACTTGGAAATTGAAGTCCATTGAGGTTGACTCAACATGTATGAACACCTATTTACTTGCATTCTCATTGGCTAGAAGCAACTTGATGCGTCAATTGGTTCCACCATTGATTTAAGGGGGACTACTTCTTTCAAATAACATGCATGCCAATTGTAGATCAATATTTGATCCAACGTATTTTGGTTCCATAGTTCATCACAACTTACCCATAGGCATATAAGATCTTTCTTTTGACATTAGGGCGCAATCACACTAATAGGAGTCACAACAAGTGTAATCAATTGATGTTTAGTTTTTCAATGTTCATATTTTTAATATCCAAAATTATACTAATGTTGCAAGTTTAGAATCATGAAACCCTTTTAATTTATTATGAAAACATGTGGAATAGTTGTTTGGATTGAATCTAACATTAATATATAACTCAAAAGCATGCATATAGCGCTATAAGCAATGATTTTGCCATTTTTTATTTTGTTGATGAACACACCTACCCTCTTCAATCACAACCATGCTGGCACATGCTTTCAGCACCCCCACAAAACTAAGAGAGTCTGGTTGCACACCCTCATGCTGCATTTCTTGAAATAGTTCCAGTGCCTTCTATTTCTAGCCTTGGCCGCATTTCACATGTCCCAATACCATGGCATTACAAGTGACCAAATTTCAAGATGGCATCTTTTTGAACACTCTCCAAGCATCCTCAATGCTCCCACATTTTGCATACATGTCAACCAAGCTATTTGCCACAAAGACATCAAAATCACATCCATATTCAATGATATGCTAATGAACACACCTGCCTTCTTCAAGTCCAACTATGCTAGCACATGCATTCAGCACCCCCACAAAAAGTAACAGAGTTTGGTCGCACACCCTCCTATTGCATGCGTTGAAATAGTTCCAATCTTTTTTGCCCTTGCCCACATTGCACATGTCAAAATATCATTGAGGTCCAAGTAACCACATTTCGAGATGGCATCTTGTTGAAAACTTTCCAAGCATCCTCAATATTCCCACATTTTGCATACATGTCCACCAAGCTACTTCCCACAAAGACATCAGACTCACAACCAGTTTGATTGAGTTGTTTATGAACAAGCTTGCCATCTTCAAGTGTTCCCAAACCAACAAATGCCTTAATCACTTGAACAAAAGTGAATTTGTTAGGACTCACTCCTACTCCTTGCATTTGTTGGAAAAGGTGCATTGCCTTCTCCAATTGCCCATCCTTCACATATTTTGTAAGATTCTGATTCCATGCAAAAATGTTCACTTGCAATGTGCCTGGTGCCATTGCAGCTATCTTTGATACCACCCCTGGCAAGTTTCGTCAATCCTCAAGCTAGAGTCCTTCCTGTGTCTTCTTGAGTTTGAAATCTGGATACCTTTCATTTGTCTACAACCAGAAATCCAGATCAAGCAGATCAACCATGTATTCTCCACATCCTAAACATGATTGGCATCATAAGAATAGAGAAATCCGCATTGACCTTCTGCATCAGCATATGGCAATTACCTACCTTCTCCAACCTACTACTACTATCCCACCAATGCAAAGGACTTCAAATGAATTTCTGCCAAGGTTAGACCAGGATAACAACCAAGAGAGAGCAATAAGATTAACAACAACAAGAGCTATGGTGCCATCAACATGTGAACTCTGACAGGTTTGATGTTCACTTACCTTCTTTGATCTATGATCCCACCATTGTGAAGGATCCATGAAGAACTCCTGCCACAGTTTCTCTCTCTGACCTCCAGGGACTGCAAAAGAACTTCCTTTCAAATCATGCACTTCGATCACAAAGCAGCCATGATGAGGTATGGCATCTTGCAAAGATTGTGTCCAACCTCTCAATGTGACTGGAAAGGTATCATTAAAGTCAAATCAAATCAAGACCTTTCACGAAACAAAACACACATATTATGAAAAGATGGCAGTTAACACATGGGAACAACACAAGAAAGCTTACAATTGCCATGATCTCTGAGTGCCACCTCTGTTTCTATTCAGTGTGGTCTGAAAAGAAGTGTGGTGTACTGTGAAAGTTGGTGATGGGTAAAGTGGAATTGTGGGTGCACACACACACACGTAGCAACAAGCTCCTCCTGATCCACCTCTCCATGTGGTGGTGGAGCTGCTGCTTTTGTGGTCTAGAAATGAATTAGATCTTGCGTATGGCAATTACAATTGTTGCACTAATAATGAAGAAGAAATTGTTGCTTTGAAAAACCCTTGGCAATTGCTCTCACTCACAATCCAAGAGCATCCCAACTAGACCCAAAACTAATTCCCTCTCAAACTTCCAACCAAAATGCAATCTCTCCCCCACCACCACCACCACCACCACATCTCTTGGTGGGACAATTCTAGATTGAATGTCATCAGTACACTTGCAATGGCCCAAAAACTCTCCAAAACCCCAGCACCTTAAAAGGATGGCTCGCAGAAACCCTGATGAGCCACCAGGGGCCTAGGGGCCCCCAGTTGGTGTGAGGAGGAGGCAAGGCACAGTATCAAATTATACTTCAAGAACAATAAAAAAATCACTAATAACTGTTGTAAAAAAATATCACACTGAAGTGAAACATCATCTACAATGAACACGCTGACATTGCAAATTATAGTAATTAATACATGTCAGGTTCTCCATGTGCATCAAAAGGCTGAAAAAGACCAACTTGCAAAGAGCATTGTTACATTATTACCTCTTGATGATCTTGTATGGTTTCATGCATAGATGCACAAGTGGGAAAATCACAGGATCTATCAAATGGAAGATATAATATTCTGACTTTAGTTCCCTGCCTACATTTGAGAGAATCAAACAAGTTATGGTATAACTTTTCTTGTTTGCAACATCCAGGTATACAATTTCTTCTTCCTCTCTGAAGAGACCAAAAAATCCTTGAAAAGTTGTAGAGTTCTTTTAAGCCAGAGACAAACTTGACCTGGAAATAGCTTCTGAGTGATAATTATGAGAGTAATACAATATCTCCCTTCCCCACCTCCTCTATAGAAGCCAATGCGAGTGGACTTCAAACTTCAATCTCTATCAGAACAATCTTCAAAACTTTGGAGCATACCTCTTCAGCAATTTGAAATCAACCCCTTGTAGTCATTAACATCAAACATGTCTTCTTGAATGCCCTATCTTCGGGATTGTTCATGCTGCCCTCCCCTTTCCTCTAGCTACTTGTAATGTATGTTTGTATCAATCCAGGAATGGGAAGACGTGCAATAAACAGACTGCTACTATACGTGGCTTGAAACCAAAAGCAAGCAATATGCAGGGGCGTAGCCAGCCTCTCAAGTCAGCATAGGCTCGCCCTAAAAAGTCATTTTCTCCAGTGTACGTCTCGATATCTAAAAAACTTATTTTCTCTAGTGTATGTCTTGAGTTTTCGAAAAATGTCATTTCATCCAGTGCACGTCTTGATTACAGTGTAATGAGTATTGAGTGGTGATTGATCAGAGTTGGATCTTGGTCTCTCCTGACCTCCGTGGCAGACGCTTGAATGTGTCAATCATTTGGTCAAAATTGTAGCAGTTTTCCGTCCCGAGCTCGCACTCAATGAGAACCAGTAGTAGGTTTCCCAGTCGTTGTGACCCCATCGAGGCACATAGATGATTTAGGATGCGCTTCATCGTAGAAAAGGATCGCTCCGGGCTGGCCGATGAGACAAGAATGGTAATCGCGATCCGGTACAGCGCCTGCATCATTGGCAAGTCGTGGTAATCACGCTCCAGAAGCTACAGCACGTCCTGCATAGTTTGAAGCTTGTCGAACTTGCCCATTGTGATGTAGTCGGCGAATGCCTTCAACTTTCGATCGAGGGCATCAAGTTTACGCTGCTAGTTCGTGTTGGTGCTCTAAAGGTCCATTGACTTCCAATACATGCTTGCAAATTCTTTGATCAACGTCGAATCGAACTGTGGAAAGAAAGAGGGCATAAAACAACGGATGGTCTTCAGCACCGTCCAGTTACTCGCGTTGAATCGATAGTCCAGTTCGTTCAGGACTTTGTCGAGGACGACGTAGAAGAAGTTGATGCGATGCCAATCGATGATAGTGGTGGATCGATCAATGTGTCTGGTCCCGAGAAGCCACGTGCGAATGCCTTGGGTACGCTGGAACATGGTTTCATTGCGATCAAGGACAGCAACGGCATTATCATGGGCGAACTTCTCGGCTTGATCGTTGATCTTCATGAAGTTCTTGTCGTCGTTCCGCATCGCCCTCAACCGTGAGACGGTGCTGGCAACCTTTGCCGCCGCATTGCCCAAATCCTGGCTGCGGCGCTGCAGAAGCTGCGACAGATCATGTGTTTACTCCAGCACCTTGATCATGAGATGCATCATCAAAATGAACTCAAACGTGTTGATCTAGCCAAGCAGACCGGCCGCTTGCGCCACATGCTTGGCATCGATCGCGTCATTGCCGATCGAGACGAGCACGATCTTCAGAGCCTTGTATGTGGGCATGATTGCCGCCAGCACGTATACTCGACACGGCCAGCGAGTTTCACCAATCTGCTTAAGCTTTAGCATCTATTCAGGTTTTTTGCGATTCAGCGTATGGCCGATGCGCTGGGGTTCGTCTTCAATAGGCTTGGACTTAGCATCATCATTGACATTCTCAACGTCCACTTTGTACTCTAACTCCTCTTCCCCATCTTGGTCAATGATTAGGCATCAAAGTTCATCCTGTTGCGCGATGGTGAAGAAGTGTAGACCCTTGGCCGGTGCCCCAATCAGCACGGCCAGCCCTTGGATGGTGGCGAAAAACTTGTTGACCAACGTGCTGGACTTGGCTAATTCGACGATGGCCAGGTTCAGGCGATGCGCATAGCAGTGGACGTAGATGGCATTGGGTGATCCATGCTCCCGGATGAGTTGTTGCAGGCCATGGAATTCGCCTAACATATTCGAGGCGCCATCATAGCATTGCGCAATGACGTGAGACTTGTCAAGTTGACTGGTCTTCATGGAGGCGTGGATCGCTTCGAGAAGATCAGTGGCCTTGGTGGACGGGACCTCGATCAATACCAAACATCGCTCGACGAGGTCACCCTTCTTGTTGACGAAGCGAATATACAGGCTCATTTGCTCACACTTCGCTGAATCTGTCGATTCATCCGCATAGATTGCAAAGACTTAATCAAGGTCGCCATCATTCAATTCTTGAAGTACCGCGGCTCGAACTTGATCGGCAATGATCTGGATGAACATGTTCTGCATCGGTGGCAATACGTACGTTGAATTCTCCGGCAAACTGTCGAACCATTGCTTCTTCTCTGGGTCGTCCTCGAGCTTGAATTGCAGCAACTCAAGGAAGTTGCCTCGGTTGTTGTTGGGAGAATCATCTAGCTCGTGATGTTCGCGAAGCGGAAGACCTTGTCGA
>Ga0116226_10006335_pt1 | contig 10630 bp, 9 predicted proteins | sample S1TSphfallax_FD_89692 | JGI IMG/M metagenome (GOLD analysis project Ga0116226, IMG submission 89692) | Host-associated microbial communities from peat moss isolated from Minnesota, USA - S1T2_Fa - Sphagnum fallax MG | ecosystem: Host-associated > Plants > Peat moss > Unclassified | place: USA...
CTCACCACCACACCCACAAACGCGGGGTGGAGCAGCCCGGTAGCTCGTCAGGCTCATAACCTGAAGGTCGTTGGTTCAAATCCAGCCCCCGCAACCAGCGATGCGAGTCCCCCGGGCGCCGCGTTTCCACGCGGCACCCGGGGGCGCACGACACGCTCAGGCGGTCAGTTTCTTCCAGTCCTGTGCCGCCTCGAACGCCGCCGCCGCGCGGTAGATCGTCGTCTCGTCGTACAGCTTGCCGATCAGTTGCACGCCGACCGGCAGGCCGTCGGCGAAGCCGCACGGCAGGCTCATCGCCGGATGATGCGTGCAGTCGAACGGCGCGGTGTTCGGCAGCATCTCGAACGCGCGCGCCAGGATCTCGGGGATCGGCGCATTCTCCTCCGGCAGCTTGGTCGCGGTCAGCGGCACCGTCGGCATCAGCAGCAGGTCGTAGTTGGCGAGTGCCGAGTCGTACGCGGCGCGCAGCCGGCGGACCAGGTTCTGCGCCTTCGCGTAATAATGCCCGCGATAATGCTTCACCATGTAGTGGCCGAGCAGCATCGTGCTCTTCAGCGTGTCCGACAGCTCATCCGCGCGAGTCTTCCAGGCGCTGTGGTAGTCGAGCATCGAGGTTACATACAGCCCCTGCCAATTGAAGCCGAAGCCGTTGCCCTGCATCATCTGCACGGTCGCACCCTCGGCCGCCACCGGCAGCCAAATCGCGGGGCCCGCAAGGTGCATCGGGATCGACACGGTCTCGACCGTCGCGCCCAGGCTCTTGAACTTTTCGGCGGCCGCCTTCACCAGCGCGTCCACCTTGGCCTCGCTCTGCGGATGGCCGAAGCCCTCCTTGACGACGCCGATCCGCAGGCCGGCCGCACCGCGCCCGAGGGCGGCGCGATACTCCATCGCCGGGCCGCCATACTGGCGCGGATCGAGCCCGTCCGGGCCGGCGAGCACTTCCAGCAGCAGCGCGTTGTCCTCGACGGTCGCCGTCATCGGGCCGGTGTGGTCGATCGTCAGTTCGATCGGCATGATCCCGGTATACGGCACCAGCCCGTGCGTCGGCTTCATGCCGTAGACGCCGGAATAGGCGGCTGGCATCCGAATCGAGCCGCCCTGGTCGCCGCCGAGCGCCATGTCCGCCTCGCCGAGCGAGACCAGCGTGGCGCTGCCGGAGGAGGAGCCGCCGGCCGAATAGCCCATCTTGTGCGGGTTATGCACCGGTCCGCTGGAACTGGTGTGGCTGCCGCCGGAGAAGCAGAAATACTCGCACACCGCCTTGCCGAGGATGGTGCCGCCGGCATCGAGCACGCGGGTGACGACCGTGGCGTCGACATCCGGCACATAGCCTTCCAGCGTCGAGGCGCCGTTCATCATCGGCACGCCGGCCAGACAGATGTTGTCCTTCATGACAACGGTCTTGCCCTTGAGCTTGCCGCTCGGCGCGCCCTCGACCTTGGTCTTGACGTACCACGCGCCGTATTTGTTCTCCTCGCCGCGCGGGCGATAGCCGGGCGTGCGCGGATACTTCACCACCGGCAGTTCGTCGGTCATGTGATCGACGAGGTTGTAGGCGCCGATGCTCGGCCCGAGGGCTTCGAGATGGGTCGCCAGATCCTCGTCGGTGAAGGTCATGCCGAGGTCGGCTGCGACCTCGCGCAACTGCTCGGTGGTCGGCGCTTTCACGGTTCCCAGAGTCATCGTGGTCTCCCCTGCTAGTGGCGGACGGACTCGCTCGGCCCGGCGCCGATGAATTCCTGCTCCAGCGACGGATCGGCAATCGCGTCCCGATCCAGTTCACGCACGATGCGGCCGCGATGGATCAGCAGCACGCGGTCGGCCAGGCCGCGAATGAAATCCAGATTCTGTTCGACGAGCAACACCGCAAGCCCCCGCCTGCGCCGCAATTCGCCGATCCGCTCGATCATCGCCTGCACGATCGAGGGCTGGATGCCTTCCGTGGGTTCGTCGAGCAGCAGCAGGCGCGGCGTGCCGGCAAGGGCGCGAGCGAGTGCCAGAAGCTGCTGCTCGCCGCCGGAGAGCGCGCCGCCCGGCCGGTCGAGCAGGCGCTGCAACTCGGGAAATTCGGCGACCGCCTCGGCCTCTGCCTGGTCGCGCCGGCGCTGCTTGGCGAGTGCGCCGAAATGCAGATTCTCCCGCACCGACAATCCGGGAAAAATCTGCCTTCCCTGCGGCACGTAGCCGATGCCGGCGTGCGCGCGCCGGTTCGGCGGCAGCCTGTCGATCGGTTTGCCGTCGATGCTGACCGAGCCCCGCCAGGTCGGCACCAGGCCAACGATGGTGCGCAGCAGCGTGCTTTTGCCCATGCCGTTATGGCCGAGAATGCCGACGCACTCGCCGGCGGCGACAGTCAGCGAAATGCCATCCAGCACGCCAATGCGGCCATAGCCGGAGACGAGAGATTCGACCGCGATCATGCGACGGCCTTGCCGAGATACACGTCGCGCACGCGCGGATCGGCGAACACGGTTGCCGCCGAATCCTCCATCAGCACGCGGCCCTGGTGGAACACGGTGACGGTACGGGCGATCGCGCGGATGAACTGCATGTCGTGCTCGACGACAACGATCGCGTGCTGCTGGTTCAACTCGCGAATCAGATCGGCGGCGCGGCTGGTTTCCTCGGCGCTCATGCCGGCGGTCGGTTCATCGAGAATGATCAGGTCCGGCTCGGGTGCCACCACCATCGCCAATTCGACAAGCTGCCGCTGGCCATGCGCAAGCAGACCGACACGCCGGTTGGCGAGGGCGGCGATGCCGAGGCGTTCCAGTGCGCGCATCGCCCGCCGCCGCGCCTCGGCCTCGCTGCTATGGCGGCACAGGCAGATGCCTTCGAGCGCCGTCAGGCCGTCGAACAGCGAGGGCACCTGCGTCTTGATGCCGACGCCGAGGCGGGCGATGGCGAACGGATCGAGTGAAGTGATGTCGCGACCGCGCCAGAAGATGCGGCCGGCGGTCGGTTTGTACTGACCGGTCAGGCATTTGAAGAAAGTGCTCTTGCCGGCGCCGTTCGGGCCGATCAGGCAGCGCAGCTCGCCCTCGTTGATCGCGAGCGAGACGCCGTCGACGGCGACCACGCCGCCGAAACGCATCTGCAAGCCCTCGGTGGCGAGCAGCACGCTCATGCGTCGCCGCGCCCTCTCAGTCGGGCCAGCAGATTGCTCGCCGTGGGCAGCAGACCCTTGGGCACGGCGACGACGGACAGCATGAACAGGACGCCGAGCAGCAGGTTGGGATCAATGGATGATAGGGTCCCGGCGTAGGTGGTCAGCGCCTGGATCAACATGCAGCCGATCACCGGGCCGACCAGCGTGCCGATGCCGCCGACCAGCACCCAGATGATCACCTGCCCCGCGTAGGACAGCGAGAACATCGTCGGCGAGACGAACACGCAGTTGGCGAAAAGGACTCCCGCGAGACCGGCGAGGAAGCCGCCGAAGGCGAACAGGCCCAGCTTGTGCAGCCGCACGTCGTAGCCGAGCAGTTCGGCGCGCAACTCGTTTTCCTTGATCGCAACGGCAACCCGCCCGAACCGCGTGCGCAGGATCAGCTTCGCCAGTGCGTAGCAGACGCCGAGGCAGATCACCGCGACCACGAAAACCTGGTCGGGCGCCAACTGGTCCGCCGGATCGAACGGAAAATTCAGCGGCGGCGTGCCGGGGATGCCGTTGAAGCCGCCGAGCGGGGCGGAGCCGATGTTCCACTCGTCGCCGGCGGTGGAATTGGCGAACTTGAACAGGATCAGCGTCGTCGTCAGCGTGATCACGCCCATGTAGACGTCGCTGATGCGGCCGAAGAACATCAGATAGCCGAGGGCCGCCGCAACCGCCGTCGACAGCAGCAGCGCCAGCGGCACCGCCAGCGTCGTGTCGCCGAAATTGATCGCGGCGACCGCGTACGTGTAGCCGCCGATGCCGAAGAAGGCGGTCTGACCGAAACACAGGATTCCGCCAAATCCCCAGATCAGGCCGAGGCTGAGCGCCAGCAGGCCCATGCTGACGAACACCGTCGCGTTGATCAGCGTGAACAGTTCGAGATAGCGCGGCAGCAGCCACGCCCCGAGCAGCGCCGCCGCGAGCGCAACGGCGATCTGGATGACCGTCTTCATAGCGCCCGCCGCAGGAATCGCCCGGTGATCCCGCGCGGCAGCAGACGCAGCAGCAGGATTGCGACCGCGAGCAGCGCCACCTCACCGAACACCGGCGTCGTCAGGAACGTGAAGACCGTCGAAACCGTGCCGAGCAGGCCGGAGGCGACGAGCGTGCCGGTCAGCATCGCCGCACCGCCGGTGATGACGGTGATGAACGCCTTGGCGATGTAGGCGGTCCCCATCGTCGGCAACACGCCGGAGACCGGCGCGATCAAACCGCCGGCGAGGCCGGACAGCGCCGCACCGGCGGCGAATGTCATCGCGTAGACACGATCCGGCGCGACCCCGAGTGCGGCCGCCATCTCCGCGTTCTGCATCGTGCCGCGCGCGATCAGCCCGGCCGGCGTGAATTTCAGCACCACCCAGATCACCAGCGACATCACCACCGACGCCGCCACCAGGAAAAGATCGTAGCCCGCGACATGGAATCGCCCGACCGCGAAACTGCCGAACGGCGCCGAAATGCCGGTCACCGAATTGCCGAACAGCATCGTGACGCCGCCGATGAACGCGAGCGACAGGCCCCAGGTCGCCAGCATCGTGTCGATCATGCGGCCATACAGCCGCCGGATCAGCAGCCGCTCGACGACCGCGCCGATCAGGCCGACCGCGATCGGCGGCAGCAGCAGAATCGAGAGCCACAGATTGATGCCGTGGCCATACGACAGGATCGCCGTGTAGCCGCCGAGCATCAGGAACTCGCCATGGGCCAGGTTGATGACGCGCATCATCCCGAACACCACGGCGAGCCCGAGGCTCACGATCACCAGTGTCGCGACGCCAGAGACGATCTGGAGCGCGACGACGACGGCATAATCCAACGGACGCGACCGCCGGATCAGATCTTCACGTCGACTTCGTACTGCTTGTTCTCGTTCGGATGCGCCGCGAGGTCGCAGACCGAGGCGGTGTCGAGCGGCGGCTGCTGCGGGAACGTCTCCAGCACCTTGAAGCCGTGGTTGGCGACTTCGGCGACGAACACGTCGACCGTCGTGTGATGCGTCTTCGGGTCCAGCGTGGTCTTGCCCGCCGGCGTCTCCAGCGAGATGCCGCTTTCCAGCGCCTTGATGACCGTCATCCGGTCGATGGACTTCGCCCGGCGCACGCCCTCGGCCCACAGGTTGAAGCCGATATAGGTGCGCATCGCCAGTTCCGCGCCGAGATACGGCGCCTTCGCGCCGAGCTTGGCATGGAACTTCTCCAGGAACGCCTTGTTCAGCGGCGTGTCGACTTCCTGGAAATAGCTGAACGCGGAGACGATGCCGTCACCTTCCGCGGGCGACAGCAGGATGCTCTCGTTGCCGCCGCCGAACGTCGTCGACGCGATCGGGATCTGCTTCTTCAACCCTGCCGCTGCCCACTGGCGATAGAACGAGATGTGCGCGCCGCCGACGAGTGCCGAGACCACGGCATCGGGCTTCGCCGCCTGGATCTTGCTGATGGCCGGCCCGAAGTTGGTGACATCCAGCGGGAAGAAGTCGGCCGACAGCACCTGCCCGCCGCCCTCGCGCACGTACTTGGTGATCCACTTGCTGGTGATCTGGCCATAGTTGTAGTCGGCGGCAACGATGTAGACGTTCTTGCCCCAGTGCTTCTGCACGTACGGCACCAGCTTCTGCACGTTCTGCGCGGGCGTCGAGCCGGTGCAGAAGATGTTGCGGTCGCAGACGCCGCCTTCGTACTGCGTGTTGTAGAAATACAGCGTGTTGAACCGGCGCAGGATCGGCCGGATCGCCTCGCGCGAGGCGGACGTGATGCCGCCATGCACGACGGCCGCCTTGTCCTTGGTGGCCGCCTGGGTCGCGAACTGGGTGTAGAGCTGGATATTGGATTGCGGATCGTAGTTGATCAGCTCGATCGGCCGGCCCAGCAGGCCGCCGGCGGCGTTGCATTCATCCACGGCGAAATCGAGGCACGCGATCATCGGCTGGCCATAGATGTCGAGCCCGCCCGAGGCATCGTGGATTCCGACAACCTTGATCGGGTCGGCCCCGAGCGCCGCGTGCCGCATGATCGCGGGCGCGGCAAGGGTGGAACCGGCCGCAAGCAGGGCCGTCTTCAGCGCGTCGCGCCGGCTGATCGTCATCATGCAGTCCCCCAGGAGAGTGGCGTGGCTCGTTGGCCGCCGGGGGAATGCTATTGAAGCGTAAAACGTCTTGCAAGCAGCGACGGCACATTTCCTGGCAAGAAATCGGCCCGCCGTGATCCCTCAATTTTGAAAACCCGCTCATTTGGGGGGCCGTGCGCACCGCGTCGCAATGCCCACATCACCTCCGGCAGTCCCATGTTCGGGACCCGGTGACGGTAAAGGAAGCGAGACCGATGGGCATTCCGATCAGTTTGACCGTCAACGGCACGCAACGTCGGGCGGAGCTTGAGGACGAGCGGGTGACCCTGCTCGATCTGTTGCGCGAACGCTGGGACCTGACCGGCACGAAGAAGGGCTGCGACCGCGGGCAATGCGGCGCCTGCACGATCCTGCTGGACGGGCGCCGGGTGAATTCCTGTCTGGCGCTGGCGGTCAGCCATGACGGGTCCGAGATCATCACGATCGAGGGGCTGGCGGACGGCGACGTGCTCCACCCGGTGCAGGCCGCCTTCATCGCGCACGACGCGCTCCAATGCGGGTTCTGCACGCCCGGCCAGATCATGAGCGCCATCGGCCTGATCCGCGAAGGGCAGGCGGGCGACGACCCCGAACGCGTGCGCGAAGCAATGAGCGGCAATATCTGCCGCTGCGGCGCCTATATCGGCATCACCGAAGCCGTCCTTGACGCACAGGCGCGGATCGACGCGCGGCAGGCACTGGTGAAAGCAGCATGAACCGCTTCGATTACGTCCGCGCCGGCAGCGTCGCGGAGGCCGTCGAAGCCGCCGGCGCGCCTGGGGCGAGTTTCCTGGCGGGCGGCAGCAACCTGCTCGACCTGATGAAGGGCGGCATCAGCCGTCCGGCGCGGCTGGTCGATATCACGCGCCTCAAGGGCCTGGACGGCATCGAACGCCTGCCCGACGGCAGCCTGCGGATCGGCGCGCTGGTGCGCAACAGCGACCTCGCACATGACGGATACATCGCGCAACGCTACCCGGCGATCGTCGAGGCGCTGCTCTCCGGTGCCTCCGCGCAGCTTCGCAACGCGGCAACGACCGGCGGCAACATCATGCAGCGCACCCGCTGCCAGTATTTCTACGATCCCGCCAGCGCCTGCAACAAGCGCGACCCCGGCACCGGATGCGACGCCCGTGGCGGCGAGAGCCGGCTGCTCGCCGTGCTCGGCTGGAGCGAGCATTGCGTCGCCACGCATCCGTCCGATTTCTGCGTCCCGCTGGTCGCCCTCGACGCCGTCGTCGAGATCGAGGGCGCGGCGGGCCGGCGCGAGGTGCCGCTCGAAATGTTTCACTCGCTGCCGGGCGACACCCCGCACATCGAAACAGTGCTGGCGCCCGGCGATTTGATCGTCGCCGTACGGCTGCCGGCGGAGGCCGAGGACTTCGCCGCGCACGCCCGGTACCTCAAGGTGCGCGACCGGACTTCCTACGCCTTCGCGGTCGTCTCGGCGGCGGCCGGCCTGCGCCTCGCGGACGGCAGGATCGCCGAGGCGCGGCTGGCACTCGGCGGCGTCGCGCTGAAACCATGGCGCGCCCGCGCGGCGGAAACCCGCCTCCTGGGCCGCGAGCCGACCGACGCCGCCTTCCGTGACGCGGCCACGACAGCACTCGCCGAAGCGACGCCATCCGGCGACAACGCATTCAAGATCGAACTCGCACGGCGGGTGGTCGCGCGAGCACTGACGCTCGCGGCGCGCGGCACGCCGGAGCGGCTGCCGGCACTGCCCGCCTCGCCCTTCGCGGATTCCTTCGGAGAACTGGCCCATGTCTGAGCGCACGTTCTCGCAGCCGCCGTCGTCGTTCGTCCGCCACGGCTCGAACAGCGGCCAGCCGCTCACCCGGCGCGAGGCTCTGCTCAAGGTCACGGGCCGCGCCCGCTACGCGGCCGACAACCATCCGGCGGACATGCTGCACGCCGTCATGGTGGTCAGCACGATCGCCCGTGGTCGCGTGACCGCGCTGGACCTCGCGGCCGCGCAAGGCCACCCCGGCGTGGTCGCGGTGATGACCCCCGCCAATGCGCCCAAGCTGGCCCGCCACCCCGATGACGCGAAGGAGCCATTCACCTTCAAGCTCGACCTGTTGCAGGACGACCAGGTCCGCTACGCCGGGCAGCCGATCGCGGTGGTGATCGCCGAAACGCTGGAAGCGGCGGCCGAAGGCGCCGTGCTGCTTCGCCCCGCGTACGCGGCGGAGGCGCCCCGCGTCGGGTTGGACGGCGCCGAGCGGTTCGTGCCCGCGTCCGTGGGTGTCGGGCAGGAGGCGAATGTCGGCTTCGGCGATGTCGCGGCCGGACTCGCGAATGCCGACAAGCGGATCGGCGCCGTCTACGAAACGCCCGCGCAATACCACAATGCGATGGAACCGCACGCCATCGTGGCGGCATGGGACGGCGATCGTCTGACCCTCGACACGCCGAGCCAGGGCATGGCGATGGCGCAGTTTCGCATCGCCGGCCTGTTCGGCATCGACCCCGCCGACATCCACATCCGCTCGCCGTTCCTGGGCGGTGGCTTCGGCTCGAAGGGCCTGCTGTGGTCGCCGCAGATTCTCGGCATCATGGCGGCACGCCTCGTCGGCCGGCCGGTCAAGCTGGTGATGCGGCGCGACCAGATGTTCGGGCCGATCGGGCATCGGCCGCCGACCCGGCAGACATTGCGGATCGGCGCCGGTGCCGACGGCGCGCTGACCGCGCTCGACCATCACACGCTGACCGCGTCGAGCAGCTTCGACGATTTCTTCGAGCCTGCCGGCGGCGTGTCCCATACCCTCTATGCGACGCCCGCGCTGTCGACGACGTACGAGGCAGTGCGTCTCGATACCGGAACGCCGACCTTCATGCGGGCGCCCGGCGAGGCAACCGGCAGCGCCGCGCTGGAAAGCGCGATCGACGAGATGGCGCACGCCTGCGGGATGGACCCGGTCGAATTCCGGCTGAAGAACTACGCGGACGTCGAGCCGGTGTCGGGCAAGCCGTTTTCATCCAAGGCCCTGCGCGAATGCTACGCGCAAGGGGCGGAGCGGTTCGGCTGGGCCAGGCGGCCACTCGCGCCTCGCCAGATGCGCGACGCATCGGGGTTGCTGATCGGCTGGGGCGTCGGCACCGCGACGTTCCCGGCGCTGATGTTCCAGGCCGAGGCGCGCGCGGAACTGCGCGCGGACGGCAAGGCGACCGTCGAGATCGGCGCGCACGACATGGGGCAGGGCGCATGGACCGCGCTCGCGCAGATCGCCGCCGACGGGCTCGGCCTCGACCTGGCCGACGTGGAGTTTCGCATGGGCACGTCCGACCTGCCGAACGGCGGGATCGCCGGCGGCTCCGCCCACACGGCGACGGCGGGAACGGCGATTCACAACGCGGGCGGCGATGTGATCGCTCAGCTTGCGGCGCTGGCGACCGGCGATCAGAACTCGCCGCTGTTCGGCGCCGGCAATGCCGGCGTGATCGCCCGCGACGGGCGCCTGTTTCGCAGCGATGATGAGGGCATCAGCGAATCCTACGCCGACATTCTCGCGCGTTCCGGCCGCACCGCGATCACCGGGCAGGGGCGCGCGACCCCCGATGCGGCCGCGAACGAGCACTACGCGATGCACGCCCACGGCGCCGTGTTCGCCGAGGTGATGGTCGATCCCGATCTCGGCCAGATACGGGTCTCCCGCCTTGTCGGCGCGTTTGCCGCCGGCCGGATCATCAATCCGAGGATGGTGCAGAGCCAGTATTTCGGCGGCATGATCTGGGGCATCTCGTTCGCGCTGCATGAGGCGGAGGTGATGGACGCACGCTCCGGCCGCACGATGAATGCCAATCTCGCGGAGTATCATGTGCCGGTGAATGCCGATGTTCCGTCGATCGAGGCGATCCTCGTCGAGGAGTTCGATCCGCACGTGAACGCGCTCGGCATCAAGGGCGTCGGCGAGATCGGCATCACCGGCACCGCCGCCGCCGTGGCAAACGCCGTCTGGCACGCGACCGGCATTCGCGTGCGGGAGTTTCCAATCCGGCTCGACAAACTCGTGATCTGAGAGCGTCAGGCGCAAGCGGGGGAAGGGGTTCGCCGGGCCGGTCAACGGTTCGGGCGATTGGACGGTAGGGTGGGCTTCAGCCCACCGACCGCGCGCCGATCTCATGTTAGCATAGATGTTATTTTCACTTGACAAGCCCCGCCCGTTGCGATACATATCCCCCATGCCGCCTCCCACCCCGCTCCCCGTCATCGCCCACCTGATCGGCCTGTTCCGCCAGGGCTTCTGGCGGCGGCTGGCCGGGCGGTTTTTCGGGCGCAAAGCCACCCAGCAGGCGCAAGATCCGGTCGAGGAGTTCCTCCTTCCGATCCTGGAGGCGATCTCCCGGATCGCCGAGGCGGTCCAG
>Ga0116226_10006336_pt1 | contig 10630 bp, 9 predicted proteins | sample S1TSphfallax_FD_89692 | JGI IMG/M metagenome (GOLD analysis project Ga0116226, IMG submission 89692) | Host-associated microbial communities from peat moss isolated from Minnesota, USA - S1T2_Fa - Sphagnum fallax MG | ecosystem: Host-associated > Plants > Peat moss > Unclassified | place: USA...
AGCGCGCATGATTGGCCTGCACGACGAGCTCGGCAGCCTGCGGGTGGGCAGAGTCGCCGATATTTCGGTCCTTAAAGATCAGCGTGGTGCCTGGTTGATTCGCGACAACGAGGGCACGGAAGTCGTGGCCAGGCGGTTGCTCGAACCGGATTTTTGTCTGCGCGGTGGCGTGCGCTTCGATGCCAGCGCGCCGATCCTGCCCGTGCTGCGCGCGGCCTGATGGAAACGGGTGGCCTCGAGGCACGACAGGGCCTGGCGGAGAGGTACGATTTCATCGTCTGCGGCGGGGGGACGTCGGGCTGTGTGGTCGCACGGCGCCTCTCGGATCGGGACGCCGTGCGTGTGCTCGTGCTCGAGGCGGGCGGCGATGAGCGCGTCGCGCAGGTTCGTGACCCGCGGGTCTGGATGAGCAATATCGGCAGCGATCGAGATTGGCGCTTCGAGGCGGAGCCGGCGGCCGCTTTGAATGGCCGGCGTGTGCCGCTGCCCATGGGGAAGGTGTTGGGCGGCGGGTCGAGCATCAACGGCCTCATCTGGGCACGCGGTCACCGCCATGATTTCGATTCCTGGGCCGCGCAAACCGGTGACAGCGGCTGGTCGTATCCGGCCGTGCTCGATCTGTACCGGCGCATCGAGGACTGGGACGGACCGGCCGATGCGTCACGGCGGGGCACCGGCGGACCCGTCCATGTGAGTCGGCCCAAGGATCCGGTGCCGCTGGTGAGCGCCCTCATCGAGGCGACGGCCGCGCTCGGCATCGCCCCGGTCGAGGATCTGAACGGGGCGGCGATGGAGGGTGGCGGCGCTTGCGGCGTTCCCAATGTCACGGTCACCAGCGCCGGCGATCGAGTGTCGATGGCGAGTGCCTATCTCAGGCCCGCCATGGCGCGCCCCCGATTAAGAGTACGGCTGGGCGCGCAGGTGCGGCGGATTCTGTTCGAGGGCACCCGCGCCGTTGGCGTCGAATACAGCCACGCCGGACATCTCTACCAGGCGCGCGCCGAATGCGAGGTGATTCTCTCGCTGGGTGCGATCAACACACCGAAGATTCTGATGCTCTCGGGGATCGGCGAGGCGGCCGAGCTCGAGCGCCATGGCATCCCGCCGCGCTGCGATCTGCCCGGCGTTGGCCGTAACTTTCAAGATCACATTCTGGTGGCCGGCTGCGTGTGGGAATACCGCACTCCCGAGCCACCGAGGAATAATTCGGCGGAATTCACGTTTTTTTGCAAGAGCGATCCCGCGTTGCCCACTCCCGATCTGCAACCGATGCTGGAAGAGTGCGCATTCGGCAGCGAGATCGTGCGCCAGCATTACGACTTGCCGAGCGATCCGGCGCGAGCCTGGACGTTGGCGCCGGGGTTGGTTCGGCCCCATAGTCGCGGCCGCCTGCGGCTGACCGGCTCGAGTCCGGATGATCCCGTCGCGGTGGAGTCGGGATTCCTCGACGATGCACGCGACGTACGGGCGTTGCTCGAGGCGGTGCAGCTGTGTCGCGAGATTGGCAACGCGGCGTCGCTCGCACCCTTCGTGCGCCGCGAATTGATGCCCGGACCGCTGGGCGTCGCTGAGCTTGCGGTCTGGCTGCGGCAGGCGGCGGGCACCTATTTTCATCAAAGCGGCACTGCCAAGATGGGTCGCGACGCGATGTCGGTGGTGAACGGTGGGCTCGAGGTCCATGGGTTCAGCGCGCTGCGCATCGCCGATGCCTCGGTGATGCCGGACATAACCACGGGCAACACGATGGCGCCGTGCGTCGTGATCGGCGAACGAGCGGCGGAGTTGTTGCTGGGAGTCCGATCATGAAAGTGCATCCCCTGTACATCAACGGCGGCTGGCGCGAGGGCAGTGAGGGCGCGGTGTCCGATGACATCAATCCGGCAACCGGCGCCGTGTTCGCCCGGGTTGCGCAGGCCGGTCCGCGCGATGTCGAGGATGCGCTGGCCGCCGCGCACGCCGCGCGCCGTCCGTGGCAGAAGTGGCTGGTCAACGAACGCGAGGCGCTGCTGCTCGACACGGCCTCGCTGATCGCCAAGCGCGCCACGGAGATTCGCGATCTCATCATCGAGGAAACCGGCTCAGTGATGATGAAGGCCCCGTGGGAGGTAAGCTACGCGGTCGAATGCCTGCGCAGCGCGGCCGCCTGCATTCGCCAACCGCATGGCGACACATTCCCGCCGAGTGCCAAGGGACAGATCGGCATGACGATCCGCCAGCCGCTCGGCGTGATTGCCGGAATCTCGCCGTTCAACTCGCCATTCCTGCTCGCGATCAAGAAAATCGCCTTCGCGCTCGCCGCCGGCAACACCTTCGTGCTGAAGCCGTCGGACCTGGCGCCGCTCTGCGGCCTGAAACTCGCCGAACTCTTTCATGCCGCCGGTACGCCGGCCGGAGTGCTCAATGTGATCCCCGGCTCGGCCGCCATCGTCGGCGCGAAGCTCACCTCCGACCCGCGCGTCAAGATGATCACGTTCACCGGCTCGACGACGGTCGGCCGGCAGCTCGCCGCCGACGCGGGACGGCACATGAAGCGGATCACGCTCGAGATGGGCGGCAAGAATCCGCTGGTGGTGCTCGCCGATGCAGAGCTCGACTATGCGGTGGATGCCGCCGCGTTCGGTATCTTCTTTCACCAGGGCCAGGTGTGCATGGCGAGTTCCAAGATCATCGTCGAAGCGCCGCTGTACGAGCGCTTCCTCGATCGATTCGTCGCCAAGGCGCGCACCATCAAGGTCGGTGATCCACGCGATCCCAGCACCGTGATCGGCCCGCTGATACGAGCATCTCAAGCCGCCTTCATCGCCGGCCAGATCGACGATGCGCTGTCGAAAGGCGCGCGACTGTGTTGCGGCGGCACGCATGACGGGCCGTTCTTCGCCGCGACGGTGCTTGCCGACGTGACGGGCGGCATGTCGGTGTATGGGGAGGAATCGTTCGGCCCGATCACCTCGGTGATTCGTGCCGACGATTATGAGCACGCGCTTAATATCGCCAACGACACCCGCGCCGGCTTATCCTCGGCGGTGGTCACCAACGATTTGCAAAAGGCGTTCGACTTCGCGCTCAACTCCGAGGCCGGCATGGTGCACATCAACGACACGACCATTTCGGACGAACCGCATATCGATTTCGGCGGGGTCAAGGAGAGCGGCTTCGGGCGCGAAGGCGGCATGGCGTCCATGGCGGAAATGATGGAGACGAAATGGATCACGTTCCAACTCGGCAAGCGGGAATTTCCGTTCTAGCGCGTGCCCGGGATCAACTGGCTCATTAGGAGAATTCGATGACACAACGCGAACAGGCCACCCGGCTCGAGAGCAACACGATACAGCCCATTCCGCTCGATCAGCGGCATGGCCGGGCCCGCGATCTGTTCACCGTCTGGAGCGGCACCAATCTGCAACTGCTCACCATCGTCACCGGAGGCCTCGCGGTCACGGTGTTCGGGCTGCCGTTCGCTCCGGCCACCATCGCCATCATCGTCGGCAACCTGATCGGGGCAATCTTCATGGCTTTGCATGCGGCCCAAGGTCCGACCTTGGGCGTGCCGCAGATGGTGCAAACCCGCGGCCAATTCGGCTCCGTGGGTTCGCTGTTGGTGGTCGGCATCGTCATCATCATGTACCTGGGATTCCTCGCATCGAATCTGGTCATGGGCGGCGAAGCGCTGGCGAGTCTCGTGCACGGCGCGACGGCCACTCCGGGCATTGCGTTGGGCGCCTTGCTCGGCGTCATCGCGGCCATCTACGGACATGATTTGATTCATGCCTATGCGCGTGTCATGACCTATGTCTCGGGGCTGGTGCTGCTCGTCACCTTCGTCTGGATCATCGGCGTGCATGGCCTGCCGGCCGACTTCTTCACCCGCAATGAGTTCACGTGGGCGGGCTTTCTCGGCACGGTGTCCTCGGGTGCGCTGTGGCAGCTCTCCTATGCCCCCTATGTGTCGGATTATTCGCGCTACATGCCGCGTGACACCGGCGCCAAGCCGGCCTTCTGGGCGAGTTACTGGGGCTGTTCGTTGGGCTCGGTGCTACCGATGTTGCTGGGTGTCATGGTGGGACTCACGCTGACCGGCAAGGGGAATCTGGTGGCTCAACTCGCGCTGTTGACCGGCGTCATCGCACCGCTGGTGCTGATCGTGTTCTCGGTCGGCATCGCCTCGAGCAACGCGATGAATCTGTATTGCGGCGCGTTGTGCGTGCTCACGTTCGGACAAACGTTGCTGCCGCGCTGGTCACCCGGCGCCTACGCGCGCGCTGTCACATGCCTGATATTGATCGTGCTGTCGCTCGCCGCGGCGCTGCTGACCAAGGATTCGTTCCTCGCCAACTACGAGGATTTCATCCTGTTGCTGCTGTACGTGCTGGTGCCGTGGACCGCGATCAACCTGGTCGATTATTACCTGCTCTGCCATGGCGAGTACGACGTGCCTGCGTTCCTGCGCCAGGATGGCGGCATTTATGGACGCGTCAATGCGGCTGCCGTGGGCTGTTACCTGTTCGGCATCCTGCTGCAACTGCCGTTCGTCGCGAGCCCCCTCTACACCGGCCCGCTGGCCCGCGACCTCGGTGGCATCGATCTGTCCTGGATCGTCGGTCTCGTCGTGACCTCACCGGTGTATTACTGGCTCGGCAAGCGCAGCCTCGCGCGGCGCGACTCCCGACTCGCGATGGCAGCCGGGATCGGCTGAGGCATCACGATGGAACGACCTCGTTTGATCGAGCCGGGTTGTACCGATGCGGTGCTGCTGAACGACTGGCATGTCATCGCCGTGGCGGCCGACATCGGTTCAGGGACGCTCACGCCGGTGACCTTGCTCGAGCGCGACCTGGTGATCTGGCGCGATGCCGGCGGCGCCGCCCATGTCTGGGAGGACTTGTGCATTCACCGGGGCGCGCGGCTGTCGAAGGGTTTCATTCAGAACGACTGCGTGGTGTGCCCCTACCATGGCTGGAATTACGACCGCTCGGCGCAATGCGTGCTGATGCCGGCCGCCGCTTCGGAGAAGCCGCTGAAGAAGGCACGCGCCATCGCTCACCACGTGCTCGAGCGCTACGGATTCGTCTGGGTTTGCCTCGGGACGCCGGAACGCGACCCGCCGGCATTTCCGGAGTGGCATGACGCCCGCTACAAGAAGGTGATCTGCGGTCCCTATCAATTCCGCTCCGGCTACCGCGCCGTGGAGAATTTCGTCGATCCCACCCATTTTCCGTTCGTGCACGCGGGGGTCAACGGCGTGTTCGATCAACCCGACCCGATCCTGCCGTATGAGGTGCATGAAAGCGCCGAGGGGTTGTCGACGTCGGAAATCCGCGTGACCCAGCCCTACGGCGACCCGCGCCACATTCCGGTCATCGCCTACTATGCCTATAAATGCCTGCGCCCGCTGGTCGCCTATTTCAACAAGCGCGTGGTGATTTCGGACCCGGCGCATGCCGCGCTCGGCAGCCCGGACGATCGTTTCTGCACCTTTCTCGCGGCTCAGCAGGTCTCGCCCACACTGAGCATCGTGCGAATCGTCTGTGCGATGAACTTTTCGCCCGCGCCGTCGGATGAGGACGTGCGGCGGCGCCAGGATCTGGTCTACAGCCAGGATAGTGCCATCGTCGACACCCAACGGCCCGAGCGCATCCCGGTGGACTTGCGCGATGAACTGCATCATCGAACCGACCTGTTGAGCCAAAAGTATCGAACCTGGATGCGTTCGCTCGGCGTCACCTACGGGACGATCGGTTGAGGACGAGGCGATGAAGGAGCTCCCCGCCCAGAGTTTCATCGTCGAGCTCGCACGCTCCGGGCGGCGGGTCGAGGTCAAGCGCGGCGACTCGATTCTGGGTACCTTGCGCGGCGCCGGGGTCGATGCGGCTTATTCCTGCGAGGAGGGCGTCTGCGGGGCCTGCGAAGTGAAATTTCTGGCGGGCGATCCGGAGCATCGGGATTTCTTCAAGTCGCCCGACGAGCACGACCGCGATCGCACGGTCATCCTGTGTCAGGCCGGCTGCCGGTCGGATCGGTTGGTGCTGGATCTGTAATTCAAACCCCTGAGCGGGTCACGCCGTCGGTCCAGCTGATGGCGCTCAGATAGCACTGGATGACCTTCTGCGCGTCGAGACCCAGACACGGCGCGGTCGCTTCAGTGCCGGTCTCCAGCGTAATGACCGCGTCGAGCGCGGCTCCAAACTCGCCGGCGTGCGTGAGCAGCGCCAGATCCTGTTCGGGCAGCAACGACAGGTGCTTCAGCGCGCTCGCCATGTCGGTTTGCAGGATGATGTCGAGCCCGGAGAGCAGGCCGACCGCGAAAAACGCGCCCGGATTCGGGCGCTCGGCCGTGCTCGCCAGTAATTCGCAGGTGCGCGCCCGCACCAGTAACGTCGTGAGAAGTTCGGAGGGATGAGCACCCATCCGGCTCAAGGCCATCAACGAGACCCAATTACGGATGGTTTGCAGCCCGAGCACGATGATGGCCCGTTCGATCGATTCGACCGGTTGCTTGAGCCCGAACAATGGGCCATTCGCCCACCGCAGCACCGTGACGCTCATCGACACATCGCCGCGGATGATGTTGCCGATCTGCGCGGGTGTGGCATTCGGCTTGTTGACGCTGGCCATCAACTCCAGAACCAGAAGCTTGTTGGGCGCGATTTTCTGGGACTTATAGATCTCCGGCCGGGCATAGAAATACCCTTGGAACAGGTCGAAGCCGAGCTCGAGCATGCGGGCATGCACGGCGCGGGTCTCTATCTTCTCGGCGAGCAGACGCACGCCGCGTTGCTTCAGCAGCGTGACGTTACGTCCGAGGGTTTCCGCATCGAGCGCGAGCACATCCAGCTTGACGATGTCGGCGTGATCGATCAACGCGTCGCGCGACGGCATGCTGACGAAATCGTCCAAAGCAATCTCGAACTTGCGCTCATGCAGTGTGGCCAAGCGCGCGAGCAGCACAGCGTCGACGGGCACATCTTCCAAGATTTCGAGCACGACCCGATCGGAGGGCAGGGCCTCGAGACCGCCATTCTTGATGAGTGTTCCGGTGACGTTGATGAACGCGCGATGGGCGCCGCTCAGCTGTTGGATGCCCACCTCGAGCACGGCATTGATGAGCATGTCGGCCGAGATCCGGTCGGGGCTATCGACCGTGGCGAAGTCCTCGCCGGCTCGGCGATGCAGCAATTCGTAGCCGTAGAGCTCTCCGCTACGGTTGAAGATAGGCTGACGCCCGATGAACAAGCTTTCCATTGCACATCCATGTTTCTATCCTTGCAAGCGTCAGCGTAGCGCTTTTCCTGAGACGGAGATAGAGCGTTTGGTCTCAGAAAGAGACCACCACGATGATCGTGTCTCCATAAGTCCCGGGCGTCACGGCCTGGTTGTAGGTGCTGTCGGGCAGCATTCCATAGATCGTGAATGACAGCGGCGTCGCGGTGCCCGTGCCGGTACCCGTGAAAATGGAAGTGCCGGTGCTGCCATCGCCCCAGACACTCCCGTAGGCAGCGGTGGTGTAGAGGTTGTATTGCAGGCTGGCGCTGCCGCTCGTCATCAGCCGCTGCGAGTACGAGCCACTGTTCCCCGCACTCGAACCCACGGCGAAGAAGCTGCCCGACGTGCATCCGACCTGAACCGTGGACGTCGAATAACGAGCTCCAGCCCCCGGCGTATAGGTACCGAACGCCAGCGACGTCGCGGTGGCCGTGCAGGACGTGGCGGCGACGGCCATGGTTACCCACAGACCCGCTATCGACCCCGCCACCGCCGCGACAAACCGCTTATCCATCCGGAATTATGTTCCGTCAGCGGGCCTCCGGCCGTGACTCGGGTGGCAATTCGGGACGTCGGGAGCACGGGCTCCCGGGACAAATCGGGTCCTGCTACCATCCGGAGCATGCGTCGCATCGTTACCCTGTCCCTGTCCCTGTCCCTGTCCCTGTTCGTGATCCCGCCCGCCCGGGCGGCTGATCCGGCACCCGTCGCTTCGCGCCAGGGAATCATCGTGAGCGCCCAGCATCTGGCCTCGGATGTCGGCGCGAGCATCCTGCGCCAGGGAGGTAATGCCGTGGACGCGGCGGTGGCGGTCGGCTATGCCCTCGCGGTCGTCTACCCACAGGCGGGTAATCTCGGCGGTGGCGGTTTCATGACGCTCAGGCTCGCGAATGGCCGCACGACCTTCATCGATTTCCGCGAAAAGGCTCCGTTGGCCGCTACCGAGACGATGTTTCAGGACCAGAACGGCCAGGTGGTCCCCGGACTCTCCACCGATTCCTGGCTGTCCGTGGCAACGCCCGGTTCACCGGCCGGTCTCGAGTACGCGCGTGCGAAGTACGGCACGATGGCACGCGCCGCACTGATGGCGCCGTCGATCCGCCTCGCGCGCGATGGCTTCATGATCGGGCAGGGCGATGCCGGGGTCTACCAGATCGCCACGGCGGAACTCGCCAAGGATCCGGTCGGAGCCAAGATCTTCTTCAAGGACGGCCGACCATTGCAGCAGGGCGACACGCTGGTCCAGCCACAGCTCGGACACACACTCGAGCTCATCCGTGATCGGGGTCCGGAAGCGGCCCTCTATCGAGGCCCCATCGGGGTCGCGATCGCCGCCGCGAGTCGCGCGGGCGGCGGGATACTGAGCGTCGCCGATTTTCAGCACTACCAGGTGCGCGAGTTGCAGCCGGTGGAATGCGATTACCGCGGCTTTCATATCATTTCCGCGCCTCCGCCGAGTTCCGGCGGTGTCATGATCTGCGAGATCCTCGAGATCGTGCAGGCCTACGACTTGTCCAAGATGGGGTTTCATTCAGCCGATGAGGTGCATTTCCTCGTCGAGGCCATGCGCCGCGCGTATGCGGATCGGCGCGATCTCGGCGATCCCGCTTTCGTCAGCAATCCGGTCACGGAACTGCTGAGTCCCGCGCACATCGGCGACTTGCGCGCGAGCATCGACCCGGTACGCGCGACTCCGTCGAACGCCTTGCGCGGCGCGGGCGCGTCCGCGCACGAAGGCCGGAACACCACCCAGTATTCGATCGTCGACTCCGCGGGCAACGCGGTCAGCGTGACCTACACGCTCAACAATTGGTTCGGTGCGCAGCATGTCGCCGGCGACACCGGTATCTTGATGAACGACGAGATGGATGATTTCACGGCCAAGGTCGGGGTGCCGAACATGTTCGGTCTGATTCAAGGCGCCGCGAATGCCGTGCAGCCCGGCAAGACTCCGCTCAGCTCCATGTCGCCGACCATCATCACCAAGGACGGCAAACTCGTCATGGTGATCGGGAGCCCAGGCGGCTCACGCATCATCACGATCACGCTCGAGGCCATCATCAACGTCATCGATCACGGCATGACCATCCAGGAGGCGATCGACGCGCCCCGCATTCATCATCAATGGATGCCGGACACGATCTTCGTCGAACGCCAGGCCTTGTCGCCCGATACGCGCGCACTGCTGGCGGGCCGTGGCTATGCGTTCACCGATGCGGGCTACTGGGGGATCGCCGAGGGTATCTTGGTGGGTGGGCCGAGTCTCGCCGGTCATGATGGGATGGGTGAGGACGGTTTTCTACCGCTCAATGCGCGGCCCGCCGCGGGCGAAGAGTATTTCGGCGCGCATGACGTGCGCAGTGGCTCGGGCCAGGCGAGCACGCAAGAGGGCCTGCCGGTCGAGTAGGGGGGATAGAGCCATGCTGCGAATCGTGCAGATGTTCGCGTGCTGCGCACTCTGCGTCTTACTCTCGGCCACGCTCTGCCAGGCCACGACCCGGCCGCCCAATGGCATGGCGGGTCGGCTGATTGCCCACTACCACATGCAGCCGGTACCGGACGAAGGCGTATGGTTCAGCGTCAGCTACGGCAGCGGCGATACGCTCGACGGCAGGGCGCTGCCATCACGCTACGGCGGCCGACCTCATTCCGCGGGAAGCGCGATACTCGTGGTGGCGACCCGGCGGGACTTCTCGGCCATGCACCGGTTGCAAACCGACGAAGTGTGGCATTTCTACGGCGGCACGCCGCTCGAGCTGCTGCTTCTTTATCCGAATGGTGAGGGGCGAACCGTCACGCTCGGTCCGAATGTATTCGCCGGCCAGTACCCCCAGTTCACGGTGCCCCGCGGCGTCTGGCAGGGCTCGGCACCGATGGGCGGCGCGCGCGACGCCTATTCGTTCGTCGGAACCCAGATGTCGCCGGCGTTTGATGATGCGGATTTCGAGATCGGCTACCGCGATTCTCTCGAGCGTCAATATCCACGGTTTGCCGCGCAGATCGCTCGACTGACGCGCCCGGGATTTGCGGTGGCTCCGCGGGAGCCGGCACCCTAAGTGCCCGCTGGGGTGCCGACCGCCGTTGGGGAGCCGACTGCGGCGGTGGTGGCTGCGGCGGTTGCCGCTGCAGCTGCAACCGCCTCGCGCCAAATATCCCTAGCCCAGCGCGCGAGCGTCAGCGCCTCGCCCCAGCGATCGGACAGCTCCCGTCCGTCTGCACCGGTGATCGCATAATCGGGCGGTCCCAACTCGCAGAGAAAAACCAGCGGCTCTGCATCTTGCCCATGGCGGGCGAGCCAACTGTCGAACCCCTCCCGCCACCATCGCCGGAATAGCCCCACCCACTTCGCGTTTTGCGGGAAATCGAGCGC
>Ga0116226_10006337_pt1 | contig 10629 bp, 12 predicted proteins | sample S1TSphfallax_FD_89692 | JGI IMG/M metagenome (GOLD analysis project Ga0116226, IMG submission 89692) | Host-associated microbial communities from peat moss isolated from Minnesota, USA - S1T2_Fa - Sphagnum fallax MG | ecosystem: Host-associated > Plants > Peat moss > Unclassified | place: USA...
GAACGTCCTCGCCGATGGTATATGACGACAAGATGTAATCCTCTTTAAAACCTGAACCGTTTAATGCTGCGGAATCGTCGCGGTCGGCGAAACCACCACCGACTGCCCACCCTGCACATTGACGATGAACTTCTCGTTGATCGCCTGATATTGTACCTGCACATCGGCCTGGACATATCCAAGCGCGGTACGGCTTTGCGGGTTATTTGTGGTATCGCACACCACCGCGAATGGCAGGCTGCCATTGCTACTGCCAAGCATGCCCTGGGTCAGCATCCCGCTCAGGAACGAAAGCAGCGTCGCCTTGATATTCTGAAACAATGTCGCGTTGACCAGCTGTCCCACATACTGCCCCATGCCCGATGCCAGCGTGGCCGCGATGTAATTGGTCAGACGCGTGTAATTATCGCCGTCAATCACATTGTTCGACGATGTGTTATGGCCACCGCGAACGCCCCAATACGCGCCGCCCGGCTGCGGGTTCGAGATAACGTCGATGCCGGCACCCAGCAAAGCGGAGAGGTCCGCGTTGGCATAGGTGGAGTAGGTCGGCGCCCCCGGCGCGCCTGACTTCTGGCTCGAGACCACGCCATAAATCTGCTTGTTCAGCGAGGACTGTTCCGGCGAAAGATTAGCCAGCCGGCCGGCGGCAAAGGCCGCCGGCGAGCACAGCCTGGTCACCGCATTCACCGGATCATACCAATACAGCCAGTCGCCAAACATCAGCTTGCCGGCATAGCTATCCACGCCAACACTCGTCTTGGTGGAAACAGCATTGGCGATATTATCGCCGGCAGGTCCCGTCATCACCATATACACGCCCTCGGACAAACCAAAGGCGATCTGCGTCGTCCAGGAAGCAGAATCATCAAGGTCCGCAAGCACTCCGATTCCGCAGCCTTGCCCGCGCAGCGCATACATTCCGGTCCGCGGCGCGCTATCGACCCCGATCAGCGATGCGGTGGTGATCGAGGTCACCCCATCGGTACCGCCGGTCAAGCCATAACTGGTCAAGCTCGGCGCCGCGGTGCCGGCGCCGGCAACCGCGGTCACCAGCTGCGATGGCCCGCGCAGCGCGCTATTCCCGCTATTGATCGCCGCCGCCAGATTGACCCAGAACGCGTTGCCGGACCCGGCGATATTGTTGTAAATCTCCGGGGTCGCGCCCGGCAGAGCGATCACCGCCTGCGTCGTATTGGCAGCCGAACCGGCCGCCAGCGTCACGACAATCCCATTACCCGCGCTACCGGTATATTTTGCGGTCACCGTCAGGCAGGTGCTTTGAATTACCACCTGCGCCTGCGTATCCGTGCCGTCGCTCACCCGTACCAGGCGGAAATTCGAAGCGCCTTGCAACACCGCAATCGCCACCTGCGTACCAAGATCATGTTTCCGGTTCACCAGCGTGCCGAAAGACGCCGCAAAGTCGCTCATGCTCCCGGCAATAACCGGCGAGTTAACCGGCCCCCATGGCGCTGTGCCGACAATACCGAGCACATCGGTCGGCACGCCGTTCAGCAGCAGATTCTGCGGCGGCACGATCTGCACATACAGATCGGGAACAATCAGCGCGGTCGTATTAATCGCACCTTGTTGCACAATTGTCATTCTGATTATTCCTTTAGCTGACGGTGATGGCGCTGGTCGTGAACACGCCAAGCAGCGTGCCTGAACTATTGTAGAAGGCGTATTTGCCGTAATAGGTTCCGGCCGCGCTCGGCGCCGCCGGCGCGCAGGTCGGCGTGCCAAACCCATCGGAATTTTCGTAGAATCCGATATTATTGCCGTTCAGCAGCGCGTTGCCATATGTACCGGGCGTCACGCCTGAGCTGCTCGTGTCGAACCAGAATTTCGCGGCGGTTATGCTGCCGATCGACGATAGGGTGACGTTCGGCGCCACGTCGGCGGCAGAGCGCGCAATGCTCGGACTCCAATCCGTCGCCGGCGCCGATCCGGTAGTTGTGGTGGCAAGCGTCACGCCCGTCAGCGAGCCGTTGCCGGATCCACTAATCAGGATGTAGCTCAGCCCTGAACCGCCGGAGGCCGCAATTGTCACCGCCGCGGATACCGCCTGCACGCTGGTGCTGGCGGTTTGCTCGGCCCAGATGTAATAGGTCCCGGCAGTTGCCGGCGTAAGTGCCGCGGTCCATCCGGTGCCGGAAACCGTCGCATTGGTCCAACTGCTCGGCGCCACGGTTGCGGAGTTTGAAAGCCCAACCTGCACCGCGGTTGCGGAGGGTGACACGGTGCCGGCAAGCGACAGCGCGGTGCCAGCCACCCCGGTCGTCGGCGGGCTGCTAATCGCCACGCTGCTTCCAGCGGCAATGATAACGGCGCCGGAATTGGTCTGCACCGACGGGGCCCCGGTTTGCTCGGCCCAGATAAAAAACGTGCCGGCGCTGGACGGCGTCAGCGCTGCGGTCCAGCCGGTACCCGATACGGTGGCGGCAATCCAACTCGATGGCGCCACGCTCCCCGAGGATGAAAGTCCAACCTGCACGGCGCTCGATGCTGGCGATATCGTGCCGGCCAATGCCAACGCGGTCCCCGCAATGCCACTGCTGGGCGCGCCAACGATGGCGATTGAGCCGGAAGACCCGCCGGACTGCTGCACCGCCGTTGCGGTAATTGCAGATAGCGGCAGCAGCTGCGCCGGCAAATGATGGCGCGGCGGCGTGGGAGCGAATACCATGCAAAATCCTTTATGGATGGATGAGATGAATGATCGACGGCAGCGAGGTGAAAGCGCCGATCATTGCCGCCATCGCCATCACTTTCGTCCAGGTCATTTCCAGCGAAGCGGTTCGTTCGGAAAGGTTTTTCTCGCGCTCTTTCCTGGCGCCAACCTCCTCGGACATGAACTCCATGATCTTCAGGATATATTCGTCAACCTTCCGGGCATGCGCATAAAAATCAATACTAAGACGCGCCACCTCGGATTTGAGCAAACTTAGATTCACTTCTTCTTCCAGCATGGCGGTCCAATCAGTATCGGGCATGCGACGCCCTCGAATTTAAGCGCTAAGCGCGATGCCAAATGCAGCGCTTGCGGATGCACCAGTTCCGGTAACGGTCACCGGGGAACAAAGCGGCATATTGGCAGCCCAACCGGCGCCAAGTGCGGCATTGATATCAAAGCCGGCAGGCTTGCTGACGGTCGCAAAATTATCCGTCACCGCGCAGCTGCGGCCAATTTCGGTATCGGGTTGCACCGTCCAATATTCGCCGGCCCACGGATATAACAGCCGGCACTGCGGATGCGGATTTACCGGAGCACTCGCCAGGGTCACCTTCAAATGCGTCGCATCAACCCGAACGCAGGAAACTGCCTGAATTATATTCCCGGGCGATGCCGTATCGCCGCCATCCATCAGCGCGAAACCAACACCCTGGCTCGCCAATAGCGGCACGATCAGATCATTGCCGCCATCATGCGTGATGGTCAGGCTAAGATCGGTGCCAACCAGCGTCGCATCGCTCACCACCGGCCCAAGCCCGGACCCCAGCGCTGCGGGAATCAGCGTCGCCGGTAAGCCATTCGCCCGCAATATCGCGCGCGCCGCCGGCAGCGCAGCGCGTTTGAATAAAATCACATTATCCGTGGCACTGCGGTGCCCGCCATCGGTATTGCCGCCGCTCGCAACGCCGGTCGCCGCATTCCAGGATTCATTGCGCGAGATCGTGTCGTAACTCTGCCGCACCGCCCAGCAAAAATTCAGCGCCGCATCCGCATCCAGCTCCGCCCAGGCCTCCCGCAACGCCGGCGGATAGGTGATATAATTCGGCAACAATCCATAGGGCGGACCAAAAAAAATCATCGGGAGCTCCGCCGCACTCTTGCCCAGCATCGAACGTATTTGCGCCAGCAGGTTGGTCAACGCGGCCTTGTAAACCGCCTTATTCGTCGGTCCGTATTCAAGACTATCATTCTCGCCCCAATACGAAACCAGCGCATCAATCTGGCCAAGCTGGGTGCCGCTCAGCCCGGCCACGTATTCGGCATAACCGGTTCCACAGCTGCCCAATGCGGCACTCGCGGCCGAAGCCGCGGAGAACGACGCCCCCGCCGCATTCGCCAGAAACGCGCCGCCATATAATGACGGCGTCACAATCTCCATGACGCCAATCCCAGACACTTCCGTACCCGCCTGGCCGGCATTCACCCATGCCGTCAGCACCGCCGGTGTTCCCGTACCCTGCAGGTAGAACGATACCGCCTGCGCCATCGCCAGAAACGCGCCGTCCTGGGTCTCGGCATAGCCGGCATTGCTCTGTCCGGGGCCGCTCAGCAGCGTGACATCGGCAAGCCCGCTCGGGCCACCGCCGCCGTCGCCGCCGCTCGAACCAACGGAAACCGCACCGCTCTGCAGTGCCACGCCAGGTGCCGCCAAAACCAGCCGCCCCAGACTGGTGATATCGGTCGCCGTCATAGATGCGCGTACACGGTGAGCGACCCGCCCGGTGGCGTGGCCGCCAATATCCGCGCAATCCCACCCGCCGCAATCGTTCCGGAACCGTTATTTGTAACCAGCCCCGACAGCGCCACCGTCGAACCGGAAGCATTGATCACATCGCAGACAAAACCCGGCCCCATCGAACTCACCAGCGGCGCAATCGTGACGCCGGTGGCGGTAATCAAAAGCAGCCGCTGATTATGCGCCGAATTATCAAGCTGCACGGTCCCGGCAACGGCAATCGTCACCTGCGGCAACAAATAGCCGGGCAGATGCCCCTGTACCCAGGTCCAGATCGCCGAGAAAGCCTGCGCGAAAAGCACCTTGCCACCCTGCGCCACCAAGGCGGTATCGGTATCGGTCGCCGCCGCCGCCGCGGTCAATTCATCCGGCGTCTCGCCCGCCGCACTGCCGCCCAGCAACGACGCCGCGACAGACGTTGAAACCGGTACGCCCTCCACCGCATTCACAAACGGCGCCGCCACGGCAATCGCAGAAGACGCGGCGGAAGCCCCGGTAATCGGATCATAGGCCCAGACATACCATACGCCCGGCGCCACAATCTCAACCGCCCCGGCAAACGTAGCGGCCGCCGTGGTCGCCGCCACCCATGCGCCGCTCGGCAGCGAGATATCCTGCGTATCAAGCTGCAATTGCACGGCATCGCCCGCCGGCTCCACCGTGCCATTGACCGCAAACGCGACGCCAACCGATGCGACAGCCGGGGCGATAATCGTTACGGTATCCGTCATCTAATACGCTCCCAGCAAATTGCCGCTCGCATCGGTAACAAGCTGACCATCGCCATCGGTAAAAATCCCGGCCACCGGCGCGCCGTTGCCGGCCCACCTTATCCCCGTCGCCTTCGTCCCCAACACGACCAGCGGCGCCAGCACCGCCGGCTGCAGCTGGCTGATGCCGACATCGTAATTAAGCCGGAACGTAATCCAGCGGCGCCAAATGTCGTCCCGCCGCACCGTGTCATCATCGCGCTCGTCCGACCCGATAATCTGCGCGGTCGTGCCATCCGGCAGCCCGATAAACCGGGTCAGGCTGCCATTCGGCCGCATCGCGGATTCAATCCCGTACACCGCGCGGGTCAAAGCCGCCCGCACCAGCGGCCCGTCGGCCCCGGCGAACGGCACCGCGATAATCGCCACCTGCAGTTGGGTCTCATTCTGCCCGGTCCGCCAGAACGCCGGCTGATCCGCGACAACATTCGCCGCATCGATCGACGCCGCGTTCAGCACCGCGCCGCTCGCCACCGCGCCCGGAATAAGCCCGGCAAAGGCCGACGCAACGCTAGCCGGGCTATCGCTCGCCGACATCCGATACGCGTAGCAAATGCCGCCCGCCGTAACGGCGGCAACCTGGCCAGCACCGGCCATTCCGCCAAATGTCACCCGCCCGGTTTCAACCGCCGCCAACAGCGTCGGAATGCTGCAACCGGTTGTCACCCAATGCGGACTGTAGCGGGTCACATCGCGCGTCGCACCCGCAACCCGCATCACCCCGACATTTGAAACACCGGCCAATACATCCGCCTCAAGCCCGGCAGTCACCGGCTCGCCGACATAAAGCTTGGCCGGTATCGCATAGCGGGGCGCGCCATTCGCCCCAGACCACGCCGCCTCGCAGGTCGCCACCGCGCCCGGCAGATATCCCTGCCCCGGAAACAGCAGCCCCGCCAGCGCGCTGCAAACGCCCTGCTCCACGTCGTCGATGGTCGCCATCGCCGCTATGCCTCGAAAACCTTCCGGCCCCAAAGAAAGGCTTCGCGCCGCGCCAGACTTTCAATCGCCACCGGCCGGTCCAAGCCGCCATTTGCGTCGAACACCGCTGCCCGGACCTGCCGAACTTCGGCACCGTAATTATTTTTTGCATTCGGATGCGTGCCCGCCGGCATTGCCGCCAGAACCGGATTGGCCGCAATCCTCGCCTCCCGGTCCGCGGTGAACTGCGACGCCGCAATCCTCGCACTCAAAAACCCCTGCCCGGCATGATTGAATTGGCCGATCGCGCGGTTCAGCTCAGCCCGGCACAAATCCACCGCCGCCGCTGCCGCAAACCGTTCGTCCAACCGCCGCTCCACCGCCGTCTTCAGGCTCTTCGCCTGCTCCAACCAAACCGAAACCTCGGCCTCCTGCCGTTGCCTTTCGGCACCGCGGTGAATCGCATCCGCAATATCAGCCTCGGCCGCAGCTACCCGCACCTCGTCCTGCGCCTGCATCAGCGACGCGGCATCAATCTCGGCGCCGGTCGCCGCGCGCGCGACCAGATCAGCGCATCTTGCCCGCGCGGCATCCGCCGCCCGCGCCTTGACCACCGCCGCGCGCCGGTGAATCTCCGCATTCTCAACCGCCGCAACCAACGCCACGCTTGCACTTGTTTCCGCATTCGTCGTCATTTTCATGTCCTCAATCATTGCGCGCATCATTAGGCGCCGGCCCGGACCGCGGTAATCTGCCAGCCATTCGGGGAATGGATCGCGCTCTCCACCGTATAGGTGATCGGCAGAAGCGCTCCGGTCTGCAGCTGATCGCCCCGGACAATCTGACCCGGAATCGACACCGGCAAAAACACCGCCACGCTCGGCATATCCACAGCCCCCGGCAGATGCAGCTCGCCCGGAGATTTCTTATCGGAAGGCTGCAACCAGCCCGGCCAGCCCGTCACCACCGGGCTCGCCACCCGCACCCCGGGCCGAAACCCCGGACCCGGCGGTGGATCGCTCATTTTCGACCAGCTGAAAACCTCGTTGCAAAGCACCAGCCGCACCGCCGCCGCTCCGGGAACGATCTCCGCCAGAAAAAGCGTATCGCTCCCCGCAAGATAATCGCCGGCCAGGAAATTCGTCGGATCGAATGCCCCGAACCGGTCACCCTTTCCCCACATCCCGGATGCAGCCAGAAAATTCGTCGCCGGCGCCACGATGGCGCTGACCGAGCCTTGCAGATTACCGGCGGCAATCACCGGCCCGCTACCGGCAGGCCGGTACCACTGTAAAGGAAAACCGGCTTTCGCCCCCGATATCCCAAGCCCGTAAGCGACCTTGGCGGCAATCGTCGCCCCGCTGACCATCACACCACCAGATTGACGCTGTTGCCGCCGCCCGCCAGCCCCGGTCCCGGCGGCAGCCCCAGAAACTGACAAAGCCGCCGGCACCACTGATCATAAAGCGCGGTCCGGTCTGCAACCTCATTCGCATTATGCACCCAAACCGCGGCGGATTCCGTATCGAGATTGGCCCCGGCCCCAGGAATAGCCGCCTCCAGCGTATAAAGTGCCGCCAGGTACTGCCGCAGGATCGACAATTCCGCCGGCGCCAGATTGGGCGTCACCCCATCGGCCTGCACGCCCAGCCGATATTCCAGCAAACCGTAGGCCTGGAAAAACCGCCAGCCCTGAAAGCCGGAAGGTCCGGCGCCGTAAGCCGGATAACCGCAAAAGCGCCGAATATTCGCCTTCTCGTCATCGCTAAGCGCGCTCGCCACATAGGCTTGCACCGGATCGGTTTCGGTAACGCTATTGCTCATCCGAACGGCTCCTAAACCACCACAACCGGCGCCTTGCGCTTGATCAGCATGTCGATCAGAAACGGATTGCGAACCACCTGCCCGTCATCCCAGTGCCAGCGATCGCCATAGTCATCGATAAACCCGTAAGCGCCGCAAAGCCGCAGGCCGGACGGCAAATCCCCTGGCAGCACCACCCGCACCCGCGCCGCCGTCTTGCCCGCCCGGGCCATTACAGGCTTTCGATGACGATCGCGCGTTTGAATGCGGAATTATTGGCGGTCGGAATCACCGTCGGATTCGCCGTGGTATCCGAAGGCACACAGAAACCGCCGATCCATTTCCAGGATTGCGCAATGATTTCCTGCAGCCGGTCCATCGGCTCCCGGGTAATCATGGTAATCCCGTCAACCGTCACCTTCTGCCCGATATTGCCCGGCGTATCCTCGGCATCCTGCCCGGCAAAATCGCCTTCGATCAACGCGCCCTGGCCGCACACAATCGCCCGATAGACATTATTGCCGCCAACCACCTGCGGCAGCACCACATTATTGACCGGCACAAAGCGCACGCCCATCAACTCGAACACGCTACCCTGACGATATTCCTCCGACCCATAGGCACCACGGAACAGCAGCTGGAAGGCCGAGTCCGAAAACAGCCCCTGCAACTGACGGTTCGACAAATAGCAGTTATAGGCGCCGTCAATATCCGGCACATTATTATCGCGCATCGTGCTGGCAGCGGATAAAATCGTCGTCACCATCAACAAGGTGTCACCGGCCACCAAGGCGCCCGTTGTCGCCCGATTATTCGGCCGCAAAATCACCGGCGCAATCGCCGACACAACCGCATTACCGGCTGTCGCATCCGCCACCGTAACATTGCCGGAAAAAGTCAGCGTCCCGGAAATTCCGCCCTGCTGCAGCGCCGCACTCACATTGGTCCCATCCGGCGTCGAGCCAACCAGCGTATAGGAATCGGATCCCACGGTCACCAGCACGGGATTGCTGCCGCTCACCGCCACAACCTGGCCCGCATTGTTCAGGGTCGTCTGGAATCCACGAATATCATCAACATGCACGGCGGTGCCGGCACTGCCCAGCGTGGTCTTCACGGCGGTGTTGCCGCCCATATAGGTATTGCGCAACGCATTCAGCGCCAAGGTATCCAGCGTCCGGTACGCCTGCTCGCCAAGCCGTGAGGCATTCAACAGAAACTGCCCGGCGAGCCCAACCCGCTCGGTCACCGTGTTCAAATCGATGGTATTGGCATACTCATTGATCGAGAGCGTGAACTGCTCAACCCCCCAGCTCTGCGACGTCAGGCCGTTATCGAAATTGGTGTTGTTCGCCGGCACCAGCGGCGTGGTGCTGGCCTGCAGCAACCCGGCCCGGGTCTTGATGATGGTCTCGCCGATGCTGTTCGGAAAATCCATCCGGTCGGCAATGGCGCGAAATCCAAGCTTCGCCTGTAGCGAGGTCTGAAATTCCCGCTCCAAAAAATTCTGCTGAATGATGCTCTGCAAAGCAACCGGAAAATTATTAATCGCCATGATCATTCCTTAGGTTCGCCCGTGCGGGCAACGTGAAACGGGCAACCGGCCCGCACGGCTAGACAGAAAGGGAAGTCTCCTTTTTGTGAACAAAAAGAAGCGAAAAAACTTTTGGACTCTGGGACTGGAGCTTACCGTTTAATGACAGCGGCTTTCGCGGCGGCGTATTCTTCCTTGGTCATGGATAGAACACTTTTCTTTGCCGCATCCGCGGCAGCGGGAGAGGCCGCCGCGGCGGAACTGCTCGACTTGCCGAATAAATGCGGCCTGGCCGCTTTCAGGCCGGCGATCAACTCCGCCGCGTTGGTCTCCCCGACATCACTCACCGTCACTTCGCCGAGCTTGATGAAATTCAACGCCTCGGTCGCATCGATGGCACCGGCCGCCTTTGCCGCCGCCACCAGATTGGAACGTTTAACCTTCTTCACCGCCGCCTCCGTCGCATCCATCGTCGCCTTCTCGGCAACCTCCAGCCGGATCTTCAACGCATCCATCTCGGCCATCGTCTTCTCCCCGGCCTTCAGAATGCCAGAGAGCATCGCTTTCACATCCGCATCCGCGGCGCCGGCAAGCTTCTCCAGCGCCATAATCGGTTTGACGATTTCCTCAGCCATCTAAATTCCTCACAAATCCGTTTCCGCCGCCGTCACCTTCGCCTGCTGGCGCTGCAATCTTGCATCGATCGCCGCTTGATCCTTGCTGATTCTGGAAACTTCCTGGTCCAGATCCTCAATGTCATTATCCGCCGCAATCTTGCTGATAACCGTCTCCTGCGACATCAAACCGCCATCGCGCAGCGTCCGGTAGGCCTGCGCCTCCTGCAGTTTCTCGGCATAGCTCGGCGGCGAAAACCGCGCCCATTTCAGCGAAATCCCATCCGCCTTCAGCCGGCCCACCGGCTTGCCGCCAACGCTGATGCTCATCTTTTCCGACGCCAGACACAGCATCCTGATCAACGGCAGCAAGCCATTCTGGCCATAGGTAATCCGCAGCCGATCCGCCAGCCACAGCAACCCCTGGTTCATCAGCTCCAGCGCCCGGCCAGACTGCGCGCCGCTCATCTTGTCAACATTGGTCCTGTTGCCATGAATCGATTCCAGCGAAA
>Ga0116226_10006338_pt1 | contig 10629 bp, 8 predicted proteins | sample S1TSphfallax_FD_89692 | JGI IMG/M metagenome (GOLD analysis project Ga0116226, IMG submission 89692) | Host-associated microbial communities from peat moss isolated from Minnesota, USA - S1T2_Fa - Sphagnum fallax MG | ecosystem: Host-associated > Plants > Peat moss > Unclassified | place: USA...
CGGCCCATGCCGTGCATAATGGTTTAACTCATATTTCAGGACATGGCAGTATTCATGGCGAAAAAGTTGCTTTTGGGATTTTGGTGCAACTACGTTTAGAAGAAATGCTACAAGGCAATCAACTAGCAGCATCGGCACGACAACAGTTGTTAAAGTTCTACACAGAAATTGGACTACCCCAAAAATTAAGTGATTTGGGATTGGGCAATATTACATTAGGTGAGTTGCAAACAGCTGCTGAAATTGCTCTAGTTCCTAATTCTGACATCCATCGACTACCATTCACAGTCGCGCCAGAACAGTTGATGGCAGCAATGGTTTCCACCACTGCACCGATAGATAGTAGAGACATGAATCGAGTTTCGCCCAAGGGAATGAGTGACGAGGTTGAAGAATGAGTTTAAATTGGATTGTCCCAGCAGAACGCATACAAAAACTGCCACCTTATGTATTTGCCCGTTTAGATGAACTAAAAGCGAAAGCCCGGGAACAAGGGTTAGATTTAATTGATTTGGGTATGGGAAACCCCGATGGTGCAACGCCAGCACCAGTTGTAGAAGCGGCGATCGCCGCTTTAAAAGATCCTGCTAATCACGGTTATCCACCTTTTGAGGGGACTGCTAGTTTCCGCCGTGCGATCACTAACTGGTATCGTCGCCGTTATGATGTGGTTCTCGATCCCGATAGCGAAGCTTTGCCACTGCTGGGTTCTAAAGAAGGATTAACTCATTTAGCACTTGCCTATGTTAACCCTGGCGATTTAGTTCTGGTTCCTTCCCCAGCTTATCCGGCCCATTTCCGTGGCCCGGCGATCGCAGGGGGGAAAATTCACAGTTTGATTCTCAAACCAGAGAATGACTGGTTAATTGATTTAGCTGCCATTCCTGATGAGGTTGCTAAACAAGCTAAAATTCTCTATTTCAACTATCCCAGCAATCCCACCGCCGCCACCGCCCCCCGCGAATTCTTTGAAGAAATCGTCGCCTTCGCCCGCAAATATGAAATTTTGCTGGTGCATGATTTGTGTTATGCCGAGTTAGCTTTTGACGGTTATCAACCCACTAGCTTGCTAGAAATTCCTGGCGCGAAAGAAATTGGTGTGGAATTTCACACCTTATCTAAAACCTATAATATGGCTGGTTGGCGTGTTGGGTTTGTGGTGGGGAACCGCCATGTAATTCAAGGTTTACGGACACTCAAAACTAACTTAGATTACGGCATTTTTGCTGCTTTGCAAACAGCAGCCGAAACCGCCTTGCAACTACCAGATGTGTATTTACACGAGGTACAACAACGCTACCGGACTCGCCGCGATTTCCTCATTGAAGGATTAGGAGATTTGGGTTGGGATATCCCCAAAACTAAGGCGACTATGTATCTTTGGGTGAAATGTCCTGTTGGCATGGGTTCTACAGATTTTGCCTTGAATGTATTGCAACAAACTGGTGTTGTTCTTACCCCAGGTAACGCCTTTGGGGTTGCAGGTGAAGGGTATGTCAGGATCAGTTTGATTGCAGATTGCGATCGCTTGGGTGAAGCTTTACATCGCTTCAAACAAGCCGGCATCCGCTATCAGCCTGAAAGCGTAGTTTCGACTTCAGAAGCGATCGCCGATCTTGTTAGTTGAATAACCCAACATTACAGCTCAAAGTTTGGAGCAAGGGGGATAGTTCAAGTGGGGATTCTACCCCACAGGCACGAAAACCACTTATTAGAAATGGGGGACTCAGACCCATGTTCTGCTGCGCTCCACAGCCGGAGTCAGGGATCATCTCCCCCAGTTAATAGCCCCCATCCAAGAGCTTCTTTGTTCAATGCGATCGCCCAATATTAGAATGATTTGATATTATTTCTTCGCCTGAAGTACGATAACACGACTATCTGCTTTAATGACTTGGATACCATTTTCTAAAGCGATCATCGGAATTTTCCAATAAGAATGACCACAGACAACTAATAAATTATTAGTTAGATTGATTTTTTCTAACTCCTTGCGGATAGATTCTTTCCCAACCAAATTACCTTGTGGGTAATCTGGCCCTTCATGTAAAATTAAAATATCTGGTGACTGCTTTAGAAGTTCCCTAATTGCTTTAATAAATTCTTTCTCCGGGCGTCTGAAGGGTTTGCTTTTTTTACCAATAATACCAGAAATACCTGCAAGATTAAGCTCAGCATTTCTTCTGATTTCACCATCAAGATAGTAAATACTCCGATTTTGTTTAAAAATCTGGATTTCTTCTCGTGTATTTCCCAAACTATCGTGATTCCCCGCAACACCAGCCACCCAACAAAATCGTTGATGAAAAGCTTGCCAAATTTCTCGGATATCGCCCACTACTCCACTACGCCTATTGACCTCTGCATATAAATCACCTGCTAATATAATACCTGTATTTTTTAGGGGGGGAATTTTTCCATTCTCTGCCAATTTATCTAATTCTTCTATGACAAGATGACCAAGAAGTTGTTGATTTTTCGGGTCAATTCCTTGTAAATCACTTGTAATAGTAATTGCCTCTAAATTATTAGGTAAAGAATCAACTTCTGCTAATAAAACTGGTAAATATCTCTCAATAACACCAATACCACCAGAAGCTGCTGTCAGATACTGTATTTGATGAATGGGTAAATTAGAGATTGATATGATGTGCATCGTAGTAAAAAATAGTCCTGTTCAAGTGCGATGTCTGACGACAAGCCCTTCTTTACGAAAAGCTGCGCCAACGGGTTCGGGAGTGACGCTCGTTCGCCTTTGGTGTCTCCCCTTCTCCCAAAGGGAGAGGCTAGCGCCAAGGAAGAAGACTCGCTATCGCCGCGATTCCCTCACCGCTGCGCGTCTACGCACCTAAGCTTTAGCTTTAACTGAACTGTATTGTCCTATATACTTCAATCCTTCGCCAATTTACGAGGATGAACACTTAGACCACCTACTTCATAAAACTTACCTAAGTATGGTTAAACTTAGATACAGACAATAATAGGGTAGGTATACTACTTAATTAGCTGTTGTAAATAATCTTCGATAACTCGGAATGCTTCAGGACTTTTACCATAACTAGGATTACTTCTATAAAATACTTTTTTCTCTTTATTGTCTAAACATACTGAAATAGAATAAGGATAATACCTTTCATCAGTGGCTACGCCATATTCTGCTGCTAGATTCATAAACCCACTTGATTGAATCAGGTTTTTCAGTTTATCCAACTGATAGTTAGTAAGTTTTTTATTTTTTATCTGAGTTGTGACTTGACTGGGTGTTGCAGATATTGGATTTTTATATGATTCGATTCTTTGATTCCAAATCAGTTCCAATTTTTGGACTTTAATCGAAACAGTAGGTGCAGAATATTTAACTACAAAATTTTCTGCTTGCTTTTCACACTCAGTATGAGGCAAACTTTTCGCCATCATTAAATCAGTAGTAACAGGCTCAAAACCTTTCACAACTAATGCCTGTGCCATATTTGAAAAATGAAGAATAATTGCTAGGGAAAATAAGAAGAATTTCATACTGATATGTAATAAGCGAGAAAGTAGTATGTATGTTACCATTACTTCATCCGAAAACAGTTGCAAGGCCATTTTGCCCAATGGTGTTGAAGATAAGTGTCAAGTTCAGCACAGGACTGTCGCTCCAGTAGGTTCACCTCAGCCAGACTGACAAACCGAAAACGCAAAAAAAGGGACTCCGCGTTAGTCCTTCCCAATTTACAGGCTGCTACAACGATAAATCAGGTTTGCGATCGCTCGAAGTAATTTAGCTGGCTCCACTGGTTTGGTGATATGCTGCCCAAATCCAGCAGCGATTGCTTGTTGATAATCAGCCTCACTTGCAAAAGCGGTAAGAGCGATCGCTGGAATTGTCCCTCCTTGTTCTGGTGACATCGCTCTGATTTGACGCATCAGCATATAGCCGTCCACTTCCGGCATTCCAATGTCGCTTAACAGCAGATTTGGCTGGAACTGAGGCAATACTTGTAGTGCTTCCCTAGCCGACGCAGCCTGAGTTACTATCGCGCCAGATTGCTTCAGAATGAAAGCAATTAACTCTCGCGTATCATGCTCATCATCCACAAGCAGAACTTTTACCCCATTGAGATCGGGTAAATTATCAGGCTGTCTATCAATCTGGTAGCTATCTGGATGAATCTCGATCAGAGGTAGCATGACTGTAAAGGTTGCTCCCTGTTCTTCGCCTAAACTTTCTGCCTTAACTGTGCCTCCATGTAGCTCGACGATGTGACGAACAATAGCTAATCCTAATCCCAATCCCCCAAATTTCCTGGTAGTTGCACCATCAGCTTGTCGAAAGTAGTCAAATACGAATGGTAAAAAATCTGAGCTAATTCCCTTACCTGTATCACTGACTCGAAGTTGAGCCTGAGAACCAACAGCCTGTAAACTAATTTCTACCTCTCCACCTTGGGGCGTAAACTTAATCGCATTGGAAAGTAGATTCCAGATAACTTGCTGCAATCGGCCGGAATCACCGATTACTAATAATTTTGCATCGCACCTTGGGGGCGCTGAAAGCGCAACTTGGATTTGGGATTTGAGATTGTCAGGTTGGTTGTTAAAATCGACAGATTCTAAATTTATGTGAGAATTTTCTAATCTAAAATCTAAAATTGTAAATTGCAAATTGATAGATTTGGCTTGGGCGGCTAGACGTACAGTTTCTATTGCAGATGCGATCACAGTTTCCAGATTCATAGGAGCAATATTCAGACTGAGTTTACCTTGCAAAATCCGAGAGACATCCAACAAATCTTCAATTAGTTGAGTCTGAAGCTTGGCATTGCGCTCAATGGTTTCGAGGGCGCGAGTGGTGGTTGCTTCATCATACTTTTTAGTTTGCAGTAACTTCGACCATCCCAAAATCGGGTTTAGCGGCGTGCGAAGTTCGTGGGAAAGAACCGCCAAAAATTCATCTTTGATCCGGTTAGCTTGGACTAATTGTTCTTTTTGCTGCTTTAACGAAGCCATCAACTCGGCGCGTTCCAGAGCAACCGCTACTTGCTCGGAGGTTGCTTGCAGTAAGGTAATTTCTCCAGAGGTGAAGTGGGTACGGGTGCGACTGGCAAAGGAGAGGACACCAAGCAGCTTTCCCTGAGCAATTAACGGTTGACCTGCATAGGCTGTAATTTCCAAAACCTGGAGGATGTGGGCATTTGGATGAGTACAGTTAAGCACATCATTGAGGACGATTTGACGGCGTTCTTGCGCGATTAGTCCGCACATCCCTTGATTAAATTCCAGGTATTCAATTGCTTGAAATACTTCATCAGTAATACCGTTCCAAGCTACTAACCGAAGTTTCTGCTGATTTTCGTGCGTCTCAATGAGATAGTGGAAGTAAAAATGCAAATCCATCTGCGCCGAGAGTTTGCTAAACAAGCTGTTCATTAGATCCAAGGGACGCTCGGTTGAAAGCAAATCACTGGTTGTTTCAGAGAGCAGTTTGAGTCGTTCGGTGCGCTCTTGCAAGGCAAGTTCTGCAAGCTGGCGTTCACGAAGGGCGCGTTCGCGTTCGGTGATGTCAACTGCAACCCCTCCTACTAGGCATTGCCCAGATGCATTTGCAATGGGAAATTTATATACCAAAAATTCCCCCAGAGTGCCATCTGTGCGGGGGGCACACTCGATTGTTTCAACAACCTGATTCGTTTGGGCAACCATTCTAATGGTATCAAGGAAGGGTTGAGCGATTTGGGCTGGGTATAGGTCAAAAATGTTTTTATTAATCGCTTTATTTGTTGCTACATCGAATATACTCAGATAAGTTGGACTCACGTAAAGTACACGCCCGTCTGCATTCGTAATCCATGCGGCGGCGGGAATGTTGTCCATAAAAGCTTGAAATTGCTCTTGACTCTGACTCAACGCTTTTTTAGCTTGCTTGAGATCGCTAATATCGAGAATGAATACAACTGATTTCTGGCGAGATTCTCCTAAAAGGGAGTAGCCAACTACAACTGGGACAATAGAACCATCCTTGCGAATATATTCCTTCTCATAAGGTGTACAGGTTCCCTTTGCTGTTGCCTCGGCAATAGCCAGTTCATCTAAATATTGGTACTCAGGGGGCGTGATATCAGTCCACTGCAATCTACTTGTCTGGATATCTACTTGGGTATAGCCCACAATTCGCAAGAACTCGTCGTTGGCTTCAGTGATCCTACCACTCACATCACCAAAGAGAATACCAACTATATTCGCTTTGACAAAACTCCTGAGCCGTTCTTCACTTTCTTGGACTGCTTTCTCTGCTTGCTTGCGTTCGCTAATATCTGTAGTGCTGCCAACTAAGCGTACTGCTTTTCCATCAGCATCCCGTTGCACCACTATTCCCTGATCCACTACATAAACGTACTGATTATCTCGGTTGCGAATGCGATACTCAGCAGTGTAGCGATCGCCATTTGCCAAAGCGATCGCCGCTTCCTCTTGTACACGCTGCAAATCCTCTGGATGAACAAGTTCACGCCACCAATTACCTGTTGTTTCGGCAATACCGAGGGAATACCCTAAAATATGAGTTAATCCATCGATTCTGTCAATAGTATCCTGTTCTATATTCCAGTCATAAATGAGACAGTTGACCGCAGATGCTGCTAACTCAAAACGCTCGTTAGCTAACCTCAAACGTTCTTCCTTCTCCCGCAAGATTTGTTCGGCTTGTATGCGTTTGCTCAAATCAACAACAAAGCCAATGACCTTTTCTTCAGCGTCTCCCACGATGACAGAACCAAGCAAAACGGGAACTCTTGTGCCATCTTTGCAGATATATTCCTTCTCAAAGGGTTTACATACTCCGGTAGTTTTCAGTTCTTCCACTGAATGCTCACTCAAAAGAAGATACTCAGGTGGGGTAATCTCACGCCACTTGATTTGGTTAGCGGTCAAATCTTCTCGCCTATAGCCAATCATGTTCAGAAAAGCATCATTGGCTTCGACGATGGAGCCGTTTTTCATATCAGTGACAATGACTCCAATGATGTTGGATTCTACCAGTCGGCTAAACCGCATTTCGCTATTTTGCAATAACTTCAGGCTTGTCTCTGCCTTGCGTCTAGCAGTTCGCAACTCTGAAGAGAGGGCTGTAATTAAGAAGGATACTAATGAGAATGTGGTTAATTGTATTAAGATGTTCAGGCTGCTGAGGAAATCAAACGAGTAGACTGGCTCAATTAAAAAATAGAGCGCAGTTGTCACAGAAAGAGCGATCGCTAATACTCCAAGTCCCATGCCGCCATACCAGGCGCTGACTGCCACAGCAGCATAAAATAATGTAAATACGCTCGCATCAAAGACCGACAGCAATAGTTGTGTCAGCAGCAGCGCTGCTATAACTGCGAGAATCATCACACCATAAGTTAGTAACCAAGAGCGCATCATCAAAATTTTTTCGGGTACTTTCACCATCATTTTAAGAGTCCTCCCGTTGCTCCGCTTTTAGGAGATACTCATTCAGTAGTCTTTTGCCTGCTTCGCCCATCTTTTGTAACATTTCTTCAATTAGCTTTAATGCCATCTGTGAAGGCACTGTAGATCCGTTCTCCCAGCGATTGACTGTTCGCAGAGAAACTCCCAACTCGGCTGCAAACTTTTCCTGAGAGAGAGCGAGTTGTTGCCGAAGTTCGCGGATTAAATCTGAAATTTTTAGTGGCTTTCCTAGTTTCATAATAGGAAGATTAAGACAGGTGTCTCGCCATTTGTCTCCAACTTGAGGAAGAATTTGAACAGTCATTAGTTGTTATCAATTTCATCTTTTGGCGAAATCCCAATATCATTTATTAGTCTTCATTGCTTACTGTTCACTGCTTTAACTCCTCTGCCATAGTTCTAATAACTATTCACTGTTTTTAGGTGGTGTGACAAAATCAGCTAACTATAAAATAAATATTAAATTTTGTCGGTTGTGTGACCCCAAAATAATCCTATTTCTGACTTTTCACGGGATCTGGAAAACCTCTCTCTAAATCTCTCTCCTAAAAGGAGAGAGACTTTGAATTTTCCCCCCTTCCCGTCGCGGAAAAGGGATTAGGGGGTTAGGTTTTTCGTGTGCCTAGTCTATTTGGGACTGCATATATAAGTTTTACTTAAAACCTTTGCATTTATTAATTTTGGCAACCAAATCTGAAATGGGTTTCAAAACCTGTAGTTAATTTTAGTTCTATGGAAGGATGCCAATGACAAAACTATAAATTTATAATGTACATTTAAGAAAATTTATGTCTGCTCCTTAAGCGTTTTGATTAATCAACACTCCAAAAACCTCCTCAACACTCCTCAACTGGAAAATACACCAAGTGAAGGCTATATATTTAGCTGGTTTGATTGGTTTTGTCTTTGGTATCCTCCAGGCTGGCTGATTTTATTGAACCGCCATTGGCAGCACTATCATACCGATAAAGATGGTTGGATTTGGCTGGAATATGGATTATTTTTAATTCCTGGCGGATTTTATCTGGCGGTGCTGAGTCGTTGGTTGCGTCTTGGTTTTCGTTTACCTCGAAAAGAAATTGGTGAATTTGATCCTAAATATCAACAAGCCTTTCGTGAAGAAGTTCTCGGAGCCATCGTCAAATACTATTTTCGGGGAGAATTACAACAAGTTGAAAACTTGCCGCAAACAGGGCCATTGATTGTGGCAATGAATCACGCAGGGATGTGTTTTCCTTGGGATTTTTTGACCTTGGGTTATTTATTAAGTGAAGCTAGAGGATGGGTGGTACAACCCGTAGCAAGCCCAGCATTATTTGATCATCCTTTGGTAATTTGGTGGCTACCACCGAAATGGTCGCAGGTTTTGGGTGGTGTGCGAGCCGAATTAGATGATTTTGAAGCAGCTATTGCCCAAGATAAAATTATCTTATATGCACCTGAAGGTATCCGTGGCCCTCTGAAAGGTTGGAAAAAACGCTATCAACTAGAAAAGTTTGATGTGAGTTTTATTAAGTTGAGCGATCGCTATCATATTCCCATTCTCCCAGTAGTTTGCATTGGTAGTGAATCTTTACATCCTTGGGCTGTTAATTTCCAGCAATTGCAACAACTAGTCAAATTACCCTTCTTGCCTTTCTCGCCTTTTATGTTCGTCTTAATTCTGTTTCCTTCAATGGGAATTTGGGCAATGAGAACTCGCCTACGTTACTATATTCAGACCTTGGAATCAGCAGAACTGCACAAACATTCAAACAAAGGGCGTATAGTAGCTTATCGTCAAGCACAACAATTACGAGAAAAACTGCAAATTAAAATTAATCAGTTATCGAAACAAAATGAATTCTGACTCCTGAGCAAAAAAGTAGATAGCGCAGCATAAAGCTTTCTCTCCGAGAGACACTATTAGCTCGACTTTATCCATTTTTTGGCAACGCTTAAGCTGACGCTGAAAGCCTTGTGTGACGGTAGTTTTACTTTTTAATTTTCACCGAAAATCAGTGATATGGAAAAAGTTTTTGCCAAAAAGTTAGGGTTTTGCCGATACAAGAGATCCAAGTTATTAATTTTGGATAAAGTCGAGTTTAGAGGTTGTTTGAAAAGTCTAATTTATTATTCTTTAGCCTTGAGAAAATGCTCCAACATCGTAATCAAACAATATTTATTACTATTTCTATATTCATCGTTGTACCAATGGGCCTTTTGTCTAAATTTTACACTGGCCCTGCCCATCAGTGGTTTAATGACTACGGAGGAGATATACTTTACGAAATATTTTGGTGTCTGTTTGCATTTTGCTTTTTCAGAAGTCGGGCGGCGATAATCAAAATTCCTATATGGGTTTTTGTCATCACCTGTATACTAGAATTCTTGCAACTTTGGCATCCGCCACTATTAAATGAGATTCGCGCCACCTTGATAGGTAAATTGTTACTTGGTACTACATTTGTTTGGTGGGATTTTCCTCATTATTTATTGGGTTGTGTTTTAGGTTGGTTATGGTTGCGACAATTACAAAAAATAGGTTATGCAAAAAAAAATCAAGGTTAAACCTAATTCAAAACAGCAAAAAATTGAAGAACAACCTGATGGCAGTTTGACTGTGTATTTAAAATCGCCCCCAGTTGATGGTAAGGCTAATGAAGAGTTAATTAAACTTCTAGCAGACAAATTTGATGTACCCAAATCTCATATCAGAATTAAGTCGGGTTTGTCCTCTCGGCAAAAGCTGATAGAAATTGATCGAGATATCTAATTGCTGCCCGCAAGTGGCGCGAAAAAATCCTTGTTTCCCAAGGTAGGTAGCATACGTGTCAACTTAACGCGAAACCCATAGCCCGACTAGAAATGAATTCCCAGTCTCATAGCAAAAGTAATTAGGACTTACGCATTGACAGAAAAGCGAAAATAACAGGTATAGTTTTCAAGGCTTCTGGCTAGGTTTTTCAATCATATTTTGGCGATGCCTGCGGCGGGCTGCGCCTAAGCCAGCAATCAAAAGCGCCCTTCAAAAGCCTAAAACGACCTATTTACGCCCTTTGGGAGAAGACCGGACTGCCTCACCACGAGACTGCCTCCCCCAGGTGTCTGGCTGTATAAAATGTTTGAATTTTGTTAGCGCAGCGTAAAGCCTGCGGCATGGCTGCGCTTAGAGCGAGTCCGCGTACTCCTACGGAG
>Ga0116226_10006339_pt1 | contig 10629 bp, 9 predicted proteins | sample S1TSphfallax_FD_89692 | JGI IMG/M metagenome (GOLD analysis project Ga0116226, IMG submission 89692) | Host-associated microbial communities from peat moss isolated from Minnesota, USA - S1T2_Fa - Sphagnum fallax MG | ecosystem: Host-associated > Plants > Peat moss > Unclassified | place: USA...
GCCGACTCCAAATCCCTCCCCCTCGAAGAATTCCTGGCGAAGATCCAAGCCTTGGCCGAGGCCAAATCCACCGAACTCTGAACCCAGCATCGGGTCGGCCGCTTTCGGTCGGCCCGAATTGCCTTCGAGCGCCTCCAGTCCAAAACTTGTCAAGTGCCCGAAACCGCCCAGAAACCCGCAAACCCCTCATTCCAAACGCCAAAATAGTTTCCAAAACTTGGCTGAGTGAAAGCACCCACTTGATAAACTAGGAATAGGGATCAAATAAGTCGAGAGAAGTCGCTCTTCCTGGTCGGTACGTCCCCAATCTCCAATCCCAAAAACGGCTAAGCCTTTTGTTTAGACGACTCTGCGGCCAACCGCAATGGAATGACCACTTTGAAGGTTGACTAGTCAACTCAACCCCAACAAAACACGGAACTTGCTTGCAGAGTCGGGGGAGGGGGGAGGCACCGGCGCCAAGCAACAACAACCTCGTCAGGCGGATCGCGATGTCTTCAGCAATCTATAGAATCCTCGTTCTCTCGGCGCTTTCGCTGGCAGTCGCCGATTCCGCATACGCGCAAATGAGCCTTCAATCCCAACTGAACGACCTCGCCGCCAAGCATCACGGCAAAGTCGCCTTGTTCGCCGAGAACATCAAGACCGGAGAAACCGCGCAGATCGATCCCGACGTTCCGGTTCCAACCGCTTCCGTCATCAAGCTCACCATCTTGCTCGAGGCGATCGACGAGGTCCGCAACGGCAACGCTTCGCTCGACGAGAAGATCGTCCTCAAGAAGGACGATCAAGTAGGCGGTTCCGGAATGCTCGCGTTGATGGACGTTCCATTGACGCTGACGCTCAAGGACGCGCTGACGCTGATGATCGTCGTCAGCGACAACACCGCGACCAACCTCGTGATCGACCGCTTCGGCCTCGACAAGATCAACGCCCACACCAAATCGCTCGGGCTGAAAGACACCTACCTCTACAAGAAGGTCTATCGTCCGGCGGTCGCTCCAGTTCCGCCCGAACAGCCCAAGTTCGGCCTCGGCAAGACCACAGCCCGCGAAATGGCGCTGGTGATCGAGCGAATAGGCCTCTGCCAATTAGGTACTGCGACTCATCCATCAACCCCTTCGGACGCCGCGCTCTGCGACGTGATGCTGGGAATGTTGCGCAACCAGTTCTATCGCGACGGAATACCGCGCTATCTGGAGGCCTTGGATTCGAGCGAGCAAGGATCTGCGATCGCCAACAAGACCGGAGCGGTCGACGCCGCCCGGAGCGACGTCGCGCTCGTCGCCTCGAAGCAGGGATTGCTCGTCATCTCGGCCTTCACCTACAGCAACGCCGACCACAGCTATAGCAGCGACGATGAGGGAGACGTCACCATCGCCAAGCTGGCCAAGGCGATCGTCCAAGCCTGGTCGCCATCCGGATTGGACGCCTCAGCCTTCGCCGAGGCACGACGCTCCGGCTACGCGAAGGCCCAGCCATAGCTTCCCATTCCGGATCAGGCGCCCCCCGAGGCCGCAGCTTCGGCGGCCTGCTGCATCTCTTCCGGCGAGACGTCCTTGACGTGAGTAGCCAAGTACCAGTGGTGGCCGAAGGGATCCTCGATGCCGCCGGTTCGGTCGCCATAGAACTGATCGGCGACCGGTCGCAGCACGGTCGCTCCAGCGTCGACCGCACTCTGGAAGACCGCGTCGATGTCCTCGACATAGACGAGAAGGCTGATCGACACGCCGCCATAGTGTTTCGGCCCGTAGGCTTTCATCGGTTCGCTCTGGTCGGCAAGCATCACGCGCGAGCCGCCGATCTGGAGTTCGGCGTGGCCGATCTTGCCGTCCGAGCCCGGCAGCCGCATCACTTCGGTCGCGCCGAGCGCCTTCTTGTAGAATTCGATAGCCTCCGCTGCGCCGTCGATGTAGAGATAGGGCGTAACGCTGTTGTAGCCATCCGGAATATATTTCACCGAGCCGCTCATAGTGTGCTCCGAGAGGAAATCGCTGTCCGACAAAAGCATAGACCTATTTGCCCGCGCGGAAAAGTAGTCGACAAAATTCAATTCGGTGCTCGGGGTCGATTGAGAATCCAACTCGTTGAGGAAAAGGGAAGCATGGACGCGTCGTCGTTTTCTGCGTTGGTCTTTGGGACTTCGGTTGTGGCAGGGCTGCTGGGCGCCCTTACCGGACTGGGCGGCGGGGTGGTAATTGTCCCGGTCCTGGCGCTGCTGTTTAAGGTGGACATCCGCTACGCCATCGGCGCCTCGCTCGTCTCGGTCATTGCGACGTCGTCCGGCGCGGCCGCGGCCTATGTCCGCGAGGGGCTGTCGAACGTCAGGATCGGGATGTTCCTCGAGGTGGCCACCACGCTCGGGGCCCTGCTGGGCGCGTATCTAACGGCAAGAGTTTCGAGCCACTGGATCGCCATCATCTTCGGAGCCGTGCTGCTCTATTCAGCATATTCGTCCTACCGGCAGAAAGGCGATCACCCGATCGCGATAACTCTCAATCCCCTCGCCGAGCGGTTGCAGCTTTGCGGCAGTTATCCAACTGATTCGGGCGAGACGACCTACAGCGCGCAGCATGTGCCAATGGGCTTCGGGATCATGTTCGGCGCCGGAACGCTCTCGGGATTACTGGGAATCGGCTCCGGCGCTGTGAAAGTGCTGGCGATGGACCAGGCCATGAAGCTGCCCTTCAAAGTGTCGACCACCACCAGCAATTTCATGATCGGCGTGACCGCCGCGGCCAGCGCGGGCATTTATCTGGCGCGCGGCTACATCGATCCCGGCCTGGCGATGCCGGTGATGCTGGGCGTCTTGGGCGGCTCGATGATCGGCTCGCGAATCCTTGTCAAAGCAAAGGTCTCGACGCTCAAAATCGTCTTCGTCTGGGTGATCGCCGCGCTCGGAGCCGAGATGATTTTTAGCGGACTGACGGGGAGGATTTAGATGGCCGAACTCACAGATAAACAGATGGAGATCGAGATCGGGCACATGCTCCGAACCGGTGTCAGCCTGTCGGCGTTCGTCGTCTTCGCAGGCGGCATCTTGTATCTACGAAGCAGGAGCAACACGCCGGACTATTCTCATTTCCACGCTGCTTCCGAGTCTTTGAGAACGATCGCCGGTGTCCTTCACGGGGTCGCGCGTTTCGATGCCGCGAGCATCATTCAGTTGGGGATACTCTTGTTGATAGCGACGCCAGTCGTCCGGGTAGTGTTATGCGTAGCGGGATTCTCCCGCCAGCGAAATCGGCTCTACATGGGCGTCAGCGCGCTCGTCCTGGCCATCTTGACTTATAGCTTGCTTGCCGGCGGAAGATAGGAAGGTAGTTGTAAGTCCTCAGTCTTCACTTATCTTTGTTCGCCAAAACCTCGCGGACCCTCGGCGCGAGGCGAGTGCCCAGCAACTCGATCGAGCGAAGAAGCTGGCCATGAGACATGGTGGCCACGCTCATTTGGAAGCTGATGCGCGCGATGCCGCCGAGAGATTCGCTGAAGCGCAAAATCTTGTTAGCGACGGATTCGGGGTCTCCCACCAGCAGCGCGCCGGTTGGGCCGATGAGCGCGTCGAAATGGCCGCGCGTCGTCGGCGGCCATCCGCGCTCTTTCCCGAGATTGGTGAAGGTGTGCGCGTAGCCGGGGAAGAATTCGTCGGCCGCTCCCTGGCTGGTGTCGGCGAGATAGCCGATGGCGTGGATGCCCACCTTGAGGTTTTCTCGTGAGTGACCTGCGCGCAGTCCCGCGTCGTAATAAAGATCGACCAGCGGGCGAAAGCGGTGGGGTTCGCCGCCGATGATGGCGATCATCAGCGGTAGCCCCAGAGTTCCGGCGCGGGCGAACGATTGCGGCGTGCCTCCGACCCCGAGCCAGATTGGCAGCGGGACTTGCAGCGGACGCGGGTAGACGGCTTGCCCGGTAAGCGCAGCGCGATGCTTGCCCGACCAGGTGACATGCGTATTCTCCCGAATATTCAAGAGCAGGTCGAGTTTCTCGGCGAACAGCGAGTCGTAATCGTGCAGGTTCAGGCCGAAGAGCGGAAAAGACTCGATGAACGACCCGCGTCCGACGATGATTTCGGCGCGGCCTTTCGAGACGAGATCGAGAGTCGCGAACTGCTGGAAGACGCGGACGGGATCGTCGGCGCTCAGCACCGTGACCGCGCTTGTGAGTCGAATCGTCTTGGTTCGCGCGGCTGCGGCGGCCAGAATGACCACCGGCGCGGAGTCGAGGAATTCGGCGCGATGGTGCTCCCCGATACCGAAGACATCGAGCCCGACCTGATCCGCAAGCTCAATTTCCTCCAATAAATTGGCGAGGCGTTGCGCAGGAGTCAGCGTGATTCCTGTGAACGGATCCGAGATGGCCGCGGCGAAGCTGTCGACGCCGATTTGCATAGTCGCTCCTGAACAAAAACGCGCAATCGGATGGATGCGAAGCGAGGCCATTGGTTTCAGAGGACAGGATTCAGAGTTCCGTGAAAGACGATGGCGACTTAGGCAGAGGGCAGCGTCATTATCCGAGCGCCGCGGACTTGCCCGCATAGCCCCGCGCGGGTTCATCCTGCTTGCGACGAAACCAGTTGCGGATCAGGCGTTGGCCCGGGCGCTCAATCCACTTCATGGCCATCACCGCCGCCACCACCAAAAGCAGGTAGCTGATCCATGGGTCGAGGCTGATGAGCCCTGTCTTCTGCAAAATGCCTGAGTCGTGGATAATCGTCCATAGGTTGAAGTGGAGGAGGTAAAGGCAATAGCTCGCCTCCCCGAGCAGCACAAAAGGCAGAAACCCGAAGAGTCGCGAGAGAACGTTGGTGCCGGAAAGGCCAAGAATTGCCATGCCGAAAAGCGGCATCAGGAGTCCGTCGTGAAGGAAAACGTACGGCACTCGGCTGCCGTGCGCAAGCACGAAGTAGATGGAGCCAAGCCCGGCGACGCCGAGCAGCAACCTCCACCGGCTCGCTATCGGAAAACGATCATTCAGATCCGCCAGGACAACTCCGAAGAAAAACGATGGCAAGTGAGGCGGAGGAGTGAATTTCAAGGCTCGCATCCACCAGCCATTCGAGTATCGGCCCGGATGCAAATCTCCATCCGGATGCAGCCATGTGTAGAGCCCTGGGCAGATCATCCCAAGACACCAAATCGACAATAGCAGCGCCAGCAGCCACACCAGCTTCTTCGGTCTCCTCATGCGGATGACCGCCGGGAACAGCAGGTAGAAAAAAGCTTCGGTGGACATCGTCCAGGCCGGAGTGTTCCAAAACGTGGAGAGGTTCGGGCTCCAGCCTTGCAGCAGAACGAGCGTGAGAACGATTCCCGTCAGGAATACAGGAAAGCTGCGGGCGTGAAACTCCGCTACCAGCATCCCGAGCGAGACGATCAAACTCAGGATGTAAACGGGGTACAGGCGCGAGAAACGGGCCAACCAGAAGGCGCCGAGACGGAACTGGCCGCTAGCCGCGCGGTCGGCGTAGTTGTAGGCAAGAATAAACCCCGAGAGCAGCAGGAAAAAGCTCACCGAGGAGTAGCCGTTGTCCACCACCGGCGCAAGCCAGCCAAACTGCTTCGGATCGGAGAAGTGAAAAAATACCAGGTTGAACGCGGCGAACGTTCGGAGTCCCGTCAACGCAGGCAGACGCGACTTCCTGGCCGCCGGTGGCGCGGGAACGGACGACCCAACGATTGCCGCTCCCAATTCGCCGTCTAGCGGCGGATCGAGAACAGCTGTAGCCGAATTCCACGGGACCGCCGCCTCCCCGGATGATGAAATTGCGCGCACGACCGATCCTGCGCTCAGGCCGTGACCAGCGAGCCGATCTTCTCCTCGCAAATCACCCTTTGAATGTTCCCCGGCTGGTTCATGTCGAAGATGATCATGGGAAGATTGTTGTCTTTGCACAGGCTCACCGCAGTGGCATCCATGACCTTCAACCCCAGCCGCAGGATTTCCATGTAGCTTATTTCGTCAAATTTAACCGCTGATTTATTGATGACTGGATCGGAGTCGTAGATGCCATCGACCTTGGTTGCCTTCAACAAAATATCGGCCCTGATCTCCATGGCGCGAAGCGAGGCGGCAGTGTCTGTCGAGAAATACGGGTTCCCGGTGCCGGCCGCGAAGATGACGACGCGGCCTTTTTCAAGATGACGAACCGCCCGGCGGCGAATGTAAGGCTCGCAAACCTGGTTCATCTCGATCGCCGACATGACCCGACAGAACGTGCCCCGCTTTTCCAGCGCGTCCTGAATCGCGAGAGCGTTGATGACGGTCGCGAGCATCCCCATATTGTCCGCGGAGACGCGGTCCATGTTCTTGGCTTGCTCCGCGACCCCGCGAAAGAAGTTGCCGCCGCCGACGACGATCGCAATCTCGACGCCGAGTTTATGCACCTCTGCGATCTCGCCGGCGATCTCGTGGATTTTGGTCACATCGACTCCAAAACCACGCCCCGCCGCAAGGGCTTCTCCAGAAAGCTTCAACACCACTCGTTTGTACATTTAACTGAAGTATCTCATACTGGCCCGTCCTGCTCCGAGCAAGTTGGATCGCAACCCAGCGTCAATCTGCCTGAGAATTCCCCCTTCGGGATCGATTCCCTATTCGGCTTCTTCCAGAATCGCCAACGCCCGCTCCAGCCGCACGCCTCGCGAAGCCTTCAGCAGCGCGGCGTCGCCTTCCCTCAGCGAGGCGAGCAGCCACTCGGCCGCCAACTCCGGCGAGTGGACGAAGACCGTCGACGCGCCGCCCTCGGCCGCCGCGTCGACAAGATGAAGCGCCAGCCCGCGCACGCCGATCACGACATCAATTCCGTGTCGAGCCGCGAACCCTCCGCAAGCCCGGTGCAGGTCGGCCGCGTCCCGGCCCAGCTCCAGCATCTCTCCAGCGACCAGAATCCGCCGCTTCGCTGGAATCGAGGCCAGCGTCAGAATCATCGACTTCAGCGCCTCGGGGTTGGAGTTGTAGCAGTCGTCGATAATCGTCGCGCCGCGGAATTGTTTCGTCTGCCCCCGCTTCGACCCCGCCCGCAGCCCCTCGACCGCCGCCACGCATTCGCCCAGCGAAATCCCCGCCTCCAGCCCGACCGCGATCGCCGCCATCGCGTTCGTCACATTGTGCCGACCCATCAACGACAGCTGAACTTCGACCGACTCGTCGCCGGCCACGACGCGAAACCGGCTGCCCTCCTGCCCAAGCTCGACGATATCCTCGGCATGAGGCTCGGCGCACGGACCGCTCCCAAAAGACACCGTCTTCCCGCGAAAGTCCCTGCCGAACTGCGAAACATAAGGGTCGCCGCAGTTCAGAAACGCCACCCCGTCGGCCGGCAGCGCCGCGATCAGCTCATACTTCGCCCGCGCGATCCCGGAGATGCCGTCGGGAAAATTCTCCGCGTGCGCCCAGCCCACGTTGGTCACCACGCCCCAGTTCGGAGCCGCGATCTTCGCCAGCCCCGCGATCTCCCCGGCGTGGTTCATGCCCATCTCAATAACCGCGACCTGGTCGTCCGCTTCCAGCCGAAGCAGTTGCAGCGGCAAGCCAAACCCGTTGTTCAGATTGCCCTCCGACTTCAGCGTCTTGAACCGCGCCGCCAGCACCGCCGCGATCGCTTCTTTCGTCGTCGTCTTCCCCGCGCTGCCGGTCACGCCGACCACCCGCCCGCCCCAATGCCGTCGCACCGCCGAGGCCAGCGCCTGCAAAGCCAATAAAGGATCGTGGTCCACTATGAGCAGCGGCTTCTCCCTTACACAGTCGGGCAAGTCCGCGAACGCAGCCCGCGACACCACCGCAGCGACTGCGCCCCTATCCAAAGCCGCCGCGACGAAGTCGTGCCCGTCGAACCGTTCCCCGCGCACCGCGAAGAAAACTTCCCCCGACGCGATCGTCCGCGAGTCGATCGAGTAGCCCGTCGCCTCCAGATCGGCCCGGCTAACATCGCCGAGCAACTCCGCCGCCGTCCAGATCGCAACCCTCTCGAGCGAAAGCTTCATCGCGCCGCCCTTTTATACCCCAGCGAACCCAGCACCCGCCGCGCCACCTCGGCATCGTCGAACGGAATCGTCTTGTCCCGCAAAACCTGCACCTTTTCATGCCCCTTGCCCGCCAGCAAAACAATGTCTCCCGGCTTGGCCGCCAAAATCGCCTCGCGAATCCCGTTCATACGGTCGATATCGAAGAGGCAAGCCTTTCCGAGCGGCAAGCCGCCAGCCATCGCCTCTTTCAGAATCGCCATCGGCTCCTCGCTGCGAGGGTTATCTGAAGTGTAGACCACCAGGTCGCTGCCCTCGGCCGCAGCTCGTCCCATAAGCGGGCGTTTCGTCCTATCGCGATCGCCCCCGCAGCCGAACATCGTAATCACCCGTCCGCCTCGCTCGCGCACAAACTCCCGCCCCACCGCAATCAGGTTCTTCAGCGCGTCGTCGGTATGAGCATAGTCCACAACCACGGTGAAAGGCTGTCCCGCATCGACAATCTGAAAACGTCCCGGCACATGCTCGAGCGCCGCCGCGCCCGCGACCACTTCATCCAGCGTCAACCCGCGCGCCATCGCGGCGGCTGCGGCAGCCAGCAGGTTGTAGATATTCACCTTGCCCGTCAGCCGCGTCTCGATCGGCGCGACCCCGAACGGCGTCGTCATCCTAAACCGCATCCCCGAAGCCGCCATCTTCACATCGCCGGCCCGAAACTCTCCAGCATCCATCCCATACATATAGACGTCCGCGCCCGCATTCCGCGCGGCTTCCACCACCTGCAACCCATGCGGATCATCCACATTGACAACCGCGACTCGCGGCGCCAGCCCGTTTCGCCCATCGAACAGACTCAGCTTCGCCGCGAAATACCTCTCCATCGTGCCGTGAAAATCCAGGTGGTCGCGCGTCAGATTCGTGAAGATTGCCACATCGTATGGCAGCCCCCACACCCGCCCCTGATCCAGCCCGTGCGACGATACCTCCATCACCGCTTCGGTCGCGCCCAGCCTTAGACCCTCGGCAAAGACTTCAAGCAAATCCCGAGATTCCGGGGTCGTGTGCGGCGACGACCGCACCTCGTTCGCTACATGATATTCGATCGTCCCGACCAGCACCGTCTTTCGCTGAACGCGATTCAGCATCGCGTCCAGCAGGAATGCCGTCGTCGTCTTGCCGTTCGTCCCCGTCACTCCGCTAAGAGCGAGTTGCCTCTCAGGATGTCCGAAGACGTTCCCCGACACGCCAGCGAGGGCCTTGCGCCCGTGGGCGACTTCCACCAGACCGACCTGCGGAAACTCCTTCGCCGCAGCCTCGAACGCCGCCGCCGAGTCTGTGACAATCGCAGCCGCGCCCTGCTTCACCGCAGCCGCGATGTAGCGATTGCCGTCCGTCGTCCCGCCCTGCATCGCCACAAACAGCGACCCCGGCCCCACCCGGCGCGAGTCGTACTCGACGCCCCTCACCTCCGGATCGGGCCCGGCGCGGCGTATAGATTCGACCCCTTGCAGGAGCTGGCTGATCGTTTGCATCAATAAGGAGATTCTATGCCGAGGCTTTCCTTGTCGCCATCAAGACCCCAAACCAGGCTACCGCGTGAACTTCACCACCACCTTGGTCCCGATCGGAACCATCGTTCCCGCCGCCGGAGCCTGCTCGCGCGCCAGCCCGTTTCCGACCGCGTTCACCGCGAGCCCCGAAGTTCCCGCCACCTCAATCACCCGCCGCATCGGCTCGCCCAGAAACGACGGCACCGCGACCCGCGTCGTCGAATCCACCACCACGCTCCCTTTGCGGGTCACGACCGGCTGACTCGCCGCCGCCTTCATGACCGCCGGCAGCTTGCTTGCCTCCGAAACCTGAGCCGCCAACGCCGGGGCCTGCGCCGCATTCAACACCGCCGCAACCGGAACGACGGTCGCGGACTTCAACCCGGACGCAGTCCCTCGCGAATCCCCACCCGCCACAACCGGCGCGCGCAGCGGATCGTCCGCAGGAAGATTGTTCACCTCCGCGAACAGCTCCTCCACATTCTCATCGTGCTCGGCGGCATGCTCTTGCGGCGCTTTCGTGGCCATCGCCTTCGCCATTGCCGGTGCCGATTTCACCTCGACATCGTGCGGAACGCCCAGATATTCAAGAATCTCCTGCGCCAGCTCATGAAACACCGGACCGCTCGCCTCCGCCCCGAAGTGCATACTGTGGTCCGGCGAATCCATAATCACCGCGATCGTCACCGCCGGCGTATTCACCGGCGCGAATCCCACAAACGACGCCACAAACTTCGTCTTCGAATAAGTATGCGTCCGCGGATCGATCTTCTCGGCCGTCCCCGTCTTGCCCCCCGCGCTATACCCATTGAGTTGCGTCGTCGATTTCCCTGTCCCGAAAAGAACCACGCCTTCCATCATCTTCCGCATCTGCGCGGCCGTTAGCGTCGAGATCACCCGATGCGCGCCCTCTGGCAGCGGATTGGGCAACTCGTCTCCCCCCTCGCCTCCTGGACGAAATACTGCCGGCTTCAACCTCGGGTCGCCCTTCACTGCGTCCGTGCTCGCCAGCAGAATATGCGGCGGCAGATACATGCCCCCATTCGCGATCGTCGACGCCATCGTCACCAGCTGGATCGGCGTCACCGCCACCTCCTGCCCCATCGGAATCGACCCGA
>Ga0116226_10006340_pt1 | contig 10629 bp, 13 predicted proteins | sample S1TSphfallax_FD_89692 | JGI IMG/M metagenome (GOLD analysis project Ga0116226, IMG submission 89692) | Host-associated microbial communities from peat moss isolated from Minnesota, USA - S1T2_Fa - Sphagnum fallax MG | ecosystem: Host-associated > Plants > Peat moss > Unclassified | place: USA...
AAAATAAAATAAAAAAAAAAAAAAAAAAAAAAAAAAAAAAAAAAAAAAAAAAAAAAAAAAAAAAAAAAAAAAAAAAAAAAAAACATAAATTACAAAAGTGAAAATGATAACTAGATTTCGACATTTGGTTTTCCATAAGTAGCTGAAAATATAAAAATCATGATTAAAATATTTTTGTTATTGGTGGGCAATATGCACCTACCATGGTTTTACAGGTGGTAGACATGTGAAGGAAGGATCTATCAATTCAAAAAACAATGAAAATAAATTGTCTTGTCCCTCTTACAACATATATTTCTTAGAGTTTCAAGCTTTGAAGGAAAATAAGAATTAAACATTAGACTTTGCATCTGCCAAAAGCAATTGTGGCAACCATCTTGAGTTTTTGGCTCTTAATCATGTCCAGAAAGGAGAAAAGTCTGAATTGCCAAAGGGTCACGTTGTGTTGGAAGAAACCTAAACAACTTGATTTATACCCCTCAATAATACACAACATACCAACCTCAAACAACTTTATAATGGAGCTTGTTACTCTCAAGAATGTGAAGGAAATAAAGCAAATTGAACTAATTTTTCAGAACAAACATTATACCCCAAAATGTGGTTGATTATATATATATGCTTCCAAATTTGTAAGATGATGAGGGCTAGAGTGGAAGTCATGTACCTAATTTGTGTATTAGAAAACTCTACTAATGTTTAATAATTCAACTAATATGTGCTTGTGACGGTGCAAATACTTATCGCAAATATTCTAATGAATAATGAATCACAAGCTAAAAATTCAATTTTATCTAGTTATCTTTTCTTGTGACAAACAAATCATACCAACATACCATCATTATTGAAGTAACATTCATTCGGTATAATCATTGATATCAATATAAGTTATCAAGGTCAATAATAAATAGCCAAAACTATTCTAGAAAAAAAAATCAATAAATAAACAAATAAATGGAAAAGGCAAGAAAATTATTTTTAAAAGGGAAAAAAAATGTCAAGCTTATATTAAAAATAGATTCTTACATGGTTATGATGATGACAATAACTATAATGACAATGATAATAATCATAATCATAATGTACATGATGATAATGATGCTCATGAAAATAACCACAATGATAATCATGATAATCATGATGATAACAAGGATAATTATCATCAATTAGATAACTTATTTCCCCCATGTATAAAAGAAAATATTTAAAAAACATGCTTCCAAAATTTTGAACAATACATGCAAATTACTATTCTATGTGTGGCTAAACAACATTTTCAATTAATATCAAGAAAAATAAAATTAAAGAAAATAAAAAATATAAATATTTAAAATCTTTATTAAAACTCAATTGTTCCCAACATGTGAATAATAATTAGATTATTGCTCCAAATCAGTTGTATGAAAACACACAACACATTTACCCATAGTTAGAAGGTTTACTCTTATGCAAAGCATGAATATTAATTTTTAAAAAAAGCCTTGAATGTTTGTAATACATGCAATTTAAGTATAAAAAGGTACATTACCAAAGTTTTCATTAACTTATGGTATGTGGATTAGAAAACTACCTATTTTTTTACCTAAGTTGACAATAGTTGAAAAAACTTTAATTGCTTGATATTGTTGTTGTGTTATTTTAATAAAACTTTGATATGTAAATTAAACAATATCATTAAAATGAAACCTTGTTAGTTTCTCTCAAGATCCAATGCTTGGATTTGAATTGATAAACAAGTTACCTATAACATTGAAAGCTTTATAAAATGTAATTGCAATTCATTTTGTTGGAAATAAACACCCATTTTTAGATATTGTGAAACATTGTGAATTATTATACATTTGTAAGCTTGTAGTTTCAACATGGTTAACTTGGTTAAAAAATAACCATTCAATATATAAATGCATAACTATTGATTCAAATTCAATAAATAATTTACCTACTGATGATATTCCAACCACAATAATAAGATCAATTTAAATCAACAAATGTTACATTAATAGATAATGAACACCAAAAAAAAACAATTAACTTGTATATGTGTAATATTGAAAATGAATTAAAAAAGGAAGTAAAAGAACTTAAATGTATAATTGAAAAATCATGCCTTGTTGATTTTGATGGAAATTATATTTGCAATAATGAATTATTGTCTAATGTTATATGTAACTTAAAGGAAGAACAATATTTATCATACGCCCATGGATCTATAATGGTTAATGAATATAATAACGCAATTTTGTTAATATGTATGTTTCCTACATTATTTCCATATAGATTAGGTGCTCCTAAAATGACATGCCAAAAAATAAAAGCTCATGTGAAATATCTCATGAATTTAGATGATAAAGATCATGGGTTTGTTAAACTTATTCCCATTTTTGCATGTTTAATTTCATTCAACTTAGACAAATTTGTTTGGGTGCATACAAAATTAATTATATGAAAATCATCATTTGTGATAAAATCTCAACTTTTGAGTAAAAATTCAATTAATTGATTTTAATGATATCATTGAAAACCCAAAGTTAGCATTTAGCAAACCAAACATAAGAAACTTATTAAATCATCTTTAAGCATCTAGTAGACATGCATTAGCTCTCGGTAGTAGTTGAATTATGCAGAAAGAATAAATTTTCAATATGATACATTTTTTTTGCACACCTATTTTATTTTCTACACTTAACCTTACATATGTGCATCATCCCCTTGTTACTTTATTTAGTGGGAAAGATATAAATCTTGATTTTTTCTTGATGAAGATTTACCAAATAGGCATGAAATATGCAAACTAATAGCCATGAACCCAAAGGCACAAGCTATTTTTGCTCATATTCTAGTAAATGCAACTTTTAATTATCTATTATGTATTAATAAAAAACATGTGAAATTGAGAAAATTAATTGTGGAATTCTTGGACATATTCAAACATGTTATGGCTGCTATGAAACAACTTTGAATGGTTCATTACATATACATGTACTATTATGGAATGCCAATGCCCCTAAACCAAATGAACTTGTGCAAAAATGAAGGAATGACAAACAATTTAAAACTAATTATTAAAGTATTTGGACAATATCATAAGTCAAAATATCCTTAATCATGACCCAAAAACAAAAAATGAAATGAATGAATATATGGATCAACAAGATAATCATCCATGTACAACAAGACCTCTTGATGCGAATGACATAAATTTCAATATTCAATCTCAACAAGATTTTCACAAATTAATGAATGTTTGTAATCAACATAAATGTAATCTTGCATGTTACAAAATAATAAAGATTTAAAAAATCAATTGTGTAGATACAGATTCCTCCAAACTTTAATACAAGAAACACATTTTGAACATGAATTTGAATTTTTGCATATGAAAAGAAATGACAAGTGGTTAAATAATGTTAATCCATGGATTATTAATGTTTGTCATTGTAATTGTGATTTAAAATTTATAGTTGTTTTTGGAAAAGATACCAAAACATTAATTTATTAAATAACAAATTATATTATGAAAACAACAAATTACACATTAGATATGTATTGATTAATGAAAATTGGGGTTTAAAAGATTCAAGAAACATATTCCAAAACCAATCCAAATGACCATTTAAATAAAATCCATTATTTGTTCATACGATCATTAAATACAATTGGTTCCCAATAAGAGATTTCTTCAACAAGAGCTATTACTTATTTAATGAAACTCCCTAACCATATAACAAATGTTTATTTCTCTACTATACCTTGGTATAATTTATCTATGTTGATTCTTGAACATGAAAAACCATTAGATGACATTTGTGAAGATGACAAAACATGTGAATTTTTCAACATAGATAAATATGTAAATACTGCAATATATATTAATTCAATTTTTTTGAATAAATTACCAAAATAAACCACATGAATTATAATATATTTCCCCTTATGAATTTGCTAGTAATTATTTTAAGATAAATAGTACGCAATACCAACAATTTTTGGAATGCCAAGTACAAAAACACATGCATACACTTCACAAGTATAATATTCCTCACATTTTAATTAAACAAGGTTATAAAATACCATTGCCCAAAAATGAACTTGAAAATTATGCTGATGCATTTGCATTTTGTTCACACCTTGGAGAACTTACACAAATATAAAGAAATCAATAAATGCTTTGTGGATGCAAAATTTAAACGTTGTTTACTTAGAAATTTCATATTTTTATAAATGTGTTATTAAAGACAATGGAATATTACATGAATGTGAAGAATCCAAAGATGTTGATAGAATGATGAAACAAAGTGAAAATGAATACCAAGATGAAAAAGAATATATAGATAATTTCATGAATCCCTTTTACAATAAAAGTGTCAATGATTATGATGATGATATTGAGATACATATTGAGAAAACTAATGATGACAATGTAAATAAAAAAATCAATTTTCAAATCAAATCAAACACTTGACACTAAATATTTTATGTGGCATGTAAGTAAACACAAATATGGGTACGACATATCAAAACTACTTATGAGCATGTACAAAAATGATTTACATGATCATATAAATGAGCCATATGATAAGATAGTTAAATTTGTAAAAATCTTTAATTTTTAAAATAATATCAAAATATTGAAATCACTTCATAAGAACCATTCAAATGTAGAACTTCAATCAATCAATGATAACTTTAACCCTAATTTTATCAATAACACATGGAAAATCAGAAATATGAAAAAAAACTTTATTTATGAATGCAAGAATGAAAATATTAACCTTCCAAATCAATGCAAGGGGGAAAATGTTTTTTTGGACACAATCATTGATATTCATAATCCTCTTTCATCAAAGTTAACCAACACTCATAATTCAATTAGAAATGAAGTATTTCTTAAATTCAATTTGAAAGATTTACAAATTAAAACATTTGATGAATTCATAATTGACCCACTATCTAGTAATTTTAGAAAACAAAAAATAAAAAAAATAAAAAATAAAAAAATAAAAATAAATATATATATATATATAAGTGTTGTTGTTGGAATTGGGAAAAGTCAAATTATAAAAGCTATAAGCACATATTTAAAAAAAAGACATTCACATGACATGTTAAAAATTTCAGCTTTCACCACAAGTGCAACTTTGTTAATAGGTGGATCAACAATCCATTCTTTGATAGGTTTATCATTTGATCAAAATATTGATTCTTGAAAAAAAAAATTAAGAAAAAAAAATATTGGTCAAAAATTCATTATTTGATTATTGATGAAATATCAATGGTGGGATGTACCATGTTGACCAAAATACATCTCAAATTACAAAAGTTAAAATCTTCACCATTTAAACCTTTTGGTGGATTAAATATTATGTTTTTAGGAAAATTCATGCAATTCCCACCTATAAGTGACACACCCTTATATACATCTAATATCAAACCTCCACTAATTTTCACAAAACAAAAACACACAAAAATCATTGGAAAAGTTTATGGGAAAACTATGTATTGCCAAATAAAATCATTTGGACACAACAAATGTGACAAAGTGAAGACATTCCATATGCTCAATTGTTCAATAATCTATGATAGAATAAAATTATTAAAGATGATTTTTCATTACTCAAATCTTGTTTTCTATCAAAATCACAAGTTAATTTACTTGAACACCCTTGGAATGAAGCTGCATGCATTGTTCCTTAGAGTGAATTAAAAGACATGATTAATCCCCACATGATTGAATGTCATTCAACAAAAGAGAATTCCATATGTTACACAATTGTTGCCAAACATATGTATCAAAACAAACCTTTATGGGAAGTCATACAATTCAACATAAGGCAATATGTTTCAAGCTCCAATAACAATAATTTATATCCATTCTTAAAATGATACAAAGGCATGAAGGTCATGTTTGTAGAGAATTTATATCCTAAATTTGGGCTCATAAATGGGACCATAGGCATAGTTCGTGAAATTGTGATTGATGATTCTATCAAAGAAAAAAACTCAACTTTCATAAAACCTCCTTTGTATGCAACATTCATTACTAATCATTTTGATTTAAAAGACATTTTTTTTCTAGTAATTCCTTAATTATGACATTGTTTGTTATACTTTAACTAAATTATTATGTCATATGAATCCCATAAATATTACAATGGAAACCTATATGCAAATATTGCAAAAGATGTTAAAAATCAACAACTATTTATGGACCTATATGCAAGTACTGTAATGGATGTTAAAAAAAATCAACTATTAAACCTATATGCGAGTATTACAATGGATGTAAAAAACAATTAGCAACTATTTATGAGACCTATATGCGAGTATTGCAATGGATGTAAAAAAACGAGCAACTATTTACGAGACCTATATGTGAGTATTGCATATTCGAAATGGTCTTATGGAAATTATAATAAAAAGGACGTAGGTATTGCAAAATGTTCATTTTGATCTTTGTAAACCCAAGACAAATTAATGTTACCTATTCATATGGGCCTATTTAAGTTTTGATTTTTACATCTTAAGTACTAAAAAGATTATAAAAAAAAACATATATAATCAACCATATACCCATCAAACAAGTGTGAATAAAAGAAAATATTATATTGATAAAAGATGTACAAATATGGGTGGATCAAAAAATGTTAAAGAACATAATGAAAAAAAAAGTTTTCTATAATATATCAAAGGACCAAAATTCAAAATTTGGGTAGTCCAAAAAATGAAAGGGCTGAAATAACCTAGCTAACTATATAAAGTGGAAACCCTAAACCATATCATTATTTACAATATCGTGTTTAGCTCGATAAAAAGTTGTTGTATTTGTAGCCCTTGTTGCATGACGAATAGTGTATAGATGGCAATGTTGCATCTTAGCTTGAATTGCATTTGCCACAAACTTTTGCTTTATTGTGCCCCGAACCCTGTAAACACCCCAAAACCACCAAATTGAACCTTAACACCACCAAATAAGAAGGTGATGGTAGCAAGTTGACATTGTTTTCTTCACTGGAACATCACCATAAAAGAAAACAATGGCATGTTGTCGCATTGTCATCTTCTTCTTCTTAGACACAAAACAAAGGCAATGACAGCTTGTTGTCGTCGCCTTCTTTGCTGCAACAACACCACAAAAGAAGACAATGGCACATCGTCGTCATCTTTTTCTTTTCTAACACAAAAATGGCAATGACAACAAGTTGTTGTTGCCTTCTTTGCTTCAACACCACCATAGAAAAAGACGATGGCTTGTTGCCATGTCGTCCTCTTCTTCTTCTTAGACATAAAAAATAAAGTTGTCATTGTTTTCTTTGTTCCAATAGCACCATTAAAGGAGACGACAACACATTGTCATTGTCTTCTTCTTCTCTAACACAAAAAAGAAGGCAACAATAGCAAGTTGTCGTTGCCTTGTTCGCTTGAACACCACCAAAGAAGAAGTTCGCTACAACAACACCACAAAAGAAGATGAGGGTACATTGCCATCATTTTTTTTTTCTCCGCAACACCACCATAGAAGAAAAGGACGACACATTGCCATCATCTTCTTCCTCTTAGACACAAAGAAAACAAAACATAAAAGAAAACAACAAAAAATAACAAGAAAAAGGAAGGAACTTACCTTCAAACTCTCGCTCTACCTTGTCACTTTTGGCTCCTGCTTTTGCCTTTTTGTTTGTAACATTTTCTCTTGGCATCTTCTTCTTTTCAAGCAGAAGAAAAAAAAAATAACAAAGAAAAAAAACCATAAAGAAGAAAAAATAATGCAAAGAAGGGAGGGAACTTCCCTTTTTTCTTTCATTTTTGCATTTGGGATGAAGCGTTCCTCTTGCTTTCTCTTCCCCACATTCCTTCAACATTGAGCTCTCCACCTTCCTCAAGCCTTGTGTTTCACGTCTCCTCAAAGCTTTGTGCTACTCAAGTTCAGGAGCTTTCTTGAGCTTTGGAGATGGAGTGAACCAAAAATGAGGTGAAGGAGGTAGGAGGGGGGGAGGGTGGGGGAAGTAGGTAGGAGGGGAAGCATTTGGGGCAAAGAAAGGGGCTAAAAAATCCTTGGGCAAAGGAAGAGGTTGTGTTTCTGGTTTATCCCCAAAACAACTTGAACAACTTCATCTTGAATTGGTGCACTTGTGGTTGCTGGTTCACTCTAACCCAACTAAACTCCCAGTGGAATACTATTCTCTTAACATTGTTTCCCGTTGTGTAAAAATCCGATTTGGTATAGTGCATCTAAATGCCAATCAAATGTTGTTTAATATATTCACTGCCATCATTTGCCTTCCTTCTCTATTATCTGTAGATTGCACATGCAATACAAGAAGATTGTGTGATCATGGTGATTTTAGAGCTGCTTTTTGCTTTGCTAATCCTTTTCTCAAGAAACCTAGGCAATGAATTTTATAAATATGTTAGTGTTCCCCCAGTCAGAATGTAATGTTTTATTTTTCCTTTTATGGATTATGGTTTCAAGGAAGTGCTTTCTGATTTCAAAATTGTTTGAGTTGCCCATTATTTTTGTTTTTGCTAACAATGTTTAAGTGCCTATAATGTCAAATGTTATACACATCTATTGACAATTGGTCTTTGTAGGACATGCTTCATTTTTTGAAGAACCATTGTTGCGCATATTCACACAATTTTTAAGTTATTGAGTGGAAATCTCTAAAAACCCATCGATTGTTTATGTGAATGCATTTTACAGTGGATGCATTTCAAACCATTCTAGGGGCATGGAGCAAAACACCTAACAAGACAAAAAACTCTAGCAAGGTGGACATCCTCCCAACATCAGCCTTGTATTAATAGTTGGGGAGAGGTGGAATGCTCTTTAGATGTCAATTATGATACTAACGATTTTTGCACTGTCCATGTTGTTGTCATGTAAGATTTTTATTGTGAAGCTCAAAAAAAATCAAGAGGGTTCAACCATTTTGTATTTATAAAAACATGATGATGTTTAAATTGACAATGTTTTGGTAGTAATTGCAAAAGGATCCTATTATCTAAAAGTGTCGTTTATTGGATTCTTGTAAAGTACTATTACTTAGATTTCAAATGTGTGCGGTGGATGGGTTGTAGGCATTAGACGACAACATCTATTATTGGCACTTTACCCACTGTAATTAGAGACCTTACCTACGTTGAGGAATTGTGAGTGAATTGAAATGTTGGTAATCAATCAAAATTTTCATGTAATGAGCTTTAATGTTGATGTACAACAACCCATTAGTGTATTTGTTTTTATGTAAATAGTTGTAACTAATGCACCTAATTTTCTAAACATATGAAACCTTGATTTCAACAATGGTCTTTGTTTGGATACAAGCCTTGAAATTTGTGGAGATGCAACTTTTTTGTAGAACTTTGACAAGCAATTTGGGGTTTTCTGGTACCATTCCTAAGGAGTTTAGCTATCTTTCAAATCTCACATTACTGTAAGTGAGGCTTAACCCATTGTCTGTCCTTGTGTGTAATTTCAACTAATATGCATTCAAATGCTCGTTCTATGTTGTTCTATGCCTATTGGTTATGTGGGATGTCCACAATTGCCATTTTGTAGGGATCTTAGTAACAACAATGATTTGGGTGGGAACATTCGAATGGAGCTATTTTCAAACGGTTTTGGTTTTCAAAATTTGTAAGTTTTATTGTTTATTTATTCAATCTAGATTTCATATGGTTTATATCCAATAAGGTATCGATCCCATGGTAAACAAATGCATTTTTTATACTTTTCAAATATATATATTTATGTTTTGACCTTGTAATTGATTTACCAAGAGTAACAAGTACTTTTAAGCTTGTCATATATGATGGTGCCTTAAATATATGATTTCTAAATGTTACAAATGTGAAGAATAACGTATAATGGTCTGATTCCACAAAATGCAGAACCATCAACCAAAATTATCTTTTTTTAAGCCATGCGTAACATCCACCACATATGATTATGAAAGACATGGCGATCTTGCTTTATTAGCAAAAATTGCCAAAATGTGAATTCTTTCATTTTTTTTGTTTCAAGGATCTAAGTCACAACCACTTTAATGGGAGTCTTCCAAACCTAGGTGTAGTAATTTTGCTACAAATTGTGAAGATTTCAAACAACCAATTCAAAGGGTCAAGTTCACTTGTCGCAACCTTAGCTTTGGGCTCGTAACCAAAGTAAAGGTTTGCAAGGTTATGGGCTAAGAGGGAAGCCAGGAATCACACAACATACTCCTGGGAGTGTGAGGAGGTGTGAGGGAATGAACCTTCACACCCTAAGGGAGTCCCACTTTGGGGAATTGGAGTCCCAGTGGACTCCCGAATTTTCAGAAAGCGATTGCAAGGGTAAAAATTCAATGGCTTGAGGAATTCTTTATATCAATGGAAATCTTTTGGAACTTAGATATCTAAAATGGGCTCTCATCTCCCATTTGGACATCTGAAACACAAGTTATGGCCAAAAGCAATGCCGGGAGTCAAATTGGTAATTTGACTCCCGATCACTAAAAGTCAAAAATCGACCCTATGTTTGTAGATGGCGTGATACATACCATTGGAAAGCTCTTGACGAGGGCTACAACTTTGCTTCAGACCTCATCTCAATCGGAGGTCTGCACGCAAAGTTATGGCGCCCCAAAGTTG
>Ga0116226_10006341_pt1 | contig 10628 bp, 11 predicted proteins | sample S1TSphfallax_FD_89692 | JGI IMG/M metagenome (GOLD analysis project Ga0116226, IMG submission 89692) | Host-associated microbial communities from peat moss isolated from Minnesota, USA - S1T2_Fa - Sphagnum fallax MG | ecosystem: Host-associated > Plants > Peat moss > Unclassified | place: USA...
CGCCGACGTTGTGGAAGTGCAGCATCTCCGCGAGCTGATTCGCAGCGACGATCATCTCCTGATTGTATCCCTTGATTCGCGTTTTGAAGTAGTTGAAGAACACGACCGAGATGACGGCGACGAGGAGGCCGGCGGCCGTGGTGACGAGAGCTTCGCCGACGCCAGCGGCGACGACGGCCGGCGTCGAGTTGCCCTTGAGCGCGATGTCCTGGAACGCGTGGATGATGCCGAGGACCGTGCCGAAGAGACCGACGAACGGCGCGATGACCGCGATCGTACCGATGACTCCCAGATTTCGCTCGAGTGCGTTCAAGTTCTCCATTAACGCGATGGAGAGTGCATCTGTGATGTCCGCGCGATTTTTCGTTCCGCGCAAGAGACCGAACTCGAGGATCCGCGGGAGCATACCCTTGTTGGTCTTGCAGACCTTGATCGCGCCCGGGATATCGTCGGCGGCGATCTTGTCGCCGAGCGACTTCAAAAGCGCCTTGCTGTCGCCGTGCTGCTGCGAGAAGAACGCGAGCCGCTCGATGACGATCGCGACCGCAATGACCGAGAGGAGGATGAGGACGATCATGTCCACCCCGCCCTGCTTGATCAGTTCGATGAAACCACTAAAAAAGTCCACGCTAGCTGCGGCGCCTCCGAAAAAGTCTGAAGTGTTCCCTGCGGCGGACGAATCGTAGCGACGCCGAGGACCCGTCGCGAGGGCTCGATATTTCCCCCGTTCCGGCGTTATTCCTCGGCGCGGCTCGGTTATCAGTTACTGCTGTTGATTGCTCAGCTGTTTGATCAGGTTCTCAATGGCTGTTTTCAGAGAAGAATCGGGGCCCGACTGAGAGGACGCTTCCGCTTTTTTCAGAGCGGCGAGTGCCTCGTCTTTCTTTCCGGCGTCCGCGAGCTCGAAGCCGATCACGTAGTTCGCGAGCGCGTTGTCGGGATCGACGGCAAGCGCCATGTTTGCAAGCGATTGCGCCTTCGCGGCCGATCCGGGCTTCTTACCCATCTCGTCGAGCGCCGCGTGCGCGTAGAACGTCGCGGACTCCTTGGGAGCGGCCTTCGCGGCCGACACCCAATCGGTTTCACCCTCGTCGAGATTCTTCGCGGCATCCGCGGCTTCGGCGAGCTTGATGTAATGATTGGCGGAGATATTTTGGAGGCCGACGTTCGTGGGATCCAAGGATGTTATTTCCGCGACGACCGGTTTCGCTTGGTCGTCTTTTCCGGCGTTGTAGTACATCGACGCGAGATTGAGATCGATCGCGACGCGATCGCTCGGTTTCAGCGTCGCCGCATCCGTGCGCGCCTTTTCGAGATCCGCGATCGCCGCATCGTGGTCGCCGGCCGCGTCCTCGGCCATCCCGAGATCGTTGTACGTGTATGCCGTCGGCCCGAGAGCGACGGCCTTTTTCGCATCGCTTACGGCGAGATCGGTCTGCTTCGCTTTGTACGCCGCCGTGCTCGCCTCGGCATAAGCCTTCGCGGCGACAGCTTTCTGCGGATCGGGAATCGCGGGCAGCTTATCGTACGTGGCTGCCGCACCCGTAAAGTCGTTCTGGAAAACCTGCGCGGTCGCGAGATCGATCGTCGCCTTCTCGTCGCCCGGGTGGCCTTGCAAGTAGGTCGTCAGTCCCGCTTGCGCGTCGGCGTACTTCCCTTCGCGAAGCTGCGCTTCGTAGGGCGCGAGCGACCCGGCTTCGCCGCTCGCGGACTCGCTCGAACCGGCGCTACCGCCCTTGAAATCGATCGTGAAATCGTAGAACGCCGTCACGGGCGTCTTCGAGGTGCCCTTCGTCGCCGGATGATACGTCGAGTGCTTCGCAATGTCGAGCGCGACCGCGTTATCCGCGGGGTCGCTCGAGCGCAACACGTTCTGCACGGCGAACGTCCCGTTCGCGTTGACGAGAACCTTGACGACCACGTTGCCGTGACCCGTGACCGGTAGCGTGCTTTTCCCGAACGTCGCGATCTTCGGCGGAAAGTAATAGTTCTCGGTACCGTTCTGCGCGAGCGCCGCAAGCGGCACGGCGCACGCCGCGCAGCCGAGCGCGGTTCCGAGAGAAATCCGAAGGTTCAAGGTTCTACCTTTCGTCGTTCGCGTAGAGCGCGCGATGCGCGGCGGCCGCTCGAGAAAAACGTTCCGCAAGGGATTCGGGCGCATCGTCGTCGAGCGCCGCGGCGATGTCGCTCAGTATGTTTCCAAGTGCTCTAACTTCCTGCGCGATGGGACGGGCGTTCGCGCGCAGGACCGCTTCCCACACCGACCACGAGGAGCCGGCCAGGCGTAGCATCGATTGCATCCCCGTACCGCAGAAATCCGCGACCGAGTCCGTTGCGTCCAAACGCGACGCGAGTTGGGCCCCGAGTGCGACGGAGACGAGCTGCGGAAGATGAGACGTCAACGCGACGACGCGATCGTGTTCGGGACTCGCGATCGCAACCGGCCGTGCGCCCATCGCTTCGATGAACGCAACCGCGCGCGAACCGGTTCCCACGGGGGCATCCGCGTCGTAACTCCACACGCGACCCTCGAAGAGATCCGCGCGGGCGGCCATAGGTCCGCTTCGCTCCGAGCCCGCGATCGGGTGCGTGGCGACGAACGATTCGAGCGTCGCGCCGGCCCGCGCGACGGGCACTTTCACGGACGCGACGTCCAGGATCAGTTCGACGTGCGACGGCGGCGCCGCGGCGAGCTCCGCGAGTTGCGCGAGCGTCGCATCGAGTGGAGCCGCGAGCACCACGATGTCGGAACGCTCCACGAGTTCCGCGAACGAGTCGGCGGCGAACGCGGCGCCGAGCCGCTGGCGCGCGTGGCGCGCGTGGCCGGGGTCGACATCGAAAACGCCGACGGTCCATCCGACGCTCGCGGCGCGCAGCGCGATCGAGCCGCCGATCAAGCCGGCGCCGGAAATCCCGATGGTCGTGGGCATGCCGGCGCTACGCGGCGGCGGTCGCGCGCTCCGGCAGCGTTCGGCCGACGGCAGCCGCGACCGGTTCGAGGCGCTCCATCAGCTCGGCGAAGCTCGGCAGCGTCAGCGATTGCGGACCGTCGGAGAAGGCCGCCGCGGGATTGGGATGGACCTCGATGATGAGGCCGTCGGCGCCGCCCGCGACCGCGGCCAGGCTCATCGGCGCGACGAGCGCGCGAACGCCCGTCCCATGCGACGGATCGACGATCACGGGCAAGTGCGTGAGGCCCTGCACCACGGGCACCGCCGAGAGATCGAGGAGATTGCGCGTCTGCGTATCGTAGCTGCGGATCCCCCGTTCGCAGAGGACGACGTCGTGGTTCCCCGCCGCCACCACGTACTCGGCGGCCATCAACCACTCGTCGATCGTCGCCGCGATCCCGCGCTTGAGCAACACGGGCCGGCGCGCGCCGCCGACTTCGCGGAGCAGCGTGAAGTTCTGCATGTTGCGCGCGCCGATTTGCAGCACGTCCGTATATTTCGCAACGAGTTCCACGTCGCGCGGATCGAGGACCTCGGTCACGACCGCGAGCCCGTGACGGTCCGCGCAATCGCGCAGCAGGCGCAAACCGTCTTCCCCGAGACCCTGGAACGCATAGGGCGACGTGCGCGGTTTGAACGCACCGCCGCGCAACACGTTCGCGCCGGCGCGCGAGACGGCGAGCGCCGTCGCTTCGAGTTGTTCGCGCGATTCGACACTACACGGGCCCGCGCAAATCGCGAGCCGCGTGCCGCCGAACGACACGCGGTCGCTCACGCGCACGACGCTTCGCTCGGGGCGCGCTTCACGACTGACGAGTTTGTAGCTCTTCGAGATCGGCACGACCGATTCGACGCCGTCGAGCTGCGCGAATTGCGCGAGCAGCGTCTCTTTATCGGTCGGCGCGCCGACGACGCCGACGATCGTGCGCTCGGCCCCGCGGCTCACGTGCGCCGAGAGCGCGAGCGATGCGATCAGCGCGGTGACGCCGTCGATCTCGCTTTCCGCGGCGTGCGGGCGCATCACGATGATCATTGCGGTGTGGTACTCCGGGAAACGAGGTCGGGACGAAGCGAGACCGCTTCGCGTAAGTACACGTGAACCATCTCGCCTTGCGAACGCTCGGTGTTGACGTGAATCAACACGCGGATGCAACGCTGAAGCCGGCCCGGCACGCCGATCTCGGTGAAGTTCAAGAGGGGAACCATCGTCCAACCCATACGTCGCGCCGCGGCGGCGGGAAATTCCGCGCGTAGATCCGGCGTGACCGTAAAGAGCGCCGACGCCACGTCTTCCGCATCGAACGCGTTCGAAGCGACGATCTCGCGCACGAGTTCTTCCGTCGCCTCGAGAATCGCGGGCGCGGTGTCTTCCGAAACGGTCGTCGCCCCGCGAATGCCGCGTACCATCAGCGGGCCTCCGCATCGGCGGTTTCGCGTTCGCCATCTTCTTCCGCGAGCGCGACGATCGCGCGGAGCGAGCTCAATTCTTTTTCCGTCGCCTCACGCCACACACCGGGACGCAAATCGCCGAGCGAGATCGGACCGAACCGTAAGCGCGCGAGCGAGATCACGGGATGTGCGGTCGCCTCGAACATCCTGCGCACCTGGCGGTTGCGGCCCTCGTGAATCGTCACGTCCACTTCCGACGCCGCCGGGCCGGCGCGGATCACGCGAACCTTCGCGGGCTCGCTGCGTCCGTCGTTCAAACGCATGCCCTCGAGAAAGCGCTTCATATCTTCGCCCTGCAAACGTCCCTGCACGACGGCGCGATACGTCTTTTCGACGCCGTAGCGCGGATGCGTCAGCACGTGTGCGAGTTCGCCGTCGTTCGTCATCAGCAAGACGCCCGAGGTATCGTAGTCGAGCCGGCCGACCGGAACCACGCGGCCGCCTTCGCGCGGAATCAACGAAGCCACGGTGCGACGGCCGCCGGGGTCGCGCATCGTCGTCATCACCTTCACGGGCTTGTTGAGTACGAGGTAGCGCTTGACGTCGGGGATCACGACCGGTTTGCCGGCGAGCTCGACGCGGTCCGTATCGGTGACCGACGTGCCGAGTTCGCGCACGACCTTCCCGTTGACGCGGACGTGACCCGCGACGATAAACTCTTCCGCCTTCCGGCGCGAGGCGATGCCCGCATGAGCGAGATATTTCTGAAGGCGCACGACCTCACAGCGTTCGGCGCAAGCCCCCCGATAGCCCGCGTGGCCCGCTTACGAACGGGCTCCCGGCTTCGAAGAAGCGGAGGACGCGGTCGGCCTCCTTCGTCAGCCCGATCCGGACGCTCTCGCCGATGGCGGGGACCGGCTGCTGAGGAGCTGCGAGCCAGAGCGGGCCGGGCGCGCACAGATCGAGGCCATCGTGCAGGCGCGTCACGGCGAGGGCCGTCGCGAGCCGGCCGGGCCCGCGGCAGAGGTCGCGCACCGTCGAACGCGGTCGGCGCGCCTGCATGAGGTCGATGCCGGCGACCGGCTCCGCGGCCCGCACCAAGACGCCCGCGCCGATGCCCTCGCGTTCGCTCGCGACGTTGAGGCAATAGTAGCACCCGTAAATAAAGTAGACGTACGCGGTGCCGCATCGTCGAAAGAGACTTCCGTTGCGCGCGGTCTCGCCGCGGAATGCGTGGCTCGCCGAATCACCCGGAACGTACGCCTCGGTCTCGACGATCCGCACGACCGCCCGGCCATCCGCGGACTCGCTCACGAGCGACGCGCCGATCAGGAACCGCGCGAGATCGACGGTCCCCGTGGGAAGCTCGCCGATGCGGAGGCGCCTGAGACGGGTCGGTCCGCTACGCGGCGACGCCGAGCGACACCTCGGCTCGGGCACGGGCGGTAAGATCGCGCACGACCTCGTCTTCGACGGCCACGACGCGGGCTTCCCGGAAACGATTGAGCGCACAACGCAAGACGACGTACGGCAGCATCAGCGCCTGCGGGACCGCTCGATGCTGCTCGAGATCGAGCACGATTTCACGATCGGCCGTGCGCAGCTCGACGCACGCGAGCTCGCGCCGAAGCAGTTCTTTGGCAACGACGACGAGCGCGGCGTACGCCACGTCACGCCCGCGCAACGCGGAGAGCGAACGGCAGCGAAATCCCACCCTGACGAGAGACTCGCTCGCCCCGTCCGCTTTCCGCACGATCGCGTACGCAACGCCACCCCCACCGGAGGCTGCGAAGCCGACGGTGACCGAGACCGGGCCAATCGGGGGCGTGCGACTCGACATGACCCCGTTATCGTACATCGAACATACGTTCGATGTCAACTTTTTTGACGATTCGCGCAGCGAATCGGATACCGCCGCAGGCCGACACCGGACCGGACGTCTCTCTAACTCAGCCGGCGGCAACCGGTACGCGCGTTTCACGCGAAGCGGGCAACAACGAGCGATACAAATCGATTACGTGCTCGCCGAGAAGGTGCCGTTCGAAGCGTCTCGCCACGCGTTCCGCCGCGCCGGCCTCGGGCCGAGCGCCGTCGAGCACGGCTCGCAAACCCGCGGCGAATTCCACGGCATCGGGACGGACGATACGCGCGGCGTTGCCGAGCACGTCGCGCGTTTGCGGCGTGTCGACGGCGACGATCGGCGCGCCCGCGGCGAGCGCTTCGACGAGCACGAGTCCTTGCGTTTCGCTGCTGCTCGCGAACGCGAACGCATCGGCGGAAGCGTACGTATCGGGCAACGCGTCGCGCGCGAATTCGCGTGCGAAGATCGTCCGCTCCGACACGCCGAGCACGCGCGCGCGTGCGGCGAGCGCTTCGCGATGCGGGCCGTCGCCGACGATGACGAAACGCGCGCGGGGATCGGCGAGACGCGCGAATCCCTCGAGCGCGAGTTCGACGTTCTTTTCGCGACCGAGACGGCCGACCGTCAGAATCATCTTTTCCTCGCGCGCGATACCGAAGCGCGCGCGTAGCGCATCACTACGCGTTCCGCTTGCGAAAAGCGCGACGTCGATTCCGCTCGCGACCACTTCGATTCGCGCGCGCACGCCGAACGCGCGCAAGCGACGTTCCATCGATTCGGTCGGAACGATAACGAGATCCGCTAAATTTGCGAACGCACGCGTCAAACGCGTTGCGGCGGCGCGCGTCGCACGCGCTTCGAACGGAACGTAGTGCGCGTACTCCTCGAGTTGCGTGTGATACGTAAAGACGAGCGGCACGCACGCGCGTCGCGCTTCGCGAACGCCGAGCCAACCGGTAACGAACGGCGAATGTGCGTGCACGATCGAAAACGCGCGTTCGTCGCGCGGAAAGTACGGTACCGTAAGACGATACGCGGTGCGCGTCGGTAACGGGAGCGATGGCACGCGCACGACGTTGCGATCCGCATCGACGTATCCCGGCATATTCGGCGTAACCACCGTCGCCGCATGATTATTTTCGCGGAGTACGTGCGCGAGGGCATCGACGGACGCGACGATTCCGTTTTGGATCGGCCGGTAACATTCCGTAAAGAGACCCACGCGCAAGGCGTTCACAAGCGATGACCTTTCCATTTCGAGCGTCGTACGCCTACATACGTCGGAATGACATTTTGTCAAGTTGACGCCCGAAAGTTGCTGTGCTAACTTGGCCGAGTTCCCCGGTCCGCAGTCTGTGGACCACGTGGTAATGCTTCTCAGGATCGACAGTCAGATCGAGTCCTCGTTGGAAGTATCAACCGCACCTTTGCAAGCTTGCGCCTCGCGTCGCATAGGACTTTTCGACTAATCGATCGGTCCGTATGAACGCGGCGTGCCGCAGTCCAGAAAGGAGCCGCGTTGATCGTCGATGATCATAAGGTCGCGACTCTCGTCGCTACGAGCCTTCTCAGTATCGCCCTACTCGTTCCCTATCAGAGCGTAGCTTCGGCCGAGGAGCCGGCACCGAATACGGCGCCGATTTCGTCTCCCGCCGCCGCTCCCGCACCCGCGCCCGTCATGGTCACGATCGTGGCCGACGGAGCCGAATCCACATTTTATACACAGGCACGTACGGTGGCCGACCTCCTCGCCGAGCGCGGACTCGCGCCGGCGCCCGGCGACTACGTGTCGGCAGCCCTCACGGATCCGGTCGCCGATGGAGCGCGCGTCGTCATCCGCACCGCGATCCCGGTTCGCCTCACGCTCGGCCACACGACGCGCACGGTCCGGACGGCAGATGCTTCGGTCGCCGACCTCCTGCGCGACCAGCACGTCCGCGTCGGACGCTCCGACGTCGTCGAGCCCGATGCTTCTTCACCGCTTCAGACGAACGAGACGATCCGCGTCGTTCGAGTCTCGTCTTGGACGTCGCACGAGCGCCGCGAGATCCAGCCGAATACGATCGAGCGTACCGATGCCTCCCTCGCCGCCGGCAAAGTGGAGACACTCGCCGATGGTATCGCGGGCGTCCGCGACACGTTCGTCCGTTTCACGCGCCGCGACGACGCGGCCCCGCAGCGTACGGTCCTCGCATCCCGGGTCATCCGCGAGCCGCGCGCTCGCATCTTGGTCCGTGGCCTCGCCACATACTCGTCGCTCGCACGCCTCGCGACCCAGGGTTTCGAAAGCGCCGTACACATGGCGGGCAGCGCCCTCCACATGATCGCGACCGCATACACGGCAAATTGCGCCGGGTGCAGTGGCATCACGGCGAGCGGCGTCCGGGCGGGCTTTGGGATCATCGCGGTCGACCCGAGCGTCGTCCCGCTCGGAACGAAGGTGTTCATTCCGGGCTACGGCCGCGCCATCGCCGGCGATACCGGCGGAGCGATCGTCGGCCACCGGGTAGATCTCGGCTTCGACAGCGAAACGGCGGCGATGAACTTCGGCCGCCGGCCCGTTAAACTCTACATCCTGCGATAGACGTCTCGCCGACGCATCCGCGAGCGCTCCTCGCGGCGCATGGGCTGCGCCCGAAGAAACACTTCGGGCAGAATTTCCTTATGGACGGCGGTGCGGTCTCACGTATCGCCAAGCTGTGCGCCCCGGAGGGCGGCGAACGCGTCTTCGAAATCGGAGCCGGGACCGGCGCCCTCACTCGGGCGCTGCTCGAGCGCGGGGCCGAGGTCACGGCCCTCGAGATCGATCCGGATCTCGTCGGCGTCTTGCGCGACCGCGAGGACCTCTCGCGCGCACAGATCGTCGAGGCGGATGCCCTCGCTTTCGACTACGGCGCCGCGACGGGCGATCGCGCGTGGTGCGCGGCCGGAAACCTTCCCTACAACGTTGCGACCCCGCTCGTCTTGCAGTGGATCGAACTCGCGCACCCACCCGCGCGCATCGTCGCGATGTTGCAGCGCGACGTGGTCGACCGGCTGACCGCACGCCCGTCCACGCCACAATACGGCAGCCTGACCCTCTACGTGTCCTACGCCATGGAGGTGCGCCGCGCGTTCGTTCTCGGACCGGGCGCGTTCTATCCGCGGCCGAACGTCGAGAGCGCCGTCGTCGTGATGGAGCGTCGCGCCGCACCCGCCGTGGCCGTGCGCGACCAACCGTTCTTTCTGAAGGTCGTCCGCGGCGCGTTCGCGTACCGCCGCAAGACGCTCGCCAATAGCTTATCGCTCAGTCTCGGGATCGAGCGCTCGCGCTCGCAAGCAGCGCTGACGTCGCTCGGCATAGATACGGAGATCCGTGCGGAACAACTCGACCTGGGCGCCTTCGGCGCTCTCGCCGATTCCCTGGCCTAAAGCGGCCTGGAATCCGCTGCTCGTCCTCGCGACGGGTTTCGGCGTGATCGTCCTCAACATCGTCCCGGCGATCGCGTATATTCTGATCTACAATTACGTTATCGCGCGATCGGGACCGCATGCGCACGCACACACGCTCGCGATGCCGCCGCCGTTCCAACTCTTGCTCGCGCAGATCATCACGTACGTTCCGGTCGTCGCCTTTCTCGTGTTCCTCCTCCCGGAAGTCGCGCTCGTCTCGCTCGCCGACCTCGGGATTCGCAAGCCGACGTCGCGCGACGTCGTCGTCGGCCTCGCCGGTACGGTCGCGATGTGGCTGACGGTCGTGATCGCGAGCGCGATCGCGACGTCCGTGACGCACCGCCACGATACCGAAAGCGCCGTCGCGATACTGAAGGGCCTGAAGACGCCGCTTTCGATCGGGACGTTCTTCCTGCTCGCATGCGTCTTCGCTCCGATCGTTGAGGAGCTGACCTTTCGCGTCTTCATCTTCGGAGCGTTGACGCGTTATCTGCCGATTTGGGCATCCGCGGCGATCAGCGGCTCGCTCTTTGGAGCCGCGCACATCGGCGCACCGGGACAGATCGTCACGGTCGGCGTGCCGCTCGCGCTCGGTGGTGTGGTGCTCGCCTACGTGTACGCAACGTCGCGTTGTTATTGGTCGAACGTCATCACGCACGCCACGTTCAACACGATCAACGTGGTCGCGCTCGTCTTCTTCCACGCGAGCTAGTGCCGCGGCGCATCGCGATCGATGCGAGCAACTTCGTGCGCGATCGGCGCGGCATGGGGCGGCTCGCGCGGCCCGTGCTGCGCGCGGCGTGCGACGACGATCGATTCGAGGTCACGCTCCTCGCCGATAAGCCGAGCGATCTCCGCGCGTTGCGTTCGGAATTCGCGGGCGTCGCGTTGCGCGCGACCGGGAGCGCGCGGCGCGCGGGTCGTTACGATGCGGTCTGGTTTCCCTTTAACGGTATGCGTTATTCGGTCGCCGCGCCGGCGCTCGTCGCGATCAA
>Ga0116226_10006342_pt1 | contig 10625 bp, 8 predicted proteins | sample S1TSphfallax_FD_89692 | JGI IMG/M metagenome (GOLD analysis project Ga0116226, IMG submission 89692) | Host-associated microbial communities from peat moss isolated from Minnesota, USA - S1T2_Fa - Sphagnum fallax MG | ecosystem: Host-associated > Plants > Peat moss > Unclassified | place: USA...
GAAGAATTGTTACATAACAAGCACCAATAACACGCATAATATCATAAAAACGATCACCATCATCAATACCACTTATACTATCAGTATAATCAAGTAAAATTGTTAAAACTTCAAGACGACGAAATGCAAGAATATAATTAACTTTATCATCGGATTTACGTACATAATTTGATCGATTTAAAATACCTTGTTGAACAATAAATATTGTTTTAGTTAAATCAAGAAGACAATTTTCAACAACTTCTAATTCACCATAACAATTAAAATCCGAATGAATATACATTCCATAAGCATCGGGATTAACATGACGAAGAACTTTGCGATATTTAAGACTCCAATAACGAGCTGTTTTAGAAATAATATATGGTTCTTTATTAGAATCAGAATTTTCATAGATAAGATATTGTTTATTAGTTGGATGATCTTTACCATTATCATTATCAGCAACTGATGAAATTGGATTTTCGTTTTCTTCTTCTTCGTCCGATTCATCTTCACTATCATCGGCAGTATTTAAAAGTGCATTGAGCACTGGTAATATAAGATCTTCTGGTATTGATGGTTCTGGTTCCTTTGATTGAATACTTTGACCTTGTGGTATATTTTCTTTATCAATATGTTCTTCTTCAATTTTGGCTTTTTTAACTGGAATTAATTCATTTGTATTAGCACGTTTTGATGATGAACGTGTAATAATAGCTGATGATTGTTGTTGTTCATATTCATTTCCTTTATTTTGAACAGTAAGATAACGTTTTGGCATTTTGAAAAGATCGATAGAAAGAGAGAGTAAGTGATTCGAAAATAAAAATAGATTGAACTAACTGAAATGTTTAACGAACAAACTGAAATTTAAATGAACAAAGAACATGACGATAACAATGATCATTGGATAAAATTAATATGCGCGGTAGAGGGCACAAGATGTTAGATTAAAAAAATTTTTAATCGAGAAACCATTCAATATCCTAATCTATTTGTATTTAAAAAAAATAACATGTCGATGTATTATTCATTAATCGTTAATTTATTATAATATTTTTCTTGAATTAAGAAGAATAAAAATGGAGAAAGAAAAATACATAGTTCTGTCTATCATCATTACAAGAAATGATGAAATTAGATGAATTATAAGGAAGAAAAAAATCAAGAGAAAATAAATAATGTCTTTCTCTTTTAAATATTAGCTAAAACTAATTTTAATTGTCGACTTATATGTTTTGATAAATGTTGTGAACGATGTTGAACTTTTTTTGCTCGTTCATAAGCTTCATTTAATATTGACATATCGAGATATGTTGGATTCTTAATAAATACAGCAAATTTATTATTATATACTTGATTATTACTTAACTTACTTCATCTGAATCACTATCAGATGATGTTAAATGTTCCATCAATCGACGACGATGTCGAGTGATTTTTCTTCAAGAATAAAAATATGAAAAATTTATATGTTGATACTCTATTTACCTATTTCCACTTTCATAACCAGGATCATCTAAATCAGTCGTAACTCGTCTCATATTTGAATTCATATGATGACTAAAAATATAAATAAAATGATCGAAATTTTGAAAAGAATTTTTCGCATTAAAAATGAGTATTCTATATCTCAAGATGATTTGAATTTTTTAAAAATTAAATAGAATACAAACCGATGATGATATGTTGTGATACTTCCACATTCAGCACATTGATATAAATCTCTAGATGCTTTCACTTGAGAAGTTGGTTGATAATAATTTATAGTTGATGGTTCATTTTTCTTCGGGATATATCGACTAGAGATTTAATACTATACATTTTCTATTCAAATAAATAATCTATCTTACTATATAATGCCTGTTTGAGGATCGAAATAAAGATTATTTGATGTTTGTATTGGTTGTTGTTGTTGTTTTTGATCGATTTTTTCTTGTGATCGTCGATTTGTATGTGCTTGATCAATATAAAATGAACTTTTATACATAGTATCAGGATATTTGGATGATCCTGTTTGTTGATGAATAAAACCAGTTCGATATTTTCTACCCATTTGATAATAATGAGGTGTTTTTGATGATATTTGTGGAGCTGTTTGTGGCCGATGAGATTTTTCAATGTTTTGACTTGATATACTTCGATGAAAAGGTGTTGAACGTGAATGATGTAAAACAGTTCGTGGTGGTGCCCAACTGTGATGATTACGACGAGATTTTTTTCGATAGGATAATGATGGTTGAGGAACTGTATCGAATGAACCAGTTATATGTGTTTCAATATCCGATTGATAATCATCTTTTAATTAAATTGAAATTCAGATGAAGATAAAGAATTCTTTCTTTCTTACCTGAATGACCACTAGGTTTTCGACGATAGTTTTCGTTACGTTGTTTCAATGGTGATGAGCTGTCAAATCGTTTTGTATTTTTACTTGAAAAAAAAGAAAAAATTCTATAAAAGTAATCATAAATTCGATGTGAATCTGTGGTTGAAGGATGAAAGAATAAGCGAAGAAAAAAAAAAAGAAGTTCTTTTCTTCTCTTGCGTTTGTTGATTGACTTTGTTAAATATTATTTTTTGTTGTTGGTATTCAAATATCAAGTATGATGATTATAAAGATAGAATCCTTACCTATAAAGATTTCTTGGACTTGTAGCACCCGAACCGCTTGAACGAGATGAAGATACACTCGACATAGATTCTTAAAGAATAAAAAAGCAGAATTCTTCTTTTTTTTTTTTGTATTATTCTACTTACCTTGTTCTTCATCAGAATATCGTCGCTTTTCTTCATCGAATGATTGGTAATGACTTTCATCCATTGTACTTGTGTTTAATCTATTAAAGTAGAGAATTTCTTTTTTTTCTTTCTTTCTTATATAATCGGATTACCTATCACGACTTAATTTAGTCGTATTATTTGTACCAATTCCACTATCATAATCACTTGTACGTGTTTGCATGGAATTAGCAGAAAATCGAGTACCACCTATAGGAACAAGAGGAGATGATGATGATGGACTTAATATTTTTTCAGGTTGATAATAATTGATGTGTTTCTATGAGAATTATTGAAATGATTGATTTTTATTAATGAATTTTTTTTTTACTTTTTGTTCAATTTTAGTTTTTTGTTTTGTTTTTGTTAGATTTTCAAGATTATCATATTCTTGAATTTCTCGTTTACTAGGAGATTTTTTTTTCTTTGCTATTGCTGTTGTTGTGATACCATGTATATGTGTTTGTTCTTCATTTAATTGTTGATGATATTTATTTGATGTTGAAGGAATATAATCGAGATTGAATGAAGTTGATTCAACGCGTTTCATCGATGAAATAGGTGTGACATTATTACTTTGTTGTTGTTGTTGTTCATTATCAGAGTTCTTGAAAAAGTCAAATCAAGGAGAAATATTTAAATTTACAGTTTTATGATAAAGACATACTCCGGATACATAAATATATGGTTTGGTTCTTGGGGATAAATGATCGGAAATATCCGATTGAGATGAATTATGAGAGGAACTATAGAAAATGAAATTAGTTAAATTTAGAGAAAGATTTTATCTACCTTTGTTTCATTTTTTCTGATCCTGTTTGTAAATATTTGTTTTCATTTTTCTTCTGTACAGTTCCTGTATTAACAGCATTTAATAATTTTTGATATTGATCCATAAGATCAGCATGATTGCACAGAGAAGATCGAACAGATAATTGACTCTATGATTTAATTGAATATAATTTAAAAAAAAAAAAAAGGATAAATAAATAATTTTTTCTTATTACCGAATGACTTCCATCTCGTGTCAAACGACTTTGTCGACCAGTCTCTGAACCATTGCTTGATTTACCAAGTAAATTATCTGTTATTCGTTTAACAATTTCTTTTAATAATTGTTTCATTGTTTCTAATTCTTGATTTATATCTCTAAAAATAAATTAAGATAAAGATTTCTAACGAGGAAACCATCCGAAGTACTACCTCACGTTTGAGATGACACATCCGTCATTAGGTAGGGTCTATTGAGACTTCTTCTAGTCTCAACAGATCCTACCTAATGATGAGTGTGTCATCTCAAACATGAAGTAACACTTCGGGTGGTTTTCTCGTAAGAAAAAAAAGATTCGTTGTATTACCCATCAAGATCAATATCACTAAGATCACTACTACGTTTTGTTCGATCAAATGTTTTTAATAATTTTTCATAATCTTCTTTAATACTTTCATAAACTTGTTTTTGTTCAGCTAAACTTAATTGATTAGCATCCATTAATGTCAGAAATGATTTCATCTACGAAATATTTAAAAAAAAATATTTAATAAAAAAAAATGATTTATTTTTTCTTTGTTAAATTTACTTTTTCACTTAATGTTTTTGTTTGAATAAGTAAATCAAGTCTAATTGTTTCTGGTGTTGTTAATTCTTGTACAATAATTTTTTGTGGAACAGGTTCATCGAAAAATACTGATTCTATCGTACCTGATGATGTGCCTAGATATAATAGAAGAAATCTATCTTACATTTGTAATGAATCCTAGGATAGACAATAATAATTTCTTCAAATGAGACATATGAATTCTTTTTAAACGTGTGTATGCATACCTATCAAGTTTTATTTTTATTCTTTTCTAATCGATCGTATAAGTTTGATACCTGTTTTGTTTATATTAATTATAAAGACTCTTTAGATAGCTTTTGTATTGTATATAAATCAAGGCTAGTTGAAAATGTATGTTCACTTTTTTTTTCTATTTAAACGTGCTAATGTGTAAAAGAAAAAAGAAGAAGAAGAAGCAAAAAAAAGAAAGTTTCAATTGAATAGATTTGACTCTTGAAATTTTGTAGTAAGGCGATATATACGAGAAATCAATTTCTTCTTTTTTTTTAACCGTCGTCTCATGGGTTTCATGACATTTGTTGTGATTAGAAACATATACAAAAGAAAAACGACCAATGAATGAAACACTATTTATGTACATATTGAAGAATGTGTGAAATAAATAAAAGAAAAAAGAAAGAAAATGAAACAAGTCGATTTTTTTTCTTCTTCTTAGAATCAATAAAATTAGAAAAATGAAGGATGTCTCTATTGATTTTAGATTAAGTTAGAAAGAAAAAAAAAATATCATTGAGATGTTCAAAATCGCATAAATCAAGTATTGAACTATCTATGTTTAGCATCATACGTTTTCTAATTTCTTTTCAAAATAAATTTTTACTTTTTATAGCTGGTGTTGTTGCTGTTGTCGTTGTTGTTGAGGGTACCTGTCTTACTGATGAAAGTGGTGTACCAGATGATGTATGATATACTCCATTTGATCGTACAGTTGCTATATTAACTACAGGTTGTTGAATAAAATGTACAGTACCCTTTAAAAAGAAGTCGTAGAACGGCAATAGTATTTAATAAAAAAATATTATTTCTTACTTCCGAAACATTTGATGGTGGTGTATTATCACCAAAAATTTTCGGTTGAAAACGTAATTGATCAATGGTATTTTCTGCTTGAGCATATTTTTCTAATAATTCTTCATAATTTTCATGTAATTTATTTAATATTTCTCCTGTTTTTTTTCCATATCGTTTTTGTTCTTTTAATTTTAATTTTAGATCAGCTTCTTTTAAATTATTAGTTTCAGAATCATCATCATCATCATCATCACTACTTGCTAATTCTATACGTCGATGTTTTGATGATGGTGTATTACCAGCTGATGAAGAAGATTTTTTAGATAATGGAAGTGTTTTTGAATGAGTTATTGGAGTAAATGGAGAAATTTTTTGAGTAGTTTGAGTTGAAATTTGTGTAGAATCTGTTATAGAAGGTGGTTGCGATGATGATGGACGATCATCAGGTGTAAAAAAACGAAAAGCTCCTTTGCTAGGTGTTGAAACTGGTACAGGAATTTTCGATGAACTTGTCGGTGATTGAAAACGTCTAAAATCAATAAATATAAAATGATTTTTTATTTAAAGATTAAAATGTCTTACCGATTGGTTATTTTTTTTGTAGCAGGACTACGTGATCTTGATTGAGATGATGAATTAGTTCGAATTGGAATTTTTGAAAGAGGACGTCGATTATTTTCATTCATTATTGATATATATATTGGAGATGGAATTGTATTAGTTTCTGTTTGAGATATTGATGATATTGTTTGCATATTATCTGGTTCAGGAATCAAATGAAGTTCTTGTGCACTTGTAGTAAAATCACTGAGTAATGATGTATGAATATTGCGCGATTGGTTCTTCTTATCAACGGTACCGACTGATTTACTTCGTTCGGGAGAAAACTATACAAAGAAATAATAGATGCATTAATTTGTCGTAGAAAAAAAGAGCGGTGAATAAAAGAATTGATTTGCCGGAGGTGAGTTATTAAAAAAAAGTGGCAATGAAATGATTTTTTAAGCACTATTGGTTTAATGAAAACAATTAAGTTTTATTGAAAAATAAATTTTTTCAATTTTAAGTTCGATAATATTTAAAATATGTCTATCGGATCGTTGCATTTTTAATATTGAAGTGTTCGTATATTTTATTCGTTATTGATTTTTCAATGAACACCATTAAACAGTTGAAGTAGTCTAAATTCTTACTAATCTGTATTTGAAAGAATATACTTACCAATCGATGTGGATTAGAATTTGAGAGTAATGTATCATTTCGTTCAATTTCTAATAAAGATTCTTCATCTTGATGAATCGATTTTTGAAATTTATTTTCATCTATTGAACTTTTTTTCTGCCAATCATTGTCATAGAATGTGAATTGTCGAGTTAAAAAATGTGATCGAGGATTATTTGAAGAAGTAAAAAGATCATTTTCCTTTTCATCATTATCCGTATCATCAGTGGGACTACAACTGTCATCATGATCCGAAGGACGTTCTAACATATCATTAGCATTTTGTATTGTTCTTTTTTTATAATGGCCAATGTGGTCGTCGTCGTCACTTTGATCACTTTTTGAATCGTTCTCTGACGATGAACTTGAGCTACTACTCTGACTGTTTAGCAAAAATGAAAATGATGATGGCATAATGGCGATAAAATTGAACTTCTATGTTGTAAGCATTGATTCCATATGTATATCTGGAATAAAAAAAAAGAAAATAAAAGTTCATTGTTCTCTTTCACGATCGCGTGTATGCATCATTTATAATGAACAACAGGTGATGGGAGAGAGAGAGCTGAAATAGGAGTAACAATACTTGATCCGTTCTTTTTCTTCCACAGTTTTGTTTGATTCTTATTGCAAAAGAACAGGAGAGAAAAAAAAACGAATGAGAAATATTTAGTGAAGTACTGTTCTTCGTACAAGAATTACTTGGAGGAGAAATATGTTTATGGAGAAAAGAACTTTCATATATGACACTTTGAAAAAGAAAATCTTTATAACTTATGTTGATTTATTTGTATGAATATTGAAGAGAGAAAAAGACGAAAAAAAAAAGAAAAACATCTTTTCTTAAGTACAAAAATAATATTTACATGAATCACAAATGCTATTCTTCACAAACGAATGTATATTTCATCGCCATTTTTATAGATGTTGTTATAGTAGCAACCTCAATTTATATCTTTCAAAAAACATTTTTAAGGTTTCATAGATCGATCGATTTAAAAGTATTTGTGCTATTCTTGTTGAGAAACTAGATTTCAGATTATAAGATATTTGAAATATTCTTTGATATTAGAATTTAGTCGTATGATGCTATTCATTCCTTTCTAATCCATCAGATTACTTTCTCATAGAAAGGATTGATTCTTCGTGTTTTGTTTTATTTACAGATGCAATAAAACTATCGACCAGTCATCAAGTAATTTAGATCGATAAAAGGGAAGACTAAGCAGTGAATGCCAATCGATTATACTTTTACCATCGTCTATCGAAATTGCTCAGAATGTTTAACTAGTGTCTCAGGGTGAACTGTCACAATTTTTTAAAAAGAAGTCTCATCGAATCTCAGAGTTTTTTTTCTCAGAGAAGACTAGAACATTTTCAACTACTCTTCAGTCTCGATACATGTTCAAACAATCAACACAAACTGATTCATTCTATTGCATGTCTGTTTATGCTTGGATGAATTCATTATATAATCGTTCACGTCATTGAAGTACAACTATAAATATAACTAAAACAGTTCTAATATAGTTTATATACACTCCCGGACATTTATCTCATTTATTCATGCAGAGGGTTGAGTCATAACAAGGTTACGGTTCGAAAATAGAATGTAAAGAAATTGTTCATCTAATATGAAATGTTACATTCTAAAGCAAGTTAATTGAACTTATATTTACATTACTTCACGGACCAAAGCAAACACTCGTCCGTAGTGAAGATTTGTATGATTATAGGAGAAGCGGCACATGATAATATTTGATTTTTAAGACGCAAAACGTCTGAGAATATTATTGTGTAAAAAAGAGTTTGTGATTTTATACATAAACAATTGATCATCTCTATAATTATACACATAGCTAAAACCTGCAGTTGAAATTTATCAAATGATGTTGATTATAATCTCAAATCACATAGAAAATTTGTGATACAATCTTTCCTGTTGCAGACTAAAGGATGTTGAAGATTAGCTTATCTAAAATAATGACTCCATATTAAAGAGAGTTTTACCAATTTGATGAATTATTGCTATAAATAAAAACCTTTTCGTTTTAGATACAAAATTTCAGATCAAATTTTTCTGATCCAAATATGATAAATTTTACAAACTAACTCTATTAAAGCCACATGCTTCTACAATGCCTAATCAAGCTCATGCAAAAGACGGTCTCAAGCGCCATCTTCGATTTTTCATTATAATTGGTAACATGATCAAATATATAAAATCTTTCTTTCGCTAGCTAGTTTATTCGATATTTGTTAATAAGAGTAAAACGATCTAATTCTTCTTTATTTCTTCTAGATGAGTTCAACAAAACAACTTCCAAATATAATCATCTGTGGTACACCAGGTAAATCATCTTTTATCTCATTTAATCCTAATCATTTTTTTTTTAAGGTGTTGGTAAATCTCGTCTATGTGAAGAGTTATGTTCAAAAAATAAATCGTTAACATATATTAACATTAATGATTTAGCTAAACAAGAAAAATTTCTTCTTGGATATGATGAAGAAAATGAATGTCAAATATTAGATGATGATGCTGTTCATGATTATTTAGATGATGAATATTTTCAAAAATCCTCTCCACCATCGGGTTTAATTATTGATTATCATAGTGCAGGAATTGTACCTGAAAGTGATTATATACATGGTGTATTTGTTGTTCGATGTAGTAATGAAAAATTATATGATCGATTTAAAAAACGAAATTATTCGGAGAAAAAAATTGAACAAAATATTCAATCAGAAATATTTCAAGTTTGTCTTGATGAAGCACGAGAAACATTTGATGAAAATATTGTTCATGAAATAACTAATGAAACAGAAGATGATTTCAAAAAAAATATTGAAAATTTATTCAATTGGATTGATCAATGGTCATTGAATAACACTAAGACTGATAAGAAAAAATAAATAACCGTTTTTTTTTTGTTTTATTTTCAAATAAAAATCCAAGATCGGAATATGTTAAAAAAAAAAGATTTTTATTATAATTCAACATCTTTAAGAGCTGAATGAAGAATTTCCGTACCATGTTGTTTTCGAAATTCTTGTAGAAAACTAAATAAAAAGAAAATATATGGAAAAAAAGCATTAAATAGATTCTTTTGTATTGTACAGCAAGAAGATTGACCATGTTCGAGACTCTCACAGAGGAATTTTTCGTATTGGTTGAATAGACCTCGTCGAGTCTCATAAGAAAAAGTAGGTTTGAAATTTTTAAAAAAATATTTGACGGAAGTCCGAAATTTGGACCTATTCCCCTTATATTTGAAAATAATGGTATCTTGGACTTTTTTCGTAAAATATCTTTTTTAAATTTGAAACCTACTTTTTCTTATGCAACTCGACGAGTTTTATCCAACCATCACGAAAAACGAAAAAAAAATTCTTCTAAAATTTTGAATTGTAAACAAATCAAATCGAATATCTCGGTTAGTTTGGTGGTGAACTCGAACATGGTCAATCTGCTTGATGTAAAGTACAAAATGTTCCATTGTCAGAGTTTCGAATTGACTGAATATGATGCTGATTGCAATATGAATGAACGTATCATAAACAAGGGCTCCGGAAGACCCGACTCATGGGTTCATGAAGGTACTGTTTGGAACGTGTTCATTTCGCAGTCAGCATCACATTCGAACCTCTGTTCTATTTCATACCTTTCATCAGCTTTAACCATTTTAGTGATAAAAATCGCCACATTTTTTCTTGCTGGTTTACTTAACCATGATTCTTCAACTAATTTTAGCATTTGACCAATTATTTTTTCTATTCCTGGAGTTTTTTGTAAGAATATTCGTACTGATGGATGGCTAATAATATGTCCAAAAACTAATGAAGCATTACCAATCAATAAAGAATGTTGACTTTTTATTAATTGTTCATAAATAATCGATAAAACTAAAAGAATAAATATACAAATATGTCTTTGATATCGAATTGAAAACTTTACGTTTATTATCATTAGCAACAGTTTGTTGTACTTGTTCATTAGATTGTGTA
>Ga0116226_10006344_pt1 | contig 10624 bp, 7 predicted proteins | sample S1TSphfallax_FD_89692 | JGI IMG/M metagenome (GOLD analysis project Ga0116226, IMG submission 89692) | Host-associated microbial communities from peat moss isolated from Minnesota, USA - S1T2_Fa - Sphagnum fallax MG | ecosystem: Host-associated > Plants > Peat moss > Unclassified | place: USA...
ACCCACACCGGGGCGGCCATCGGGGCGGAGCTGGGCGCCGGCTGGCCGGGCCAGGTGAGCGGCCTGGTGCTGGAGGGCCTGCCGTTCTTCACCCAAGACGAGATCAAGGTCCTGTTCGACGGCTATTTTGCGCCGATGATCCCGAGTCCCCTCGGCGCTCAGCTGATCGAAACCTGGATTCGGTTTCGCGACCAGTTCACCTGGTTTCCCTGGTTGTCCCGCGATGTCCGGCGGCTAAATCCCGTTGATCGGCCAACGCCGGAAGAGATCGATCAGTGGGTGTCGATGTTCTACCGCTCGTGCAAAACCTATGGCCCGGCCTACAAGGCCGCCTGCTATTTCGGCCACGGCGCCTATATCGCCGCAGACGCCTTGCGGGTTCCGACCGTTTTCATGGCCAGCGCCGAGGACATGCTGCTCCCTCATCTGGACCGCCTGCCGCCGCTACGGCCGAACCAGAGAATCGAACGCCTCCCTTACGATCCCGCCGCCAAGTACCAGGCCATCGCCCGGTTCGCGGCCTCTCTGCCCGGCTCGAACGCCGCGATGGCGCCCTCGCCGCCGTGTCTTGCAGGACGCGATCCGGCCAAGGGTTTCGTGCAAGCGGCGCATGGCCAGGTCTTCGTGCGCGCCTATGGCGATCCGGCTAAGCCGGCGGTGATCCTGCTGCATGGCGCGCCGGGGACCGGATTGAAGCTAGAGGCGCAAGCCCGCACGCTCGCGGCGCAGGCCTATGTTCTGGTCCCAGACCTGCCGGGCGCCGGCCAATCCGACGCGCCGTCGGACGACCAGTCGATTCTTGACGCCGCGGTGGACGCGGTTAGCGCTGTCGCAGATAGCTTGGGTTTGGAGCGCTTCATACTCGCGGCGACAGGTTGCGGCTGCGCCACCGCCGCGGGCTTTGCGGCGCGCAGCGATACCCGGATCACGGCGGTCCTGTTGGAAAACCAGCCCACACCGGACGCCGCCACCGCCGACGCCATCGCGCCAGAGATCGAACTCTCGCCCGAAGGCTCCCATTGGCTGAAAGCCTGGCTGATGCTGCGGGACGACGAGATCTATAGCCCCTGGTTCGACGGCCGCATCAGCGCCCAGCGCAAGACCCAGGGCAATTTCGACGCCGATTGGCTGCACGACCAGACCGTGGCGTTGATGACCTCACGCGCGACCTATCACCGCCTGCCTAGAGCCGCCCACGCTTTCGATATCGCCGCGGCCCTGACCCACGCCAAGGCGCCCGTGCAGATCGCCGCCGAAGGCGCCCTCACCGACCTCATTCAGCTCACCCTTACCCCAAACGGAACACCCCAATGACCCAACTGACCCTCGCCAAGGCTGAAAGCCTCGCCAAGGCCGCCGTATCCGCCGCGCGCGCTAAGGCGCTGAACCCGCTGGGCGTGGCTGTGATCGACGCCAGCGGCGAGCTGAAGTTTGCACTGCGCGAAGACGGCGGCGGCTTGGCGGGCGTCGATATCGCACTCGGCAAGGCCCGCGCCGCCCTCACCTTCGGCTGCACCTCCAGGCAGATCGCCGACGCTCTGTCAGGCAATCCGCTCGCCAGCGCCTCAGTTCTGGCGACCCTGCAGGGGCGCATCGTGCTGCTCGCCGGCGGCGTGCTGATCCAGGACGAAAGCGGCGCCACGATTGGCGCGATCGGCGCGGCGGGCGATGCGCCCGATAATGATGAAGCGGCGGTTTTAGCGGCAGTTGGGGCCTAGGGGAGCGTGCTGCCTGCTTCGAGACAGGCGCTCTTTGAGCGCCTGTCTCAGCATGACGAAGTTTAATGCAATCAATAAGTTTCGTCATCCTGAGGAGCCCAGAAGGGCGTCTCGAACGACGCATTAGGTCCTATGTAGCGGCCTGCACAACCCTACTTCCGCACATCCTGCGGCCGCGGATCAGGCCCAGGATTGCCCAAGGCCGCACCGCTAAGTCCCTGAAGCGCCAAGCCGTGCCCGACTTCGCGCACGACCAGTTCTTTTAAGCGCTGGGAGGTCGCTACGCGCATATAGCGTAGCGTCAAAGTCGGCAGGGCGGCGAGCTGGCGCGCCAGTTCCCACGCGCGCGGCATCAAGGCGTCTAGCGGCATAACCTCGTTGACGACGCCGAGCCGCAGCGCTTCTTCCGCACCGATCTTTTGCTGGGTGGCGAGGAAGTAACGCCCACGGACAGGACCCAAGACGTGGGGCCACAGCACATGCACGCCGTCGCCCGGCGTCAGGCCAAACGCCAGGTGCGGCAGGTCTTGAAACACGGTGTTGTCAGACGCCAGCACAGCGTCGCAGGTCAGGATATATTCGCTGTGAACCAGGGCCGGCCCGTTGACGGCGGCGATCACCGGCACGTCGATATCGAGCAGGTTCTGAAGAACCTTTTTGCCCTCCCAATAGACCCGGTCCCAATTGCGGGGGACCGTGAAGTCATCCTTTTCCGTGCCCTGAGTTTCGTCGAAAGCGGCGATCCAGCTATCACCAGTGCCAGTCAGGATCATCACCCGCGTGTCAGGATCGCGGCTGATATCATAGAAGGCGTCGACCATATGCTCATGGGTGCGCGGCCCAAATAGGCAGGGGCCATCCCGGGTATGCAGGCGCACCTCAAGGATCCCATCCTCATCGCGACGCATGCGAAGTTGGTCGTAGCGGGTGAAATAGGCCGGTTCCATCAAGACGCTCACGGGCTTTATTAGGCGATGGGGAGCCGCGGACGGCCGCGACGGCATAACGAAACGACCCTGAGCTGCGAGCTCAGGGTCGCGTCAAATATCAAAAGCTATAGAAACTAGTACTTAGCCGAGAGCTTAAACCCTACGTCGCGAGGGTTTGGAGCATTAACGAGCGCAGACATTTGGGTATACTGATAACCTTCATAAGACGACGGGAAGCGGTAGGCTGAGTCCCAGCTTTTGTCGTTAAGCAGGTTGGTCGAGTAAAGCTCCAAGGTCCAGTTGCCCTTGACGATCCCGACAGACGCATTAACCCGGACATAAGCCTTCAGAATCCCGATATCGGTGGGGTCGATGAATTGCGACCCGGTATAGGTGAAGTCGCCATGGGCGTACCAATCGACCGCACTGGTCAGGTGGTCCCTATAAGTAGCGTCAGCCTCAGCCTGCCACTCCGGAACCTCATCGATGCGGTTGCCGTTTTCATTCGGTGTCACGCCGCTGGTGAACATAGGACCGGTATCTGTTTCAGCATACTTGTCGCGAACGCCATAGGTCCAGTCGACATTGGAGTGCAAGGTGAATTTCGGCGTAACGCGAGCCGTGCCTTCGAACTCGACCCCCTGAATATGATTGTTGGACAGACCAATAATGTCTTTGCCGGTGGAGCCGAACGCACAGGTTGGAGATAAATTCTCCGCATAACTTGCGCCATAGGTCGCCTTACAGCTTACGGGATCGAAGACAAACGTCTCAACCAATGCATTATCCCAGAACTGATTGTAATAATCGACACTGAAGATCAAGCGATGATCAAGCAAAGCTTGCTTCCAACCGACTTCCCAAACCCGAACCCTGGGAGGAGCGGTCAATGGGGTGCTGCCGCCATACGCCGCCAAGGCGTTCGCTAGGTAGGCATGTCCACTGCTCTGCAAATCTGCCTGGCCGGCGATATAACCAGAATTGAGCTGTGATGGCTGAACGCCTTCAGAGTAGCTCAGATAAAGAGTGGTGTCCTTTACAGGCTTATACGTCAACAGGGCCCGCGGTAAGGCGGTATCATAGCTATATGAATAGGTGGCAGGAGGATCGGTATCGGAGAGCGAGTCGCGCTGATAACGGACTTCACCCGTTATCGTCAGATTTTTTAGAATATCATACTCCAACGAACCATAAACGGCCTCGGTTTCATCCAAGCTGTCGGTTTCGATATAGCCGCTGCTGTTTACCTGATCGATCGATCTGAAGTAATTGACGCCCAAGACGCCGCGCAATGGACGGTCGGGGCTACTTATAATCCGAGCGTCGGCTGTGAAGTCACGGTTGATGCTCACGACATTGCTATCGAAAGCGAGGTAGCCACCGGCCGGCCCGAACGGCAAATCCGTGTGGTCAGCCTTGATCGCGTCGTCGCTCGCCGCCTGATTATAACCGGCGGTGAACTGGAATGTGCTGTCAAAGGGAAGCTTCGCGCCCGCGGCGAACGATCCCTGCAGATTGTCGCGCACCAAGCCATAATTACTGACTTTTGGAGCCTTATCTCCCCACCGCTCCTGAGCGCCTCCAAAGCTGTTGCTTTGAATATCAGCCAATTCTGCCGAGTCTATATTTCCTGCGACAAGAACACTGCTCGGGTCATTAATGCTACCTAGAGATGGAATACCGTTGCAGAAGTATTTGTTCAGCACGCCAGGACAGCTTGTCCCATACTTGGCGCCATCAACTTGGCCTTCCGCCGCGGCGGAATCGTTGTCTTCCGAATAGTGAACGCGTGTCCGCATCCATACATCCGGGGTCGGGGTTGCATACAGAACGACAGTGATGCCCTTGGTGTCTTGTTCGCCCAGGGGCCCACCGTCATATGCCGTATATTGTTTGCCTTGATGATAGAGTTCGCCCGTGACGCGACCGGTCAGCAGGCCGGGGACGATGGCGCCCTCGACCGAGGCCGTGTCGTCGTAAGAGCCCATGTCGGAATACCCCACGCTGGCCTTGGCATGGTAATCTTCAGACGGATTAGAGGTGATGAGGTTCACCGCGCCGCCGAACGTGTTCTTACCGAAGTAAACGTTCTGCGGGCCCTTCAACACCTCCAGAGACGACACGTCGGCGAATGTCACCGAGGCCATGCCGCCGGAAATATAGATGCCATCGACGAATAGCGCACCGGAGGAGCCGCCAAGGGCGCCCCCGACGTTGCTCCATAGTCCGCGAAAGGTCAGGTCTGGAAATTGGCGACCGGCGCCGCCATAACTTGCCTGCGCGCTGTTAAAGGTAAAGCCGGCTTCAGCTTGTAGCGTGCCGAGGTTAACGATGTTGTCCTCGGCAAGTTTCTCCGCTGAGAAGTTCTGGACGGAGATCGGCACGTCGAGCAGCTTTTCTGGGCGCGCTCGCGCCGTCACAAGAACCTCGGGCAAGGCGGTCGTTGACGGAGCGGCCGTGGCCGGCGTCGGCGTCGTCTGCGCCATAGCGCTGGACATGATGAACAAGCTCGAAGCGGCCACTAACGCCGTTCCGCCGAGCAACTGCCGTCTTTGCATCTGAACCCCCTAGGTTAACGTTTAGAAATCCGTGACAGAGCGCTCCCAGGAAACGACTCAGTCGTCCCGCGAACCCAAAGAGAACTGATCGATGTTCTAGACCCATCGACGTGTTGCGCTATACGAAGCCGAATGGTTCGGGGGACTGTCCAATAGACAGGATTGAGCCCGCGTCAGTCGTCTTGCGATAGGGTGATGCAACCTTATCAATACCCGGAAAGAAACCGAGTTCGCAGTTTTGACCGCTTTTCGGGCGGAGGTCTGAATTCAGGGGAGTGTGGCGCCATCGACGCCAATTTTTCAGCTTTCGAACCACCTGCACAATGGGGCAGTTACTGAAGTCCAGCTAAGCTGCGTTGCACTGCCAAGCAGAGGCGTCGATGTCCAGATAAATAGCTACTCATAGGCCCTCAGCAAGACCTTTGGCCTATAATATGTTTCGTGCGACATAAGTTACAGCGTCATCTCGAGCCGCGTCTTGAGGCCACGCGCGCATCTAACGGCGACAGCGTCGGTAAAGGATGCAGCTCGTTGAGCACGCACAACGCCTAAACTATCAAAATAAAGGCTTGTTCAGGTCAACCGAGATTTGGATGAATTCCTGAGAGAGCTTGAACAGTTCGTTCGCATGGGCGTGATGCTGGACTCGGCGTTCCGAGCAGCCATGGCGCGGGGCCCCCACGGAACGCTCAGAAAGGCGCGGTCAATCACAGCCCGCTCAAGGCGCGTCGGCATTGCGGCGTAGCGCCTCTACGTCTTCGGTGATGACGCGAAATAGACGGTGGATATAGGCGTCGCGCCACGTATCGCGCTGATCCTCTGTCGTGTCGTCGGCCTTGTAGGCCTCGACCGCCTCCACACTGGGCGCCGCGCCTGCGCTGGCCAGGCGTTCGTGGGTGTCCAGCCGCTCGCGGATCGCGGCGACTTCAGACACTAACGCCAGCAGCACGCTCATGACGCGATCAACATCGCTGGCGTCGAAATAGCTCTGACGATCCGGTCCGGTGGCCTTGCGCGGCCGCTCACCCCACGGCGTATCGGTCATCCGTTCAATCCCAAGGCCCCTGGATTGACCATACCGTCGGGATCCAGCAGCGCCTTCAGCCCCTCCAACACGCTCCGCACAGCGGGTTGGCGGCTTTCCATGAAGCGATAGGTTTTGCCGATTTGGAGGTGGGCGCAGCCCTGCTCCATCCAGAACCGGGTCAGATCGGACCGAAGTTGCGCCATCGCCTCGGCGGTCCTGGGCGCGGCCTCAAGCTTAGGTAGCTTGGCCAGATGCCCAGCCTGAATGATGCGCTCGTGATAGGGTTCGCGGGCGCCGGGCCAATAGAGCATCGGCTCGATCAGGATGGCGTTGGTCGAAATCGCGAAGGTCACGTAACCCCACTCGATCCCGTGCTCCTCCAACAGCGCGGCGCGCTCCTCAAAGAAGGCGTATAGACCGTCGGTTACGGCCAGAATGCGTGAATGCGGGGCGATGCCGTGACTAGGGGCCCAGCGCTCGCCCTTAGGCCCAAGCACGTCGTTGGGCGGCATGAAGGGCGCGCCACGAACCGCCCGGGGCACGGTGGCCTCGACCTCCTTGCCGGTTTGCAAGGCTATCGAGCGAATTTCCGTAAGCGCGCCGTCCACCTCGGCCTGGCTGCGCCCATCGACAGCGACATTCATCGCATATTCAACGTCTTGTAGCGCCTGGCGCCCAGACACAGCGATCCGCATCGCATCTTTCAGGCCCGAGACCAGGGTGCGGCCCGACTTGATCACGCCCACCATGCGCTGGACGTCCCGGCTGACATCGCCGTCCCACAAACGCATGTTCCAGATGTAAGGATCGGCCCCGTAGCATTCGGCCGCCAACCCTCGCCTGGAAATCTCCGACATCGCCGCCAAGAGGTCGGCGTGATTGGAAAAGGTGAAGGAAACGAAGGCGCTATACGCCGGTGTCTTCAAAAGGCGCAGCGTCGCCCGAGCCTTGAATCCAAAAGCGCCGGAGTCGTGTAGGAAGGGGCCCGTGAGATCGGGGCCGTAGTGGCGGAAGAAGGGGCCTGCGCCCTTCACACCGCCCGCCGATCCTGTCGTGACGACCGACCCATCGGCCACAACCACGTCCAGGCCCAGCACACTCTCCGCTGTCGTGCCGTACTGGGTCGAGCCTAAGAAGATGCTGCCTTGGGATAGGGCGCCGCCGACGGTCGACATGGCGCCCGACATCGGCCCGAAATAGGGTGTGCGGAGCCCAAGCGGCCGTAGCGCTTCGTACAGGGTCTTCCAGCTGATACCACACTCGACCGTAACATACATGTCGGTCTGATTGATCTCGACGATCCGATCCATCCGAAGCATATCGACAATCACCGAGCCGGGACGCGTCGGCAGGAACCCGCCGGTGTAGGACAGGCCGCCGCCCCGCGCGATCACCGCCGCCCCCGCCGCAACGCACAGCCGAACCGCCTGGGCCAATTCCTCAATCGAGCCTGGGCGAACGACGAGACTCGCGTCGATATCTGCGCGGCGATAGACGTCGGTCGAATAAAACCGCAGCTCCGCTTCATCGGAGATGATGTTCTCATCACCGAGCAAGGCCCGCAGTTCGTCAATGGGCAGGTCTTGCGACCGAGCCAGCGTCATCGTGCTCATGTGAGAAACCTGAATTGAACTGAAAATAGCGGCTGACTAACGGCGCTGGGCGCCGCGATAACCGACGAAAGCAAGTTGTTCGGCCATATAAGCGGCCTCGACAGGCTGCAGGAAAACATCCTCAACGGCAAAGCCGGCCTCAACACAGGCGCCCTTCCAGTCCAAGGTGCCGCTGCCCCGTTCGAAAACCTCGTTATTATGATGGGCGTTCCACTCGGCCATGAACTCCTGGAAGGGATCGGTGGGCCAGCCAACCATATCGTTATGGATATGCACGCCGCCGGGCGTCAGCAGGCGATGACATTCTTTTATGATCTGCTTGCTGAGCTTCTGAGGAATTTCGTGCAGCAGCAGGTTGGAGAGGACGAGGTCGAAGCTGCCATCCTCAAAATTCGTGTAGCCCGCGTTCTGCTGCGAATAATGCACCGGCACGCCCATGGATTCCGAGCGGCCATGGGCGTAGCGCAGCATCGGCGCCGCAAGATCAATCGCGTATATTTCGGCATCCGGAAACGCCTGCGCCAAGGGCAGGGTCGACATGCCGGCGCCGCAGCCCATGTCCAAAATGCGCTTGGGCTTCAGGTCGGGAAAGCGCTGCTTGACGCAGCCGATGGTCCCTTCGCCCAGGGCGTCGTTCTTTTCGCCCAGGCCGCCATAAGCATAGACATAGACGCCCCGGTCGTAGACCGCCCCGGCATAGACGTCGTCCGGGCCGATTTCGTTGTGAAAGCTGCCCGGCATCACATGAATATCGACCTTGCGGAAATACTCCGGCAGCTCCAGCGCGGGATCGAGTGTCAGGGTTCCGCCGACGGGGGGCACCTGCCGTGCCGCCTCCGCTAGAGCCGGCAGCTGGCGCTCGACGCTTTCGCCCACCGTGTCCCACAACAGCTCCTGGGTCGCGCGGTTCAGCAGGGAAAAGGCGCGATAGTAGCGATCCCCCTCCATCACGCCCTTGACCTCGCGATGGGTCTCGGGCGCCCGGCCGTGGGCGCGCTCGAACGCAGGCGCCTGCCGATAACGGTAGGCGACCTGGTTGCCGTCATAGAGGTCTGTGATCAGGAACCGACGCATCGCGGCGAGGAAGCCCTCGCGACCCGCTTCATCCGCGGTCGGGCGAGAGAGCAGAGCATGTTGATATTGCGGCTTCATGGCGCCTCTCGGGTCTACCTATCGAAGACTAAACGCTTTGGGGCTGGCGGCATCCGCCCGCGCCCTACTGCCCGGATTTCGGTCACGACGCCGCCCCGACTGAGGGCGCGTCACCCGTTGATCGCTAAGGGCGCCGTGCAAGGGTCGTAGTCGAACAGGGTGGTATTTTGGGATGGAGAGCCACCGACGCCGGCGCGGTCTGGATCGCTGGCCTGGATAATCTCGCCCTGAAGGATCGATTGGGTGCGAACGGTCTCGACCCGCGGCTTGCGGGCGAGTTCATAGGCTTTGAAGGCATGATCGAAGCCACCGACTTCGGTCAGGGCCCGCGCCAGCACGATGCCGTCCTCAATCGCTAGCGCCCCGCCAAGCCCGAGGAACGGTAAGATCGGATGGGCAGCATCGCCCAGCAGGACCGTCCGGCCCGCACGCCAGGTGGCGATGGGCGGGCGCACGAAGAGGCCCCACTTGATCAGATGGCCGCTGGGCGCACAGCCGATCAGGCTGAGGACGGACCCGTGAAAGCCCTCGAACGCGCTTTCGAACTCGGCGACGGTCGCGGGCGTGTTCCAGCCCTCTTCCGGCCAGACCTCGCTCTGAACAATGCCGATCACATTCAGCAAAGCGCCGCGGCGGATCAGGTAACGGTTGAAAATCCGCTGGGCCCCAATCGACACCATGGCGTTGACGCCGCCCAGATGAGGCGCGGCGTGCTCAATCGGGATCAGGCAGCGATAGGCGATCTGGCCGGCGAAGACTGGCGGCTTGTCGTCAAACAGGGTGCGCCGCACCGCCGAACGCGCGCCGTCGGCGCCGATGAGCAGCTCCGCCTCACAAACCTCGCCATCGGCGAAATGGGCGGCGACGTGGGAGCCCCCCTCCTCCACCCGCTCCAGTCGTTTACCGGTCTGCACCGCATCCGGATCGTGACGCCGCACCCCGGCGAGCAGGATGGCGTGCAGATCGGCGCGATGGATGTGGCGTGCGGTTTCAAAGCCGCGGTCTGGGGCCGGCGTCTGGGTCAAGGCCCCGGCCAGCCGCTCGCCGGTGCGATAGTGGACGAAGGCGATGTCGGGAACAGGCAGAGAGGCCTCTAGCAAGGCTGGCCCAACGCCTAACGAGGCCAAGCCGCGGCCAGCGCCAGGGCTCAGGCTCAAGCCCGCGCCGACCTCGCCCAGAACGGGCGCCTGCTCATACACCCGCACCCGCCACCCCTGGCGCTGTAAGGCCAGAGCCGCCGTGAGGCCGCCAAGGCCCGCGCCGACAATGGCGATGTCGCCGGCTTGGGTCACTCGGCCGCCAGAGGCAGAGCCTGAGTCCAGCGGGGCTGCAGAGGCCCCGGCAGGCCTGTCTCGGCCAGCGAAGCCTCCCGCAGCGCCTCAATCGAGGGGCCGTAGTTGAAGAGCGGCATTTCAGCGGGCCGCTCGGCCGCCAGCGCCGCGCGCAGCGTCGCCGTGGCAGCTGCGTCGATCACCCCGGCCGCGTCGGCGACGACGCCGTAAGCCTTGGCGCCCTGAACCGTCACTAGGCCCTGCACGATTTCCTTACCCACGAGCGCCGGATCGCGCTGCAAGGGATCGCCCCAGCCGCCGCCGCCCCAGGTGATGAAGTGGAGCATGTCGCCGGC
>Ga0116226_10006345_pt1 | contig 10620 bp, 10 predicted proteins | sample S1TSphfallax_FD_89692 | JGI IMG/M metagenome (GOLD analysis project Ga0116226, IMG submission 89692) | Host-associated microbial communities from peat moss isolated from Minnesota, USA - S1T2_Fa - Sphagnum fallax MG | ecosystem: Host-associated > Plants > Peat moss > Unclassified | place: USA...
AATCCGTATTCACCGAACCCCAATATCTGATTGAAAATCTGATGCGCGAAACTCTCCTCATAGCCCTTGGCGCGCATGCCGTCGATGAGCTGCTTTTGGAAAGGCTCCAGGCCGCCCTTGCGCTTCCACGCCGCCATCGCACGGCGCAGGCGATCCGCTTCACCCGGTGAGAATCCGGCAGCGACGATGGCCAGCTGCATCACCTGTTCCTGAAAAATCGGCACCCCCAAGGTGCGCTTCAGCACTGCCTCGACTTCTTTGCTGGGATACGTGACGGCCTCCTCGCCGCTGCGACGGCGCAGGTAGGGATGCACCATCTCGCCCTGAATCGGGCCGGGCCGCACGATGGCCACCTCGATCACCAGATCGTAGAAATTCCGCGGCCGCAATCGCGGCAGCATGGACATCTGCGCCCGGGACTCGATCTGAAAGACGCCGACGGTGTCGGCGCGGCAAATCATGTCGTACACGACCGGATCTTCGCTCGGCACATTCTCCAGCCCCAGCTCGCGCACCGGTGCGGCTGAAGTTCCGCCGAAGTCGTTGACCATCTGGAAGGTGCGCCGTATCGCGCTCAGCATGCCCAACGCCAGTACATCCACCTTCAAGAGGCCGAGCACATCGAGATCATCCTTGTCCCACTCGATCACCGTGCGTTCGGGCATGGCGGCGTTCTCGATCGGCACCAGCTCATCGAGGCGCAGCCGTGCGATCACGAAGCCGCCGACGTGCTGCGACAGATGCCTTGGGAATCCCAAGATTTCCGCGCTCAATGCGATCAGACGTGAAATCCGCGGATCGGCGGGATCGAACCCCAGGGCGCGAATGCGCTCGGGATCGATCTTCTGCCCGTCCCACCACTGCATGCCGCGCGCCAGCACGTCCACCTGCCCAAGGTCCAGCCCGAGCGCCTTGCCCACATCGCGCAGCGCGCTGCGCGGCCGATAGCTGATGACCGTGGCCGCCAATGCCGCCCGCTCGCGGCCATACTTGCCGTAGATATACTGGATCACCTCCTCGCGCCGCTCATGCTCGAAATCGACGTCGATGTCGGGCGGCTCATTGCGCTCCTTGGAAATGAAGCGCTCGAACAGCATGGACATGCGTGAGGGATCCACCTCGGTGATGCGCAGGCAGTAGCACACCGTCGAGTTGGCCGCGGAGCCGCGGCCCTGGCACAAGATTTTTTGCGAGCGTGCATATTCGACCACGTCGTGCACGGTCAGAAAAAACGGCTCGAATTTCAGCTCCTCGATCAAACGCAGCTCATGCTCGATGCTGCCGCGCACCGCCTCGGGCACACCCGCCGGCCAGCGATGCGCAGCGCCCGCGAAGGTGAGCGCACGCAGATGGCTGGTGGGAGTTGCACCGGGCGGCACGATCTCCTCGGGATACTCGTAGCGCAGTTCATCGAGCTTGAAGCGGCAGCGCTCTGCGATGCGCAGGGTTTGCTCGAGCAAGGGTGCCGGGTACAACTCGCATAAGCGCGGCAGAGGACGCAGGCAGCGTTCGCCGTTCGGATACAGCGCGTAGCCCGCCTGCGCCACGGGCACGCCGCAGCGGATCGCCGTCAACACATCCTGCAAGGCGCGGCGGCTGCGCCGGTGCATGTGTACATCGCCCGCCGCCACCCGTGGCAACTGGAGCGCCTCGCCCAACCGCTCGAGCTGCTGCAAGCGCCGCGCATCGTGCCCCCCCGTCAGCAGCTCGACGCCGATCCACAAGCGCCCGAAAAACCGCTCGCGCAGCCACAGTCCGCTCACCTCCTGCGCGTGCGGCTGTGCAGTGCCGGTGCTCACCGGCTGCGGCAGCCAGATGATCAGGCACCCGGGGAGCGCATCCTCGAGATCGGCGCGCGCAAGGGCGTAGCTGCCTTTCGCACTGGCGCGCCGTGCCTTGCTGATCAAACGGCTCAACGCGCCGTAGCTGCTGCGATCCGTGGCCAGCACGACCAGCTTCAGTCCTTCGAGGCAGTTCAATTCGGCGCCGATGATCAACGGCAGGTCGAGTTCCTTGGCGGCCACATGGGCGCGCACCACCCCCGCCAGCGAGCACTCATCGGTCAGTGCCAGTGCGCTGTACCCCAAGCGTTTGGCCTGCTCGACCAGTTCTTCCGGATGCGAGGCACCGCGCAGGAAGGAGAAATTACTCAAGGCATGCAATTCCGCGTACATGCCGCACCGCTTACGCGAACACGCCGTGCAAATACCAGCGCTTGGAATGGCGCTCCTGAAACACCCACAGCTTGGTGCCGTGGCGAGGGTGCGCCACGTAGTAATCGCGCGCCACGCCCTTGCCGTCCCACCAACCGCTTTCGATGCGCTCGGGACCCTGCAGTATTTCCGGTTTTGACCAGGGCAACGGTTGGTCCAACAACCAGACCGGACGCGGCATGCCCGCGGCGAGGATCGGTTGCGAAGCGGCGGCCGCACGCAACTCGCGCACGCGCCGCCATGCCGCTTCAGGTCTGTGTTCCGGAATCAGACAAAAGCCGTACACCGCCTCCTCGCCGAGCCGCGCCCGCAGTCGCTCCACCAACTGCGGCGCCGTGTCGCGGCCTGAAACCCCCGTCAATCCCGCGAACGCATCCAGCGACTCGGCCGAGAGCGCCCGCAAGGATCCAGAGATGAGTTCCATGCCGCGTACCGGCGCCTTCAATTCGAGGCGCTCCAGTTTCTGAAACGCCACATCCAGCAAGCGGCGTTGCTCGCTGGTGATGCTCGCCAGCCCCAATGACACCTCCGTCGCAGGCCCCTCGCGGTGGCGCAGCCTCAAGCGCAATCGCTGCACGCCGGCCTGACGCTCGCGCAAGAACCGCGCGCAGCGTTCGATCAACGGCTCGAGCGCGCATTGCAGGTAGGTGGTGTTGTCGATTTCGGTCTCGAAATCACTGCGCGCCCGGAAGCGCTCCTTCGGCACGAAGGCGCGGCGCGGCGCGGGTTGCTTTCCCAAAGCGATATCCAAGGCCTGTACCACGGCGGGACCGAAGCGCCGCACCAGTCCGGCGCGCGGCAGCCGCAGCAGCTCACCGACTTTCGCAACGCCCATGGCGCGCAAGGTTTGCAATAGCGCTTCATCCCAGGCCGTACAGGCGATCGGCACATCGGACAATTGCTTGGCCAACATGACGGCATCAGGAGGGCCTTCGTCCTGCACCGTGCCGCCGGCGCGTGCCAGCCACAGCGATGCCAAGGTCGAGGGCGTAATCGCGCTGCGCGCAGTGAGTTCAAGCCCTCGCCAGCAGGCATCGATATCCGCGCGCAGTTTCTGCAGCGATCCGAATAATTTCACGCTGCCGCGGATTTCCAGCAACAAAGCGTTCGGCGGCTCGATGCTGACGAAGGAGGTAAAGCCTTGGGCGTGCAGACACAGGCGTTGCAGCGTCACGAGCGCCGTCTCCGGCACGGTGAGATCGGGAAACACCACGGCGTACCAAAGCTGTCGGTTGCGCGGCCGCGCCGCCGGTGCCGGTGCCGCATGAGCCGCTGGCGCAGCGATGGGCGCGAGGGCTGCTGCAGGGACAGGGGCCGGCGCCGCGGCAAATAGATCTGCCGTGCGTGATTTCGCGCTGCGCGCCCTCATGGGTCACTGATGTCGATGGGGCCCGGCCGGCCGCCTTGCACCTTGAGCAGATCGAGACGCGGTGCTGCGTTCTCACCCTTCGATATCATCAAGCGCAATGCGGCGGGTGAGGATTCGTAGCGATGTCGTTCGGGACGAAATAACACGCCGAGCGCGCCGCCCGCCTCCGCCGCGAGCTTCAAACGCCGCAGCCAGCGATCATCCGTCCCCGCAAGCCACAGCAAGACGGCCGCGCAGACCCCGGAGCTCAGCGCTTGCTCGGCGGCCCACAAAGCCTCGGTCGCCGATGGTGGGCGTACCACCAGCAAGCGATTCAACTCGATGCCTTGCTGCGCTAGAGCAGGCGCATAAGGCTCGTAAGGAGGCGCAATCCAGATGAGCCACGGGGATCCCATGCTTGCCTGGCTTGCGACCAAGGCCGGCAAAAACAGTTGGACTTCACCGAGGCCGGTACCCTCCAGCAATACCTCGATGAGCGACGCCGTCGGCCACCCGCCTCCCGGCAAGCGGGCATCTAGCGAGCTTCTCCCGGTGGACCAAACCGGACGAGCGGGGGCAGCCGAGGCGTCTTTTAACTTCCAGACGCGTGCATCGGCCAATATATCCGCGAGTGACGTTGCCTCACGCGGCATCCACGTCTTTACCACGACGCAGCACTCCGACGACTACGCCTTCGATAATCATGGGTTGCTCCTTGAGGTCCACGCGAATGGGCTCGAAATCAGAGTTCTCCGGCAGCAACCACACGATGGTGCCTTCTTGCCGGTAGCGTTTGACGGTCACCTCGTTTTCCAACCGCGCCACCACGATTTGCCGGTTACGTACTTCGGGCGTGCGATGCACCGCCACCAGATCGCCATCCAGGATGCCCGCATTCTTCATGCTCATGCCCTGCACCTTCAGCAAGTAGTGCGGTTGCGGCTGGAAGAGCTTCGGATCGATTTGGTAGCGCCTTTCGATGTGCTCCTCGGCCAGGATCGGGCGGCCGGCAGCGACGCGGCCGATGAGGGGCAACCCCAATTGTTCACGTAAAATGTCTTTCAGCTGGATGCCGCGGGATGCGCCGGGTATCAGATCGATCACTCCCTTGCGCTGCAGGGCGCGCAGGTGCTCCTCGGCGGCATTCGGAGATTTGAAGCCTAAGGTACGGGCAATTTCCGCGCGGGTCGGCGGCATGCCGCTTTCCGAGATCGCGTCTTGAATGAGCCGTAAGATTTGGGTTTGACGAGGGGTCAAGTCTGTCATTGCGTCACCTGTATATGTAGACAGTGACTGGCATTATATACAGTCTCGTGACTCTGACAAGAGGACCCTAAAAAAACCGACCACTTCACAGATCAAACGCGTCGCGAGATTCCCGTTCGCGCTCGAAAATTCTTAATGAGGTTTTAATTTGTAAGCCGTTTATTACGGCAAAATGCGTCGCCTGGAAACGACAAATGGTGTTTTTTCAGTTGCAATCAACTCGCGATTTTGGCTTCATGTCGGACTGTGTTGCCATACAGACGGGCCTGACTGCGTGACGGGGGCTCTTGCCGTGACAGCACTTCGGACTTTTCCGATACGAATGAATTAACCCTAGGGGAATATTGATATGACATTGACCACCACACTGAAGGCCTCGGTTGCCGCTGCTTGCGTCATCGCATTCGCCGGCTGCACCGACCTTAAGCCGCTTCAAGCACAGATCGATGATCTGAAGTCTCAGGTCACCAAGTTGCAGGGCGACACCGCGAAGGCCTCCAGCGACGCCGCCGCCGCGAGCTCCGCCGCCGCTGCCGCCAGCTCTGCCGCCTCCGGCGCGCAAAGCACGGCGAACCAAGCGCTGTCGACCGCGCAGTCGAACTCGACCGCCATCGAGGCGATCAACGAGAAGATCGATCGCATGTTCAAGAAGTCTGTGTCGAAGTAAAACTCGTCATCATTGTCGAGTCTTAAAGAACGCCGCGGGAAATCCCGCGGCGTTCTTTTATGGAAGGGCGTTCCGGCTGAGCGTGCCTCCTAAGCAGCACTGGGCTACGTGAGTCTGGCCCTCAGTAGCGCACCAGTGCCGAACCCCACGTAAACCCGCCGCCGAACGCCTCGAGCAGCAACAGCTGGCCGCGCTTCACGCGCCCGTCGCGCACCGCCGTGTCGAGCGCCAGAGGCACGGAGGCCGCGGAGGTATTGCCCTGCGTGTCGATGGTGACGATCACCCGGCTCATCGGTAGTTCGAGCCGCTTGGCGATGGCTTCGATGATGCGGATGTTGGCCTGGTGGGGAATGAGCCAGTCCAGCTGATCTCTGCGGATGTTGTTGGCGCTCAAGGTCTCGGTCACGAGTGCGCCCAGCGTATTGACCGCCACTTTGTAGACCTCGTTGCCCTTCATCTGCACGCCGGCTTTTCCCTCGCGCACCAGATGAAATCCCCTGGACACGCCGTCGGGATACAACAAGAGGTCCTTGTACTTGCCGTCGGAGTGCAGCCGCGTGCTGATGATCCCGGGTTCTTCGGAGGGCTTGAGCACGACCGCTCCCGCGCCATCGGCGAACAGCACACACGTGCCGCGATCCTTCCAGTCGACGATGCGGGTGAGGGTCTCCGCTCCCACCACGAGCGCGCACTTCGACTCGCCGAGCCGCACGAATTTTTCGGCCACGCTCAAGGCGTAGACGAATCCGGTGCAGGCGGCTTCCAGACTGAACGCCGGGCAACCATGGATGCCGAGCCGATCCTGCAGCAGCGTGCCGACATTGGGAAACACCAAGTCCGGCGTCGTGGTGCCGACGCAGATCAAATCCACCTCGCTGGCGCTGACCCCCGCTGCCTCGAGCGCACGCCGCGCCGCGTGCTCGGCCAAGTCCGTGGTGGTCTCGCCGTCGGCGGCAACATGACGCTGGGAGATGCCGGTGCGGGTGCGAATCCACTCATCGCTGGTGTCGACCATCGCCGCCAGATCGGCGTTGGTCAGAATCTTTTCCGGCAAGTAGCTGCCGGTGCCGGCGATGCGTGCGTACATTGAAATCCTTCAAGCTCCGCGTGATACGCCGAGACGCTCCGTGATTTGCGCCGGTACGCCGTTGCGTGCCTCCAATACCGCCACCTCGATGGCCCGCTGGAAGCCGAACACATCGGTTCCGCCGTGACTCTTGATGACGATGCCGTTCAATCCCACCATGCTGGCGCCATTGTAGCGTCTCGGATCCAAGCGTGTTCGCAGCGCATCGAAGGCGGGTTTGGCGATCAGTGCACCGAGCTTGCGCCGGGGGGTGCGCGTCAATTCCTCGCGCAAGGTGTCGGTAATGAGCCGCGCGGCCCCTTCGATCGCCTTGAGCGCGACGTTGCCGGTGAACCCATCGGTCACCACCACATCCACCCTGCCCGAGAAAATGTCGTGCCCCTCGACGAAGCCGACATAGTTGATGTCGGCTGCCGCCAGCAGCTCATTCGCCGCCTGCACGATCTCGTTGCCCTTGATCTCCTCTTCGCCGATGTTGAGCAGTCCGACGCGCGGCCGCTCGTGCGCGCCTTCCAAGTCGGCCGCGAGCACCGAACCCATGATGGCGAATTGCAGCAGGTGCGCCGGCGTACAGGAGGCATTCGCGCCGAGATCGAGCATGTAGGTGTGGCCGGTACGCGAGGGAATGATGGACACGATGGCGGGCCGCTCGACCCCCGGCAGCATCTTCAAGACGAAGTGCGCCGTCGCCATCAAGGCGCCGGTGTTGCCGGCGCTGACGCAGGCGTGCGCATCGCGCGCCTTGACCAGGTCGAGCGCGCGCCGCATGGAGGAATCCTTCTTGCGCCGCAGCGCCTCACGCGGGTGATCCGTCATTTCCACCACGTCGGAGGCATGCAGGCAGGCGACGTTGGCCGGCGCGGTTCCGGCAAGTTCGCGCTCGAGTTCGGCCTGACGGCCGATCAGCGTGAAGCGCACCTCGGGGAATTCGCGGGCCGCAGCCAGCGCCGCGGGCACCGAAACCGATGCTCCCCGATCGCCACTCATGGCGTCGATGGCAATATGCAGCGGCGCAGTCACGTGCGTGGGGCGGAATGAATTGGCGGTCGGCGAACCGCCGGCCTCGGCACCTATTCTTCAGCCGCCGCCGCGTCTGCCTTGGTCTGCAAAACCTTCTTGCCGCGATAAAAACCATCGCGCGAAATGCGGTGGCGTGAATGCGTCTCGCCGCTCTTGGCGTCGATCGATACCGCCGGCGCCGAGAGTGCCGAATGCGAGCGATGCATGCCGCGCTTGGACGGGGTCTTTCTACTTTTTTGAACTGCCATGGGTGCTAATGTCCTATCAAGTTTTCTTCAACAATTTCTCAAGTCCGGCAAACGGCCGAGACTTGTCATTCTCGAGCGCCGGCGCCCTGCCGCAGCTCTCGGGCACAGAGCACGCCGCAGCAATCGGCAAGGCCAGCAACACTTCTTCCTCGACCAGCTCGCGCAACGAGACCCGGCCCTCTTGCATCACGTAAATCTCGCGCCGCGACTCTACCGGCGTCGCATCCTCGCTGCCGGCGAATTCAATTTCACTCTTCCCGGAAACCGCGAAGGGGAATCCCTGCAGACATCGCTGGCAGATCAGATTCGGCTTCGCCGCCATCTCCACCGTCGCGCCCGCGCGACCCGCCGCAACATTCTCGAAGGCGAAGGTTACGCTGACGCTACCGTTGCCGTCCGCCAGCAAATCTTTCAGCCGGGGCAACTCGCCCAATTCGTAGACACGCTGCAAGACCGCGGCCTCCGCGGCCAGACGCGCACAATCGACTCGGTCAGGCAAGCCCGCTGCCATGGGCCGCGTATAATAGGGCCGCTTCCCACCTCTGTCAAAACGAATCCGGTGCAAGTCTTTGTTTTTGAAGTCTCCACCCGAACTTATTCTGGCCTCGACCTCGAAATACCGACGCGAGTTGCTGCACAGGTTGGGGTTGCCCTTCCTGTGCATCCCGCCGGGGGTGAATGAAGCCATCATTTCCGGCGAACGGGCGGCCGCCTTGGTGGTTCGTCTGGCGCGGGAAAAGGCCATGGCCGTCGCCGCGGCACACCCTGACGCCTGCGTCATCGGTTCAGATCAGGTGGCGGTGCGTACGGATGCCGCCGACGGCGAGACCATCTTGGGCAAGCCCGGCAGCGTTGCGGCGTGCATCGACCAATTGCGGCACTGTTCCGGTCAGACGGTCACGTTTCTGACCGCGGTTGCGGTGGTGATGAAGGATGCGGCGCCGCTCGAGTTCACCGACACCACGCGGGTCATGTTTCGCCTGCTGGATGACGCGACGATAGAACGGTATGTGACCCACGAGAGGCCGCTCGATTGCGCCGGAGGCTTCAAGAGCGAGGGCCTCGGCATCACGCTCTGTGAATCGATCGTGAGCGTCGATCCGAGTGCGTTGATCGGCTTGCCGCTGATACGCCTGGCGGCAACGCTGCGTACCGTGGGTTTCGATTTACCCTGATCGATTGCTGCGCTTGGCCGCCCCGCGCTTCGGCGCCCCGCCGTTTGGCGCCCCGCGCGGTTGGCCGCCCCGCGGTTGGCCGCCCCGCTTATCCGACTTGGGCCTGGGCGCTTTGCGCTTCATCGGGGTGATGGCATCGATGACGGCCGACAGATCGGCGGGCAGCGGCGCGCTCACATGGAACGGCACGCCCGTGCCGGGCCACTCGAACGCGATCGACTGTGCATGCAGGAAGGTGCGCTTCAAACCCTGTTCCTTGAGCGCGGCATTGCGCTCGCGGTCGCCGTACTTGTCATCGCCGAGCAGCGGGTGCCCGGCAAACGAGGCATGCACCCGAATCTGGTGCGTGCGTCCGGTCGGGATGTCGACTTCCATGAGCGTCGCGAGCGCGCCGAAGAACTGCACCGGCTTGAAGATGCTCACCGAATCCTTGCCCGCGGCGGCGACGCGCACGTGACGCTCGCCATGTTGGCGATTGTCGGTCGCCAGCGGCGCATCGATGCGCTTGGTGCCCAACTGCCAGCTGCCGGCGACCAGCGCCATGTACGTCTTGTGCATGCCGCCGTCGCGAATCAGGGCATGCAGTGCCGTCAGGGTACTGCGGTCGCGCGCCACCAAGAGACATCCACTGGTGTCGCGATCGAGCCTGTGCACCAACTCCAGCGTCTCGCGCGGCCGCGAGGCACGCAGGCTCTCGATCACGCCGAAGCTCATGCCGCTGCCGCCATGCACCGCCACGCCCGGCGGTTTGTCGAGCACCAACAGGTGCTTGTCCTGGAAAATAATGGCGCCCTCGATGAGTTCGGTCAGGCTGCTCGAGGGGCGCGCAAGTTCCTCCGCGGTGGCCATGCGCACCGGCGGCAGCCGCACCTCATCACCCTCTTGAATGCGATATTCGGCATCGATGCGCTTGCGATTGACCCGCACCTCTCCCTTGCGCAGCAGCCGGTAGACACGGCTGCGCGGCACCGTCTTGAAGTGACGCATGAGAAAATTGTCGATCCGCTGACCGGCTTCATCGGCGGTAATCGTGTGCAGCGTCAGCGGGGTTTTCGGGCCCTGCGCACGGGGGGAATCGGTCATCGGAATGCTCATGATATTGTGTGACCGCCCAACGCCTTATCTAACGTATTGATTATATTGACCCTCAAGGGGTGCCATGGTAACGTGTCATCACCGTGTCAGGCGCATAAACCTTTGAAGGGCATTGCCTGAATCAAAGCATTGCAATTAGACACAGGTTTTCCGTGGCCCCCCATTCAAAGGTGGGGAGCCGCATATTAGTTGGTTCTGGAAGTCCAGACCATCGCTCGGCCGATGAGACGGACGCGCGCAGGCTGACGTAAGCATCGGCCTCGGCGTCTGACAAGCGGTTAACCGAGAATCAAGGCCCCGGGCTTGCCGTATACGTTTTGGCTTACATTGATGGAGTGGATACCGGTCGCGTTTACCGCGCTCGGCCGACTCCCATACTTTGTCGTATCCACGGGTTTTTCCCCGGTTTCTATTCTCAAGCTCTCCTCGGCCCCTACCACCTTAGTTGGGGCACATGAAAAGAATGCTCGTCAACGCAGTTCAAGAAGAAGAACTGCGAGT
>Ga0116226_10006346_pt1 | contig 10619 bp, 6 predicted proteins | sample S1TSphfallax_FD_89692 | JGI IMG/M metagenome (GOLD analysis project Ga0116226, IMG submission 89692) | Host-associated microbial communities from peat moss isolated from Minnesota, USA - S1T2_Fa - Sphagnum fallax MG | ecosystem: Host-associated > Plants > Peat moss > Unclassified | place: USA...
AAATAAAATAACCTAAAGTATATCTTAAAGTTAGTTGAATAATTTAATTTAGAATAACTTAAAAGCTTATAATAAATTAGTTTAAATACCTTAAGGTAAAATAACGTATAATAGTTTAATGTACAATAATTTATAATAATTTATAGTAACATAAAATATACGTTAGAATAACTAGAATAACTTAAAATAATATAAGGTGCATCATAAAATAACATAAATAAAATATTTTAAAAAACATAGAAATAAACCTATGTACTACAGTAAATTATAATAATGAATTATGTTAACTAGTAATGAAACATGATGTTTACATAGTGATATGATAGTGAAATAATTTCACTAGGGTGAAATTAGTAAAATGCAATAAACTTATTTCACTTTTAAGGTCCCGTAGTGATTTAGGTTAATAAATTGCACCCCACTTCTATAGTAATGTTATCAAGATCATCCATGTAAATTATTTTAATTTTTTAATTAAAAGACTTGATAAAAATGTTTAAAAGTAACAAAAAAAGATATAATAAAAAATGCATGTTAAAATGATATTAACAAAAAATATGGATAAGCTTTGGAATTCAAAACAAATGACAGTACATAATTAATTTTAAATTATGTAATCTTGCATGTGAAATTATTTTGATTATTTAAATAACCAATATTAAAATTTTAATGTTAACTTATTAAAAATTCATTATACTTTCACATTCTTCTATTTCATAACTACATTTGAATTTGTGAAAAAAAATTTAGTATAGCAAAACTTTACACATGAAATTAATCTCATTATGATATCTAAAGATTTCAATGATATAATATATTTAATAAATAAATAAAATCTAAATTTATGGTCTAAGTCCAAACTTCAATTACATTTGTATTTTTGACATAGTAATTTAAAATGAATACAACATCTTTAAATTTGTAAGTAAAGATTTTTTTTTAATGATTACATTAAATACAACAAAATTACACAATGATTTTAAACTCAAGTAACTGAAATTTTGATATTAAAGACATTAAATTTTTTGAATTTTTCTTATCAAAATTTATATTCATGACCTACATGACTAATATAGTCAAATTGAACTTTTTGCAAATTTGGAATATGTTGATGTGGTTAGCAACTTTCATGGTTGATAGTTGTTTCAAAAATAGGATCCCAATAATTTCAATAATACTAATTTTTAAATAAAAATTATTTCCAAATCATAATTACAACAACTATCATCCACATGAATGCAATTGAAATTGCTATTTCCAATGTGATGAATCCAAATGGACTATATATACATTTGTCACACGCAACTATGTAAAATTAGTCATAGATGTAGTCATAATCATTGTTTTTGGTGAAGTGTGATGCAAAAGACACCCTTGTAAAGTGCCTTGTAAAAACTCCTATTGATTTTGAAATTGTTAAACATTCTTGCATTTCAAGAAACAAACACCTACCTCCTGCTGAGGGGTAGGCTATAATGGCTACAACCCCAAAATATTAAAAACCTATGTTCATCAACCTATGGTAACATATTGTTTCAAATTGGATGTATGCATTGAATAAAATGGCCCTTTTTGGCAAATATAACATAATTCACACAATTACCATATAAATGCATAAAAGTTTTTGAATGGACATGTGTTGATTATGCACACTCATGCATGATATCCTACATTCTTTAGTATTTCTAATGAATAGTAATCACCATTTCATTCACCATTGGTTAGATAAATTGAATTTAAATTTAGGTGTTAACTTTTCTATTATAGTCTAATAGGATTGCAGACAGTATCCATTAGTTTCCTTTGAAATTCGTTGCTTATTTTTTGTTTTGTGGGTCCAAGCATAATAAAATATACCAAAAAAGTAGTCCTACAATAATTTAATTTCATAAATAGTCTCTTTTCAACATTCATGTTCAAAAAGATATTAAAAACCTATTTAAATTGCATTTTGAAATCATAGAGCTCTTCATTGAATTTATTGTAAATTGAGCATAAAATTTGAAGAATTTATATTAAAAAAGTGGATAAAAAGTATGTTCTAAATTGGTTGGTTCTTTCAAATTTTCAACATACTTTTACATTAACTTTTTGAAAGATTATGACCAAAACATGAAAAGTTGAAATTGTATTCATACACATTAAGGTTTTATCAAAGTACAATAATTCTAATTGATGTTTTACTTTCATGTACTTGTAACTCTATTTTGCAAAACTATGACACATACTTTCCAGTACTTACAACCCAAAAATGTATTTAAATGCATATTAAGACATGTGGTTCTTCAATATTATGCAATGAAATTTAAAAACTTCTAATTCTTGATCATTGACTTAAATAATATTAATGAATTCAATGTATTAAAACATACCTTATGGGTATTTTTGAGAAAAGCAGCAAGTGTCACTAACTAACATACTTTACCATGCTTATGCCCTTGTATTATGCTAGGTTTTTTTCATTAAATTAACATGATATCATAACGACTAAGTCTAGCAAAGGTGGATAGTTAGTTGGAGAGAAGGAAGTACTCTCAAGGCTATAAAGTTAAATGTGAGAAATATTTTGGAATCAAGGGACTACCATGAACACTTCGTTTTATTTATTTTTTATTTTATTTTATGTGCCATTGGATTTTTTTCATATTTCTATATTGACATAATCTCTTTTGTTAATATGGGTCCAAGCATCGTAAAGTGGATCAAAAAAATACATCTACCTAAATCCAAATTTTTAATATGGCAATTTTTAACATAAACATAAGAACATTGTAGGTTCAATTTTTTTAAAAATCTCATTATGAAAACCTCCAGGTTTTTATTGAGTTTTTATGAGTTGAATACAAATTTGAAAAACTTTAATACAACAAAAAAAGGGTAACAAGTAGGAATGAAACTAAAAGGTTAATATCGTGTTCATTCCTACTTCTACATTAAACATTAAATATATTTTGATTCTACTATGAAAAATTTCAAAGTCCACTAGTATATTTAGCATGCCATTGACTTAAAATAAAATAGATCTAATATTCAATCTACTTGTGTTTGAATTTTAATTTATTTGATAGGTTGTGACATCTACTTGATTTTGATGAATATATACAAACCTATTTTAAACATGTGATTTTAAAATATAATTGTAGCAAAATCAAAGAACTTCATATAATTAAACATTGAACTTGTAAATAATATTTTTAAAATCAATATATTAAGGGTTAGTTGATGGCCACTTTCTTTTTATGTTGCAAGGTAATTCTTTGGTTACTTTACCATGCTTTTGCCCATTTGGATGTCTAGAATATTCCTTGTCTAAGTAAAACAAATTGGAGGGATCCTTCAACTATGTCATTTGGAAGTTTCGCATACAATGCATCTTGGAAAGGAAGGCCTATGGCACTTGGTTGAACCAAAAATTCTAGTTTCTACTACATTTATTAAAACCACTAAAGGATAATCAAGTGGTTGAAGTGGTTTTGGATACATAAGTGGTTTTGTTGCAATACAAATCTTGCCTAAAGATGAAAATCTAAAAAGGCAAAAATGAAAAGCCTTATCTATTTTCAAGCTTTTAGTTAAGGATCAAGTCTTCCCTCATATTCTCTTTGTTAAAACCCCAAGAGAGTGTTGGGATATCTTTAAACACTTGTTTGACATAAAGAATAATGCAAAGAGGGTTGTCCATCAAAAGCCGTTTCCTTAATATAAAAATGGAGGAGGGGTCAAAAATTAATGATTTCATGAGAATTGTCGAAGAGATCTTTAATAAATTAGCTAAGTTTGAGGACATTTTTTCAAACAACATGGTTGTAGAACAAATGATCAACGCCCTACTAGGAAATTATGACACTTTCACACATGCCATTTCCAATGAAAGAAAAATGTCAACTTTAGAAGATTTGTTTCAACAAATGTAATCAAAAGAAAATCAAAACCAAAATCATGTTCATTTTCACAACTAGAAATCTTGTCGTTTGTAACATGTCCCTATATAACTACGTGCAACCAAATGTCGCCTATGACTACAAATGGTTGCCTATACAACTACTTTTCAAATTTGGATGAAATTTGGTTTTCTTTTCAACTAGGTTGTGACTATGACCTATTTCATCCTTAAATTTTTTTTAATAATTTCTTTGTATTTTTTACAACATTATACATACATTAAGTTACAAATGTAATCAATATAATCACATGTTAGTTGTATAAGGTATTGAAACTACCTAGTTAACAAGGATGTACCTAAATATATATATACCTACCTATTTACTAATACCTACTTACCTAATTATTTAGTACCTACCTACCTATAAGCCTAGGCCACATGGTACTTAGCTTAGGCTTGGTGACATGTGGCATTACCTACATCTACATATAGGTTTAAACATGACATGTGAACATAAGTTACTCCTAGGCCATGCCATGTGGCACCTAACCTAAACTATGACATGCTACATGGCAAATATGCTAAGCCATGCCACGTGGCATCTAAACAAGGCATAGGAAATGCCAGATATGTTAAGCCTAGGCCGCGCCATGTGGCACATAAACTAAGTCTAAGCCATCCGGCACTTAGGCACAACATAAGACATGCCACATGGCACATATGTTTGGCCTAAACCATTCCATGTGGCACATAAGCTAACTTTCAACCATGCCACATGGCACCTATGCTAAATTTAAGCCATGTCACACGATACATAGGCAAAGCTATGACATGCCACATGGCACATATGTTAGGTTTAGGCCATACCATGTGGCATTTAGGCAAGGCATAGGACATGCCACATATGTTAGGCCTAAGCCATCTCACATGGCACCTAAACACGACATAGGACATGCCACATGGCACATAGGCTAGGTCCAAGCCATGCCACTTAACACTTATGACATGGCACATCACACCTAACCTAGCCTAAGCCATGCCATGTGGCACCTAAGCTAATCTAAAACATGTGACATGGCACTTAAATTAGGCTAAAACATGCCATGTGGCACCTAAATTAAGTTAAAATAGGACATGCCACATGGCACATATGTTAAACCTAAGCCATGCCACATGGCATTTAGGCTAGGCCTATGACATGCCACTCATCACTTAAGCTAGGCTATGTCATGCCACACAACACATATGTTAGGTCCAAGACGTGCCATATGGCAACTAAGCAAGGCTTAGGCCATGCCATGTAGCAATTATATATGACATGCGATGTGGCACTTACATTATGCTTGGACATGGCATATGGCACATAGGCTAGGCTTAGGCCATGCTATGTGGCACATAATTAACCATTTTTTCCACGCCACATGGCAACATGATTAAACTAAGTGCCACACCATAAAATGTGTTAATTAATAGGTTAGGTTAAAAGTAGTAGGTTAAGCTAGGTAGTCACTAATAGCCCAAGTAATTGCACAACTAGTTGCAACTAAGTTGTGACTACAAAATTAATTTCGTATCTTTTGTCTCCCATTTCAAATTTTCAATTACATAAGGAGGTGCCCTAGGAGCATAATGTGCAAATTAAAATGTAATTGTATTTTGGGATGAGTCAATAAAAAAGGTTCAATTTTAATCATACCCAAAACCAAATATGGTATTTTTAGTAAATGCCATGTGGCTTAAGTCTAAGCTTTAGTTAGTGGTGTAGTTCTAGACTTAACATAATGCCACATGGCCTAAGTTTAGGCTTAGCTTAGGTGATCAATTAAACTAGGCCTAAAAATGGCATGTGGCATATGTCTACACCTAAGTGCCACATGGCAAAATGCAACTAGTCACTAATATAGTTATAATTTTAGTTGCAAGATCGTTCATGTATACATTATATGGTGGCCATATACATATTTGATGAAAAAATACTTCATTCGTCGCATGTGATTAATTTTTGCATGTAACTTATTGTTTGCTACTACAACCAAATTAATTGCAAATGTTGCTTACGATTAAAAACTAGTTGCAAATGATAGTTGCATGTGACAATATTTCTACTAGTGTATAATGATGAGGAAGTGCACTTGTAGTGAAGTTCCAATAACATCCGTACATTCACAAATTATATAACAATTATGGCTGCTATAATCAAAATAAGAAAGGCAAATGTAATCAATGCAACAAGGAAGGTCATAGGCTTGTGACTTATACACAACTTTGCCCAATGCATCAAGTGAAAAGGGGAAGCAAGTTTTTGCATTGGAAGAAGGCAACAAAAAAAATAATCATCAAAGATCTAGCTATTGTTACTAAAGTTTTTTATGATGCATTTGTAGCTTTTGCACTTGAATCAAAAGACAATATTTGGATCCTAGACAATAGGGCATCCAAACATGTTATTGGTAATGTTGATCTCTCAAATAAAATTACACCTATAGCATTAGGAAATGTTAATTCTGCAAGAGGACATTCCCATGTTATACATGGGAAAGACGAATCTTTTCGTCTAAAATTTCTAGATGGTAAAATAAAGCACACCTTTGATGTTCTTATGTCTTGAGTTTTAAAAGGATTTTTTTTTTCAATTAGTAGAATAATAGAGAAAAGTCTTATTTCATTGTTCAATTCTAATGTTTGTTTTATAGTCATTAAAAACAAATCCCCAACAATGGTTGCTAAAGGGTTCAAAAATAAGTCTACAAGTCTATACATTCTCTTTCTAGAATCCAAGGAAGTTTCCATTATAAATTACATCAATATAATAAAAAGTAATGATTAGATAATCTTGTTGTGGCATTGTTGAATGGGTCATCTAAATTTTCAAAGTATATCTCATCTTTCTAACAAAGGGATTGCTACTAGCATACCCAAGCTTCACCTCATCACTTGAATTTGTGATGGTCGTGAAGTAAGGAACAATCTATAGAAGCCTTTCTAAAGTAATTTAAATATCAAGCTTCCTAGCGGCTTGAATTCATTCATACCAATCTCTATGATCTTTTGAAAACTACTTTCTTGTTTGGAGCAAAGTATTTTATGAATTTCATAAATAATTATAGTAGAATATTTTAGGTGTATTTCTTGAAAGAAAAAAATGCAAGTTTTATTTAAATTCATAAGCTTCAAAGCTTTTGTTGAGAAACAAACAAGTTATTACATCAAAGCTTTGTGCTCAAATTGTGGTGGAAAATACCTTTCATAAGATTTTTAAAAATTTTATGAAAAACATGGCATTCAACATCAATTCACCCAACCAAGGACTCCCCAACAAAATAGAATGGCTAAACACAAAAACCAAACATGAATGGAAATAATGCAATGTATGGTGCTAGCTAATAACTCTTTTAAATTTCCTTGGGCAAAACACTCAACACTACCACTTATTTGGTGAATCAATCACCAACAAAAGTCAATTCTAAAATAATTCTCAAAGAGAAATTCACATGTATCCAACCTAATTTGTCAAATCTTAAATTTTTTGATTGTGATGTGATGTGCATATCTCAAAAGATGATAGAAAAAAATTGAACTCCAAAGCACTTGAATGCATCTTCTTTGATTACAACATGAAAACCAAAGAATTTAGATGTTTTTTGTATAGGAACACATAAGGTCATCATCACCTAAAATGTCAAATTTGATCAAACAAAATTTTTTGACTTCAAATCCTCTTTCATCTAAAAATAATGATCTTCATGTGTTAAACTTTAGTCCTAGTACAAGTTCTTGTGGAGCATCAACTAAAATTGTTCCTATGATGAAAGCTCCTGTGGTGGATCCAAAACAAAACAATGAGGTACTTACAATTAGTTCAAAAGATGACATTATGAACTAAGCAAAACAACCATTATTTGAAGAATTGGGTCATCCATCAATGGATTTAACACAACCAAAACATTAGCCAGAAGGTTATTTTTAACATGTGCATACTTGGACATTAATTGTTCCCATAATGGAACCTTGAAAATCAAATCTACTAAAACAAAGACTACTTTATCGTGAAGACTTTGTAGGTGTAGTAAAACCCATGAACCAATGAAGTTCTAAACTTCAAGATGAGGCTACTTAATATCCAAGGTGGTGAATTACTATAGGAAAATAAATGAATTCCATTAATAAGAACAACATTTGGACATTGGTAGATTGATCAAAAGGAAAATCTTATTTCAAGTAAATGGGTTCATAAAACCAAAGAAGTTCCAAGAGGAAAAATTAACTTTTTCAAGGTTGTCATAAGTGGTTTTGACCAAAAGGTTGTAATTGACTATGAAGAGATGTTTATTTGATTGGTAAAATGACCAATTGCTTGAACTTTGATTATTTTTGCACCTTCCAATGCTTGGAAGTTATGACGCACCCCCAAGCTCCTTGATAGACTCAACTACGAGTCCAAGGTGAAAATAACAAAACGATAAGGAGTTGGGGTACACTCCTTAACTTGTAGCACTTCAAAAATAGAGGGTAGAGGGGCGTGTTGGAGTTCCGAGATAGGGATTAGGTAGAGTGACAAGTGGGTCAATCATTCACATGAACTTGCAAAAACTAAACGACAAGTTGGTTAGTGTGTAATCGGAACACTTTTGGTGCATGGATTCACCATGGGCAAACATAGACTCACAAGATTCACCATGGCCCAAACTTGGGGGAAGCCACCACATTCCCCCTTATAGTATTTTCTATTCCTAAACACGGAATTTACACCCAAATGTCATTTTCTCTCGAGACTCCCAAGTTGGGAGTCTCGAAATTCCTGAAATTGAGATTCTCGAAATTGGAATTCGCGTAACTTTAGAGACCCATAACTTCTTGTGAAGAACTCTAATTGAGGAGATGTTTCAAGCAAAGTTGTAACCTTTGTTGAGAGCTTTCCAAAAATATGTGGCACGCCACCTGCACGCAAGTAAGTCAGGGCGATTCCTAACTTTTAGTGGTCAAGAATTAAATTGATAGTTTGACTCCCGACCTTTCTTTTGGCCATAATTTATGTTCTAAGTACCCAAATGGGTCATGCAAGCCCATTTTAGACATTTACATCTCAAGAACTTTCTAATGATATAAGAAACTTTTCAATCCAATGAGTTTTGACCCTTTCAATTGTTTTTTAAAGATCCAAAAGTCCATAGGGACTCCAATACCCAAAGTGGGAGCTCATTTGGGAGTGTGTGGGTTCATTCCCTCACACTCTCCAACACTCGGGAACATGAACTATGATCCAAGGCTTCACTTTTGGCCTGCGCCTTTACAAGCCATTGCTTTAGTCATGAGCCTAAGGCTAAGGTTGTGACAAGTTATATCACTTAAATGTACAAAGACAATTTTTTTTAACAATGATTTCAATGTAAATGTCTTCATGTATCAATTTGAAAACTTCATTATGCTAGGAAAATAATATATAGTTTGTAAATTCAACAAAAATTTATATGGCTTGAAGCAAGTTTTTAAGGCTTAGTATGAGAAAATAGACCCTTATCTAAAAGATTAAGGATTATGTAAAAGTGATGTTGACTATAATTTCTATCATCATAAACTTCCTAGGGAAAAATAATAATGCAAAAAAATGAAAACTAATATAATTTGGATCAAATGTCATTTTTAGGTATTTCAAGAAATGTTAAAATGATATTCCATTATCATAGTATCAACATAAACATAATTATTATTTAAAATGTATAAATTTTAAGTCTCCTTGAATGGTAAAATTTTACATTTGTGTCATCAAAATTATGATAAAATGACAAACCATTATTCTTTTCATCCTCATAATCATGGAATTAATAAGTCGAAACCATTGTTCATTATGTTCATATATTTTCAACAAGCATTTTATCAACAATTGAATAATAAAATGAAAAATACAAAAAAAAAATGTCAAAAAACTTAGTAAATAGCATAATCTAATGATTCATGAATTTTTTTTTAAAGAAGTTTGTAATGATTATCTAAAGGATAACAAGATTTGATTTTACTACTCTATGTAAACAATCTTTTAATAACTAGCAACTATGTTCATAAGATAGATTGGATCAAAAAACAACTTCAAAAGAAATTCCATATGTAAGACTTAAAACAAATGAAATACCATATTCATGTAGAGTTTGTGCATTCAAAAGAAGGAATCTCTATGATTCAACAAAGTTATGTTACAAAAATCTTAATAGAATTTGGCATGAATGGGTGTATATGCATGTTTAATCCCCATGCACAATAATGTCAAGCTTTTAACAAACACGGATTTAGAGGAGGTAGATCCTACAATCTGTAAGAAGATTGTGGGGAAACTAATTCATTTAACTATAATTAGACAAAATTTCTAATACCTTGTTGGAGTTGCAAGTCAATTTATGAATTAACCACAAACACTTCACCCAGCTGTTACAAATACTAAAATGCTTATAGAGAATTGTTGCATTTGGCATGCATTACATAAAAGGAATATGGAATGAAATACCTAGCTTCACAAATGCCAATTGGGCAAGTGACACTAGATGATCAACCTTCAAATATGTGTTTCAACTTGGAGGATGTCCCATTCCATGGAATTCAAAATAACAACCAATTGTAGCCTTATACTCAACACAAGCAAAATATCACACCTTGGTCAAAGGCGCAAAAGAAACCACATGGCTTAAAACATTATCAATTGAGTTGGGTTTTTCCAATGATGAACCAACTCGAATATGGTGTGACA
>Ga0116226_10006347_pt1 | contig 10619 bp, 8 predicted proteins | sample S1TSphfallax_FD_89692 | JGI IMG/M metagenome (GOLD analysis project Ga0116226, IMG submission 89692) | Host-associated microbial communities from peat moss isolated from Minnesota, USA - S1T2_Fa - Sphagnum fallax MG | ecosystem: Host-associated > Plants > Peat moss > Unclassified | place: USA...
AGGGCCGCCTCATCAACCAAACCGCCTCGGCCCACATTCACAAGCACTGAGCCGGTTTTCATCGCTCTGAAAAAGGCGGCGTCGGCAATCCGGCGGGTTGTGGCGTTTAACGGGATGGAGAGCACCACGACGTCGGCGCGAGGCAGTTCCTCGGACAAGGCGGAAAGATCCACAATCCGTTCGGCGAACGGCGAGGCGCTCGGATCGCGCCGCACGCCGACCACTTTGGCGCCGAACGCCTGGGCGCGCCGCGCCACACCCTGGCCGATGGCCCCATAGCCGATAATCAGCCAGTTGGTGCCTGACACCTCACGAAAGCCTTCGCGCCACCAAACCTTGGCGTTCTGGGCCGCGCGACGCTCGGGCCCGCGCTGGAAATGGTCGAGCACGCCGGCCATGACATACTCAGCCATGCCCACGGCCTGACCATGACTGGTGGAAAGCTTTGCGCCCTTGCGGACCAGTTCGCCAAAGGCCGGGTTATCGAACCCCGCCGCCGCGCTTTGAACCCAAGCGAGGCTCTCCGCCTTCAAGAGGGTGAGGAAAAAGTTGCGCGCGGCCGCACTGAGGAAGACCTCATGGTTGGCCCAAGCGAGGGTGGGGGCGGCGACGTCGAGCGCAATCTCGGTTCCGTCCAGGCGAATGGTCCCGGCCTCGTCCATGATCAGGATATCAATGCCGGGCGCCGCCACCCCCACCTCCGCTTCGATTCGGCGATAGGAGGGGCCATAGATCAGAAGCCGGTTCACGCGCGCCTCGCCGTCAGAACGTTGAAGAGCGCGATTATAGGGAGATTTCAGGAAAGCAGGCGTTGAACGGTCTCAGCCACATTTTCGGCGTCATAGGGCTTGCTGAAAAACAAGCCCTCGCCGGGCAGCTTGTCTTTATCGAAGCGCCTGGCTCCGGACGTGAAGATAAGGCGAACATTCGGATCGCTTTCCCGGGCCCGCCGTGCGAGTTCCAAGCCATCGACGGGGCCGGGCATCTGAATATCGGTGAAGATCAGATCCACATCGTCGCGCGCGCCGATAACCGCCAGAGCTTCCGCCCCGCTCCCGGCCTCCACGACATCGAAACCGGCCTCTCGCAGACAGGCCACCGCGTCGACGCGAGTCAGAATCTCATCTTCAACGACGAGAACGGTCTTCAATGTTGATCGGGTCATCCTGGCGGAATACTTTGCGAACGGCATCGTTCCGGATTTGAAATATATAATCAACTGCTTCGCCCTTGCCGTCCATGGGTGATCGTCTATTGAGGGGGGGGCAAATCTGCCCCTCCGCCGCGAAACGCCAACGCCCCTCCCGCACTATCTTAAGCTCAGCCATGTCCGCCGAACCCCGCAAAGCTCCCTCCGCCAAGCGGGTTCTCGTCTTTCAAGGCGGGGGCGCCCTGGGCGCCTATCAGGCGGGTGTGTTCGAGGCCCTGTCCGAAGCCGGTCTTGAGCCGGACTGGCTGGCCGGCATTTCCATCGGCGCCGTGAACGCCGCCATTATCGCCGGCAATCTCCCCAAGGACCGCGTCGACCGCCTGGACGCGTTCTGGCGGCAGGTATCCGCCGGTCCCCAGTTCGCCCCGCCCTATCTGCCGCCGGCCGCGCTGCCGTGGCTGGCTCAGGTGAACGCGGCCAGCGCCATGATGTTCGGCGCGCCGGGCTTCTTCACGCCGCGAATGCCGCCGCCGCATTTCGCCCCGCCCGGGCCTCCCAGTGGGGTCAGTTATTATGACAGCGCGCCTCTAAAGGCGACGCTTGAACGCCTGGTCGATTTCGACCGCATCAATGCCGGTCCGATCCGTCTCTCGGTGGGGGCGGTCAATGTCGAAACGGGCAATTTCACCTATTTCGAGAATCGGGATGGCGGCCGGATCGGTCCGGAGCACATCATGGCCTCCGGCGCCCTGCCGCCCGGCCTTCCTCCTGTGGAAATCGACGGCGCCTGGTATTGGGATGGGGGCCTTGTCTCCAATACGCCCCTGGAATTCGTGCTCCAGGGAGAAGTGCGTGAGGATCTGGCCATATTTCAGGTGGATCTGTTTCCCGCCCGGGGGCCGCTCCCCAGAACCGTGGCCGAGGCGGCGGACAGGGAAATGGACATTCGCTACTCAAGCCGCACGCGGCTGAACACCGATCAGCCTTTGGAAATCCGCCGGCTCAAACGCATGGCCAGGGAGTTGATCGAACAGTTACCGGACGACCTCGCCCAGACCCCCACCGCGCGGCGCCTGGCTGAGGCCTCGGTGGAAAACGCCGTCAATATCATCCAGCTCATCTATCGCGGGAAGCCGCATGAGAATGGGCATCGCGATTATGAATTCTCCCGCGCCACCATGGTCCAGCACTGGTCCGCGGGCCAACGCGCGGCGGAGGCGGCGCTGTCTCGCAAGATCGCGATCCTCAATCCCCAGGGGGAGGACGTCGCTCACGTGTTTGATGGCCGCGAGGAGACAACGGCATGAGTCTCAGATCAAGAGTCGCCATGGTCACCGGCTCGACCAGCGGCATTGGCCTCTGCATCGCCAGGGCCCTGGCCGCAGAGGGCGCTGACGTGGTGATCAATGGATTTGGAAACCTTCAGGATATCGAGACGGAACGGGCCAAGATCGTCGCCGAATTTGGCGTCCGTTGCGCCTATTCCCCCGCCGATATGATCAAGCCCGAAGAGATCTCGGCCATGATCGCGGCGGCCGCGTCGGACTTTGGGTCTGTGGATATCCTGGTCAACAATGCCGGCATACAGTTCGTCGCGCCCGTGGATGAGTTCCCGGTTGATAAGTGGAACCAGATTCTGGCCATCAATCTCTCCGCCGCCTTCCACGCCATGCGCGCGGCGATTCCGGGCATGAAGGCGCGGGGCTGGGGCCGCATCATCTCCACAGCCTCGGCGCACTCCAAGGTCGCCTCGCCTTTCAAGTCCGCCTATGTCGCGGCTAAGCATGGCTTGGATGGCCTCACCAAGACCGTCGCTCTCGAAGTCGCAACCCACGGGGTCACAGCCAATTGCATCAGTCCGGGCTATGTCTGGACGCCGCTGGTGGAGAACCAGATTCCCGAAACCATGAAGGCCCGGGGTCTGACGCGCGATCAGGTGATCAATGACGTGCTTCTAGACGCTCAGCCCACGAAGCAGTTCGTGAAACCCGAGGAGGTTGCGGCCCTGGCGGTCTTTCTCTGCTCCGACGCCGCGGCTCAGATCACGGGCGCCAATCTCTCCATCGATGGCGGCTGGACCGCGGAATAAGCGGAGGAACCGTGAGCGGATCGTTCGGCGTCGTGCGCATCTGCTGGCTCTCCTCGATCCTGGTCGCCCTGGCGGGCGGGGCCTGGGCGGAAACGCCCCTGCCCCTGGCCCCCAACGTCGATCTCACCCGCGTTTATGGCGGCTGGCACATCGTCGCCACCATGCCCAACAGCTTCGAGCGAGGCATGGTCGCCCCCTATGATGTCTACGCGCCGGGAGCCAATGACGAAGTCCGGGAAGACTTTTACGTCCAGCGGGGGAGCTTCGCTGCGGCTCGCAGGCACTTCACGGTCCGGGATTTCATTGCGCCGGGTACGGGTAATGCGCACTGGCGCGTCCAGGTCATCTGGCCGCTGAAACTTCCGTTCTTGATGCTGTATTTGGACCCTGGGGGACGCTACATCCTGTGGGGCGAAGATAGCCGTAAGCTTGGCTGGATATATTCCCGTCAGGCCGATGTTCCGGAAGCGGACTACCGCGATTTGATGCAGCGGTTCGCGGCGCTCGGCTATGACACGACCAAGTTCCGCAAGGTCGTCCAACATCCAAGCCAGATCGGCGCGCCGGGCTATTGGAGCGACGGAATCAAACCCTGATCAAACGAACGCCTTGGCCGCTGTGGCCACGCCCTCCGGCGTAATGCCAAAATGCGTGTAGAGCTGGGGCGCCGGAGCCGAAGCGCCAAAGCCCGTCATGCCAATGAAGGCGCCGTGTTCGCCGATCCACCTGTCCCAGCCGAGCCGCGCCGCCGCCTCGACGGCCACCCGGGGAGCCGCTCCGAGAACCCTCGCGCGATAGTCCGCCTCTTGGACCTCGAAGCGCTCCCAGCACGGCATGGAGACCACCGCCGCCGCCACGCCTTCGGCGGCGAGAAGGTCGGCGGCCTTGACCGCGATCTCCACCTCCGATCCCGTGGCCAGAAGTGTGACCGCCCGAGGGCCGTCGGCTTCGCGCAACACATAGGCCCCTTTGGCGCTGAGGTTTTCCGCCTCCGCCTTGGTCCGCAGGGTCGGGAGATTCTGCCTGGATAGTGACAGGACCGATGGGGTGTGAAGCGACTCCAAGGCCGCCAGCCAGCACTCTGCGGTCTCCACGGCGTCGGCGGGCCGGAAGACGTTCATATTGGGGGTGGCCCGTAGCATGGCCAGATGCTCGATCGGCTGATGTGTGGGGCCATCTTCGCCCAAGCCGATTGAGTCATGAGTCATCACATATATGACCCTTATGCCCATCAGGGCGGATAGACGCATCGCGCCCCGGGCATAATCGGTGAAGGTCATGAATGTGCCCCCGTAGGGGATGAAGCCCCCATGCAGGGCGATCCCATTCATCGCCGCCGCCATACCGTGCTCGCGAATGCCGTAGTGAATATAGCGCCCGGTGAAATCTTCCGGCGTCACAGACCCCAGCCCCGCCGTGATCGTGAAATTGCTGTGGGTGAGATCGGCTGAGCCACCGAGCGTCAGATTAGTCGCGGCGTTGATGACGCCAAGCGCCATCTCAGAGGCCTTGCGGGTGGCGACCTTGGGCGCTGTCGCCGATAGCTCCGCCTTGAAGGCGTTCAACTTGTCCGCCACCTCGGGGCCTAGTTCCGTGGCCGCCTGACGCGTGAAGGCCGCCCTTTGCGGCGAGGCGGCCAGGCGGGACTGCCAGTCCTTGCGCTTGACGCCCCCCCGCGCGCCGGCCGTGCGCCAGGCGTTCAGGATGGGCTCGGGAATGACGAAGGGCGGATGAGGCCAGCCCAGCTTTTCGCGCGCGCCCGCGATTTCCGCCGCCCCGAGCGCCTCGCCATGCGCCTTGGACGTGCCGGCCCGCGTGGGAGCGCCAAAGCCTATGGTGGTGCGGCAGGCGATCATCGTCGGCCGCGACGTTTCGGCGCGGGCCTCCGCCAGGGCCTGTGTGATGGCGCTCGGGTCATGGCCATCGATGGCCAGGGTCAGCCAGCCGGCGGCCTTGAAGCGGCCAAGCTGATCCATGGAGGTTGAAAGGCTGGTGGGTCCGTCAATGCTGATGCGGTTGTCGTCCCAGAGCACGACCAGCTTGGATAGGCGCAGGTGCCCGGCCAGGTCGACGGCCTCGTGGCTGACCCCCTCCATGAGGCAGCCATCGCCGGCGATGACATAGGTGTGGTGGTCCACCAGATCATCGCCATAGCGGGCATTCATCAGCCTCTCCGCCAGAGCCATGCCGACGGCGGTGGCGATTCCCTGACCGAGCGGCCCTGTCGTGGTCTCAATGCCGAGCGCGTGGCCGAATTCCGGGTGGCCGGCGGTGCGCGAACCAAACTGTCGAAAGGCGCGGATCTGGTCGATATCCATATCCGCATAGCCCATCAGATAGTGCAGGGCGTATTGCAGCATGGAGCCGTGGCCCGCCGAGAGGACAAAGCGGTCGCGGTCAGGCCAGTCCGGCGTGGATGGGTCGATCTTCAGGAATTTCGTGAACAGCACTGTCGCCACATCGGCCATGCCCATGGGCATGCCGGGATGTCCGCACTTGGCGGCCTCCACCGCGTCCATGGCGAGAGCGCGAATGGCGTTGGCCATATCATCATGGCCAACCACTCGGCCTTTGGCCTCAGCGGTGGCGTGGTCAAGTGTCGTCACAGACGCTGAACTCCCTTGGCGTCCGGCGCCGGACCGGTCCCCGTGTCCTTACCCGGCCCGCTTGCCCTCCGCCACGGGGCGGGGGGCGCCAACCATCGTTACTTGGTGTTTTGTTGCAGATAGGCGACCACGTCGGCCCGCTGTTGGGGGTCCTTGACGCCCGTATAGGTCATGTACGTGCCCGGAATCATTTTCTGGGGATTTTCAAGATAGGTGTAGAGGTTCTGCTCCGTCCAAACGATGCCCGAGCCCTTATTGGCCGGCGAGTAGTGGAAGCCCGGCACTATGCCCGAATGGCGGCCCACGATGCCATGCAGGCTTGGACCCACCAGATTCTGGCCTGCCGCGACGGCGTGGCAGGCCGAGCAGATGGCGAAGACCTGAGCCCCGGCCGTAGGGTTGCCATAGACATCGCCGCCATTGAACTTCACATCGAGCTTGAGCACGCCAGGGCCGGGAGCGCCCACGCCCGTGGTCGCGGCAGCCGTCGCCGTCGGCGCGGCGCCTGAATCGGCAGGAGCGGCGGCGGGCGCCGGGGGCAGGGGCTGGGCGTCGGTGATTCCGCCGGAGACCGCCTCGGGCGGCGCGGCGACCTTGGGCGAACAGGCGGCCAGGGCGAGGGCGCCCGCCACGGTCAGGCTAAGAGCAAGCGAAACAGAGCGAAAAGACATTCGGCGATTCCCTGATGCGGTCGGCCCGCGCCGACGTCGCGGCTTGTCGCAGAAGGCTCGCCTTTCGTCGAGACCGGGCGGGCGGGGATTTCGGCGGCGGTGCGCGCCCTTGTCCCTTTGGCAAGAGCAGCGCAAGTTGGCGCATCGAGGGGAAACATCATGCGCCGTCTGATCATGGGCCTCGCGATTGAACTGCTGCTTATGGCCGGCTCAGGCGCGGGCCATGCCTTCGCTCAGGCCCCGCCGACGACCGCCGCGCCCCTCATTATCGAAAAGCAAGGCAGCTTCTTCGTCGGCGGACGGGAGCGGGCGTCCGCCACCCTCGGGCAGGCGGGAATGGCAGCCGGCACGATTACGGTGGATCAGGTCTATGTGCGCTACCAGACCCCGCCTGGCGCCAGCGCGCGGCCGAATATCGTCCTGATTCACGGCTGCTGCCTGACCGGCAAGACCTGGGAGACGACGCCCGACGGACGGATGGGCTGGGATGAGTATTTCGTTCGCCGCGGTTTTTCGACCTATGTCCTCGATCAGGCGTGGCGCGGGCGTTCGGCGGCCGACCCTTCAGCGATCAACGCGGTCGCGTCCGGTAGCCAGCCCATCGCCACTCTGCCGCCGGTGTTCTCCGCGTCCCACGAATTCGCCTGGGTCATCTTCCGGTTCGGCCCCAAGTACGGCGAGACCTATCCCGGCCTGAAATTCCCCATGAGCGCGACGGGCGAACTTTGGAAACAGATGGTGGTCGATTCCGCCTTCGGCCTTCCCACGCCCAATCCCACGGTGCCGGCCCTGTCTGAACTGACGGGACGCATTGGCCCCTCCATCCTGATCAGCCACTCGCAGTCGGGCATCTATCCCTTCCAGGTCGTGGCGGCCAACCGCCGGAACATCGTCGGCGTCATTTCCATCGAACCGGCGGCGTGCCCCAAGGCCACGGCGGACATGACCCCTTATAAGGCGACGCCGATCCTGGTGCTTTTCGGCGACAACGCCGTCGATTCACCCTTTTGGAGATCCATCGTAAAAGACTGCCGGGCCTATATCGCGGCGCTACAGGCCGCCGGCGGCAGGGCCAAAATGATCGTGCTCCCCGAAATCGGCGTCACCGGCAATTCGCATATGCTGATGCAGGACCTTAATAACCGAGAGATCGCTGACCTTCTTGTCGATTGGATCGATAAGGTGAATCCTTCAGCCGCTAACTAGCTCGCCGAATTCGTCCCCGCCCGACCTGACGCGCCGCGTTCGAAACGCCAGACGGCGGTCGCGGCCAGGAGCCAAGCGAGGAACCAAGGCCATGACAAGCCTGAGGCGGCGACGCCGGCCATGCCCCGCGTCGCCGGCGCAGCCGCGAGAGCGAGCGTCGCGGTGCGGTCGTCCTCGTCCGCGAGGCCCACGGCCTCCGTGGCGGGGCGGACATAGAAGCCCTGCTCCTGGGGAGAGGCCGCGCCCGGCAGGGTCAGGCGCAGGAGGCGCCAGCCTGGCCCCGCGGCCCAGTAGCCCGCGCAGGCGGCGGCGCCCGCGGCCGGATCGACCAGCAGCCGCGTCCAGGCGCCCGAAGGCTCTCGCACCTGGGCCTCACCCTTCAGCCCGCACAGGCTAAGGCGCTGGCCATCGCGTGGGGCGGAGTCGAAGCGCACGGCGATCGCGGCCGGGGCGGGACGGGCCAGGGCGGCGAACATGGTCGCCCACAAATTCCCGTAACGCTGGCCAAAGCCAGAGGTGACGAGGCCCGCGCTGTCGGTCACCGACCAGACGCCTATTCGGCCCAGACCCACGGGCCGCCAGCGCGCCATCACCGCCCCCGTGGCGTCCCGGATGAGCGGGGCGGAGTCGGGCATCGCGACGTCCACCCCACGCCGGGTCAGTTCGGGCAGGGGTATCTCGTCGGGCCCGGAGACAGTCGGCGGCCCCGACGGCGCCATGGGCGTCGCGAGGGTCGCCTCTCCGCCATTAAGCGGCAGGCCAAGGGCGCGCCAGGCGTTACGCACATCGGCGGGTAGGGGGCCGGTGACGCGCAGCAGGAGGCCAAGGCCCCTGCGCACTGCCGTCGCCAGGGCGGCGCGATCGCCCGCGGACAATCCGGCCCAACTGCGCTCATCCACCACGACGAGGTCGAAGCCTCCGAGCGTCGCGGCGTTCAACGGCGGGCGCGGATCGCCTAGCTCCAGCCCGGCCCCCAGACTCACAGCCGCCTGCATGGCGATCCCTGAATCCGTCGCCCACCGCCGCAACGCTTTTACCTCGGGCCCTGGCGCGCCCGCGAGCAGCAGCACCTTCGGGGCGGGAGCCGCGGCGGTCCAGACAGGCACGTCCACGGTCGCCACGGTATGAGTTGCGCTTCGCAGGCGTAGGGCGAAGAGCGCGCCGCCCGGCTCGCGGGCGGCGCCTGTCAGGACGAACGCCCCCGAGGCTGGCAGTCTCTCCGAATCCGCCACCTGTCCGGCGGGATCAAGCAGGTCCACCGTCCCGCCACTCGCCCCGTTTACCCGGCCCGTGACCGTGAAGCTCGCTCCCGGGGCCACGGGTCCGGGGGGATAGAGCTCCGCCACGCCCGTGAGCGCCGGCGCCGGGTCGAACAGAACGGCGCGGCCTTCGGCGGCGGGGCGGTCGCGTGGCTCCAAGCCCTGGCCCAACACATGCAAGCGGGCGGCCTCGGGATGACGGCGCAGCGCGGTGGCAAGGTCCGGAGCGGTCTCGCCCCCGAGGCCGGCGGTGGCCTCGGGCAACACGATGAGCCGCTCACTCGCCCGGCCCAGGCGCGGCGTGTCCCGGGTTGCGATGCTCAGTGTCCCGGCGCCGGCCCTCGCCATCGGCGGCGGGAAAAGGCTGAGATAGAGCAGCGCGGCCAGAAGCGGCTGGGCGGCCAGCAAAAGGGCAAAGCGCCAAGGGGCCGCGCGCTCCGCCCCAGGCGCGCGCCGCCACCATAGCCAGAGGCGAACGCAGGCGCCTGCGGAGATGGCGGCCAATGCCAGGGCCGTCCACAGCCCTACTGATGGAACAAAGCTCATGGAGCTTGCTCGCGGCTGAGGGCTTCGAGGTAGCGGCGACCCATGGCGTCGGCTTCCGCGCGACGCGCCGGGTGCGGGGGCGGCGGCTTCAGCGCTGTCCAGACCAGGCGACGGAGGCTGGCGCGGCAGGCGGCGCAACCGGGGTCGCGGCGCACCGCGTCAATGGCCGCCTCGAAGGCTAGGGCGTCCACTCGATGACCTGCATCCGTTTGTAACCAAGCCTCAAGGCTGTTCAGCACAGAGATTGGGTCGGCGGCGCCCGCCTCGCCCAGGGCGCTCCAGGCGGCGGCGGGGACGGGGTCCGGAGCATCGGCGGACGCTATCTCAAGGGGCCTATGCACCAGCCCGTCACGCTTGCCCGTCAGGCGCCGCGTCTCGTCGATGGGCGGCGTATGGCTGCTAGCGTGCGGCACATAGACCCGCTCGGCCTGTTGCGCCTCTTTGATGAAGGCCAGGGCCTTTTCGGCAAAGGGGAGGGCGCCGGCGGGGTCGCCCTCGCGCAGATGCGTCTCGGCCTGAAACATCTGGTCCACCGCCAGTTTCAGCTTGGCCCGGCTGCTGGGATCGACAGCCGAGCTTTCGGTGTCGTCATGGGCATGGCCATAGTCGTGAAGAACGTCGACCTCGACACCGAAGCCGGAGGTCGCGGCCGTGGCAGGTTTCGCAGTCGGCGCGTCGTCGTCGTCGCTGATCGGCAGGGCATTTTCGGCCTTTTCCTTCTCGCCGCCCAGAAACTGGCTGTAGCGCAGGCGCTGCCCCTGCTGGTCGGCCCCGAGCGAGTCCGAGCGGGCCAGAAAGCGCGCGGCGGACAGGCTGGGGCGATCCTTCAAGAGTTGCTTTGAGTCGATGATGATCTGGCGCTCGCTGCTCAGATAGGCGGGCAGAACCTTCTTCACGGCCGCATCCATGCCCTCACCCATCGGCTCCTCTGGCGCGGCCCAGCGCAGGATCAGGCTGGGGCCAGCGGTGGTCTGGGGGGAGGGAGCGCGATTATCGGTGGCCATCAGCTGCGCCACAAGGTCGCCACCCTGCTGAAAGCCCAGGCTGGCGAAATCCAGCGAAGCGGTAAAGAGGCGCCGTCGGAGCGTCCCC
>Ga0116226_10006348_pt1 | contig 10619 bp, 12 predicted proteins | sample S1TSphfallax_FD_89692 | JGI IMG/M metagenome (GOLD analysis project Ga0116226, IMG submission 89692) | Host-associated microbial communities from peat moss isolated from Minnesota, USA - S1T2_Fa - Sphagnum fallax MG | ecosystem: Host-associated > Plants > Peat moss > Unclassified | place: USA...
AGAGAGCCTGGTGCGCGGGGCGGAGCGATTCGCCGCCGATCTGGCCCGGGGCGGCGGAAAGCTCGCCATCAGCCAGACCGATCTGGACCGCTTCAAGGTGGGGGAGAATGTCGCTACCGCCCCCGGAAAGGTCGTATTTCAGGCCCCCTTATTTCAACTGATCCAATATGCGCCGACCACGGACAAGGTGCATGAGACCCCGCTGCTGATCTTTCCGCCCTGGATCAACAAGTTCTATATCCTTGATCTCAGGCCGGAGAACTCGATGATCCGCTGGCTGACGGATCAGGGCTTTACGGTGTTTCTTACCTCCTGGATCAATCCGGACGCGACGCTGAGCGACAAGACATTGGATCACTATATGGTCGAGGGCATGTATGCCGCCATCGCCCAGGTGCTGGCCCAGTGCAACGTGGCCAAGGTCAATACAGTCGGTTATTGCATCGGCGGCACGCTTTTGGCCTGCACCCTGGCGCACATGGCGGCGCACGGATTGAATACGGTGGGGGCTGCGACCTTTTTCGCCTCACAACAGGATTTCGCGGAAGCCGGCGATCTTTCCCTCTTCACCAGCGAAGCCTGGCTGGGCGAGCTGGACCGGCGAATGGACGAGGCCGGGGGCGTGCTACCCAGCGCCGCCATGGCCGACACGTTTAATCTCCTGCGTGCGAACGACCTGATCTGGTCATTCTTCGTGAACAATTATCTGTTGGGCAAGGCGCCTGCAGCCTTCGACCTGCTGTTTTGGAACGCGGATCAGACGCGGATGCCGAAGGCTCTACACCTGGGCTATCTGCGCCATTTTTATAAGGACAATGATCTGGCGAAAGGAACCCTGTCCTTAGCCGGGACGCCGCTGGATATGAAGGCCGTCAAAATCCCAGTCTATATTCAGTCGAGCCGGGAGGACCATATCGCCCCGATGAAGTCGGTCTATCGCGGCGCCAAACTGTTCGGCGGCCCCGTCACCTTCACCCTGGCCGGCTCAGGCCATATCGCCGGCGTGATCAATCCCCCCGCCGCCAACAAATACGAGCATTGGGTCAATCCCGCCCTGCCCGATACGGTAGAGGCTTGGCAGGCCGGGGCGGTGGCGCATAAGGGCTCCTGGTGGCCGCACTGGGGCGCCTGGCTGGCCAAGCAGTCCGGCAAGAAGGTTCCGGCGCGCGATCCGACCAAGGGACCGCTCGGCGTGATCGAGGATGCGCCTGGGTCCTACGTCAGGGTCCGCTCCGACGCTGTCTGATGCAAGGCGTCGCGCTGGATGCAGGTCTCTAAAGCCCCGCCGCCTCCGGCAAACCACACATCAGATTTAGGTTCTGGACCGCCGCCCCCGACGCACCCTTGCCCAGATTGTCGAGCACAGCCAGCAATTGGACCTGTCCGGTTTCATCATTGCCGAACACGTAGAGGTCAAGCCGGTTCGTCCCATTCAGCGCCTGGGGATTGAGGGTCTCGGGGGCGTCGTCCCGCGTCTGGGCGATAACGCGCACAAAGGCGGAGCCCTCATAATGGGCGACAAGAGCGTCTTGCAGGTCTCGGCGGCCGGGCCGGCCGGGCATGGCCCAGGTATGAAGTGGAACCGCAACAAGCATACCCTGGGCGAACCGCCCGACCGACGGCGCGAACAAGGGCGGATGATCAAGCCCGCCATGCGTTTGCATTTCGGGGACATGCTTATGGGCTAGGCCCAGCGCGTAGGGACGATAGGCGTCGTCGATATAGCCCGGCGCGCCCGGCGTCTCATAGGCTGCAATCATGTTGCGCCCGCCGCCGCTATAGCCGGAAATGGCGTTGACAGTGATGGGCCAGTCGCGCGGGATCAGGCCGGCCTCCACCAGCGGCCGCACCAGGCCGATAAAGCCCGTAGGATAGCAGCCGGGATTGGAGACCCGCTTGGCCTCGGCGATCTGCCTGGCCTGGGTTCGCGTCATCTCCGGGAAGCCATAGGTCCAGTCCGACGCGGTACGATAGGCGGTGGAGGCGTCGATCACCCGCGTATGAGGATTTTCGATCAAGGCGACCGCCTCGCGCGCGGCGGCGTCGGGCAGGCATAAGATGACCATATCTGCGGCGTTCAAGAGTTCGCCACGGGCTGAAGCGTCCTTGCGGCGCGCGGGGTCGATGGCGAGGAGATCGAACTCAGCCCGCCCGTCCAGGCGCTGACGGATCTGCAACCCGGTCGTGCCCGCCTCGCCGTCAATGAAGACCTTGGTGGCCATAGTCGCACCCTGAAATGCAAAACGGGCGCTCCGGTCTCCCGGAACGCCCGCCTGATATCCGAAATCTCGGAGGCTGGTTAGCGCTTAGAGAACTGGAAGCTGCGGCGGGCCTTGGCCTTGCCGTATTTTTTACGCTCAACAATACGGCTGTCGCGCGTGAGGAAGCCGTGCGGCTTCAGAAGCGTGCGAAGACCGGGCTCGTAATAGGTCAAGGCCTTGGAGATGGCGTGGCGGATGGCGCCGGCCTGACCGGAAAGGCCAGAGCCTTCGACCGTGGCGACCACGTCGAACTGAGTGGCGCGATCCGTCACCTGCAGGGGCTGAGCGATCATCATGCGCAGAACCGGGCGGGCGAAATACACCTCCTGGTCCCGGTGGTTGATGGTGATCTTGCCGGAGCCCGGCTTGATCCAGACGCGCGCCACGGCGTTCTTGCGCTTGCCGGTGGCGTAGGCGCGGCCGAGCGCATCAATCTGCGGCTCCACCACCGCGACGGGCGGCGAAGAGGACAGTCCGGCGAGGGCGTCGAAGCCCGTCGGTGCAATGTCAGAGGCCATGAGTTATTGGCTCCGCACGTTCTTGGCGTTCAAGCCGGCGAACGCGATGGTTTCAGGTTGCTGGGCGGCGTGTTCATGCTCGCTGCCGGCGTAGATACGAAGATGGGTCATCTGGGCGCGCGCCAGGGGGCTTTCCTTGGGCAACATGCGCTCAACCGCCTTTTCCAAAATCCGCTCAGGAAAACGGCCGCCGAGAATCTTGTCCGCCGTGCGCTCCTTGATTCCGCCGGGATAGCCGGTGTGCCAGTAGTAGGTCTTTTGCTGCAGCTTGCGGCCGGTGAACTTCACCTTGTCGGCGTTGATCACAACGACATAATCGCCGCAGTCGACATTGGGGGTGTAGTCGGGGCGGTGCTTGCCGCGCAGACGCATGGCGATAAAGCTGGCGAGGCGACCGACGACGGCGTTTTCCGCGTCCACCACAATCCACTTCTTTTCGACATCCGCCGGCTTCAGAGAAACCGTGGTCTTTTGCATAACGCGTTCGTCCGTAAACACGAGCGGCCGCACAAGGCGCGCAACCGAATGAGGCGCGGTGTGTACTGAAGCTGCATACATCTGTCAACCGCCAGAAATATGCCCGCCAAGATTAAAGCATTGATTTTAAATTGATTCATACATACGGTAATATAATACCACACTAATTCCGACGAATTCTCCAGGCCAGGGACAAAGCGAGGGTCAAAACAATCACCGCCAGCGCCTGATGCGCCAGGCTGAGCGGCAAAGGCGCGCCATAGCGCAGGGTGAGAACGCCAAGAACTGCCTGCAAGGTCACGCCGCCAGCCAGAAGGACAGAACCGGTCTTTACGGGCCGACCTACAGCAGGCGCGCTGAGGCAGGCGGCGGCGAAGCCGATGACCAGAAGAAACAGGATATAAGCGCCGATCCGATGATTGAACTGAACAGCCGCCTGGCTATGCAACAGGGTTGAAAACAGACCACCATGCACATAGCCGGAGGGGAACCAGCGTCCGTTCATCAAGGGCCAGTCATTATAAATCAAACCGGCCTGATTGCCGGCGACCAGAGCGCCCATCAGAATTTGGACAAAGATAAACACGACGAGCGCCGCCGCCCAGCGCCGCCAAACCGGCGTCAGAAAAACCTCAGACCGCTGGACCCGCCCAGCCCAAGCCTCCATCCCTGTCCAGACGGCGAAGGAATAGATAAACAAGGCCAGGCCCAGGTGGGCCGCGAGCCATTCCGGCGCTACGAGGATGCGCTTGGTGAGCCCGCTCGATACCATCCACCAGCCCACCAGGCCCTGCAGAGCGCCGAGCGCCAGAAGCAGCCAGCACCTTAAGGTCAGTCGCCTGGGCAGCCGCTTTGTGAGAACGAAAAACGCCATGGGCGCGAAGAAGATCAAGCCCACAAATCGACCGAGCAGACGATGCGTCCATTCCCAGGCGTAGATGAACTTGAACTGATCCAGCGTCATGCCACGATTGACCAGAACATACTGGGGAATGTGCTGATAGCGGGCGAAGGCCTCCGCCCAGCCTTTCTGCGTAAGGGGCGGCAAAATCCCCATAATCGGGTCCCATTCGGTAATCGAAAGGCCCGAACCTGTCAGCCGCGTCGCCCCGCCGACGACCACCATCGCAAAGACAAGCGCCGCGACGCAAAACAGCCAAGCTGCTACAGTCGATGACCGCTCCCGATTAAAACTCCAACGCATCTGCTTTCCAGCCGCCTTGGCGCCGCTGGCTTCGGCGGCGCCCTCTAGACTGACTAACCTCTCAATACCTGGACGTACAGTCGATACCGTCAATCTTGCGGTCCTTAAGGTTGGTAGGGTGTTCCCGAACGGCGAAGAAGGGCGTATGCAGACGATCATGACAGCCCGCATCCGCAAACTCATCGGCGCCGTCGGCGTCATTCTTTTTCTTATCTTATATATTGGCGCTGCAGTCCGGATTGCAGGGGTGCTGCCGCACAATCAGGTCATCCAACTGATTTATTTTGCTGTGGTCGGGATGGCCTGGGGCGCGCCGATAATCCCTTTCATCTCCTGGATGAACCGCGGCCGCTGAAGCCCTATCAAGGGTTTGGCCGACGGATCAAAGAGGTAGATGGTCGGAGCGACAGGATTCGAACCTGCGACCCCTTGACCCCCAGTCAAGTGCGCTACCAGGCTGCGCCACGCTCCGACACGAAGGCGGCGTTATAGACAGGCCGCGCCCGATGGCAATCCTAGAAATCGCCCCATCTCGAAATCATCGGCGCCGGTTTATAGCTCCTCGTGCAAAGGCCTGGCGACGCGCGCCCGCGACAAGAGGGCGTCAAGTTTTAATTTTAAGACTTCCATCTCCTCAAGAACGGCCACAAGCCGCGCCCTGGCGTTTGGGTCCAAACGCGCGCTGATGGGACTGGCAAACGCCGAAATCGTGTCGGAGACATCTGCGGCCTTGGCCAGCGCCGCCTCCCCCTCCAGGACCGCATCTTGCGCCGCAAGCTCCGTCTCAAGTTCTGCGGCCAGAGCGACATCTCCGCCGGACGCGGCCACCAGACGCCGCAAGCCCTGCTCTTTATGCAAAAGCTGGACGCCCTTGATGGTGTAACCCTTCTCGTGCAAGAGGCGCTGAACGCCGCGCAGCACCTCAATATCCTGCGGTCGATAAAACCGCCGTCCGCCGGACCGCTTCATGGGTCGAATGAAGGCGAACCGCGTCTCCCAGAAACGAAGGACATGCTGGGGGACGCCGAGTTCGTCCGACGCCTCGGAAATGGTTCGAAAGGCGTCAGGACCCTTCGCCACCAGATTAGCCTATGGCCTCCCCGGCGGCGGCTACGGCGTGATAGCCGGAGTCAGCGACGGACTGCTCAACCTTGGCCTTCATCACCTGCGAGGCGCGAAAACTGATGACCCGCCTTGGGTCGATGGCTGCGGGTTCGCCGGTCTTGGGATTTCGACCCATCCGTGCGCGCTTTTCACGAACCTGGAACACGCCGAAGCCGGAAAGCTTGACAATCTCCCCCGCCTGCAGGGCTTCCGCGATCAGGTCCAGAGTTCGCTCCACAAGGCCCGCGCAGTCCTGTCGCGTCAGCCCGACCTCCTCATGCACGGCTTCCGTCAAATCAGCTCGTGTCAGCGTTTCGCCTCGCATCGGCGCGCCCCCCCAGGTGCTCTACATTAAAGTATCCGCGCACACCACTAAAGCGCCGTCAAGTCAAAGGCTTCGGAGCGTACTTAAAGCCGCAGGACACAGGCCCCCCAGGTCAATCCTCCGCCCATGGCTTCGAGCAAAAGCAACTGTCCCGGCTTTATCCGGCCATCATCAATGCCATGGGCCAAGGCGAGCGGAATAGACGCCGCTGACGTATTGGCATGATGGGCGACGGTGGATATGACCTTTGCTTCATCAAGGCCTAACCGGTTGGCCACGCCCTGCAAGATGCGCTGGTTCGCCTGGTGGGGAATGAACCAGTCCACAGCCGCGATCTCGACGCCCGCTAATTCAGCCGCCGCCTCCACACCTTCAGCGATATTTACGACGGCATGGCGAAACACCTGTTGGCCAGCCATACGCAGATGCCCGACCGTCCCTGTCGTCGAGGGGCCGCCGTCGACATACAGGAGGTCCTGCTTGGTTCCGTCGCAGCGGAGCGCAAAGCTGAGCAGGCCGCGATCCGCCGTCGTCCCCTCCCCCATCTGCGGCTCCATGATCACAGCCCCGGCGCCGTCGCCGAACAGGACGCAGGTGCCGCGGTCCGTGTAGTCCATCAGCTTTGTCATGGCCTCCGCCCCGATCACCAGGGCGCACTTGGCATGGCCGCGGGCGACGAAACCGTCAGCGACGGACAGGGCGTAGACAAAGCCGGAGCAAACCGCCTGAACGTCAAACGCCGGCAGGACCGGCGCGCTCAGCTTTCTCTGGACGATGGCGGCTGTAGCGGGAAAGGTCAGGTCCGGCGTCGTGGTGGCGACGATGATCAGGTCCAGATCGGCCGCCGTCCGCCCCGCCGCCGCCAGCGCCTTCAACGCAGCCGCCACAGCCAGATCAGACGTCGCCTGCCCGTCGGCGATCCGGCGACGCTCTTCAATCCCCGTGCGTTCACGAATCCAGGCGTCGCTGGTGTCGACAAATTTCGAGAGGTCTTCGTTGGTGACGACGTTTTCCGGCAGATACGCCCCAACGCCGGTCACCACGCTGCGCAACACGCTCAACTCCCCGCCTCCGCCGCCGCACGGACGCTTCGCAAAGCCTCGCCCAGTTTTTCCATATTCATTGCGATCTGGGTTGCGTAATCGCTGGCGGCCAAGTCCGCCGCCATCTTCACCGCATTGGCGAACCCCTTGGCGTCGGCGCCGCCGTGACTTTTCACCACGACGCCGTTCAGGCCAAGCAGCGGGCCGCCGTTGACGGAGCTGGGATCCAGCCGGGCGCGAATGGTCTTCAAGGCGCCCGAAGCGATCAGCGTTCCCAGTTTGGCCAGCAGGGTGGAGGTGAGGGCCGCACGCAGCGTCATGGCGAAAAACCGCGCCATGCCCTCGGCCGTCTTCAGCGCGACATTGCCCGTAAATCCGTCCGTCACCACCACATCCACCGTCCCCATGGCTATGTCGTTGCCCTCCACAAAGCCGCGATAGTCGATGTCGAGCCCGGCTTCCCGCAAAAGCCGATGCGCCTCGCGCACCTCCTCATGGCCCTTGATGTCTTCGGAGCCGACATTGAGCAAACCGACGCTGGCCCGGGCGCCGGGCTTGCCGTGGACGGCGCCGTGGAACGCTTCGCCCATGATGGCGAATTCCATAAGCTGGTCGGCGTCGCTGGTGACATTGGCGCCCACATCCAACACGACCGTCACGCCCCTGATCGTGGGCCAACTGGCCACAAGGGCCGGCCGCTCCAGCCCTCCCGTCATGCGCAGGAGAAGCTTGGAGATGGCCATCAAGGCGCCGGTATTGCCGCCGGACACCGCCGCCGCCGCCTCGCCCGTCTTGACCGACTCCACCGTATTCCAGAGGGAGGAGCCCTTGCCGCGCCGAAGGGCCTGGGCGGCTTTTTCATCGCTGGCGATCTTGGACGCCGTATGGCGCACCTCGCTGGCCGCAGCCACCGAAGGATGCTTGGAGAGTTCGGCGGCGATCAGCGCCTCATCGCCGTGCAACAGAAACCGAACATCACGGCCGGCCAGACGCTCAAGCGCAATGGCGAGACCCGCAACGACCAGGGGCGGTCCCTGGTCGCCGCCCATGGCGTCAACGGCGATCACAATAGAAGCTGGCATTATGGAATTCGGCACGGACGAGGTTTCAGCTCCCTCAGGCGTGGATCATGACGCCATGGTGCAGACAGGCCGGCCCAGGCCAGCGACGCGCGGCGGACAGTAGCGCCGGTCCCGCACAACGCAAGCGATCCTGCGTCGCATCCGACCGTTCGCCTCAAAAAACGGCTTAACTTTCCGGCGGAGTCTTGAGCTTCGACAGAACCGCGAAGGGGGAAGGCGGGGTTTCCGTGGCTGGCGGCTCAAAAACCGCGCCCGGCTTGCGAGGAAAGGGATCAATCTCAAGCGCCAGATATTCCACCACATAGGCAGCTACATCTATGTGGTCCCCCTCCAGAAGGTCAGGCGGATCATCGGCCTCCAGATCGATCTCCACCTCATCCTCCGGCGACTGGGCGTGCGGGCTTCCGACCGGGACGCAGCGGACCCGAAATTCACCGGCGAGCGGCGTCTGAAATGTCTCAAGGCTCAAACCGCAGACCTGGGCGACCACGGCGCGCCAGCGGCCCTGAACCTCCACACCATCCATCCAGGGCGTCAGCCGCACCTGCGCGGTCAGGTCGGGCAAGGCCTCCAGCTTTAGGAGCCGGCCGATGGCGGCCCTAACGGCGGCGTCCGGCGCCAGGTCGAACGTGAGCGGTCCGCGATGAAGCTCCGCCAAGGAGGCCGGGACGGACCATGGCGGAGGGGATGGCGACATGCTCACGCCTTTCCTTCGGCAACGGCGGAAAAATCGGGCCAGTCGATGCGCCCGTCGATGACGTCGCGCAGCGGCAGGGCGTTCAGCCCAGCCATCACGGCGATGGCGTAGGTGCAAAGCGGCCCAGCTGCAGGCGCCTGTGCGTTTGAAAAGATCGTCCGGCCGAGCAGGGCCTTCAAGGGCGTTTCATCGGGTAGGGCCTGGAGGGCCTGGTCATAGCCCTTCATGCGGCCATAGATGGCCTCAGCCAGCTTGCGCATCTTCTTGCCCACAGACAGATCGCCCACCCCCATATCCCGCAGGCCTTCGTCCAGATTGTTCAGGAAGGTGTCGAACAGAGCCTGGCTCACCTCCTGCGCCTCCGCCCCCTGCCCTTTCAGTCTAAAGATCACCAGGTCCACATGCAGGGCGTAGAGTTCAAACCGCCCCTCTACCGTGTCCGGCGCGCCGCCGGCTTCATAGAGCGCGGGCTGGCGCGCCCGCGCCGCCGCCTGCTTGAAAAGAGCCCGGCCCGCCAACTTCGCCGGCCGCGGGCGAAACAATCCGCCCATCAGGCTTTGCAACATGACACCTGCCTCGTTTGCGCCGCGACAATCAGCGAGCGGTCGCGTCCTTGAACTAGGACGCCCGGCGCGTTAGGTCAAAATGAGAAACCGTGCCGGCGCCGAAATGCATCCGGTTTGCGGCTTTCGTCCCGCTTGGCTTTTCAGGCGACGATGCATGTTTGTGGCGTGATGGAGCAAGTTTTCTTTATGTTCGTTCGTAAATCCGCCCTTACCGCCGCTGCAGCCCTCGCGTTGGCGAGCCTCAGCGCCTGCGCCCCCACCATCGTCTCCAACGGCTTTCAGGCTGTGGATGTAAAGCCCACCGACATCAAGCCGGGAACGGACAGCCGCTCCAGCGTCCTGTCCAAGCTAGGCTCGCCGTCGGCCGCCGCCACGTTTGACCCAAACATCTGGTACTATATCTCCCAGACCACGGAAAAATACGCCTATTACCTGCCCAAGTTACAGAAGCGTGATGTGGTCATCATCACCTTCGATAAGGATGATAAGGTGAAGGAGGTCAAAAGCCTCCAGCTCAAGGACGGCTATGTGATCGCCTACGCCAGGAACGAGACGCCGACGCGGGGCCGGGAGGTCAACTGGCTGGAGCAGATCCTGGGTACGATCGGCCGGGGCGGCGGGATGATCAATCCCAATGAAGTCGATCCCGGCCAGCGCCATCCCGGCCAGTAGGCCGACGGCCGGCGACGGCTAGTCCTTCAAGGACGACCAGGGTCTTACCAAAAGGTTGGGAATGAGAGTTCATTTCCGCCTGAGACGTGTAAGGCCTTTGCCGAACCAGCAAGCGTGCTATAGCCCGCACATCCACAGTCATAACCAAGCGAAGATACATGGACCTCTCCAAGATCCTCACGGGGATAAACCCGCCGCACGACTTGAACGCGGTGATCGAAATCCCTCAGGGCGGCGAACCTGTTAAATATGAGATCGACAAAGACTCCGGTGCGCTCGTCGTCGACCGCTTTTTGCATACCGCCATGTTCTATCCGGGCAATTACGGCTTCATCCCCCACACCCTCGCCGAAGACGGCGATCCCATGGACATCATGGTGGTGGGGCCGACACCGGTCGTGCCCGGCGCCATCATCCGTTGCCGTCCGGTCGGCGTCTTGATGATGATCGACGAAGCGGGCGCCGACGAAAAAATCCTCGCCGTCCCGGTGGATAAGCTTCACCCCTTTTATACGGGCGTCGATTCCTGGTCGGCGCTGCCCAAGATTCTAACCGAGCAGATCGCCCACTTCTTCGCCCACTACAAAGACCTGGAAAAAGGCAAGTCCACCCAGATCGGCCGCTGGGCCGACGCGGACGAGGCGGCGGAAATGATCATCGCCGGCATTAA
>Ga0116226_10006349_pt1 | contig 10618 bp, 13 predicted proteins | sample S1TSphfallax_FD_89692 | JGI IMG/M metagenome (GOLD analysis project Ga0116226, IMG submission 89692) | Host-associated microbial communities from peat moss isolated from Minnesota, USA - S1T2_Fa - Sphagnum fallax MG | ecosystem: Host-associated > Plants > Peat moss > Unclassified | place: USA...
AACCTAGCTTCATGTACATATGTTTTCTATGTTCAATAGTTTTGCACTCTAGAAAAGATGATTAACTTCAAGTAATAAAATTTTGCATGGTATCAAAGTGATCCTCTTCAAAAGTGATATGCTCCTTGAGAGTTTCTTTTGCTTCATTAACTAAAGTAACAATTGTTCCTAAAGTTGTCTAGATTGATGTTTTGGGAACACTAGAGATCGACATTAGATCATGAAGTCTTATATTAGTAGAGTCAAAGTATAGTCCTCAATCCAATACGTTCATAACAAAAAAAAATGATGAGGGTGCATAGTTTTACAACATCTAACCAAGGAAACTCTGCAATTTGAATTGTGAGAATGTCAAACTCAAAAGGCAATAACACGGTATCTAACTAGTATAAGCTATTGGGGGCTGCCAACTTTGGAGCCTAGAAGTTAAAAATGAAAAATATTCTAACGTATGAGATGCTATGGCATCTAGTTTCACTGGACCCCACAAAGGAGATTATGAGGAAGATTCAACTATTGTTGCACATCAACGAATGAAGGCATTAACGATCATAAATCTTTCGATCAAATATGAAGTCATCCCTCACATGTCTCATCTTGACAATCCCCATGAAGTTTGGACTATTCTAAAATATCTCTATGAGTCTACATGAATAGCAAGGCGACTCATGTTCAAGAACAAGTTCTACAAATTGACCATGCAAGATGAAACAAACATGTTAGATTTTTTGTTCACTATAAAGGATCTTTTGGTCTAGATTGTAGGAGTAAGAGATGTTATCAAGGATGAAAATGTGGTACTGACAATATTGAATGTTTTACCAAAATCTTACAAGAGTTTTGTACAAGGAATGTCCATTCAAGAAACTCTTCCAAACTTTGATCAATTGACCTCTAAATTGTTCCAAGAGGCACAACAAAAGAAGCTACATGATGATCATACCAAAACTAAAGAAGCATTACTGCTAAAGTTCAAACAACTTTTCAAGAAGAAGAAAACAAACAATGAATTACCATGACTATGACAAGTCGAACCATTGGGTGAATAGTTGTCCCGAACCAAAGAAATTTCCTAAGAATGTTGGCACAACTTCATAATTAAGGAAAAAAATGCCAATCAAATCTTCAGTTAAAGGAAAGGAAGAAGCATCTAAATTTGACCAAGCTGCGCAAATGCAATGGAAGAAGAATTGAATGAAGATGCATCTAAAGATAATGTAGATTTTTTTGAAATTGTAGTGGCTAATCTAGAAACATAAAATAATAAAAATACAACAGACACTTGGTATCTTGACTCAAGTGCTATTAAGCATGTGTTTGGAAATAAATCTATCTTCAAAGGTTTATAAAACTCTATCAAAGTCCAAAACGTAAAATTTGCAAGGGGCCAAATCCATGGTAGGCATGGAAAAGGCAAAATCAAACAATCTTTTAGTTTTGGCAAAATAAAGGTTATCTCCAATGTGCTTAGTGTCCCAAATCTCTCAAAAAATTTGTTGACTATTGGCATGATTATAGACAAAGGAAATACTATGGTATTTGATTCTAAGAAATGTTTGGTCATAAACAATGGGAACCCAAACATTATTGTGGCAAAAGGTGTCAAGGATCAAAAGAATGGACTTTATTGACTTCAAGTTCATTTTGTCAAATGTTCTACATCACAACATGTGGAAGCATGTCTAGGAAAAGGTGTAGAAATCAGAGATGCACATCAAACTATGTTTTGGCATTGAAGGATGGTGCACTTGCACTACCAATCTCTTTACACTTTGAATGCTAAGAATTTGGAAACATGGATACCAAGATTGACTAAAGCAACAAATGTTCATGCATATGATGCACAGTTGGCAAGTAGTGTCATGGATGATTCCCCAAAAGATGCATTCAAGAGCTAAAGAGGTGTTGGAGTTCATACATACAAACATTTGTGGGCCTTTCTCATTCCATCATTATTTGATCTAGGTATTTCATCACCTTTACTGATGATTACAATAGAAAAACTTGGGTGCAATTCTTGAAGAAAAAATTTGATGCATTGTTTGCATTCAAAACCTTCAAGAATGAACTTGAAAAGAAACAAGAAAAATGATAAAAATTGTTAGATCGGGAAATGGAGGGGAGTACATTAGCAATGAATTAAAAAAACACTTCAAGATAGTGGGATTAGAAGACATTTTAATCATGTTCATACACTTCAATAAAATGGGGTCTCCAAAAGGAAAAAATGGACCATTGTGAAAAGGGATAAAAACATATTGTTAGAAAGTGGGCTACCCAAAAACTTGTGAACAAAAGAAGTCAATACCACCAATTATGTGGTGAATAGATCACCGTCTCGAACCAATCAAGGGAAAACACCAAAGGAGTTGTTTTCGGGAGATAAACCGAATCTATAGCACTTAAAGATTTTTGGGTGCACTACCCACACTTTGATCTTGAATTCCACCAAGAATAAGCTTGACCCAAAATCTAAGTTATGTTGGTTAGTGGGTTATGATACTCACACCAAAGAATACAAACTCCTCAATCCAAGGACTAAGAAAGTAGTTTTTAGTCGTGATATCACATTTGATGAAACTTGCATTGGACCAAGAACTCACAAAACATCAAAGGCAACATCAAAGGCAAGGATTTCATCATTGGAGCCAAACACTCCAAGATATTTTGGTAATGTAACATGGCCACATACCACTAGAGGTTTCCCAAATGTGTTTTAGGCAACAATAAGAGAAGTACCTAAAGGAGGTAGTCTTCCAAGGATATCATTTGATGAAAGGAGTGAATTTCCTCCAGGGAGCTCATCTAATGGAAGGCGTGAGTCTTTTCAAGAATGTGAGGTTTTTCTAGAAAGGTCGATTGAATTGAGTGAAGAACGGATGAATCAACATGATTATATAAAACAAAACCAAACTAATGTGCTGCTAAAATGACTAAGATGAATGACCATGATGCCTAGGTGGTAAATGATTTCATTGTAGGAATTATTGATCATGTTTGGGAACCAACCACTTTTTTTAAAGTAATAGTGGATAATAGATGGTGAATAGTAATGATTGATGAAATGAACTCCATCTCACACAACTAGACATGGCAATTAACTAAATTGCTTGTAGGAAAAAGGCCAATAACATTGAAGTGGACCCTCAAGGTGAATAATGACTCCTCAAGCAAACCATCAAAATATAAGGCTAGGCTAGTTGCTAAAAGCTTTGAACAAAAGGAAAGCTTATATTTTCAAAAAAACTTTTGCTCCAATAATCAAATGGAGCACAATACAAAGTGTGATAACTCTCGCTGCTCACTTTGGTTGGAAAATCTCACATATGGATGTCAAAACAACATTTTTGAATGATGATAAAAAAGAGGAGGTATACATGAAGCAACTTGAACGCTTCATAAAATTTGGATATGAACAACTAGTTTATAAAATTAATAAAGTGTTCTCCATACTTTGTCAAGTTTCTTGAACCTAATACGAGAAGCTTGATAACCTTTTTAAAAAATTACACATGACTAAGTGCAAAGTTGACCCCAACCTTTATTTTTGGCACAATGAAAGAAACATTTTGTTTGTCATGATTTACATGGAATTTTTTTAAAGAAGGGGAATAACATTGAGTTGGAAGCTTTTGTGGACATTGATTGGGTCAAAGACAAAACTTAGAAGGTTGACTAGAGGTTATATTCTAAAAATCATAAATTCTCTAGTGTCATGGTGTGGAAGGAGATAATTTACAATAATTTTATCTTCGGCTCAAGCTGAATACCACACATTAATGGAAGGCATTAAGGAAGGTATTTGGTTAAAGAAATTGCCAAATGAAATTGGATATATAAAACCAAGAACTATGTTTTCCAACAATGCTAATAACATCAAGATGGCCAAGAATCCGGTTTTCCATGCCTAAACAAAATATATTGAATGCTACTACCACTTTGCACATGAGAAAGTATTATCAAAATTGACATCAAACATGTTCCAAGTTGCCAACAATAAGTAGATCTTCTCACCAAACCTTCGGAAGAAAAAAGTTTGAAGGTCTATGACAAGTTGTTGGAATGATTTCAAGTTCAAATATTTTGAATGTGAATTAATCAATTGTAGAATTATGCAAACATAAGAATAAGGTGTGAAGGAAGGTGTAAAATATTAACTACACACTTGATATAATAAATTAGTTTTAACTGGTTGATTTGAAGTTTTGTGACATGTCATTGTTTGTAGTCAATCGACACTTGGTCACTTGAAAAAGTGACATATAGTTACAAATGGCAAAACTATATGTTACTAGCAATCAATCTAGATGTAAATTGTGGTGATTTATGTTAAGAATGGTGACCCCCCAACCTAGCTTCATGTAGATACGTTTCTTATGTTCAATAGTTTTGTACTCTAGAAAAGATGATTAACTTCAAGTAGTAAAATTCTACAAAATATCACAAAAGGTTTTTTTTATCATTATTGTGTAGATGCCAAATGAATCAGCATTTTTAACCATTCTTTTTTCCTTCATCCCAAGTTTGAATGGAACAATTTTTTTTTTCACCAACCTCATATTGATGCCTTTTTATTACCTTATAATTTTTATCATCAGTGAAGCATGATAGCTTGATCAAATTTTCTAAAAACATGAAAATTTGAAAGTTGCCCATAATTAATAGACTTGTTCTTTCAGTGGTGAGTATTTTTTTAATTTAATTAATTTAGGACTAAATTTTTAATTGATGGTTTTACCCAACTTGGTCGATGGTATCAACTCTACATGGTGGCCACTAGATTTAACAAATATAACCTTATATTCAAATAAAAACAACAATCATTAAAAAAATATAACACCTATGTAAACATTTTTTTGTCTCAAAAGATTGTTTTGCCTTGTGCCCACCAAGTGGAAATTATAGGTTATTCATTATCAAAATTGGAAATAAATTTTGTTCCTATCCATGAGAAACAAAAAAATTATTTACTAAATTACAAAGAACTAATCACAACATGAACCAATTCATCAATCACAATAATGTCTATGGATCCAAAGTTGTTGTTCATATAATAACAAAAAATTCATTAATAATTCCAAGCGGCTCAATGGCATGAAAGAAAAAAAAAAACAAACACCTAGTGGCCATTAGGGATTAGGGTTAAGGTAATTTTATAAGATTATTGATAATGACTATCCAAGAAATATACACAAACATTTTTTTGTGATAAAAAATCTTTAAAATAAATTTCAAGCTTTATACCATGAAATAAAAAATAGACAACAAGTGGCCACCAAGGATGAGGGTTAAAGTTTTGTTTTTTTAAAAGATCATTGACCACGACTGTCTAAAGATATACACATATCTTTTTTTGGGATAAAAACATTGCTTAAAAAACATGCCACATCAAACACAAAAGAACCCAAAAGTAAAAATATTCACGATACATTTAAATTCAATGCCATGAAAACAAAAAGTACAAGAGTGGTGACAATTAAGGATTAAAGTTAAGGTGCAACAACAAAGATCATTGATTATGACTATCCAAGAATGTACATGAAATTTTTTGTGATGAAAAAATTGATTAAATAATACACCTCATCAAATACAAAAACATATCACAATCATTAATAAATTCAAGGTTGTATGCCAAGAATGAAAAAAGGACGCTTTAAAAGGTCGCCCTTGGAAATCGTTTACCATCCTTTCTCCATAGAACATGTAATCAAGACTCAAATTACTATTTACAACAAATTTGACACAAAGCTCCCAACTTTCACAATTTTAGAGGACCCATAGAGGCCAAATTCCATTCTTCTACATTGTCCTAGGAAGTGGGAGGACATTCACAACTTACAGTTTTTGATCGTCAATGGGCAACACACAATTATGGCTACAAATATTAGTTTCATTTGTTTTACATTATAACATTAAAAAAATCATTATTCATCTTATTATTGATAGTGTTTTTATGTTATTTAAGAATTGGTGAAGGACCCCAACACAACACATGACGTTTTAAACAAGTTTAGTATGTTTGAGATCGTGCGTGTTGGATTTTGAAAAAATTGTGAAGATGTCTAAAATTTTAAACAACATGGATTTTAACTTCATTAGTAAAAAGTGGTCAATTTGCAATTGGTTCATGTGACTAATTTTTAGTTGGAAATAACATTTGCAACTAATGTTTTAATAATCACATTGGACAAGTCGCATTGACATTCAGGGGCGTAGCCAACCTCTCAAGTCAGCATAGGCTTGCCCTAAAAAGTCATTTTCTCCAGTGTACATCTCGATATCTAAAAAACTTCTTTTCTCTTTTGTACGTCTCGAGTTTTCGAAAAATGTCATTTCATCCAGTGCTCGTCTTGATTATAGTGTAATGAGTATTGAGTGGTGATTGATGAGAGCCGGATCCTGGTCTTTCCTGACCTCCGTGGCAGACGCTTGAACGTGTCAATCATTTGGTCAAAATTGTAGGAGTTTTCTGTCCCAAGCTCGCACTCGATGAGAACCAGCAGTAGGTTTCCTAGTCGCTGTGACCCCATCAAGGCACGTAGACAATTTAGGATGCGCTTCATCGCAGAAAAGGATCACTCCGGGCTGGACGGTGAGATAGGAATGGTAATCGCGATCCGGTACAGCGCCTGCATCATTGGCAAGTTGTGGTAATCACGCTCCAGAAGCTATAGCACGTCCTGCATAGTTTGAAGCTTGTCGAACTTGCCCATTGTGATGTAGTCGGCGGATGCCTTCAACTCTCGATCGAGGGCGTTAAGCTTACGCTGCTGGTTCGTGTTGGTGCTTTAAAGGTCCATCGGCTTCCAATACAGGCTTGCAAATTCTTTGATCAACGCCGAATCGAACTGTGGAAAGAAAGAAGGCATAAAACATCGGATGGTCTTCAACACCGTCAAGTTACTTGTGTTGAATCGATAGTCCAGTTTGTTCAGGACTTTGTCGAGGATGATGTAGAAGAAGTTGATGCGATGCCAGTCGACAACGGTGGTGGATCGATCAATGTGTCTGGTCCTGAGCAGCCACGTGCGAATGTCTTGGGTACACTGGAACATGGTTTCACTGCGATCGGGGTTAGCAACGGCATTATCACGGGCGAACTTCTCGGGCGAACTTCTCGGCTTGATCGTAGATCTTCATGAAGTTCTCGTCGTCGCTCCGCATCGCCCTCAGCCATGAGACGGTGTTGGCAACCTTTGTCGCTGCATTGCCCAGATCCTAGCCGCGGCGCTGTAGAAGCTGTGACAGATCATGTGTTTGCTCCAGCACCTCGATCATGAGATGCATCATCAAAATGAACTCGAACGTGCTGATCTGGCCAAACAGACCGGCCGCTTGCGCCACATGTTTAGCATCGACGGGACCTCAATCAATGCCAAACATCGTTCGACAAGGTCACCCTTCTTGTTGACAAAGCGAATATACATGCTCATTTGCTCGCGCTTCGTTGAATCTGTCGATTCATCCGCACAAATTGCAAAGACTCGATCAGGGTCGCCATCATTCAACTCTTGAAGTACCGCGGCTCGAACTTGATCAAAAATGATCTGGATGAACACGTTTTGCATCGGTGGCGATACGTACGTTGAATTCTCCGGCAAACTGTCGAGCCATCGCTTCTTCTCCGGGTCGTCTTCGAGCTTGAATTGCAGCAACTCAAGGAAGTTGCCTCGGTTGTTGCTAGGAAAATCATCTTGCTCGCGATGTCCGCGAAGCAGAAGACCTTGTCGAACCAACCAGAGAATAACGGAGAGGATCATTTTCAAACCCTCGCGGTTGAGGAGGCGCTCCTTCGCACGCTTGCCCCTCTCCATCTCTTTGATGTCGGCGATCTGCTCATCAATTGGCTTCGCTTGGTTTGCATGTTGTTTGCGCAAATGAGCAACACCACTCACTGTCGCCTTGTGTGTGGCTGAGGCTACATGATAATCGATCTTCTGGGTGATGTTCTTCCAGCCATGAATATCGTCTTCACTGCCTTCGCCATGGACCCACGGGTTCCTTTTCCCGATGATACAACAGTCGAAACAGAACAAGGCGTCCTTTTCCTCTGAGTACTTGATGAAATCATGTTTCTAGAATTAGTTGAATTGGCAAGCGCGTTTTGTCTTTCTGTCTTTAGTGGTGGGAAATTTGAACATGGGAGTAGGCTTGAAACGTCTGACGCTCAGGAAGTGCTGACGATTGTCATTGTTGATATGCGGTCGCTTGGCAGGGTCCATCGGTATCGAGGGACACGGGGGAGCACTGAACGATGAAGCTGCCCTGGCACCCGTAGCGATCAAAGACGATGACGCAGACATTGTTCTAAATTCGAACTGTTTTACTCAGGATCGCAAAAGACAATCGAAAACGAAGGCGGATTTGAATTGCGTGCCCAGGCCAACTGAGAGGTGGCTAAGTTGGTAGGCTGATCGCAGTGGAAGAGTCAAAAGAGGAAGAGATAAGAGAAGATACGGAACTAACGAAAGTGTTTATTAGATTGAAATTTGAATAGTACATTGATTGATCGGATCGATCGAGTACGACTGTACGAGTAGGTTGGGCCCTTGGCAAATCTAGCATAGGCCCCGGCACTCCGGGCAATCCTAGCATAGGCAGCACCTATGTGTGCCTATGCCGTGGCTACGCCATTGTTGACACTAGTCACAAATGAGAACGAATTTTGGATGAGAAAAAAAGTCAACAAAATATGCCTTCATCCTTTGACTAGTCATATATGTATTATTGTTTGCAACTAGGATGCGACTTTTTTTGGTGAACAATGGGAACAAGTTATGTGTTACCATGTGTCCCAACTTTTAATAATTAAAAAAGTTTTATTATTATTTTGAAATAATCTAAGACATTTCATTTTTATGTTTGGATTGTTTTGATTGTGACATGTGGTGCAATAGAAATTTGTTGCGTAGCATATTAATTGAATTTGTCCAAATTCAATTTAAATAAATATTTAGGTATGTAGGTTGAACTAGGTACCTACCTACCTACCCATCTAGGCTAAACACCTATCTAGATAAGACTTATTTACCTACCTAGGCCAAATACCCACTTAGGTAGGTAGGTAAGTTAGGGAAGTAGGTAGTTAGGTGTAAATACATGAATATTTATATTTTATTTTGGGTAAAGTCATTTTTATTGGCTCATCCCATATGTCCATGTTTTTAAATTGGAAAATTTAAAGACAAAACACCTTGTTTATATACTTTTCAAGATGAAAATGAAAGCCAAACCATATGGGATAAACTTTTTAATTACAAGTCATTTACAACTAAACATTTATAGTCACAAATAACTTGGAACTAAAAAAGTTTATCCCATATGTTTTGGTTTTCATTTTCATCTTGAAATATATAATTAAGTTGGTAAGTGACAACTAACTAATTAACTAATAAAATTACTAATTAATTCACTTTATAAACTATCCAACTAACTAATTATTTATAGTAATAATCATCAATATATTATGATTAATTAATTGATTATATTATTGGTTATTATTAAATATTACTTAATTTATTAGCTAGATAAACAATCATAATATTTAATTATAGTTATGTATGAACCAAATAAATTAATATAATAACTGAAATATGTAGTATTTAATAAATATTCAATACTAGATTTTTTTAATTTGATAATATAATTAAATCCTAGCCTAGGCTAACTATTTTATTATAATTCTCCCCATTATTATTTTCATTTTTATAGTTCATAATAAATATAAACGTAGATATTTAATAGTAACAATAACATTAATTCAATTATTATTGTAGCTAGTTGGTAGCCAAGGTTAATTATTTTATTTTTATTATTCATATTATTACTTCACTCATTATAGCTATTTATGAACTATTACAATAAATGTTTTATATTTCTAATAAGTATATATTTCCTTCGAAAATGATTCCTACATTTGTATAATTTATTAGATTTCCATTCTAACTATTATAGTAATTATTATAAAAATAATGAAATAATAAAATAATAAAACTGAAAATAAAATTATATATCAGTAATTCATTATAATCACTGAATAATCAATAAGTAATAGTTATTAATTATAAAAGTGAAATATAAAAACTTAAAATTATATATTAATATTTCTTGGTAATTATTATAATATAGTGATATTTCATAATTCATTACTTATAATAATAATAATAATAATAATAATAATAATATAATTTGTAGATAGCCTAGGTTAATTATTTTTATTATATGTTATTATATTATTATGATTTATTATTTTTAATAGTGATAATAATTCTTAATAAATACATTAGTCATTTGAAACGAATTTAATAATAATATTCTATATATGTATATTAGCAATTGCTTCAATAATTATATAATTATTTTTCCTATCATTCTAATATCATCATCATCATCATTATGTGATAAGATATTATTCATTTAATTTTTTTAATGAAAGATAATATTGACATTTAGTTCATTGTTACATGTAAATAATATAAATACTAATAAATGTCATTTGTAATAATTTTAAGAAGTATAATAAGGTGGTTTGGATAAACTTGTAATATGGGCATAATATATTTAATAAATATTTTACATAAAATTTTAATATACTCAAAATATACATTAATTAGTGTAA
>Ga0116226_10006350_pt1 | contig 10617 bp, 7 predicted proteins | sample S1TSphfallax_FD_89692 | JGI IMG/M metagenome (GOLD analysis project Ga0116226, IMG submission 89692) | Host-associated microbial communities from peat moss isolated from Minnesota, USA - S1T2_Fa - Sphagnum fallax MG | ecosystem: Host-associated > Plants > Peat moss > Unclassified | place: USA...
AAGAAATGTGGCGCCCGCTGCAGCGTCTCCAGCAGCGCCATCGCGCCCAAGGCGGCGGCCAGGCCCGCCAGCACCAGCGCCGGCCTGTGCCACCATCGCCCAGGCCGCCAGGCGAACAGGAACATCAGCGCATTCGTCAGCGCCAGCACCAGAAACACATGCACCCGGAACTCGAACACCGCAGCTGTCAGCCCCACTGCCCAGACCAGATGCGAAGCCCGCCGCCCGCGCAGCCAGAGACTCATCGCCGCCACGGCCAGGCAGGACAGCGCGACCGCATAACAGCTGCTCACCGCGACTTGCATCAGCCAATGAAAATCGAAAAACGGCGCTTCGACCCCGTAATGCGCCGCATCCGGCACCAGCAGCACCGCGATCACCGCGAACACGCCCGCACCCTCCGCCACCACCTCGCCCAGCACCGCAACCGCCAGCCCCAGCAGCAAAAATCCCAGCAGGGTCCAGAACACCGTCACGACCACCAAGGCCGGCAGTCCGCTGACCGCGCATAACGCCGCGGAGGCCATGTAGCTGCCGTAATGATATAGCGGCAAAGCCGCCCCCGCCGCGAAAATCGACGTGCCATGCAGCGCCCCGAACCGCGCGAACTGGGCAACCTCCCCGGCATGGATGAAATAATCCGTCCACGCATCAAACCGCCCGGTTGCGTAAAGCCGCGGCACTGCCAGAATCGCCTGCCAGGACCAGATGAACGACGCCAGACAAATCACCGACGCCAACAGCAAATCCGCCCCGCCGCCCGCAGAACGCCGCCAGCGCGCGCTGCAAGCCAGCGCAAAGATCGCGGCGACGGCCGCGCCAACGCCCGCTGAAACAAAAAACAGTCGGCATACAGCGAACATGACCAGGCTCAACACACAAAGCCCGAAAACATAGTCCGCGAACAACCGAAACGCCGGAATCTCCAGCCGCAGCAACGCGCGCCCTACAGCCAGGCTCGCCAGGTTCATCGCCACCAAAAATGCCAGCGCCCGCCAGGAAAACGCCTGTGCGCCGATGGTCAGAGCAAGGGCTAAGCAGGCAGTTAGTAAGACAGAAAAAAGCGCTTCTTTTTTGAAAAAAAGAAGCAAAAAACTTTCGGTCCTGGGGGCGTTGGCATCTTCCCGGCCACGGCCCGCATTTAGCGAAAGTTTTTTTGCTTCTTTTTTTTCAAAAAAAGAAGTGCTTTCTTCCTTCCAATTCTCAGAGTCGTCGCAAAGCGGCACAAACCTGCTCCAGCTGTGCGTCCTTTAGTTCCGGATACATCGGCAGGCTGAGAATCCGGCCCGCCGCTAGCTCGGTTTCCCGGCAGGCCATCTTCCCCATCGGCAGCCGGTCGGCATACGCAGGCTGCAGATGCACCGGCACCGGGTAGTGGATGCCTGTGCCCACGCCTTGCTCGGCCAGAAGGCGCTGCACCTCGTCGCGCTCGTCCACCTGCACGACGTATTGGTGGAATACATGCGCGCCGCCGTCGCGCCGCCGCGGCGGCGCGATGCCGGTGCCTGCCAGCGCCGCGTCGTAGGCCGCCGCGATCTCACGCCGCCTTGAATTGCCGGCGTCCAGGGTCTGCAGCTTGACCCGCAGCACCGCCGCCTGCGTTTCGTCCAGCCGGCTGTTGATGCCCGGAACGTCCGAGACATAGCGCAGCCGCCAGCCATATTGCCGCAGCGCGCGCAGCCGTGTGGCGAGCGCGGCGTCATTCGTCGTCACCGCCCCGGCATCGCCGAACGCGCCCAGGTTTTTGGTGGGGTAGAAGCTGAACGTCGCCGCGTCGCCGAACGTGCCGACCTTGCGGCCGGCAAAGGTCGCGCCATGCGCCTGCGCGCAATCCTCGATTACCGCGACTCCGTACCGCGCCGCCAGCGCCAGAATCTCATCCAGCGCCGCCGCCTGGCCATAGATATGCACCACGATCACCGCCCGCACCGGCGGGCAGCCCGGCGGCGGCTTTATCAGCACGGATTCCAGGTCCGCGGCGCTCATCGTGTAGGTATCGGGATCGATATCGATCAGCACCGGCAGCCCGTCCGCCATCTCGATCGCCGCCACGGTCGCGACCGCGGTGTGGGAGACGGTGGCCACCGCATCGCCGGCGCCGATCCCCAACCCCCGCAGCGCCAGCACCAGCGCGTCCGTGCCGTTGCCGCAGCCCACCGCCTCGCCGACGCCGAGCCATTCGGCGAATTCCGTCTCGAACGCGGCACCCTCCGCGCCCAGGATGAACCGGCCGGACTGCATCACCCGCTGCACCGCCGCGTCCAGCTCGATCTGATCGGCGAAATAGGACGCCCCGGGATCGGTCTGCGGCACCATGTTCGGCAACTTCATATCCATCAGCAATACTCATCCAGTCGCGGCTTCAGCCAGGCCAAGGTCTTCGCCAGACCCTCTTGCACGTCCACCTTCGGCGCCCAGCCGGTCGCCTGGCGGAATTGTGTATCATCCGCGTAATAGCTGCCGATATCGATCTTCGCGCGCTCCGCCGGAAAGCTGCGCACGGTATAGCGCGCGCCGTTGCCCGCGACCTGCACCAGCAGATCCGCCAGGTCGCGGAGCGAGAGCGGCGGGGAGCCGCCGATGTTGAAAATCCGCCCATGGCACGAAGCTGTCGCCGCCGCCAGCAGGAACGCATTCGTGACGTCGTCCACGAAGGTCAGGTCGCGCAACTGCTCGCCGCCCCAGACCTCGAAGGCCTCGCCACGCAAAACCTCGCGCATCCAGTTCGCCAGGAAGGTCTGCCTGGCGTCGCGGATGCGCAGCCGCGGGCCGTAGCAGTTGGTCAGCCGCAGCGAGGTCACCGGCCGGCCGCGCACGCGGTTCTCCAGCATCCAGTACTGCTCGCCGGCGAATTTCGAAACGCCGTTGGCGTCCGGCGGCGCGACCGGATGGCTCTCATCCACCGGCAGCCGCAGCGGCTTGCCGTAGAATTGCCGCGTCGAGGCGTGCACCACCACCGCCTCCGGCGCCGCCTCGCGCGCTGCCGCGATCAGCCTTACCTGCGCCACCGCATTGACGTCGATGTCCGAAAGCGGGTCGGTCTGCCCGCCCATGTGGCTGGTCTGCGCCGCCAGGTTGAAGATGACGCCGCGGCCTTCGCAAAGCGGGCGCATGTCCACCTCGCGGATGTCCGCGCGCACCAGCTCCACCTCCGCGCCCGCCAGATTCGCCACATGCGCGCCGCCGCCGAACAGGAAGGCATCGACCGCCGTCACCCTGGCGCCGCGTTCGGCCAGCGCGATGCACAGATTGGCCCCCAGGAACCCGGCGCCGCCGGTGACGAGCACCCGCTTGTCCCGCCAGTTCAAGGACATACCGCCACCGCGAGAACCGAGCCGCCGGCCGGCATCGTCACGCGCCGCTCCAGCTTCAGCAGCCCGAGCAAAGCGGCGTTCAACACCCGGTTCACCGGCGCCACGTCGGACTGCGCCCCCGCATGGCGCGCCAGCACCAGCCGGCGCAAAATCATCAGCGGCAGCAGCAAGCCGTTCCAGTAGCCGATCGTCGTCCGCTCGAAACCCGCCGCGCGCAGCAGCGCGCGCATCTGGCCGGCCGATACGCGCCGGACATTCTGCACCCGCCGGTCATGCTCGGAAAACAGCCACATATAGGCCGGCATGTTCACGACAAGCCGGCCGCCCGGGCGGAGCACGCGGCGCATTTCCCGCAGCGCTGGGTCCGGCTCGACGCCGGCATGGCACAGCACGTCCGCGCTCACCACCGCATCGAACGCGCCATCGGCAAAAGGCAACTCATGCACGCTGCCGATCGTGACAACGGCACCCTTGCGCCGCGCCAAAGCCGCCGCGAACGGGTCCCGCTCGCACCCCGACAGCGCCAAATCAGGCCGCGATGAGCCCAAAGCCTGCAAAAACCCGCCGGTCCCACACCCGGCATCGAGCACCCGCCCGCGCACACCCGCCAGCGCCGCAACCAACCGCGCATGCAAAGCCCGGTACCACCAGAGCTCCGCCTCGACACGGTCCATCCGCTCGAACTCAAGTGATTCCATGCACGCATAAGACCGAACGATGCTGGAAAATCAACCCGTCCTGGGGGGTGGGTCATCGGCAAGTAAGGCCAGGGGGCTCTGCCCCCTGGACCCCCGCCAAGGCCTGAGGCCTTGGAACCCAGTCCCGGCCTCTGAAGAGAGGGGCCGGCAACGTATGTGTAAGCGCCCGTGGCCGTGAAGGCCCCTCTCTTCAGAGGCCGGGATCGGGTTCTAAGGCCTCAGGCCTTAGTGGGGGGTCCAGGGGGGCAAAGCCCCCCTGGCCTTGCTTGCCGATGCCTCAACCCCCAGGACCGTCGGCATTTGCCAGCATCGCCGCGACCTGGTCGGCGGCTTGGGACCAGAGTGCGCTCATTGTTGCGGCGGTTCCGACGGCGTCGTTGCTTTGCGGCGGCGCCTGGCGGGTGAAGCTGGTTGTTTGCCAGTTGCGGGTGTTGTTGCCGCGGCGGACGGAGATTTGGACGGACAGGTCGATCTGGCCGTCCGGGTCAGGGTCGAAGCGCAGCACGTTCATTTCCACCACGGTGCCGGTGGGGGCGCCGATGGCGCCGCCGTCCGGCAGCACGGTTGCCGCGGGCAGGCGCTGCGCCAGGTCCTCGACCATCGTCGCCTGCAGCATGTCGGCCAGTGGTTCGGCCCAGACGTCGTTCGGGTAGCTGGCGAACTGGTAGGCTGAGCTCAGCCGGCCGATCGCGGTGCCGGCCAGGTAGCCGGGCACGCTGACGCTGCGCACGCTGACCGAAGGCGACGCCTCGCTCAGCACCGGTCCCGGTTCGGCCTGCAGCCGGTAGTTCATCGTCGTCGGGGAGCATCCCGCCAGCCCCGCCGCCGCCAGTAGCATTGCCCAGCGTAACTTCATGGTCCGCTCCGCCCGAACACCAGCGATTGCGGGTGCCGGTCCAGATAGTCGGTCAACTGCTTCACCGATTGCAGGGTGTCGTTCGCCTGCTGCAGCAATTGCACGATATTGCGCTGGAAGTCCGAATCGTTGCCGTAATCCTGGTTGACCGCTTCGAGGGTGGCATCCGCCGCCTGCAAGGTTTGCGTCAGCGCCTGCAATGTCGCCTTGACGTTGGTGCTCTGCACGGTGCGGTTGGTGGTCACCAGCAGGCGGTTCACGTTGTTGCCGATCTGCTGGAACGGGATCTTGTCCAGCTTGGTGGAGATGTCCGAGAGATTCGCCAGCACGTTATCCAGCCCGGCGGTGGTGGTCGGCAGGACCAGGGCGTCGCCTTCTTCCGTCACGCTCGCGCGGCCGGCGCCGGGCACCTTGGCCAGCGTGATGATCTTCTGGCCGGTGATGAAGCTGCCGGTATCGAGCTCCGCCCGCACGCCCTGGTTCACCATGTTGGCCATCACCGCCTCCGGTTCGGGTTCGCCGCCTTTCAGCCCGCCGCGACCCACGACGCGCTCCGGCTGCAGATCCATCGCCACCCGCACCTTCGCGGCACCGGTCCGCGGGTCCACCAGCAGTTTCACATCCGTCACCTGGCCCACCTGGATGCCAAGAATATCGACCGGCGCGCCCTTCACCAGGCCGGAGGCCGAAGTCTCGAAATAGGCCACCACCTTCACGTTGGTCTGGTAGCCGGCCGCTTCCGCCTCGTCCGCCGAGGCGTAAAGCGGGAATACGGCGCCGTTGGGGCTCGCCGGATCGTTGTCCGCCTCCTGCGGCAGATCGAACGTCACGCCGCCGCTGACGATCGCCTGCAGCGACTGGAATTCGATATGAAACCCGCCGCCCTGCAACGAGGCGGAAATGCCGGAGGAATTGTAGAAGTGGCTGTGCGACTTGACCAAATCGTCCCAGGGCGAATGCACGAATACCGTCACCTTCACCGGGCCCAGACCGTTGCCGAGATCGTAGCCCAGAACCTCGCCAACCTGCACGTCGCGGTAGAAGACCGGCGAGCCGGTGTCGAGCGAGCCGATATTGTCCGCCATCAGAACATAGGTCCGGCCCGGCTCATTGGATCGCACGCCCGGCGGCTGCTCCAGCCCGACGAAATGATCCTGCCGCACGCCGCCCGGCGTGCCGGGATCGACCGCGATATACGCGCCGGAAACCAGCGTATCGAGACCGGATAGGTCGCCCGGCGTCAGCCGCGGGCGCACCACCCAGAACCGGGCATGACTATTGAGGAACCGGCGGCCGACATGGTTCATCCGAACCTTCACCACCACCGTCTCGTTGTCCGCACTTAAGTCGATCGACTCGACCGTGCCCAATTGCACCGCCTTGTACTTGATCTGCGTCTGCCCGGCCGCCAAACCCTCGGCGGTCGAAAAGCTCAGCGTCAGCAACGGTCCCTGCTCGAGCACCGTGCGATAGCCGAGATAGCCGGCAATCACCAAAGCCACGAGCGGAATCAACCAAACAAACGAAAACCTCCGCCGCCGCAGGGCGGCCCGCGGTGGCCGGGGCGGTGGGGGCGGCGCGGCCTCGCTCATGAGGGAGTGCCTGGAGAAGCAAGGCCAGGGGGGCTTTGCCCCCCTGGACCCCCCACTAAGGGCACAGCCCTTAGAACCCGATTCCGGTCGGTGAAGAGAAGGGGCCGGCCGGGGGCGCGACGCGCCACGGTGGTTGCAGGCCCCTTCTCTTCACCGACCGGGACCGGGTTCCAAGGGCTCAGCCCTTGGCGGGGGTCCAGGGGGCGGAGCCCCCTGGCCTTGCTTTCTTCAGCATCCCACATCAGCCGAGGGTCGAACGCTTCCACCGCGAACATGGTCAGCACCACCACCGCGGCGAAGCAGGGGGCGCCGAGTTCCGCCTGGATGTTGGCGAATTGTTGGAAGCGGACGAGGGCGACCAGGATCGAGATCATGAACACGTCGATCATCGACCAGCGGCCGATGAAGTCGATCAGCCGGAACGCCTTGGTTCGCAGGATCAGGTTTTCGGCGCTGCCGATCTGCGTGGTGATCAGCATGTAGCTCAGGAGGAGAAGTTTCATTAACGGAATTGTTATGCTTGCGAGGAAGACCAGCAAGGCCAGCGGCCATAGGCCGTAGTTCAGAAGCTCGAAGATACCGCCCATGATGGTGTAGGGGGTGGTTTGGGCGAGTTCGGTCGTTTGCATGACGGCGTAGATGTTTGCCGGGATGTAGAGCGCGATGGCGGCGATGGTGAAGGCCCAGCTTCTGGCGATGCTGTCGCGCTTGCGGAAGCGCAGCACGGCGCGGCAGCGCAGGCAGGTTTCACCGACCTCGCCAAAATTGACCATGCCGCAGCGATGGCAGCCGATATAGGTGGTTTCTTCCGTTCGGGGCGCGGTTTGTTGGGCGGCGGCGGCCTGGGTGGCGGTGAGGCCTGTTTCCGCCTCGTCCAAGGCGCGCCAGACGGCCTCGTGGTCCAACGCCGCGTCCGCCGCCGCCATCGAGATCATCAGGCCGATCAGGGAGAACACCGCGGTGTCCAGGTGCACGTCCGCGATGGCGATGAGGCGTGTGTAGGCGACCAGGAAGCCGAGCAGGTACACGTCCACCATCGCCCAGGGGCTGATCGGCGCGTACCATCGGAACAGGAATTTCAGCAGCCGGGGCGGCAGCAGGTGGGTGCGCAGGCCGATCAGCGTCGTCAGCATCAGGGCCAGCTTCACGCCTGGCAGGATGACCGTGACCAGCAGGACCAGCGCGCCCACCCATTCGAAGCCTTGCAGGGAGAGCTGGACCGGCCCGGTTTCGATGCGCGCCAGTTGGAAGCGTCCATAGGCGGAGATTTCCAGGAACGGCGCGATGAGCGCGTAGATGTAGAAGAGCACGCCGGCCAGGCCGCAGGCGATGGGGTATTCGAACGGGCGCCGGCGCATGCGCCACAGGGTGTGGGCGCAGCGCGGACAATCCGCCACCAATTCGGGGCGCATGCGGGGCAGCACGGAGATGAGGCCGCATTGCGGGCATTCCCGCAGGTCGGCCGGATTCTCCGGGCCCGCCGCGCCGTCCGGCACGTAGCTTGCGTCGTCTTCAGTCACGCCTGCTCGCAGCCGCCAACCCAACCATTAACAATTCCATCATTCCCGCCTCATTTGGCCGGCCCGCGCCGGTTTTCCAATCCGTCCCACCGAGATTACCAGCTTGTAAGCAGGGCGCACCCGTTCCGTTGTGGACATGCTGGTACAAACTCCAATGCCGCTTGTGAGCGAAAGTTTTTTGCTTCTTTTTTCTAAAAAAGAAGTGCTTTCTTCCCTCAGCCGATTCTTGCGTGCGCCGCCGCGTGAGGTTACTGCTGTGGCGCGGGAGCAAACGGCGGTATCTTTTTGACGGACGGTCGCGCGCTTTGATGAGTTGGATGAGAAAGAGCATCGAACGGATCGCCTGCAGCGCCTCCGGCAACCGCAGCTTCGCCGGCACCCTGTCCAGGGACCTGCGGGCGGGCTGGCACCTGGTTGTCATCCGCGCGCCTCAGAAACGACCGAAATGGCTGGCCGTGCTGCGCATGACGCCGGCCGAGGACCTGCTTCCGCCGGTTGAGATTGTGCTTGTTCAGCCTTATCGGTTCAATCCCTTCGGCATCAAGTTCGGCGTGTTCTATCTGCCGCGGCCGCAACAGCAGTTAAGCGTGGACATTTACAGCAAACAGGACCCGCCGGCGCAGGTGGAGGTTATTCTGGCGCGGGTTTTCCGGCCCGTCGCCTCCGTGATGGTTTGCCTGCAGAATATGTCCGGCTTTGTTGCCGCGCTGAGGCTGGCGGACGGCTCTGCGCTGGCGCGGCTGCGCAAGGCGCTGGCCATCACATCGATCGGCGGGCAGAATCTGCCGCAATCGTACAGTAACTGGCTTTCCTGGTTTGATGATTGGCCGGCGGAGCGCATCGACGCGCTGCGCGCTTCCCCGAATGCGGCGCGCCGCCCGGCGGTGAGCGCGCTGGTGTTTCAGGCCGGCGAGGATGCCGGGCCGCTGAACGCCACGCTGGAGTCGCTGCGCCGGCAGATCATGCCTGTGACGGGCATCGAGATACGCCGGCCCGACGGGGCGCCAGCGAGTGAGGCGGCCGGGGGCAAGGCGGCCGGCGGCTATGTCGCCGTACTGCAGGCCGGTGAGATTATTCCGCCGCACGCGATATTGCTGCTGGCGGAGGAAGCGGCGCGGCTTGATTTTCCGGATATGATGTTCGCCGACGAGGACCGGTTAGACGGCGAGGGCAAGCGGAGCCAGCCGCTGTTCAAGCCGCAGCCCAACCTGACCTATATGTGCTCGGGGCTGCTTTCCCGCGGCGTATGGCTGGTGCGCCGCGAATGGCTGGGGGGCGCGGACTGGGCTGAATGCGCCCGGCTGCAGGCCTGGTTCATGTCCTACGAGGCGGATCGCGCCAGCGCGACCAGGCGAATTCCCTATCTGCTGACGCACCGCGCGGCGAATGCCGAGAACGCGCCGCCGGAGGCGCTGGCCGCGGTGGTTGGCGGCTTTCTGGCGCGCGCGGGGTTTGGGGCGATCGTGAAGCCTGGGTTTCCGCTGCGCATCCAATGGCAGCCGGGCGCGCTGCGCACGTCGAAAATCAGCCTCATCGTGCCGTCCCGTTTGCGCGGGGAGACGCAGTTGGCCTGCCTGCGGGAGGTGCTGGAGAAGACGACCTACCCGAACTTCGAGATGCTGGTGCTGGTGACGCAGGCGGCGCCGTTCGATGCGGGGCAGTTGCAGGCGATCGCCCAGCTTTCGCGCCATGCGAATTTTCGGGCGGAGCGGGTCGACAGCGCGACGTTCAACTACTCGGCCGCCAATAATATCGGCGCTGCGAAGACGAACGGCGCGTTCATCTGCCTGCTGAACGACGATGTGGCGCCGATCGGCGGCGACTGGCTGGACCGGATGGTGGGGTTTTTCGCCGATCCTGGCTGCGCGATCGTGGGGCCGAAATTGTTCTATCCCAACCTGACGACGCAGCATGGCGGGGTGATCATGGGGCTGGCGGGGCTGGTGGAGCACGCCAACCGGTTTCTGCCGCGCGGCAAGCCCGGCTACGCCTGGCGGGCGGAGCTGGACCAGGAGCTTTCCGCCGTGACCGGCGCGTGCCTGCTGGTGCGGCGCGAGGTTTACGAGCAGGTCGGCGGGCTGGATGAGGATTTTCCGACGGCGTTCAACGACATCGATTTCTGCCTGCGGGTGCGGGAGCGGGGGCATGGGATTGTGTTTGCCGCGAGCGTGGAGATGATACATCATGAGACGATCACGTTCGGGCAGCATTACAGCCCGGAGACATCGGAGCAGGAGGACTCCGACATTAGGCGGTTGCGGGCGCGCTGGTCGCAGATCTGCCGCGCCGATCCGTTTCATAATCCGAACTTGTCGCTGATTGGGCGGTCTGAGTGGAATTTGGCCTATCCGCCACGGCAGCAGCCGCAGGCGGTTGCTTGAAAGTAAGCAAGCGCTTCTTTTTTTGAAAAAAAAGAAGCAAAAAAACTTTCGGTCCTGCGGGCGCTGGTAGGCGCGTCCAAACGCCCGCAGTAAATGAAAGTTTTTTGCTTCTTTTTTTCAAAAAAGAAGCGCTTTCCTTCCTTCAAGCGACTGTCTGCAGCGCTTCGCGGTTCTCCGCCGCCATTGCTTTTGCTTTCTGGTAATCGGCCTTGCCGGTGCCGAGCAGGGGCAGGGCAGGGACCACCATGACGCGGCG
>Ga0116226_10006351_pt1 | contig 10615 bp, 10 predicted proteins | sample S1TSphfallax_FD_89692 | JGI IMG/M metagenome (GOLD analysis project Ga0116226, IMG submission 89692) | Host-associated microbial communities from peat moss isolated from Minnesota, USA - S1T2_Fa - Sphagnum fallax MG | ecosystem: Host-associated > Plants > Peat moss > Unclassified | place: USA...
AGAAAGGACCCGGACCGGTCACGGCCGGCGATATTGCCGGCGACCACGATATCGAGATCCTGAATCCGGATCTGGTGATCGCGAATCTCACCAAGGCCGGAGAACTCTCCATGTCGCTCAAGGTCGAGCGTGGCCGGGGCTATCGTCCCGCCGCACAGCGTCTCGCCTTCGAAGAACAGACTCGGGCGATCGGTCGTCTACAACTCGATGCCTCCTTCAGCCCGGTGCGCAAGGTCACCTACAACGTCGAGAGCGCGCGCGTCGAGCAACGCACCGACCTCGACAAGCTGATCCTCGACATCGAGACCAACGGCACCATCGATCCGGAAGAGGCGATCCGGCGCGCCGGTGGGATCTTGAAGGATCAGCTGTCGGTGTTCGTCGATCTGCAGGGCCAGGACGAATCAACGGCGAAGGCCACCGAGACCCAATTCGATCCCATCCTGCTGCGTCCGGTCGACGAGTTGGAACTCACGGTTCGCAGCGCGAATTGCCTCAAGGCCGAGAACATCCATTACATCGGCGATCTGGTGCAGCGGACGGAAGTCGAGTTGCTGCGCACGCCGAACCTTGGCAAGAAGTCTCTGACCGAGATCAAGGAAGTGCTCGAGAGTCATGGCTTGACTCTCGGCATGCGGATCGACAACTGGCCGCCCCCGGGCCTCAAGCGCGACGACGAGCGCGACGGAATCTAACCCATGCGTCACAGAAATATCGGCCGACAGCTCTCGCGCAATGCGTCGCACCGGCAGGCGTTGATGCGCAACATGGCGACCTCGTTGTTGCAGCATGAGACGATCCGGACCACCGTCCCCAAGGCCAAGGAACTGCGGCGCGTGGTTGAGCCACTCATCACGCTGGCGAAGGTCGATTCGATCGGCAAGCGCCGGCTGGCCTTCGCACGGTTGCGCGATGAAGCCGTGGTCGACAAGTTGTTCACCGACTTGGGTCCGCGTTTCAAGGCGCGCGCCGGCGGCTACACCCGTATCCTGAAGATGGAGCCGCGCCCCGGCGACTCCGCCGACATGGCGCTGATGCAACTGGTCGAGTTGGCGAGCGCCGCTCCGGGTGACGCGGCCGCTGCACCGTCGACGGCATCGAAAAAGGCAAAGAAGAAAGTCGCAGCCTGAGCAGGTTGCGGCCTGACGAGGCGGGCTCGGGCCCGGGCACGCCGGGCGGGGTGGGATCCGGCCCCCGCGGGCCAGGATAGCTACGCCGCCAGCTGCGCGAACGCATCGCGCGTCAAGTTCTCGGGTGTGGATTCGGTGGTGACCACATTGTCTTCGATCCGAATGCCGCCATAGGGCGTCAAGTCCTCCACCATCTCCCAGTCGATCAAGTCTGACTTCGCGACGTCGGCTCGCGCCGCTTTCAGCAGCGAACCGATGAAATAGAGTCCGGGTTCGACCGTGACGACCACCCCCGGCTCGAGCATGCGCGTCAGGCGCAGATAGGGATGACCGGGGGGGCGCTCGCGTTCGGTGCCCGTGACGCTGCCTTGGACGCCGCCGACGTCGTGCACCTGGAGACCCAGCAAGTGACCGATGCCATGCGGAAAGAACACGCTGGTCACTCCCCGTTCGAGGGCGATGTCACCGCTCACTCGGGTAATGCCGATTTCGTGCAGCACGTCGCCCAAGATGCGATGGGCGGACAAATGGACTTCTCGATAGTCCTTGTCCGGCACGATCTCGGCACAGAGTCTCAACTGGGCGCGGTCGGTGGCAGCGATCAGATCCGCGAAGCGCCCGGGCGAGGCTGCATAGGTGCGGGTGATGTCCGAGGCATAACCTCGGTACTGCGCGCCGGCATCGAGCAAGAACGACCGCAGCGGCTGCGGCGCCAGCCGGTCGAGATGCTGGTAATGCAGTACGGCCGCGTTTTCGTTGTACGCCACGATGTTGTTATAGGGCATCTCTTCCTCGCGCATCTGGCAGGCTTGCAGGTACTGCATGTGCGCCTCGTATTCAGAGCCACCGGCGCGAAATACGTTATAAGCCGCGCGATGACCGAGTGCCCCCAGCCGGGTCGCCCGGCGCATGCATTCGAGCTCATAGGGGGTCTTGACGGCCCGGTCGAAGTGCAGCCGCGTGAGCAACGGTTCGACATTGACCAGCGACTCGTCGGCATCCGTGAAACTACCGGGTGGGCCCACGAATGCCACGCGACCCAGCCCGGTCCAATAGGACGCCGCCTTCTTGGGGTCGGGCAACGGGATGACGTCCACCGCGCCGGCCCAGGGCGCATCCGGCAGCCGTGCCGGCTTGTGCCAGTAATCGTTTGGCTGATGGAACAGCAACTGCGGGCGGTGGCCCGGGCGATAGATCAGATAGCTCGAGGGATTGTCCAGCACCGGCACCCAGGCCTTGAAGTGCGGATTGACCTTGAAAGGATAGTCTTGATCGTCCAAGAACTGGGTTTGCGGCGCGCCGGCCTGGATCACCAGGGCATCGAAGCCGGTCTCGGCCAGCGATCGGTCGGTTCGCCGCTCGAGCGTTTGTAAATGATACAAATACAGGTCATCCAAATCGCTTGCCGTCACGCTGACCTCATTCTTCATCTTGGGTATCGATGCGCAAAGTATGCACCAGCTTCGGTGGGAGCTATAGGGGCAAGATCGTCGGGGGAGTTGACGTTAAAGCGGCTCCATAATCCCCAAAAGAGATAGGCAATTGGGGTGAAACGATCTAAAATCTTTTCGACGTCTGGGTGAGAGCCCAGAAACACGCTCGGCTTATAGTTTTATCATTAAATATTTCTGGGGTATCGATAGATGAAGACCAAACTTGCTTTAAGCGCTTTTGTCGCTGCACTGGTGCTGAGTGCCTGCGGCAGCAAGACCGAGGCTCCCGCTCCGACGACCGACACCACTCCGCCTCCTGCCGCTGCTCCGGCGGCCGATAGCGCTGCTTCCGCCGCTGCTGATTCGGCTACCGCTGCCAGTGCCGCGTCAGACGCCGCTTCCGCGGCTTCGAGTGCGGACGCTCCGAAGTAATAATTCGCTTCGCGCTGAACCCACATGCCCGAGCGGACGGCCCACTTTGGTCCGTTCTCTCGGGCTGTGTCTTTTAAAAGGGGTCGACTTTAGCTCGGGGGCGGATGGATGTGTCTTCATCACTAGTCAGCATCCGCGACTGTAGACATTCTAAAAAGGATCGCCAGTGGATTCAGGATGTCTATGGCGAATACCTCGAGGCCCTGTCCGACCTGAATACGGGCTTGTTCTCCACGCTGGGCGACGACAATCCGCGCGAACACGAACTCTTTGCGCATTGGTTCGCCAGCGACCATTCCCACCCGCTGGTGATTTTGAAGGGTACCGATAGCGTCGGGTTCGCGCTGGTATCGCGGCCTCGGGTGGCCCTGTCGGGCGAGACCTTGACCGACTACAACATGTCGGAATTCTTCATCCGCAAGCCGTTTCGGCGCTCAGGTATCGGCCGTGACGCGGCGAATTTGATCTTCGATCGCTTCGCCGGCCAATGGGAAATCGTCGAGTACGAACGTAATCCGGGTGCCGTGGCGTTCTGGCGCCGTGTGCTCACCACCTACTGCCGCGGACGCTACAGCGAGCGGTCCCGCCATGGCGAGGTCCGCCAGCGCTTCATCAGCCGACGATCGAGTCCGCGACCCGTCGGAAACTGACCGCCGGGGCGATCGTCCGGGGCGAATATGTTGATCCGCGACTCAAGTATCGGTCGCCGAGGTCGATGAAGGGCTGTGAGCAATCCGCAGCCGACTGTCAGCCATCCTCAGCCGTCCGTGACATCCACGATCGCTTTCGACTTCGTGCGGGCGCTGGCGGTCGAGTTGTCGGCCAAGAAAGTCGAGCTGCCGTCGTTTCCTGAAATCGCGGTTCGAGTGCGGCGGGTGCTGTCGGATCCCAAATCCTCGGTCGACCAGGTCGTCCGGGTGGTGGGATCGGAACCGTCGTTGGCGGCGCGGCTGATTCGCATCGCGAATTCGGTGTCCTTCAATCGCGGCGGCCGGAACATCGGCGATCTCCGGACGGCCATCAATCGCATCGGTTACAACATGGTGCGCAGCGCCTCGATGTCGTTCGCGATGTCGCAGATCCGCAGCGCCAATAAACTCGTGGGGCTCGAGTCCCATCTGCATGAGCTGTGGCGCCGAAGTACCGTGGTGGCCGCTTTCGCCTACGTATTGGCACGCCGGGCGAGGTCGGTCAATGCGGATGAGGCGATGCTCGCCGGCATGATGCATGGCATCGGCAAACTCTATGTCCTCACGCGCGCGGTGGAGCACCCGCAATTGTTCGCCGATTCGGCCGCGCTCGAGGACATCATCCGCGATTGGCACGCCTCCATCGGTCAGGCGATCCTGGAGAACTGGGAGTTCTCCGAGGAGATGGCGCTCGCCGTCGGTCAGCAGGACGACTACAGTCGCGACGCGCAAGAGGGGGCTCGGCCGGATCTGCGCGACGTCGTTTGTGTCGCCGTGGTGCTCGCGACCGAACGCCCCGAGGGAGCCGCTCTCACCGCGTTGCTCGAGGAGATTCCCGCCGCCAGCCGGCTCGGTCTCGACGCCGCCCATGCACCCGCCGTGATCGCCGAGTGCGATGAGGAGATTGCCGCCCTCAGCGATGCTCTAGGCGGCTAGGCGGCTAGGCGGCTGGGCGGCTCAGGCCAGCGCGCCGGCGGCGACGATCGACTGGGCCACATACCGGACATTCTGCGGCATGATGCCGGCGAGATTCATGCGGCTATCCTGCGTCATGTAGATGTGGTGCGAATCGCGCAGCCGCTCGACCACGGCTTTCGGCACGCCCAGCAACGAGAACATGCCGCGCTCAGTTTGAATGAAATCGAAGGCATCGCCGCCCCCCGCCTCGCGCAGATGCTGGGCGAGCAACAGTCGCATCTGCTGGATGCGCCGGCGCATCGCGGTAAGTTCGAGGGTCCACGCGGCGCGCAGACTCGAGTCCGCGAAGATGCAGGCGGCGATGGCGGCGCCGTGATCAGGAGGCATCGAATAAATGCTGCGTGCGATTTGGAGAACTTGACTGTGTACCGCGGCGGCGTGCGCGCCGGTTGCGCTGACCACGATCAACGCACCGACGCGTTCGCGGTAGAGGCCGAGATTCTTCGAGTACGAGGTGGCGATCAGCACTTCGGGCAGGCGTCGGGCGACGCGTCGTATTCCCTCGGCATCACCCTCGAGGTCGTCGCCAAAACCTTGATAGGCCAGATCGAGGAATGGCACGAGCCGGCGGCGCTGGAGCAGTTCGATCAGCTCGTCCCATTGCGCCGGCGTGAGATCGGCGCCGGTTGGATTGTGGCAGCAGGCATGCAGCAGCACGACATCGCCGGCTGGAGCCGTGTCCAAGTGCTCGAGCATCGCGGCGAAGTCGACCCGATGGGTGGCCGGATCATAGTAGGGATAGCGGACGAGACTCATCCCGGAGCCGCCGAGCAACGCGTGGTGATTGCCCCAGGTGGGAGTGCTCACGTGCACCGTGGCCGCCGGCGTCGCCGTTCGAATCAGTTCGGCGCCAACCCGCAGCGCGCCGCAGCCGCCGGGTGCCTGGACCGTGCGGGCACGGCTCTCGAGGCGGGCAGGGTGCTCTTTGCCCAACACCAGTTCTTCGACGCCGGTGTTGAACTCTTCGCGGCCGGCAGCGCCCACATAAGACTTGCTGGACTGGGCGGCCAGCACTCGTTGTTCCGCATGCCGCACGCAATCGAGCACCGGGGTGTCACCGTTTAGATCGCGGAACACGCCCACTCCCAGATCCACCTTCCGTGGATGCGGGTCGGCGCGGTACTGCGCCATCAGTCCCAAGATGGCGTCGGGTTCAAGCCGGCTGATGTGTTCGAACACGCGTAAGCTCCCGATTGGCGGACGGTCTTGAGTATAGTGCGTCGCGGCGTCGCCAATAAAAGACATTCGCCCGATGACATTTCCAGGCGTTAGCGTGTAGTCTTTAACCACTCATCACGCGGGAGATCATTTCATGGCACTTTGGAAAGAAACCCCTACGCCCGCCGCGGCGGGCACTGCACCAGTCCCGGCTCCAGCGCCTGAGCGCGTCGATACGCGCGCGATCCCTGAGCCGGTGGCCGCCGCGCCGCGTCGTCCTGCCGCCGTGCCCACCGCGCCCAGCGCGCGGGTCGAGGGCGGAGAGTCGGTGATCGCTGCCAATCTATCCATCGAAGGGAAGATCGAAGGTGCCGGCAATGTGAAGATTGCGGGCCGCTTCAAGGGCGACGTCCGCATCGACGGCAACTTGAGCATCGAACCCGGGGCGCATCTCACCGGCCTGTTGGTCGCGGGCGTCGTCGTGGTGGGTGGCGAGCTGCAGGGCAATATCGAATCCGCCAAACGCGTGGACGTGCTGGAGGGCGGTGTGATCGTGGGTGACGTGAAGGCGGGTTCCATCACCGTCGCCGCGGGTTCGCGGATGCGTGGGCACGTCGAGTTCGGCTGGGTCGACGAGAAGCCCGCGAGGGCCACCGGCGTCAACAGCGCGACCGGCACGGCGACGGGTGTACCGGCTGCGAGCGTGGCAGTCGGCAAGAGTTGAGTGTGAGCGCCGTTCGTCCGGGCACGCTGGGCGCGACGCGGGTCTGTCCGCATTGCAAGGCGACGGTGCTACAGACCGCGAGCATCTGCCCTGGCTGTCAGCACCATCTGCGCTTCAATCCGGGCAGTGTCGAGCCTGAGAGCCGCGGAATTCCGGCCATGCGGATGGAGGGAACCATCCAGCATGCGGTACGGGACGAGCCCTGCGAATATTGCGTCGTCGTTGCCATCACCAACGAGCGCGGCGAGAAATTGGCGCGGCATGTCGTTGGCGTGGGCGCGCTACAACCCGGTGAATGGCACAAATACAGCTTCTCGGTTGAGCTCATGCCCGCACGTGGCGGCGCGGGTGCGCGGCGTAAGGTCTAGGCCCGAGGTCTAGGCCCAAGGCCTCGCGTTCAGCGCCGCTGGATGCCCTCGATGTCGATGAAACGTAGGAACTCCGCGCGGGTGCTCGGATCTTTGCGAAAGGTGCCGAGCATTTTGCTGGTCACCATGGAGACACCGAGCTTGTGCACGCCGCGGGTGGTCATGCATTGATGCACGGCGTCGATCACGACGCCGACGCCGCGGGGCTTCAGTGTCTCATCGATGCAGGCGGCAATCTGCGCGGTCAGCTTCTCCTGGACTTGGAAGCGGCGGGCATAGCCGTCCACCACTCGCGCGAGTTTGCTGATGCCCACCACTCGATCGGTCGGCAGATAACCGACGTGCGCGCGCCCGATGATGGGGGCCATATGGTGTTCGCAAAACGACTCGAAGGCGATGTCGCGCAAGATCACCATTTCGTCATAGCCCTCGACTTCCTCGAAGGTGCGCAGCAGGTAATCGCCGGGATCCGACGCATAGCCTGAGAACCAATCCCGGTAGGCGTCGACGACGCGCTTCGGCGTGTCATGCAGTCCCTCCCGGGCGGGGTCTTCCCCGGCCCACAGCAACAGCGTTTTGACCGCCTGCTCGGCCTGTTCGCGTGATACCGCCCGCTGCTCGTCATTCATGATGCCACTCCCTGGGTAAAAACAATTCATCTTGACCGCCTAACATAACATTTCTCGGTACGCTTCGAGTTTGCGTCGCAACACCGGTACCGCATGGTGGAGACGCGCGTCAATGCGCTACATTGTGGCCCTTTACCGGAACCTTGGGGGAGTGTCTGTGCAGCATTACGCTTGGATGAAGTCGATCGTCGTCGCCGTGGGCTGCCTCGAGGTGGGCTTGACCTGGGGGGCACCCATGTCCGACGCGGAAACCCGCGCATTGGCGCATGACGTGTTCAAGCAGTTGATCGAGATCAACACGACGGACTCGATCGGCAGCGTCAGCGTGGCGGCGCGCGCGATGGCGCAGCGACTTTTGGATGCCGGATTTTCGAGCGCGGATATGGCGGTGCTCGGACCCAATGACCGTAAACAGAACCTGGTCGCGCGCTACCGGGGACGTAAGGGCACGAAACTCAAGCCGATTCTCATCATCGCCCACCTCGACGTGGTCGAGGCACGCCGCGAGGACTGGACCACCGATCCTTTTCAATTCGTCGAGAAGGACGGTTACTACTACGGTCGCGGCGCACAGGATATGAAGTCGAGCGATGCCATCGTGGTGACCGATTTCATCCGGCTGAAGAAGGCGGGCTACGTGCCGGACCGCGACATCATCCTCGCGTTGACGGCCGACGAGGAGGGCGGTAAATCGAACGGTGTGCAATGGTTGCTCGACAACCATCGCGAACTGATCGATGCCGAGTACGTGCTCAATCCGGATTCCGGCGGCGTCGTCACCGACCATGGCCGACCGGTGACCGTGGAAATGGAAGCCACCGAGAAGCTCTATGCCGATTACGAGTTGGAGGCGACGAATCCGGGGGGACACAGTTCGCTGCCGCGGCCGGACAATGCGATCTATCACGTGGTCGACGCGCTGGCGCGCCTGCAGACGGCGCCGTTCCCGGTCGAAATCAACCCGGTCACACGCGAATACTTCACCCAGTTGGCGCAACTCGACCAGAGCCCGAGAGCCAGCGATTTTCGCGGCGTGCTCGAGACCCCGCCGGATCCGGGCGCCATTCAACGCCTGTCGGAAGATCCGCGCTACAACGCGACGCTGCGCACCACGTGTGTGGCGACCATGATGGATGCCGGTCATGCGCCGAATGCCTTGCCGCAGCGAGCGCAAGCCAATGTGAATTGCCGCATCTTTCCCGGTCATTCGCAGGAGGAGATCCGTCTCGAGCTGCAGAAACTATTCGCTGATCCCGAGTTGAAGGTGCGCTACAAGAGCGATGCGGGCGAATTATTCGAGCACGGCTCCGATCGTAAGGCCATGGTGCCCCCGCCCCTGCGAGCCGATGTGATGAACGCCTTACACAGCGTGTCGGGGCGTTTTTGGCCCGGTACACCGGTGGTGCCCATCATGGAGACGGGAGCATCGGACAGCATTTACACCATGGCTGCCGGCATCCCGAGTTACGGCATTTCGGGGATCGCGATCGATCACGACGACAATCGCATGCACGGCAAGGACGAGCGGATCCCGGTGGAGTCGTTCTACCGCGGGGTGGACTTCTACTATGAGCTGCTACAGAAACTCAGTAAATAGGCTGGCCGGGTCGGTCCAGGGTGACGCGGCCGACGGTCGGTAGCCGGGGTAGGCCGACGCTATCGAGCACGGCTGAATCGAGCGTGCGCCCTGAGTGACCGAATGCGTCGAAGGGATAGGTGAAAGACAGCAGCACGGCCGAGTTGCCGAGTGGCCCCGGCGAATACGCGGCGGCGGCCGAGACGATGCCGCCACTGCCGAAGTGCATCGAGTGACTCAGGGCCAGGATGTCGCGGCGACTGTCGTCGGTATAGATCTGTGCAGCGCCGGCGACCGAGACCCGGCCGAGTGGGCCAAGGTCGACGCCGGCGCTCGCCAAGGTCCGCTGGCGCAGTGGTTCGACGACGGCCGCGTCGCCGATCGGCTGGAAACCCGGCGATTGGACGGTCGACTTCACCGTGACGCTGATCTGATCCTGGCGATAGTCGGCGCCGAACACGGCGAGCCAGCCGTTCACATCCCCTTGATGGCTGCTGGCAACGCGTGCGGAGACCAAGCCCGTGGATCCCAGCCCTTCGGTGACCCCTACGCCCATGAAGTCCTGTTGACGAGCCAGTTGGGCCACTTGACCATCGACCGTCATCAAGGCGCTGATGCCGTAACGGTAGGTGCCTGAGGTCAGCCAGGGGCCATAGTCATCGCTGCGCAGCGCGAAGTTCTCCCGCAGGCGACCGGACTCGAGCGAGAATTCGCTCGCTCCTTCCGGCGCCAGATTGGATTGCTGCCCCTGCATCAGCGAGCGGAGGTGGTCGATGAAGCGCGCGTTCAAAAGGCCTCCCGGGCCCACCGGTGCATCGGAGGAGGCGAGCAGCGTGGGTGGCAACACGGCGGGCGCCGCCGGCTGAAAAGTGCCGATTTGAATTCCGCCCATGCGGACGGGCTGATCCCACAATGCCGCGCTCGACACGCCGTCACCCACTCGCATGGGCACGGGAATCAGCGGGGCTTGCGTGTTCCAGGCTGTATCGAGCCGCGTCAGCGGTTTGAGTCGGGGGTCATTCGAGGCCGCGAAGCCGCCGCCGATCACGCCGAACGCTTCCGCCACCGCGACGCGAAACACCGAATAAGCGTCCGACCATCGGTCATCGTCATGAGACAGCGAATAGCTGGTCGAGAGCGGGTTGTAACCGCTGCCGGGCAGATCGTCGGCCTGCGCCAACGAGGTGCTCGCCAAGAGCAGCCCGGCCTGTGCGCACGCGACGAGGGCCACCGATGCCATAATGTTCGCCATCGCGGACTCCTTTGGCGGAATATGTCGATCGTACAAACAAACGAATCGCGTGAACGTGAACTGGGTGCAGTTTGCGCGGTCGTTGCCGTGTTCCGTGCGGTTGCGTTGGGGCTTGGTGTGATCGCACTCACGTCATTGAGCCGTGCCACGGACGCGCCGCCCCCGCCTGCGGCGGCAGCGCTCGAGCCATCATCGGCCGTGCTGGACGAGGTCGTGGTGACCGGCGAGCGCTCCGGCCCCGGCATG
>Ga0116226_10006352_pt1 | contig 10614 bp, 10 predicted proteins | sample S1TSphfallax_FD_89692 | JGI IMG/M metagenome (GOLD analysis project Ga0116226, IMG submission 89692) | Host-associated microbial communities from peat moss isolated from Minnesota, USA - S1T2_Fa - Sphagnum fallax MG | ecosystem: Host-associated > Plants > Peat moss > Unclassified | place: USA...
CGCGCGAATATGATCCGCACCCACAACCGGACCCAGCGTCGCGATCAAACGCTGCGACAACTGCCGCTCCGCTCCATCGTCGCCGCCCGCTTCGCCGCCAGCGTTCAGAGCCAGGTTCGAGTCGGCATCGATGATCGAGACATCACTTGGCCTCAGCCCTTCCACCGCGCCCGCGACCATCCGCTGAATCGACGCGGTCTCATCATGCGTCAGCCCGCCTCGTGCCAGCTTCAGCGTGACCGAAGCCTTGGCTCCGCGCTCACGGTCCACGAACACGGAATCGGTAGCCATCACCAGGTGCACCCGTGCGCTCTTCACGTTCGCGAGCGTCGTGATCGTGCGCTCCAGCTCGCCTTCCAGTGCGCGCTGATAGTTGACCTTCTCGTCAAACTCCGTCTGGCCCCACGAGCCCTTGTCGAAGCTCTCAAAGCCCATGCGGCCAGAGTGCGTGGGGCTGCTGGAAGCGATGTCCAGCCGAGCCGCGTCCAACTGGTCGGCAGGAACGCTGATGCTCTTCCCATCCGCGCTCAGTTGATAGGGAATGTTCTTCGACTTCAGCTCGGCCGAAATCGTCTGCGCGTCCGCCGTCTCCAGTCCGCTCATCAGCGGCTTGTAGTCCGGCGTGGACATGAGACTGGCGAACAGCCCCACAAGGCCAACGGTGGCAACAGCTCCCGCGCCCAGCATCATCCGCTGCTTCGGAGTCCGCGTGGCCCAGAACTGCTTCAACTGGGCGAAGATTTGAGTCGACTCTGCCATATGTTTTCTGAGGTGTCCCGGTTGCTAAATGCGATCAGCTAAAACTGCATCTTTTCAATGTCCTGGTATGCGGTCACGATCTTGTTCCGCACCTGCATCATCAGTTGGAAGGCAACGTCTGCCTTCTCCACCGAGACCATCACCTTGCTCATGTCCGCGTTGCCGCCCTGCAGCAACGTTCCAACCTGCGTGTCTGCGGTGCTTTGAAGATTGCTTACCTGGTTGATCGCGCCCTTCAGCACATCGCCAAAGCTCCCGCTGTCGCTGCTGGAATCGAGGCCGCCGGCCAGAGAGTTGAGACTTGAGGGCAGCGAGGTCAAAGGACCCACGCCCATTGGCATTCCGATGCTCATCTTGATTGCTCCTATTACTGCGAAACTGGTTGATTGAAACTAACTCTTAAGAATGTCGATAGACTGTTGGATCATTTGCTTCGCCGCGGCAACCGCGGAAGCATTCAATTGATAAGCACGAGTGGAGCCCATGAGATCCACCATCTCCTGCACCGGGTTGATGGCCGGATAAGCAACGTAGCCGTCCTTGTCCGCATCCGGATGACCTGGCTCATAGCGCATCACCGGAGGCGTCGGGTCATCAATTACTTGCGAGACGCGCACCGTTCCACCCGTCTTGGTCAAGCCGCCGGCGCTGGCAAAGGCGGTCTGAAACGAGCTGTTGCCTTGCGAAGCGAAGACAACTTCCTTGCGGCGGAAAGGACCGCCGTCATCGGTGTGTGTCGTCTCGGCGTTCGCCATGTTCGTGGCGATCACTTCAGAACGCTGGCGCTCCGCCGAAAGCGCGGACGCACTGATCTTCAGCATGTCAAAAGGACCCATCGTTAGTTACCTCCGTTGATGGCTTGCAGGATCTGGTGAAACTGTGACTTCACCATCTGCGTGCCCATCTGAAACTGCAGCTGTGTCTGAGCGAGCAGCGTGCTCTCGCGATCGAGGTTGACGTTGTTCCCATCAGGACGCTCGAGCAGCCCGCCGACCTCGTTGACTACCGGCGAAAGTTGAAGCCCACTGCCATCGCTCGCCTGCGCCAGAGCCTGCTTGAAGTTGATGTCCTTGGTCTTGTAACCAGGGGTGTCGACGTTCGCCATGTTCGCTGCGATCGTCTGCTCGCGGTCTGTCGTTACCTCCAGAAACCGTTCGAGCGAAGTGGGAAGAAAACCGGTGTCTGCCATTACGCATATCTCCTTGGGGGAAGTCCATACTCACGAATTCGGTTGCGCATGGTGCGAATGCTGATGCCCAGCATCTCCGCCGCCTGCGTACGATTGCCGCGTGTCATCTCAAGCGTGCTCTCCAGATGCGCCCGCTCCAGCTCGCGGATCGGAACACCGGGTGTAGCGACAGCCGCAGGAGCCGCTGGCGCAATGGCCGAGACCGCCGGCTTCGCGCGCATCTGAAACTCCTGGTCAAACCGCGTGGCGTCGAGCACCACGCCCGGATGCAGCGAACACATACGCCGCATGAAGTTACCCAGCTCACGAACGTTGCCCGGCCAGTTGTGCGCCTTCAACCGCTCGATGAAGTCCGGGCTCAACACCTGAGCCTGGCCACGCATCCGCGCCGCGAACTTCTCCGCGAAGTAGCGGGCGAGCAACTCGATGTCCTCAGGCCGCTCGCGCAGCGGAGGAAGATCCAGCGGGATCACATTCAGGCGATAGTAGAGATCGCTGCGGAACTTGCCCTCGTCCACCATCGATGCCAGGTCGACATTGGTCGTAGCGATGACCCGGATATCAACCTTGGTCGACCGCGTCTCGCCCAGCCGCTCGAACTCGCGCTCCTGCAGCGCGCGCAGCAGCTTTGGCTGCAGATTCAGCGGCATCTCGCCAATCTCATCGAGCAGCAGCGTACCGCCATGCGCCATCTCAAACTTGCCAGCCTTCGCTGTCGTCGCCCCGGTAAACGCGCCGCGAGCGTGGCCGAACAACTCGCTCTCCAGCAGATGTTCCGGGACCGCCGCGCAATTCACCGCGACGAACGGCTTCTTGCTCCGCGGGCTCGCATCGTGGATGAACCGCGCCAGTAGCTCCTTGCCGGTGCCACTCTCAGCCTCCACAAGCACATCGGTGTCCGTATTCGCCGCCGCCCGCGCTCTCTGCAAAGACCGCAGCAGACGAGGCGAACGTCCCACCATCGCGCATGCGTCCATCACTTCGCCTTGCGACACCGGCGCGCTCTGCTGCATCACCCGCGCCGCTGCCTCTTCAATCTGGTCGAAGGCGATCGGCTTGGTCAGATAATCAAACGCTCCGTTGCGCATCGCTTCCACCGCATCGGGAACGTTGCCAAACGCTGTCAGCAGGATCACCGCCGTAGATGAGGAAGCAGCACGCGCAGCTCGCATCACCTCAAGCCCGTCGCCATCCGGCATCCGCATGTCGCTCACGACAAGCTGGAACTCTCTGTTCTCCAGCAGCCGCGAAGCCTCGCGCACGCCGCTCGCGGTCTCCACGTCCCAGCCGTTGCGAGAGAAGTTCACCCGCAGCGCGGTTCGAATGCCCGCTTCGTCATCCACAATCAGCACCGACGAGGAGTTGTTGATCATAGCGCTGGAATCTCCACAAAGAACGTCGTTCCAATTCCACGAAGGCTGGTGACCCGAATCGAGCCGCCATGCTGCTTCACGATCTGGCTGCACACCGCAAGTCCAAGCCCCGAAGAGCTTCCGCCGATGCTGAAGCCGGCCGTGAAGATCTCCTGCAGATGTTCAGGCGCAATGCCGCATCCGGTATCGGAGAACTCGATGATGGCGATGTCGCCACTGCCCTTCACCGGATCGCGATGCCGGCGAACCGTGACCCACACGCTGCCGCCCATCTGTGTATGCCGCAGCGAGTTGCAAACCATGTTGAGCACGACCTGCTGCAGCGCGCTCGAGTTGCCGTGTATCCAAAGCCCCGCATCCTCCGCGTCAAATGCCAGCGAGATGCCCACTTGCTGCGCAATCGGCCGCGCGAACTCCACGCTGCTGCGGATCGAAGCATTCAAATCCAGCGGCGAAAGTGAAGGTACCTCGCGGCCATGGAAGCTCAACACATTACTTACAGTCGCAGCCAGCGAGCGAATACCCGCATGCAGGTGCGAGATCCACTCCGAAGTATCTTCCCCGCCCGCCTCAATCAGCCCGGTAAACAGTTCAAGGCTCGCCAGCGGATTTCTAATTTCATGAGCAAGCGTCGTCGCCACCTCGGCAAGCGCCGTGGCCTTGCGCGAACGCTCCCGCTCTTCTTCAGCCTGCTTCTGCAGCGTGACATCGCGAAGAATCAGGATCGCCTGCCGCTGCGCGCGATAGCTTCCTTCGCTGCCGTGAAGCAGATGACGCTCACGAACTGCCAGCCATCTCCGCGAGTTCAACGTCGTCTTGCAGAACTCGCGTTCCTCTTCCACGCTCACCTGTTCACTGAGAAATCCGGACAGATCAATCCCCGAGGCGGTCGAGATGGCGTCGAGATGCTTCGGGGTCGTCTGCGGAAGATCGAGCAGTCTCCGGCCCTCAGGATTGATCATCGAGACCGAGCCATCCTCTTCGACCACCAGCACGCCGCACGGCATCGAGTCCACGATCTGTTGCAGAGCGCCGTGGACGCGTTCATTCTCCGCCAGGCTCGCCTTCAAAGCCGAGTTGCGATCAGCCAGCTCGCGACTAAGAAACGTCACCTCGAGCTGCAACTGGCCGTACGAGCTCTCCAGCCGCGCCGACGCCGAGATGAACTTCGCAAATGCCTCTGCCAGCAGACCCGCGTCAGGGTGCGTCGCGAGAGTCGAGCCATTTATTGGCAGTAAATGAGAGAGGGTTTCCATCTACAACTGTGAAATGCAACCCAAGGGCCAAACCGGGAAACTAGAGAAAAATATCCTTAGCCCTGATCTCATGCGAAGAGCCAGCCATGATACTGGCGCGCTCAATCACATTCCTCAGCTCGCGAACGTTGCCCGGCCACTTATGCCGGCACAACGCTTCAATCGCCTCATCGGTCAGCGTCACGCCAGGGCAGAATCTCTCCACGAAAAACTGCGCCAGCTTCGGCACATCGTTGTCGCGGTCGCGCAGTGGCGCAAGCTTGATCGGAAAGATCGCAAGCCGGTAATAAAGGTCTTCGCGAAACAGCTTCTGTTTCACCAGGCCTTGCAAGTCGGCGTTCGTCGCCGCAACCACACGCACATCGACGCGCATGTTGTCGTTGCTTCCCAGCCGCTGCACTTCTCCCTGCTCGACAAATCTCAGGATCTTGCTCTGCAGCGTCAGCGGCATGTCGCCGATCTCATCGAGAAAAAGCGTTCCGCCCTGTGCTGCGTGAATACGCCCAATCCGCGACTGCATCGCGCCCGTAAACGCACCCTTGGCATAACCAAAGAGCTCCGACTCCAGCAGCGCTTCAGGGATCGCCGCGCAGTTGACCACAATAAACGGAGCCTGTCGTCGCGGGCTGATCTGATGGATCGCCTGCGCGATAAGGTCCTTGCCGGTCCCACTCTCGCCGGTGATCAACACCGTCGTCTCACGCGCAGCGACCATATGCGTCATCGCGTAGACCTGCATCATTGCGGGCGACTCGCCCACAACTCCACGCAGCCGCGGCGAATCCTTCGCGTACCGCAGATACTCCACCGGCTTCGCGGCAGCTTCAACATCCGGCGTCTTGGCCTCCGGATTCAGCGCCGCAGCCAGCCGGCTCGCGAACGGAGACCCTGCGCTGTTCGGCAGCACATGGCAAGTCGCCGTGTCCATCATCAAAATCTTCAGTTGGGGAAAGCTCTGCTCGACGATCCCGCAGAACTCTGTCGGCAGTAGATCTGGGAGCGCCGGATCAAGCAAAAGCACTTCAGACCCTGGCTGCGTGTGCAGCGACTCCAGCGCTTCCGCGCCGCTGGTCGCTTCGTGCAGACTCCAGCGCATGGGCGCGAGTCGACCGCGAAGCCGGTCTCGAAAATTTGGGTCGCCGCTAACTAGCAGGACCTGCACGGCACGGCTATCTGGTTGCCACGTGGGAGTCGAGAGATTGATACGGTTGCTCTCTTCCAGGGTATGGGGCGCGCGTAGGTCTATTTCGCGAGTGCTTACTTGGGCGCCATGCTCATCTTTGACGGATAGTAAAAAACCAGTCTATCGAGCGATCGGTATCAATTCCGAATAAAAAATAATGGCTCTAAGTGAGAAAAAAAAGACCTGGTCGAGAGATAAATCGATAGCGAAAATCAGGCTTGGGACTGGTATACATAACCCAGACCACGGATAGTCCGTATCATTTTTATATCATAATCGCCGTCCAGCTTATCCCGTAGATACTTCACGTAGACATCGACGATATTGGTGTTTCCTTCCGCGGACATGTTCCACACTTCCTGCGTCAGGCACGCTCATGAGAGCGTCTTGCCCTCATGCTGCATCATGTACTCCAGCAGCGTGAACTCGCGCGGCGTCAGGCCGATGACACGCCCGTCGCGCTCGACGGAGCACTGGTCATGGTGCAGCACAATCTGGCTCTTCTTCGGTTCAGCCGCTACAGGAGCGGCCTGCGACCGGCGGCGCAGAGCGCGAACGCGGGCCATCATCTCGAGCAACGAAAACGGCTTGGGCAGATAGTCATCCGCACCGTGGTCGAAAGCATTGACCAGATCCACAGCCCCGGCCTTGCCGCCCAATGCGAGGATGCCGATGTTCGGCCTCTTCGCGCGCAGCTCGCGGAGCATCGCGAAGGCATCGACTTCGGCCAGGTCCAGATCAAGGATCACAAGGTCGCAGGGGCTCTTCTCCAGGTGCTGAAGCGCAGAGGTGCGCTCGTGCGTCACGCCAACCGAGATCGCGTCCTGCGAGAGACCCGTCGCCAGCAACCTCGCCAGCGGCAGGCTGCTCTCGACGATCAGTACGCGATACTTCGCAGCACATGCGCCTTCGGTTTGCTCCTCCGCAAGGCTCGACGTTCTGCTGAATGTCGGCAGAAAACGTGCCAACATCCCGTACTGTTCTGCGATTGCTGCATGCATGGGGTGCGTCTCCTGGGTGGTCAAAAGCGCCTCCTGTCGGTGGCCTGAACTTCTTATAGCAGTCGCTCGGACCAAACGGAAGAGAACAACATGACACTTTGGTGTCACTACCCATGCTACGAAACTGTGTCACGATAATGAGGCAGCAATTGGCCAGCAGTACCCGCCCTGCATCCAAGCCTTTAGGATTACGTCTTGACTATCAATCGGATTCGAAGCTTCCTCTATCGCTATCCCCGCTTCAACGTCGACTGCCGCATGGACTTCATCCGTGAAGACTCGATCGTTCTTGGTACCTGCTTCGACCTCAGCCAGTCCGGTCTCCGCGGCACCTTCGTCCAGACGGTCGCGCCAGGGGCAAAAGGAATCGTCACTCTCTACCTCGGAGAACGCCGCCTCGAAGTCCAGGCGACCGTCTCCTCGCTTCGCGACGAGGAGACCCGCATGCGCTTCCAGTTTGACTCCGAAAAGGAACGCGTCGCCCTGCGCGACATCCTGAACGATCTGGCGCCCCAGGTCCGCAAGTAGCTCTCCGCTACTTGTGCGAGAACAATCCCTTCGCCTTCGCCAACAATCCTCCATCGGTCTTCTGCGGCGCGGCGGGCTCCGCCGCGCTTGGCTTGGCCGCTGCAGCCGGAGCGGCAGTTGCCGCGGCGGACTTCGGATCCTCGGCCTTCGCCTTGTCAGCTGGTTTATCCCCAGCCTTCGGCAAATTCTGCACCAGCAACGAGACCCTGCGGTTCGCCGCATCGAACGGCTTGTCCGGAACATGCAGCTTCTGATCGGCGAACCCACGTACCTGTGAGACCTGGTCGTCGCGGATTCCATTCTCCTGCATCACACGGCGAGCAGTATTGGCACGGTCTGCTGAAAGCTCCCAGTTCCCGTAAGACTTCCCATTCGCATACGGCTGAGCATCGGTGTAGCCCTCAATGGAGAGCTTGTTCGGCAGAACACTCAACTGGCTCGCAAGCACCTTCAGGATGTCCGCCAGCATGGGCGTCGCCACGGCGCTTCCCGATTCAAAGAACGTGCCCTTCTCATCTTCGACTAATTCAATCCGCAGACCTTCTTCGGTAACCGTCATCTCGATCTGCTTCTTGACCTTGTTCAGGATGGTCATCTGATCGATCGCCTTGGTCAGATCGGACTTCAGCGCCTTCATGTCATCCTTCTTCTCTTGGCTCTCCGGCTTCGGCTCAGGCTTGCCCTCCGACCCTTTCTTGCTCGCCGTGCCCTTCGGATCTCGGAAGTATCCCGCGATCTCTTCCTGCGTCTTCTTGGGAGTCGAGTTCATCAGCCACAGCACGATGAACAGCGACATCATGGCGGTCACAAAGTCGGCGTAGGCCACCTTCCAGGCTCCGCCGTGGTGTCCGCCATGGCCACCCTTTTTCTTAATAATGATGATCGGCTGCTCGTCCGTCATGATCTTCTCCTGAGTTTGCTAACGGTTTAGGCAGCGACTGCTGTAGGTCCAGCCGACTTCGCGCGGCACGCCTTCTCGACTTCCTGGAAGCTCGGGCGTATGTGGGCAGGGATGGCGCGACGTGCAAGCTCCACCGCGAGAATTGGGCTTGTTCCTTTGATGAAGGCAAGCATCACGACGCGAAGGATGCTGTAGTACGCATGCTCTTCCTCGTTGATCTTCGTCATCGCCGAAGCCAGCGGTCCAAGCACGCCGTAGCACAGCAAAATGCCAAGAAACGTTCCCACGAGGGCCGCAGCCACCTTGTGTCCAATCTCTTCCGGCGGGCCGCCAAGCGCGCCCATCGTGATCACAATACCCAGAACGGCAGCCACAATGCCGAGTCCCGGAAGCGCATCAGCCACCGTGCTCAACGCGCTCGTCGGCATCCCGCTGGTCTGTTGATGCACCTCCATGTCCAGCTCCATCATCTGGTCGACATCAAAGGGCAGCACCCCGCCCGTGATCGCCATGCGCATCGTGTCGCAGACGAAGTCCTTCACATGGTGGTCCTTCAGAAACTTGGGGTGCGCCTTGAAGATCGGGCTCTTGTCCGCGCCTTCAATGTCGCCCTCGATCGCAACCAGGCCCTCTTTCCGCGCCTTGGTAAACAGGTCGAACATCATCTTCAGCGTCTCAAGATAACGCTGCTTGTTGTACGGCGATCCCTTCAGGATGCCAGTCAGCCCGCCGATCAATCCCTTAAGGACATGGATGGGATTCGCGGCCAGCAGAGTGCCCAGCGCAGCGCCGACAATCGTCACAACCTCAGCAGGCTGGATCAGAACGGCGAGCTGTCCTTTTTCCATGAGGAACCCGCCAATAACGGCACCGAAAACTATGACTATTCCGACAATCGATATCATGCTGATACGTCTCCAATCGTGCGCATTGGCATATGCCTGATGAAGTGCATCCGCTCTATCGACATATGTTTGCAATGCTTTCAATCCGAGCCGCGCCGTAGTTCTTCCAATGGAAGACTGCGAAAGCCCGCTTCGCCCATCTCTTGTTCACCACATTTCGAAGCGATTATTTTGATCGGAGAGCCGGACTCCCATGGAAGCTAACGGCCGCTGCGACTAAAGTGCCATAACGCAGCCTATCGCCGACTACGTCCCTGTATTACTCTCGAGATGTCGGCGAAGCAGACCTCCCCGCGTAAGCCCCCTATGCCCATGACACCGCTTTCACCTTCGCCCGCCTCCGTCTCTAGCCCTCCCATGCACTTTCTGGGCAGGCAGCCGATCCTCGACGCGGAATTGAACCTCTACGGGCACGAGTTGCTGTATCGCTCCGGTCTCGCAAATCAATTCAGCGGCGAGCCTGAACATGCAACGCGCAGCGTCATTGACGACTCGCTGCTGCTGGCGACTCCGGCCAACGGCGAAAAGCTCTTCTTCAACTGCACCCGTCACGCACTCGTCTCCGGCATTGTGACGCTCTTGCCCCCCGCCGACACGGTCCTTGAGATTCTTGAGAACATAGAGCCCGACGAAGAGCTGATGGCATCCTGCCGTGCACTCAAGCAAGCAGGCTACTCCTTTGCTCTGGACGACTTCGTTCCGGATGGATCAAAGACGCCCTTTCTAGAAATAGCCGACTTTATAAAAATTGACTTCCTGGCTTCGGATAAAGCAGAAAGATATGCCATACGTTCCTTGGCTGCCGACAGGTCCATTAAATTTATTGCCGAAAAAATAGAGACGGAACCTGATGTCGAAGAAGCATGGAAGGAAGGTTGCACCTTCTTCCAGGGGTACTTTTTCTGCAAACCGGTCATGATCGCTCCGCGGGTTATTCCGCAAAATCAGATGGTCTACATGAGGCTCCTCGCCGAACTTAGTCGCGAGCCCGCAAACATCATGGAGATCGAGCAACTGACGAAATCGGAACCCTCCATCTGCTATCGCCTGCTCCGGCTTGTCAACTCGGCGCTCTACGCTCTGCCCAGCCCCATCTCGTCGATTCGCAGCGCGGTCATGATGATCGGTGACGACGAGTTTCGTAAGCTTGTCTCCGTGGCGCTCGCCAACATCGCCGGCTCCTCACGCTCGAAGTCTGTGACCCGCGTGGCGCTTGCGCGCGCCAAGTTCTGCGAGCTTCTCGCCCCGGTACTCAATGAATCCGCCTCGACCCTCTACCTGCTCGGCATGCTCTCTCTCATGGATGTCATCCTCACCATGCCCATGCATCAGGTCGTCGAGATGCTCCCGCTTCACCACAAGATGAAGGCAGCCCTGCTCGGCAAGAAGTCTTCGCTCACCGTCGCTCTCGACCTCGTTCGCGCGCGTGAGTCCGGCGGATGGCTGGAGACAACAAGCATTCAAGAGAGTCTCAATCTGCGTGGAGACATCGCCTCGCGGCTCTACTCCGATGCGATCA
>Ga0116226_10006353_pt1 | contig 10613 bp, 5 predicted proteins | sample S1TSphfallax_FD_89692 | JGI IMG/M metagenome (GOLD analysis project Ga0116226, IMG submission 89692) | Host-associated microbial communities from peat moss isolated from Minnesota, USA - S1T2_Fa - Sphagnum fallax MG | ecosystem: Host-associated > Plants > Peat moss > Unclassified | place: USA...
TTGATAAAATTATTATTTCTGAATTATTTGAAATAAAATTAGTTTTTCTGAATTTTTTTCGACTGAAATTATTTTTCTTTGATAAAACTTATTTTTCTGAATTTTTTTGAACTAAAATTTCTTTTTCTTTGATAAAATTATTTTTTCTGAATTTTTTTGAAATAAAATTTTTTTTTCTGAATTTTTTGAACTGAAATTAGTTTTCTTTGATAAAACTTATTTTTTCCGAATTTTTTCTTAAATAAAATTCACTTTTCTGAATTTTTTTTAAAGAAAATTTATTCTTCTGAATTTTTTGAACTAAAATTTATTTATTTTTGATAAAATTATTTTTTCTGAATTTTTTCTAAAATAAAATTTATTTTTCTGAATCTTTTAAAATAAATTTTTCTTTTGAATTATTTTCTTAATCTGATTTGTTGCAAATAACACAATGTGGAAGCGGTTGAATGTGATTATGAATATCTCTGCTGGCGAGCGCGGTTTGCTAAGTGTCTAGTTGATATGATGAAGGTATGTGTGATGAAAGGAGATGATATGAAGTGTTTTGTTTAAGTAAATGACTTTTATCTTCGATCTTCGTCAAGATGTGAAATAAGTTGAAGCATTGTTTTGCTTTTATTCGTGATAAAGTTTGAGTGTTGGCGGCACTTATCTTTGACAATAGATTATTGGTAGATAACTATCTGAAGTGTGATCAATATGTTGTTCTCTTATTTGAAACTTCGTTTTCATGTAGTTGATACATTGGAAAGTATCAGATTTGTCAACTGATATATGTTCATTATGAAGAAGAAACAATAGATACAGAACAATTCTAATACTAATACAGAAAAGAAGTTTATATAAAAAGCAGGTCTTCCATAACATTTTTAAGATTGTTTATTTCTCTTTGTAGTTTATATCTAATAAGTTTGATGATGTAGAGAATAACAGTGAAAATAATGAAGCAGATACCCGATAAGGTATATACGCCAAGATCATGAATAAACTGCGTAAATTTTGAGCGTTTTGATTTAATAAGTTTAATCATATCGTTTATCGATTTTTCTGATTGTAATTGATAAGTGGATAGCAATGTTGTTGACATACTTCTTATAGGTATGATAAAATTTGATATGTTTGGAATTTTAGAAGTAAAACTTGGTGTTACAATAACGCGACGCTGAACACACGGTTTGAGAGATATTTGAAGATCCGTACATACTATTTTCTTTTCACATGATATGCGTACAACTGCGGGTTCATTAATCGAGATGGTTTCAACTAATCCATTTAAAGTAGAATGAACTTGACAATAATATGGTTCGCGTACATTAAAAAATAACCAAATTCCATTATCAATTTCCATAATATCTTTGTGAATATCTTGAGATCGAGTTACTTGACAGGCACTAGTGATTAATTTATTATCATCGAATAGTTGAGATAAACATGATGACTTTGATAATGGGATTAAAAAGGGTATTTTTTGACATTGAACTATAGGCAATAATGTACATTCATCAACGTCAGACGGATCATTCCACATAATCAATGTCTGATGGATCGAATTGATTCCAATTACTTTCGGAAGATTTGAATAAATGTACGTATCATCATTAAATATTATCGGCAAAGGAATTAAACGATAAATTGAATAAATTGACGTACGATCTGTCGGAATTCGTAAGAATAGTGTTGAGATTGCCAGACATGGCTGAGAGGATAATAAATGTTTCCGACTTAATGCACAATAACGTAAAGCATATATAGATTGACCAACAATAAAATGAGTGAAAGCAGTTAACGATTCTTGAATATTACTAATTGTATACGAAGTATCAATAGTTGAAAATATTGCTGTTAGAAATAATTTTAAATCAGCATGAGATAAATATTCGAAACTTATTTCATTATTATTTATCTGTTTAATGATCATATCTATTGATTTTGGGCGAAAATGTAGAATATCACTATAATTATCAACAGTATTTATAGAAGAAGCAGCTGTTAAAGTTTTATCGCCATCTGTTTGATAAAAAAATTGATTATTGATAAAATGAACATTTGACTTAGTATTCCGAAAAACTTCATCTGGATGATGGTGCTCAAGAATTTGACTTATATCTGTAGTAATTATTTTGGAGACGCTGTCCTTGTCGTAAGTTGAAATTGTATGACTCATATGACGAGATTTCATCATTGTAGCAAGTTCTAAAACATTTGCCGCCTTCGAGAATGAAGTATACACACAAACATCTGTTTTCGGTGATAAGACGCAGAAATCATTAAGAGGTACGAATGTATGGACGACTTGCTCTTCCATGTTAAATGAGTATGCACCAATACGTCGAAGCGCATAGCCTTTATTAACATCGACAGTGATATCATTAGTTGACAATTCTTGTATTGAGACGAGTAAAACGGTTCTAATCGAGGTAATCGTTAAGTATAATAAGACAGATCGTAAAAAGCTGATCATCTTGATTTTATATATTTTATTATTAATAGAGATGACACGGATCTGTTTGACGAAATCGATGTAAAAATGAGAAATTATGAATAAAATTTATGTTTTTAACCATCTATGATATACGCTATATATATGTTCAGAAGAGAAACTATCAAGGAATAACGCGAAAAATGATTGGTAGAAAGAGGAACAAAAAAAACTTAATATAACATGAATATATCCAATCAGCGCATTTCTTTTGGCACACGCTTGATAATCGATTTGATTATCACAAACAGCGTATGGCCCCGAACAGACAGAAAAAGATAAAACAAATTAATCAACATGATTGGTCTATTCTTGCTTAAATCATCTTTTCTAGACGATTTATTCGTTAATTCAGTCTTAATTCGTTTATCTTTTTCTGTCTGTTCGGGGCCTATATCTCTCTCGAATGCTTTTTTCCTCGACAGATTATAATTACCATAGATCTAGAACATGATATCATTTCTAATATTAACCATAACAATTATAGAACAACTTACGGGGGATGCTGTTACAACAGCAACGAGAATGAAAGAAACGACGAGGAAAAACATAATAAGTGTGATGTATGTTAACTGAAAATGCTCATCAATTTCAAGCTATATATATATATCTTATGCAGAGAAAGATATCTAATTAATTTACATGAATTGTTCTTTTCATGTAAGCATATGTCACTACCGAACATTTTCAAAGAATAATCTAATTTAAATGTACAATAATCGATCCTTTGTTATTCATATTATTACTTCTGTCTCTTTGAAATATCTTTAAGACGGAACACTTTTGTTCTAATCAGAAAAAAACAAAACAATATTTGCACATTAAATTATTCTTTTTTAGGTTGATATATATTTAGAATATTATTGCAAACGTCTTTGTTATATATAGATGTATTGCATTTGATATGGCTTCGGAAGAGTTTTTTTTATTCTTTATTTAGTTTTTTGAACGATAAAATTACGTTCTTTACAGATGATATGTCGTACAGAACATTTCAAATATATTACTTAGGGAATAAACTAACATGTTTATTTAAGTATATTTCAGATATTGTTATGATCGAACAATATTAAATTAATTGTCTTATGTGATTCTTGTTAATTAATGACTCTGAATAATAAATTCACTTGTTTTCGTTGTCTTATATCACGTCTAAATGAATTCAAAATTGGTTAGTCAAGTGTAACACTTTCCTATTTTTTTGAATCTCTCGTTTTATGAAATTTTTGATTTGAAACATTCAAAGTTTTAGACATCTTCATTCTCGATTTTTTTTATTCAATTGATTATATTTATTTTCAATTCAGATAATTGCTTGATTATATATATTATTATTTAAAATTTATCTTCTCCTGATTTTTCTAAAAGAATTTATGATAAAGATTGTCCTTATTTATTTTTTGTTGATTTATCATTGAACACTCTAGTTTGAAAACTTTATATGAACATTTTCTAATGAATAAAATTTGTTCTGAATTAAATCACTTTTCTATATGTTGTTGCAAATGGTGTAGATGATTTTAATATTGATGATGTTTTTATTTGATGATATACATCAATTAATTCATAATATCATTTAGTTTTTGATAACAACGCATTATTTTTGATAACTTAGTTATACGTTGTTTATAAAATATTGAATTGAACATTTCTTAATGAATGATGAAGAGTTTCATCATTTTCTCTTGCTTATTCAGTTTTTCTTAAAAATTTTCAAACCATTCTTCATATTCAACAACACTTCTTTCTTACTCATGAGGTGTTGATACTGAAATTGAAATTGTTGATTCTGCTAAATGTGATGTATTATTAACTTCAACATTACTGTTAACTCTTAATATTGACTGACAACACGAATTTTTTTCTATCTACGAATTTAATTGTGATAAATTTGATGATGATGGTGCATCTTGTTTTCCTACAATTTCACCTGTTGTTAAATTTTTAACTTCAATTCATACATATAATTTTATTTGTCATTTATTTGATGATTTCTATCATTAAAGTTTTGTCCCTTTTTTAATTTTTTAAAATTATTTTGATATTCTATTTCAATACTAACTAAGCTTGATGTATATGCATCTATTTGAGATAAGAAATAAGCTAAATATTTACATTTTTTTATCAATCAATTTTCTAGAACCATCTTCATCGTCATTGATTCAACAACGCAATCATTTACGTATTTCTTGTCCTTTCTTTTATTCACATTTATCATTTTGATGCCGTGACGATATTGCTCGAATTAATTTATTCGTTTTTAATAAAAGAAATTTATGAAATTTTGCAAAATTCCCGTGCAACTGTTAATATAGTTGTAAAATATTCTTGACTTTTTCGATGACATTCACAATCGATTACAACTGTTTATTATTTTTCTGATTATTTTCAACAGATATGTATTACGAATACTAAATGATTTTGAACATTTATATAAAGGAAAAGTATTGTCTATTTCAAGACTAGAATTCGAGTTCATACATATTAAAAATAATTCAGTTCGAAATTGTCCTTGAAAATTTAGTAGTATAAGTGCATTAAATTGCATTGTTACTCGCATTCGTCAATCATCTTGTATTACAATTGATGAAATATTTTCAGGTTCATTTATTTGAACAATTTTTTTTTCTCTTTTTCTTTATTTATACTGATGAACTGTGTATTCATTGAAGAAAAAGGCAATGATATGAATCTAATGAACCATATCTTATCTCTTCATTATCGACAATTATTTTTCTTTTATTTTTTTCTACATAACTATATGACAAAAATGATTAATGAAAAAAACAACAGAGACGTGAAAAATGATACACAAGTGATTAAAATTCATAAATTCGAGAATATATTCCAAATTCAACCATATCTGTTGAAGTCCGTGCTTTTTTAATACCAATTAAATCATCAAAGTGGTAGTAAGTATTATCCTTGCAAATAAGAGTAGCTGTAAAATGTGGTTCAGGCGAAGACTTATGATGTATTACCGCACGTAATTTATATCTATCAAAAAAGTTACACAAAGTTAGAAAAGAAATTATAAAATGTTTAAATAATTTACCTAATTGTGCTAATTCTAATCGTGTCTTTCATATCACGTAGTCGTGGATAATTTGCCTCATACCCCTCGTCACCGCGTTTTGACAGTGGTTTAATCTCCACAATGATGATGGGCGGAGGTCCATAATCAAAAGTAGCTGTCGAATGGACATTTGGAGAATCGCAGAACCATCCGTGCCTGTGAACAAAATTTATGAAAATTGTTACAAGAAAACAAAAGCAACGTACACATATTCATTCTTGTTTGTTTCATAATTGACACACAGCACACGACCATCTCTATATTTTTTTGCAACTGCTTCTGCTTCTGTTATCTCGTTGTGCCGTTTAATCATTGCCTGACATACTGTGACAGTTTCTTCTTCAAATTTTTCGATATGATCATCATACGTGCTGCAATGAATCGGTTGTGAAAATATTGTATTAACAGATATATACTCACAAAATATTCAATTCTGTTGTTGTTCGATTTATTACTTTTTCTGTGCAATCAACTCTTGAACATACGGTTTCATATGAATGGCGTTGTAGATTTTTGATAAAACAGAATACTTGCTCATCTACTGAGCCGAATAGACTTATCGTTTGTGGATCAGTTGGTTTTACAATATTGAAGCTAAGTAACCAGTTTAATCGAGCAATATCCCAACCTTTTTTTTCGACTAATTCAAAAGTTCTAACAAGTGTTGAATATGGTGATGTTGCTGGTGCACAGTTAAATTCATCAGCGATCTCAATATCGGTTCGGTACAAAAAATAAAGAGCAAATAATGCTGAATCTGTAGGACATGTAAGAGTAAGATTATACGATCGACCTTAAAAGCAGAATATTATATACAAATAATCATTGTAAATCACTTATTCATTTCGCTTTTTTTATTACCTTCGAAAAACGCATTTTTTACTCCAAATTTAGGCCATCGTAATGTATGATCGTCAATAATTGTTTCTGGATCAAATGAAAACTGAACATATGGTTTCTTTGACAATTGATCAGTCGTTACAGTCGGTTCTACATTGAGAAAAATTTTATTTCTTATCAAAGATAAAACCTTCAAATCAATAGATACCATTGTTAACAGGATACAACGTGCTTCTGATTGAAGACATAATGTCGGTGTTTAAATCATATTCAATTGAAGCTTCACTTCGTTCATCATCGGTCATTGATTTACCTGAATCAGCTTGAATATTAAGTGGATAGTCAGTACTTACTCGTAAATTAGATCTCCATGAAGATGATGGTTCGCTAGAACAATTAATATTTTCTCTGATATGCGAGGATTTTTTTTCTTACTTCAAAGAGATGTCACCGTGTGAACTGGCAGAAGTTAGTATTGATTTGCTTGATGACGAAATTGTTGTAGCATCATCTGATTCGCTAAAATTACAATAAGGATAACGCTTGAGAAGTTCAAATAAAAAAATAGACCTGATTCTTGTAATAACATGATTAGATTGAGCATCATTCATTTTCGATCGGGCCCGTTTTGATGCATATTTGTCGATAGCTTTTAAATATGTGCTGCGATATTTTTTGCTCTCACCTGGTTTACTCCATGGCTCCTCTACTACTTCTACTGCTTCTACGTCTTTTTTTTTGCGTTTTCTACCTTTCGAACTTTGTGTTATACCAAATTTACTAGCTTTAAATTGTGCTTTAATACTTCGATATAATTTCATAACAGCTGTAGATGGACGATTATTAACTTTACCTTTATAAATACTTTGTTTCAATGTACGAAAATAACTTTCAATAAGGGCATTGGAATGACGAATAGGCTGATATATGACACATAAATTTGATTTAATATTATTTGAATATCGTTCTTCAAAATCCCATAATAAACCAGTCCATAATGGCAAATATGCCCACCAGCGATAAAAAATTCGAATTATTGATGGAGAAAATAACGGATTACTGATTTTACCATATTTCGATTTATTATTAATAAGAGTACTAAGATTAGGATAAAGTCGAATCGCTTCTTCATTAAATGGTGATTGGTGAATGATAGGAGTATTCGAACGGAAATACTCATCAACAAGTCTCAATTGTTCATTCTCTTGTTTAGCCGTTTCAAATATTTTTTTATCATCTGTCAACATTGACACACTTTCTTCATCCACATTCAATTCAAGAGAGAGCAATCGTTCAAAATTTTCTTTCGCGTTCTGTTCATTTGGATCACCAAATATATTAATCACCGAGCCGAGTATATCATATAATTCTTTCATGTCATTACCGCATAAGATAAAAGCAAATATATGTAATACACCTCGTCGAATTTTTTTATCAATACGTGCAGCAGTTAAACTTCTTGCTATAGCATGAATAACATGACAACAACAGAAATGTATAAAAGATAATGATTGTAATTGTTGAGCATTATATTTACCACTTAAAACGTTCCAAGATCGTTTTAAATGAGTATTAATATTTTCCCCATTAAATGATAAAAGAATCGAATTCATAAGGGCAGCCGAAAAATCAATGATAAAAAATGAAGGTAGAATTAATTTACCATTAACTTGACTGATATGGTGAGCTACATGGCCTAAAAAATAACTGATACTAAAAACTGTATGCTTGGTAAGAATTGCATGTGCTAGTGGCACAGTATTGTTACAATCATTTCCATCTTTGAACATAATTGCATATAGCAATGACTGATTCTGTCCAGATATTTTTTTTAAGATTCCGCCAGTAGCATCTATATGAACATAAGAATATTTTTCTTTCTTCAAGTATTCTACATATCGTTCAATTTGTTGTTCAGAAAATAAATGTATATGAAATGGCATTTCGCCGCTAGCTTGAATGTATCCTTTAAAAAATTAAAACAGTAAATAATAAAAAACACTTTTCATGATATATGTTCGACTTACCTTGAACATTTTCAGATGTTACATCCTCTATACAATATGCTTGAGTAATAATTCGCAATTCTGTGAACATATTTTCATCTATCTGCATCTTCTTACGATAATCGGATGCCGCTTTTTTTAATGTTTCAATTGTTTCACAACCTGTATAATTGCCCGCTGCGAGTAAATTTTCATCAGCAGCTTGTACGTGTTCGCGAAATACTGCTAAAGGGCCGATTTCATTTGCCCGCTGCCCTGGAATATATATTTGTATATTAATATAACTTTTGAAAATAAATAGTACAACTCCTTACCGACAAGAAAGCGATCTTCACCACGAAGTTGACGTGCGGATATTTCAATATTAATATTATGATTTTCTTCACCAAAAATTTTTACTAGAAAAAGTGCCGTAGAACTGGGATCTGGCTGTTGTCGAAGGATTATCCGATATCTTCTGTAACATATATTGATAGTGCAGGTAGCACAACATGAAAAAAATTGACATGCGTGCTTTCTTTTTCCCTTTTTTATATACGGTTTACTAAAACTTACCGGACATTGCAATCCAGATGAAGTCAATTTTCTATAAAAAATATTCGTCCAACCCTCTTTCATTCTTTGATGAGTACAACTAAATACATTCTTCCATTCATTAGCCGTGAGAACAAAAGATATCTCCTTGATGACTGAACTTTGAGTATTATTAATAGCTGCGTTTTCTTTTTGATTAGCACGTGTTTTTGGCCTCTCGGGTAGCGGTAACGATGGATCGGGCATCAAATTTATATTATTTCTTTCTGAAACAGAAGAGTCTTCTATTCTATTATTATCACCGTCATTTCCATCGCTTTCATTTCTAACAACTACATTTACCTTTTGTTTAGTTAAGTCAACAATTTTACGACGATTCGAATGCCAAATCTTGTATAATGACTGACGTGTTGCTTCACTATGATTAAGTTGTAATTTATTGATAACTTCGCCCCAAATAGAACTAGATGATTTAGTTTCGGCGTTTAATCGCCATGTTTCAGTTCCTACTTCCTCAATACGATCACCAAGAGAGGCAATGGCATCGACCAGATTTTCTAAAGTAATTCGTGACCAAATATTCTTACCTGTCATACCTGAATTTGAATTAGCTATTTCTCAACTACAAGCAACGTGATTTTATTGTAATTGAAGAAAACGAGTTTAATCGATTTGTAAAGATATATATGTAGCACGACAATTTTCGTCAAATACTTATGTGTTTCGTGTAGATCAGTTATATATATTAATAAAAAGATAGCATTTTTTTCTTTTGATGAATAGCAAGACAAAAACTGATTTAAATTGACCAATAACAATCAACATGTCGTCCTAAACAATATTATTTACTTTAACGAAATGTGAACAAGATAAATAACTTTTTCATCTTTTATCAATCCGAAAATACAATCAATCGTGTGAGTAAACAATCAATAGCGTCAAATATAACAATCTTATGACAACAAATGTCAATAACACTGGATAACAACTTTTCCAACCACTTCACTTTTCTTCCATAAACTACTCGATTATTAAACATTTTCATATCTTACAAACAAATGCGAGTAATCATACAAAAGCAAATGAAGTACATGAAGACAATGCCGACAACATCAAGCAATCACGAAAAATCAAGTTATCAATCCGAACAAGTCAAGTATATCATAAAGAGCACACGTATTTGTAATCATTATTGAAACTATCAAATCCGTATATCATTCTAACAATTTTAATATATGGCATAACAAATACTAGTTCCCATTAGTTATTCTAGAAGCAGTTCACATTTTTCTTCAACTTCATATCGCCAATATCACACTAATTCATAACACACTAAAATCAGCCTTCAACGAAATCTTCCCTCAGCCATTTATCAATCAAAATAATTTTACTTGAAAAGATTCTGAAAAAAATTTTATTAAAACAAAAACTTATTTCAAAAAGTTCAGAAAAAAAATTTATTTCAAAAAAAGATAATTTTAGTTCAAAATATTCAGAAAAATAAATTTTATTTCAAAAAAATTCAGAAAAAATAATTTTATCAAAAAAAAAGAAATTTTAGTTCAAAAAATTCAGAAAAATAAGTTTTATCAAAGAAAAATAATTTCAGTCGAAAAAAATTCAGAAAAACTAATTTTATTTCAAATAATTCAGAAATAATAATTTTATCAAAAAA
>Ga0116226_10006355_pt1 | contig 10612 bp, 7 predicted proteins | sample S1TSphfallax_FD_89692 | JGI IMG/M metagenome (GOLD analysis project Ga0116226, IMG submission 89692) | Host-associated microbial communities from peat moss isolated from Minnesota, USA - S1T2_Fa - Sphagnum fallax MG | ecosystem: Host-associated > Plants > Peat moss > Unclassified | place: USA...
ATCGGGCAGGGCATCGAGTTCGATTATTGCTGCGTGCATGCGGCGATGGCGCTATCACAGGATGGTTACGAGACCATCATGATTAACTGCAATCCGGAAACGGTTTCGACCGATTACGACACTTCGGACCGCCTCTATTTCGAACCCCTCTTCGCCGAAGACGTCATCTCGCTCATCCGCACGGAGCAAAGAAACGGCACACTCCTGGGCTGCATCGTTCAATATGGCGGCCAAACCCCGCTAAAACTCTCCCAGGCGCTGGAAGCGGCAAAAATCCCCATCCTCGGCACCACGGCGGACGCCATCGACATCGCCGAAGACCGCGAGCGCTTCGCCGAACTGTTGCAAAAACTCGGCCTGCGCCAGCCTGAAAACGGCATCGCCCGCTCCGCCGAACAGGCCGAGACGATCGCCGAGCGCATCGGCTACCCCATCATCATCCGCCCCTCCTACGTCCTGGGCGGCCGGGCCATGGAAATCGTCTACGACCGGGGCGGTCTTGCCCGCTACATGCGTGAAGTCGTCCGCGCTTCGGCTGAAAACCCGGTGCTCATCGACCGCTATCTGAACGAAGCCTCGGAGGTGGATGTGGACTGCATCTGCGACGGCGAAACCGTCTACGTCGCCGGCGTCATGGAGCATATCGAGGAAGCCGGCATCCATTCCGGCGATTCCGCCTGCTCCATCCCGCCATACTCACTCTCGCCCGCCATCGTCGCCGAGTTGCGCGCGGAGACCGAGGCAATGGCGAAGGCGCTTAACGTCGTCGGGCTGATGAACGTGCAATACGCCATTCAAAACGACCTGATTTATGTCCTTGAGGTCAATCCCCGCGCTTCCCGCACCGTGCCTTTCGTGGCGAAAGCGACCGGCATTGCCGTGGCGAAAATCGGCGCCCGCGTGATGGCCGGTGAAAAACTCGCCTCCTTCAACCTCGATGACTCCGTCGGCCATGGCCATGTGGCGGTAAAGGAAGCCGTCTTCCCCTTTGCCCGCTTCCCGAATGTGGACACGCTGCTCGGACCAGAAATGAAATCAACCGGCGAGGTGATGGGGCTGGACACTAATTTCGCCCGCGCCTTCGCCAAGGCCCAGCTTGGCGCCGGCGTCAAACTGCCGCTCGCCGGCACCGCGTTTCTTTCAGTGAAGGAGTCGGACAAGGCGGCCATTGTGCCGGTGGCGCGGCGGCTTTCGGAGCTTGGGTTCTCGATCCTCGCCACCAAAGGCACCGCCGCGCATATCGCCAGGGCCGGAATTGCCGTAAAATCAGTCAACAAGGTTCTGGAAGGCCGCCCCCACTGCGTGGACGCGATCCGCTCCGGCGACATCCAACTCGTCATCAACACGGCCCATGGCGCGCAATCAGTGGCCGACAGCTTTGACATCCGCCGCTCGGCGCTGACGCAAGGGGTGCCCAACTTCACCACGATCGCCGCGGCGCGCGCCACCGCGCACGCCATTGCTGCCTTGATTTCGGGCAGTCTTGAAGTTGCGCCGCTTCAGTCGTACTTTCCCCAGCCTTTCTAACTCGCTGCCCTGCCGGAGGCCCAAACGGGTCACCGGCGGGGGCTGTTGTATTTAACCCCAACCCCATCGGCCAGGGCTTTGGCCGCGGAGACCGCTTTGCAAAAATTTCCCATGACGGCACCTGGCCTGGTGGCGCTCGAAGACGAGCTTCGCACGCTGAAAGCCCAGGAACGCCCCGCCATCATCCGCGCCATCGCGGAAGCGCGCGCCCATGGCGACTTGTCCGAGAACGCCGAATACCACGCGGCGCGGGAACGCCAGTCCTTCGTCGAAGGCCGGATCGCCGAGCTCGAGGAGATCACCTCCGCCGCGGAAGTCATTGATCCGGCTTCGCTTTCTGGCGATACGGTGAAATTCGGCGCCAGCATTTTGCTGCTTGACGAGGATACCGAAAAGGAAGTGACGTATCAGATCGTCGGCATGTATGAAGCGGACATCAAGCAGGGGAAGCTTTCCATTACCTCGCCGCTGGCGAAGGCGCTGATTGCGAAGAAGGTGGGGGATACGGTTTCGGTCCCGGCGCCGAGCGGCGACCGGTCCTACGAGATCCTGAAAATCACCTATGGATAAGGCCGTAGGGCGGATAAGCGGAGCGCCATCCGCCGCCCTCCCCTTCACGTTCGCTGACATTGAAGCCGCCGCCGGGCGGATCAAGGGCGCGGTGCTGCGTACGCCGTTTTTGTACGCGGATGGGCTGAGCAAGGCGACCGGAGCGAAAATCTTTCTGAAATACGACCATTTGCAGGCGACCGGCGCCTTCAAGGAACGCGGCGCGGCCAACCGGATCGCGCTGATGACGCCGGCGGAAAAGGCGGCGGGGGTGATCGCCATGTCCGCGGGAAATCATGCCCAGGCGGTGGCGCGGCATGCGCATCTGGCGGGGATAAAGGCCACCATTGTTATGCCGGTGCACACACCTTCGACCAAGGTGACGCGAACCGCTTCCTGGGGCGCGAATGTGGTGCTGTTCGGTGAAACACTCGCCGAATCCGCGGCCCATGCCCATGCGCTGGCGCAAGCGCAGGGCTTTCTATTTATCCACCCGTATAACGACCCGGCGGTGATGGCGGGCCAGGGCACGATGGCGCTGGAGATGCTGCAGGATGAGCCGGGTTTGGAGGCGCTGGTTATCGCCACGGGCGGCGGCGGCCTGCTCTCCGGCTCTGCCGTAGCCGCCCGTGCGCTGGCGCCGGAATGCCAGGTTTTTGGCGTGGAGGTGGAAAACTACGCCGCCTTCGCCCAGGCGCTGGCCGGGGAACAAATCCATGTTGGCGGCCCGACCATCGCGGAGGGCATCGCGGTGCGGGATATCGGAGCTAATGGGCTTGAAGTGTTGCGTGCGCTGAACGTAGAAATCTTAACCGTCACCGAACATGCTGTTGAAAAAGCGATCGCGCTGCTGGTTGAGGGTGCAAAACAAGTTGCCGAAGGGGCGGGTGCCGCCGGGCTTGCGGCGGTGCTGAGCTATCCGGAGCGCTTCCGCGGCCGGAAACTCGGCATCCCGATATGTGGGGCCAATATCGACCCGCGGATTCTCGCGAACACGCTGATGCGAAACCTGTTACGCGATGGCAGGCTGCTGCGCGTCGTGCTGGAAATGCCGGACCGGCCGGGCATGTTGGCGGAGGTGGCGTCACGCATCGGCAACCAAGGCGGCAATATAATCGAGGTTGCGCATCACCGCTTGTTTTCCTCACCTTCCGTGCAGGACGCGCAGCTGGAGATCATGATCGAGGCGCGCGACCAGCCGCATGGCGCCGCGATTGAGGCCGCTTTGGCTGAGGTGTTTTTGCTCCGTCGGGTTTGAAACACGAAAAAATGGCTGCGGCGATTCGATGCCAGCCGCTTCACGCTTGTTAACAAAATATTAAAATGCAACTATAGATAGATGATCATCGGCGAATTTGCACGCCGGGATGGCCGCCCGTGAGGAGCAAAACCATGTCAGGTTTCAGCTATACGACCCTATCCTTGTCCGTGCCGGATACCGGCTACACGCTCGCCTCGGTCAATGCCATCAGTGATTCCGGGGTCCTGGCCGGCTCCTTCAGCAACGGCGCTGACGGCGGCTATTACATTTACGATGACGGCGTTTACACGGCACTCGCGGGTCCGGATGGAACTACGCTTGAGCCCGAGTTCATCAATGACTCGGCGGTGGTGGCAGGCATTAATAACGGGGCCGATCCGGCCAACGCGTTTATCTACAACGACGGCACCGCCACCATCCTCACCGGCCCGGGCGCCGGAGATACGAATATCGGCCTTTTGGGCATTAATAGCTCGGGCACGGCCATCGGTGAATACTCGACGGCCAGCAACGATTATGGGTTCATCTATAGCGACGGCAACTATACCACCCTGACCGGCCCGGACGAGAATGACGTGGTCCTGTTTCCAAAAGCCATCAACTCGTCGGGAGAGGTGGTTGGCGACGTGATGACGAGTGGCGGCGCGGCGGAGGGATTCATCTACCAGAACGGCACATATACCGTCATACAGCCGCCCGATGGCGCCAATAACACCGCTGAATTCACCGGGGTAAACGACGCCGGAGAAATTACGGTGTTTTATCTGAACGATAGTATCGTCGAAGCGGACATCTACGATAACGGCACCTACAGCGCGATAACCGGCCCGGACCTCAGCGATACAAACGTCTATATCGACTATATCAGCAATACCGGGGAGCTTGCCGGCTATTATGATGACGCCAGCGATAACCAGGTCGCCTTCGTCTACAATAACGGTAGCTACGCCACGGTGTCCGGCCCAATCGAGGGTGACAGCTTCGTCTCTCTCTATGCGATAAACGGATCGGGCCAGATCGAAGGCACCGCTGACTATAACGGCGCGACAATCCCCTTCACCGCGACGCCGCTTTGTTTTCTGCGCGGCACGAGGATTCTAACGCCGACAGGCGAACTCCCGGTGGAAGCGCTGGCGATCGGCGACGCGCTGGTGACGAGATTCGGCGGCATCCGGAAAATCAAATGGATCGGCCGGCAGGTTTATTCCCCCCGCCCCGTGCGGGATGAGTCGTCGAAACTCCCGGTCTGCATTCACCCTGGCGCGCTCGGCGATGATGGGCCGGCGCGGAAACTCTTCGTCTCGCCCGGCCATTCGCTGCTGCTCGGCGGCACGCTGGTGCTCGCAAGCGCGCTCGTCAATGGGATTACGGTTACGCAACAATATGACGACGATATTCCGCCGATAATCGATTATTTTCAGATCGAGCTGGAAACGCATGACTGTATCATCGCCGAGGGTGTCTGGGCAGAGACCTATGCGGATGCGCCCGGCCTGCGGGCGCAATTTCAGAATGAGGCGGAATATTACGCGCTATACCCGGATGAACCGCCGCCTGAGGCGCTCACGCTTTGCGCGCCGCGCCCGGAGACGGGAGCGAAATTGCAGGCGGCGTTGCAGCCGGTGGCGGCCCGCGCGGCTTGTATTGTCACGCCGGGCCGGTTCGAAGGCTATGTCGAAACACTGTCAGACTGGCGGATTTCCGGCTGGGCCATCGACCACGCCCACCCGGAACTGCCGGTTCTGCTCGAAGTGCTGCTGGGGGGGACGGTGATCGGCACGGTGCTGGCCTGCGAATTGCGGGAAGACCTGGTGCAGGCCGGCATCGGTAATGGCCGCCATGCTTTTGTTTTCGTACCGGCGGCGCCGCTCCGCCCGGCCGCCTGGCCAGTCATCGAACTGCGCCGCGCCGGCGATGGCGCCAAGCTGCGAATGGCTGCTGCTCGCCGGGAGCGCGACGGGGCTGCCGGGAAACCGGCCTGCATGCTGGCCGCGGAATAGCCCGCAACATTGAACCGCCTATCTGAGTTCTAGGCCGCGTTCCGGCTACCGCTGAATTCGGCGATTTTGATGTGCAGCAGGCTGATCGATTCGATCGCCGTCGCGTTTTCCGCGACGGCACCGCCTTGGGGCTGATCCATATCGGTATTTGCCAGCAGAAACCGGGTATAGCCTTCCCCGGCGATCCGCTGAAAAGCCTCGGCGAGCGTATGCGCAACCATTTCCGCATCCGGCACGCTGAGCTTTTGCGCGGCGCTGGTTTTGGCAAATTTATTGATGAAATTCACGGCATTTTCAACGATCTCATCAGCGGCTAAAGCCTCCGGATTGACAATTCCCTGGGCGCCGGTCGTGTATTTCTGAACAAGCTTCGCCACCGGTTCGGCGTCCGCAAGGCCGATCGGCACCAAAGCGCTGGCGCCAAGGCCGAGATGGCGCCGCACCACGGCCTGCGAGCCGAGGCGGAGCAGAAATTTGAAGCCGAGACCGGTGCGGATGGCAAGCGAGACCGGGTCCGTACCGAGAAGCTGCTCGATTGAGGTGATGCCCTCAAGACCGAGCTGCGCCGAAATATCCGCCGTCACCCCTTCCAGCTGGATCAGCTGATCGGACGTCTGATTCAGCGCTTCGAGATCGGAAAAATTGGCGCCGGCGTAGCGCGCCAGCACCTTGCGGAACTGGTCTATCGGCAGCGTGCCGAGCACGAAGGCGCCCATCATGTCGCCGCCAACTTTGTAAACCGCGATGCCCACAGGCACGGCCAGCGCGAGCCGGAGCGCGTACCAGTAAACATCGGAAATATTCAGGGCGCGGCGCCGCACCGCCATTACCGAATCGCCGACCACGAACATGTAGGTGCCGGCCATCGCGCCGAACGCCTGCCAGACATAGCCGAAGGCATCCGCGGCGGGCGGAGCCGCCGGGGCGGGCGGGCCGTACATGGCAAAGCCGAAGACGATGATCATGGTCTCGGCGGCGATGGTCGCCAGAACCAGGATGACAGGGATGAGAAACGCCCAGCGCCCATATTGTTCCTTGTAGATATCCTTGAACAGATCGGCGGCTTCCGCGCGAAATTGCCTGGCGGTACTGGTTGCGGCGCAGTGGCGCAAATCCCTTGGCAGGCCTGGGCATTTATCGCGGAATCTCTGTTCCCAGAACTGGACGAGATAGGCGAACAGGGTATTTTCATCGAGGCGATTGCGGATTTCGCTATACCGTGAATCCCAGCCAGCTGTAATGAAGCGGATAAAGGGCGCGGCGGCGAGCGGCGTGGTGATGGCCGCGGCACCCAGCGCCGCGTCGTTCAATTGATAGCCATTGCGCCCAGTGATTGTATCAAGCAGCCAAGCCACGCAAAAGCCGCCCGCGGCAATGGCCGGCCACACGGCGATCCTGAAGGCGATTTTCTTCCGGTTCGGCTTATCCGGAATTTTTCCCGGCGGCGCCAGACGCATGGCAAGATCCTCCCCCAATTATGATGGCCCGCGAGGCTAGCCATAAAAATACGCTCACGCAACAAAAATGTCAGCGCGCCGTCAGCGCCAACAAACTAGCCAGCCAGAAACTCCCGCACCGCGGCTATGCTTGCCGCATCCATCAGCGCCGGAGCGTGGCCCGCGTTTGGCACCACCAGCGATTCGGCGCCCTCGGCCTTCATGCGGTCGAATGTCTCTGGTGTCAGCAGATCGCTAGTTTCGCCGCGTATGGCGAGGACGGGGATTTTGATAAGCTCCCAGAACGGCCACATATCCACATCCAGCGGCACCGTATCGCGGATCGGCTCGGTGATTTTCGGGTCGTAATGCAGCGCGTAGGCGCCGCCCGCCAAATCCGGCACCGGCCGGGCCGAGAATTTGGCCAGATGCGCCCATTGCCGGTCCGTCAACTGGCCGAACGGCGCGTGGATGTTGCGCAGATGCGCTTCCAGTGCGGCGATGGAGGGGAAGCGCTCAGGTGCCGCGGTCATGTATTCGCGGATGCGCTTCAAGGCGGCTTCGGGAATATGCGGGCCGATATCATTGAGAACCATCCGCGTGACCGGCGTGTTGGTGGCCCCGGCCATGATCATCCCGCAAATGCCGCCGAGCGAGGTGCCCACCCACATGACTGGCTTGTTGAGCGCGGCCAGCAGATGCGCGAGCGCGGTGACGTAAGTCGGCGGCTGATAGAGTGCCCCGTGCGGCAGCCAGTCCGATTTGCCGCGGCCAGGAAGGTCCGGGCAGATCACATGAAACTCATCGGCCAGCGCCTCCGCCAGGGGGTCGAAATCCCGGCCGTTCCGCGTGAGCCCATGCACGCAGACCACCGCGGGAGCGGCCGGGTTGCCGAATTCCACATAGGCCATGCGGTAAAACCCATTGCCCAGAAGATACGGAACGGAATTGGGACGCGCCATTGAAGAGAACTTTCAGATGATATTTTTCGTCCGCAAATCGGCGAGCGCGGCGTCGTCTAGGCCAAGCCACGCGCCCAGCACCTCCTGCGTATGCTGGCCCAGCACTGGCGGCGCAAGGCGGTAACCGGCCGGCGTTTCGGAAAGCCGGACCGGGTTCGCGATCACCGTCATTTTCGCGCCGCTGGCATGTTGCATCTCAACCAGATTGTCGCGGGCAATCACTTGCGGGTCGGCGAAAACCTGGGCGAGCGTGTTGATCGGCCCGCAGCCGATCTGCAGCGCCTCCAGCCGCTCGATCCACCAGCCTGTTGTCTGCGCCTGCATCGTTACCGCCAGCGTGTCCGTCACCAGTTGCCGGTTCTGCACGCGCGCGGCGTTGGTGAAGAAGCGCTCGTCCTCAAGCAGCGCCTCGCCGCCGAAATTCTTGCAGAATTTGGCAAACGTGGCGTCATTTCCTATGGAAAGCACGATATGCCCATCCGCCGTGCGAAACACCTGGTAGGGCACGATGTTGGGGTGCTGGTTGCCAAGGCGCGGCGGGTTTTCGCCGGTCGCCAAAAAATTCATCCCCTGATTGGCAAGCCAGGCGACATGCGTGTCCAGCATGCCGATATCCACCTGCTGCCCCTGCCCCGTGCGCTCCTTGTGCCTGAGTGCCGCGAGAATGCCGATGCAGCCATAGAGGCCGGCGAATAAATCGGCGACCGGCACGCCGACTTTCTGCGGCTCGCCATCCGCGGCACCGGTCAGGCTCATGATTCCGCCCATCGCCTGGATCAGACTGTCATAGCCCGGCCGCTTGGCGTAGGGGCCGGTCTGGCCAAAGCCGGTAATGGAGCAATAGATCAGGCCGGGATGTTTTTCGTGCAACTCGGCATAGCCCAGCCCGTATTTCGCCAGCGCGCCGACCTTGAAGTTTTCCACGAGAATATCGCATTGCGCGATCAGCCGTTTCGCCAGGTCCTGACCTTCCGGCGTCGCGATATCCAGCGTCACGGATTTCTTGTTGCGGTTGACGCCTGCGAAATACGCGCTCTCGGTGGTGCCGGGCATGGTGGGCGGAGAAAAACCGCGCGTGTCATCGCCGGCGCCGGGTTTTTCGATTTTTATCACATCGGCGCCAAGGTCGGCCAGCATCTGCACGCAGGTCGGGCCGGCCAGCACGCGCGTCAGGTCGAAGATTTTCAGGCCGGCGAGCGGGAAGCTGGGGGTCTCGTTGCTCATTGTGGTAGGGTTAAACGATGCCGGTGCGTGCGACAACCAAGGCGAGCATTACGAAACCCGGCGGGGCCGCCAGCGGCCGGGTTATTGGCGGGAGCCCGCCACGCTTTGGCTCGTGGTGCCGCCGATGGGCGTGGCGAAGACATGTTGCAGCGTAGCCAGTGCTGCTTGCCGCGCCATCGGCGAGACCGGGCTTTTCACCAGCGCCTTCTTGCGCGCAGGGACCGCCTGGCTTCCAGCTTGGCCCATGCCCGGCATGCGTAAAATCTGCCTGACCGCCGTTGCGTCCTGCGGCGCGATCAACCTCGCCATCGCGGCCTGGGCGGTGCTGGCACACCCCGCGCTGAACACCGATTTCATGGCGTTCTGGTCATTTCCCCGCTTCGCCGCGGCGGAAAACGTGATGGGGATTTACAACGCCGGTTTGCTGCAGGGATTTCAGGAGCAAATCTATCCCGGCTTTCGCAGCTTTTACCCATTCCTGTATCCCCCAACCTGGCTGGTGGCGACTTTCTGGCTGCATTTCTGCGGCTTTGCGGTCGCGCAAGCCATTTGGACGGCGGCGGGCATGGCGGCGCTGGCGGCTTCGGGATGGTGGTTTTTTCCGCGGCCATGGCGGCTGATTGGAATTGTGGCGATGCTGGCAAGCCCGGCCTCCCTGCTGAACGGGATGACCGGGGAAACGGGATATTTTTCAACCGCGCTGCTGCTGGCCGGGTTTGCGGCGCTGCCGGCGCGCAAGGCGCTGGCGGGGCTGGCATTCGGCCTGCTGACGCTGAAACCGCAGCTGGGGTTACTGGTGCCAATTTTTCTCGTTGCGCGCGGCGAGTGGCGGGTGATTCTAATCGCCGGCGCCGTAGCGGCCGGGCTGGTGGCCCTGTCCTGCGTCATGTATCCGCCGGCGCTGTGGCGGGAATGGGCGCATACCCTGCCTGCCTATCAGGCCGCGTATTTCGCGGCGGCGGCGCAGCTGAATTTGAACATCATCGTGACGGTCACGGCCAATCTGGTAACGCTCGGCGCCGCCCCAGGAAGCGCCTGGGCGGCACAGGCGGTCAGTTTCGTGGCCACCGCCATTGGCGTGGTCTGGGCGGCGCGGGCCGCCCCGTACCCGCTCGCGGCGGCCTTGCTCTGGACCGGTATTTTTCTGGCCGCACCGCATGCCTATGCGTATGATTCAATCATCCTTAGCGCGGTACTGGTAGTGCTGGGGGCCTACCGGCTTTCGCCGCCATTTGTGGCGATCGCGCTGGGGATTTATCTCAGCCCGCTGCTGCTATTCTCCCCGTTCAGCCACTGGTTCTTCTACGCGCCGGCGGAGGCGTTGCTTTTTGGGTTCATTCTGTGGACGGGCTGGCGCGTGCGGAGCGCAAGTGCGGAATGGCCCGCGGCGCCGCAAACGCCCGCAAGCGCGCAAAACACTTATTGACGTGCGGCGCGCAAGGTCCAAACATACATGTCAATGAGCTTCAAACCCGCCCGCCGGCCGCATTTCTTCTACACCACCGCACCCCTGCCCTGCCCCTACGTGGCTGGGCGGACGGAGCGCAAGGTGGTGACCGAGCTAGCCGGCGTGACGGCGGAAAGCCTGCATGACCGGCTTTCCCGCGGCGGCTTCCGGCGTAGCCACAACATCGCCTACGCGCCGGTCTGCCC
>Ga0116226_10006356_pt1 | contig 10611 bp, 5 predicted proteins | sample S1TSphfallax_FD_89692 | JGI IMG/M metagenome (GOLD analysis project Ga0116226, IMG submission 89692) | Host-associated microbial communities from peat moss isolated from Minnesota, USA - S1T2_Fa - Sphagnum fallax MG | ecosystem: Host-associated > Plants > Peat moss > Unclassified | place: USA...
CAAAAGCTCTCTACTTCTTAAGCTAAACTTCTATTTCTTAACAAATCTTTTTTATTAACCCACCTACCTACTTTGCCACCTATTATAAAACTATTTCATTTTGCATTTAGATATGTTTGTATAATTGTTAAGGTTTATGGCATCTACTATTAGGATTATTTATTTATTGATTTAATTAGGTTTAAATTCTAGGGTTAAATCTTCCACTCATTAATTTATTTTATTTGAATTGCTCTAAAATTCAAAACATAGTTAATAATTATTTTTTTAATAATTTCCATTTATATGCTTTACCTTGGGATGCACATATTGTGTTCTTAGAATGACTTTGTATGATGTAATACCTACACACTAAGACCTATGGAAACCATCATGTCCTTGTTGAAAGTAATTAGGTGACAACCCAATTTGAGAATGCAATACTCACATCAATTTTTAGGCTTCAACCAACATGTTTAGAATAGTTTGGGGTTTCCAAACCAACATTTATTTTTGTGACCCACATGTGAATATTGTGCTAAAATAATGACTTTTTCCTTTGCAAAGCGTGGGTTTCAATGAAAATGACCCAATTATGATCCATGGTTATTACTTGAAGAGATAGTCCCAAAATGCAATACTCACATCTCTTCACATTAACTTTCAAAATGATGATAAAACTCTAATAAATTAACACCTATTTTGTGACCCATATGTAAGTATTGTAAATTTTCTCCTACATCATGGGGATTTTACAAAACAATATGTAAATATTGTTTTAAAATCTTGAGCTTTAGCAATGCATTTGTGAAATTATAATGCAACAATAGAAGATGAAGGTTAGGGTCAAAGTTGAGGTTGAATTTTTTCTATAAATTTGATCATAACTTACAAAAGGGAACAACACAAATATGAGATTAAGATATTCAATGCAAATGTCCACATTCTACTTCTAGAAAACTCTTATAAAAATGAAAAAAATCCGAAAACAAATGATGTTTCACAATGAAATATACTAAATGTATGAATTAAAATGAAAATTATATCACCATTTGTTTTGTGTACACTTCAACCATCATTTGTTTCAATTAAGTTGGATTGGTTGATTTGGTGTGAAAGCATATTCAATTTCACAATGAAAGTATATAATGTTAATTAATTTACATCATTGAAACCAAAATTCATTTGCAACAAATCATTGAATTACAATGATAATTGTTTTTAACTTCCTTCCTAATTTGGTGTACAAAGGCACCCTTTCCCACCAATCATGTTCTCACAAATCCTAAACATTCATAAAAAACAAAAAACACTTAAAAACTTATTCTTCCTATAAAAAAATTTTTTTAAAGAAAAATGAATGAAACAAAAATGGTCTTCTTTCTTCTAACCTTTAAAAAAAATAAAATTAATCTTCATCTTTTTTTTCCTTTTTAAAGAAAAAATGATGATCTTCAACACTTTTTTTAATACATAAATAAATTTAAAAATTCTTCTTAAAAATTCACAAAAAAGAAAAAAAATTAAGGATTGAAAAATGTACTAATTATTTTGAAATTAAAAAAACCAAAAACCAAAAAAAAAATAATCATCTTGTTCTTCAATTTTTTCTCCATATCTTTTTTTCCTTTTCTTTTCCTTCTCCTTATCTTTTCATTCATTCTTTTTTTTCTTCTTACTTCTTCTTTTTACTTCTATCCATGTTTCACAAATAAACAAAAAAACAAGGAAAGGGCCAAAACATACTTGGCATGGCTTTCAATCACACATTACATTAGTCAATGGTGCGACAAGCATGATGATGTGGATGTAGTTGAGCGATGGTAAGTAAATGTGACAATGGCAAATGATTAGGCAATGCAATGCTTATGAGTCGATTCATCATAAGATGCTATGTGTTTTTAAAAAGGAATTTTCTTTTTTTTTAACTAAGCAAATGCACAAGTACATTTATGTTATAGATTTTTATAAAAAAACCAAACAACATTGCACAAGGTTTTTTTTTTTTTTTAATACAAAAAAAATTTAGTAATTATCTTCCTTGTTTGATTTTTTTTCTTCTTCCTCCTCCTCTAATGATTTTTTGTTTTTCCTTCCTCTTCTCACAAACACAAAATTCAAATCAAATAAAAAAAGACATACCTTTCTACAGGATGACAACAACTTGCACAACCCAAAAAAACTAGAGCTTGTTGCCACCCATGAACAGATGATTAAAAAATTAGCAAGCAAGTAAAGTAAAGAATTAAATCAAAACAAAAAAAAAAGTGCAAGGAGGAAGCGCCCATTAATTTGGTTAGTAGGTAAGTTAAGGTTAGGTAGGTAGGTTTAGTAGGTAGGAGAGTTTAAAAACAAGTAAGGTCAATAGATATGAAAAAGGGAAAAATAAAGGAAAAAGGATTTTTTTTTCTTAAAGGGGAATTAATAATATTTTTTTAAAAATTCTCCTAAACCAACCAAGAATCCAACCAATGCTTAATTGAGTTTCATCCCAACGAATCTCATTACAAGTTTTTCCCAAATGATGCATTAGTGGGTGTTGGTTCACTCCGGCCCTATGCATTGCTTTGAAGCCCCTCTCAAAATAGGACAAGGGTCATCATTTGTGACTAATTTTTTGGCACACATTTTTGTTATTGACCAATCAAGGTTGGCATTCCGCTTTTTGAAACGGGTGTGGCACTCCCATTTTTTATTTTATTTTTCATTTTTTTCATCATAATATAAAAAAAACATAATTGGGATCTTCTTCTTCTTCTTCTTTCATTGTCCCTCCCACCATTGAGGAGTAGGCATAAGATCCCTCCCACTCCTATGCCCTCGTGATCTACATACGTTTGATTTATGATAAACTTTGTCTTGTGTTTTACGATAAGTATAGCCCATGTGTAAGGGACATTCCCCAAAATGCGAGGCTAGATTCGGCTATGGCCTCATCCTAGGCCCCTTCTTTTGGGAATGCCCCCCTCCCCCCACTCTAGGGCTTTACCCTACACATAATGCCCACAAAGGTAGTAGGCATTGAGTTTTTCAAAACATGGAGGTGAGCATTATGCTCTTTGAAAAACCCATTGGGATATTGCACCCCTATTAACACACCATCCAACTACACTACAAAAAAATGGCCAAGTTTTTAGGGTTATTATTGTATTTAGCCAAATTTGGCAATATTCAGAATATGAAAGTAGAAAATCTTAAGTACCCTATAGACAATTGTCAGTGGTTTTTAAAAAACTTTTCGCAAAAAATGGCAAAAAGTTGTCACCAAAAATTTCACTGGGAGTGTGGTTCTCAATAAAATAAATAATAAAAGCACTTTTGTCACATAAGTGAGGTTCTTAAAAATCAAAGAATCAAGCCAAAGAACCTACCCTACACCGTCGGTCCTTTTGCCAGTTATTTTCAAAAATGAAAACCACCAATCCTTCCCAATTTTCTTGAATAGAATTGAAGTTTTTTTTGCAATTGTGAAAATTTTCTAAACCCTAAACCCTAAACCCTAGAACTCATTTTGTGATGTCTCACAAAAAGCACAAAAGACCCATATTTCAAGAGATCCCCCCACAATCTGCAGCAACCCATTAGGGTCACCTTTCATGATGTTTAGGGATGGGATCTATCTATGAAGGAAGGTTGTTTTGTTTTGTTTTGTTTTGTTTTTGTTTTGTTGTTATGAGATCAAACTGAACCTGGATGCTTCAGTTCTTGTTCTTGGTGTCGTTGGAAAGCTCTCAATGAGGTGGGGTGCATGAGCTTTGGTTCCATGATGGTTGGACTTGTGGTTCAAAAGTTTTTGAATATTGAATGATTTTTTCACTAAAATTTGAATTAAATCGTAGCTGAAAATTTCGGAGGAATTGGGAATGTGCCTTTGGTGTTGTTGGAAAAATCTTTATGAGCAGGATTTAATGGAATTTATTTGGTAAGATTTTGGATTCAGAATGTGGGACATATTGATTTTTAAGTGATTTCTGGCCCCCGAAAATTCAAATAAATTCCAAAACATCAGGTTTTGGAAGGAAAAAACATTTGAGAATATGGTAACACTTGGGCCAAAGGTGGTGTTAGGGGGAAGTATGAGGGATTACATGATAGGTGACCAAGGTAACACGGGTCTCGTTCATCAACAAGCTAATCATAATGAGTTTCCAATGGATGGTGCATTAATGCGTGTTGGTCATATAATCTTCTCTCTAGTTCAAAGCTATTGATAATGGGTTTCCAATGGATGATGCTTTGATGGGTGTTGGTTGTCTAATTTTCTCTCTCCTACAAAATTGGTCTTTTGTCACTAGTATGCGTTTTTGGAAGCTTGATTTTCATGTGTTAGATATTGCATTCAAAGTTTGTTTGTTTCTTGACATATGGTTCATTTTGAGAGAAATTATAAAATTTTAATTTGTTGGCAAACAACTCCACAAGATGGGAAAACATTTAAGCAATAAAGGTTCCTTAATGATGTGGCTTTAGATAGAACTACATGTTTAGTGTGTGTTATTTGTTTATATTTCAAAGTGTGTTGTGTAATAATTTTTCCATATTTTGTCATGTGCTCTTCTTTAGCTCAAACATTCTTGTGTGAAATATTGTAGGATAAGTCATCTATTGTGTGTCATATTTTAATGTGCATTGTGCAATTTATTTTGTAGGGAGAATGTGTGTACCAAATTTGACCACATTAAACTTGTGTGCATGGTTATAGATTTTGGGCTGAAACCAAGGGTGATTCATGCTACAACATCCAACCTAAAGTTGAGCATATGGTGTATGAAGTTGAAGCCAAAATTCACAAATCTAGGAATGTGAAGAATGAATTTGAATAAGATACAACAAGAAGATATTTTTTATTTTCAAAATAAAAATGATGTCTAACATATGATGTATAGTCATGGATTGGCAAGGAATTATTCATGTTACAACATCCAAGCTAGGTTCAAGCCCAACTACAAGTCTTAAAAATGTCACACACAATCGATCATGTTTATGCATAGGAACATATTGTTATGTGCACCAATGGCACAACAAGTTGTACCTATTGCCTCAAGTCCTTCAAACATACATAATTCTTTTTTACTTGCACCTTGAGGATTTTAATTGCATTTATAACATGTATCATTTAACAAAGATGTGCAACTTGTGTGTTTTTTTCACAAGGTGAACAAATTGTGCATTGTCTTTCAAAGTATTGTAAAAGGCATGATCAAAATCTAGCGTGGACATTGAAATGTCATGTGATTCAAAAAGGAATTTCAACTAATCATTAAAGTATGTTTTGAACCCTCTATGTAGGTTCAAAATGATTTGTTGTTTGTTACAAGTTCATTGTATACAACACAAATGGAACAATAAATTTAACAATTCATAGACATATAAGTATTCTTGTATTTCATGTCATGAAATTTTTAACATTTCATATAATGTTAAACTTAATAGACAATGACACTCAAGTTTTCAATGTTTTGAATTATGCCACAACAAATACATACATGTCCAACAATTGTGTTCAATGTCATTTTACTATGGTCCATGCATGCATGTTACTATGTAATAGTATGATCTATGCATACATGGTTTTTTCATTAGAGACATGATGTACTACATTATTCAAATCCTAAATCATTATGTCCAATGTTATAGAAGATACTTTCAACAATTATCTATCATGTTTACTTCAAACACACCTACCACAATTAAATAACAACATATCAACCATGTACCCTACTTGGGAGTGCTATTCTATGAACCCACCTATTCCATTAGGCATCCCCCAAATCATTGTATGTTTCAAGAATAATGTTAATTTGGCATCCTTAATGTTTTAATCGAAAACAAAACAATAAAATTACCATCACAAATGGTGAAGACAAGCTAAGCAAGGATGAAATCAAAAACATGATTCAAGATGTAAGAAATACAAGAGTGAGGATGAGGAATATAGGAATATAATTGATTCCAATATTATGAAAAACTCCGTTACGGATGAGAAATTTACAATCAAATTGACCCAATTAACAAGAAATGGGTTGATGATGCAATTGATGCTACCATTTAAAAGTTGGACTAGAACCAACTTGTTGAATTTGATGAGTTTAATAACAAGATGAAGGAATTGGAAACCAACTACAATGTCGTTATTGCTTGCATCATGTACCAAGGGGGTGTCGTAAAACCTTGTGGAACTACATCATATGGAGGTGGTATTGGTAACATAAATGTTTTGACAAGTGCAAGATTTAAAATTGAAGTTGACTAATGCTTGGTGGGTTTTTTTTCATTTTCATGGGGTTAGAAAAATGTGAACCATTCTATACAATTTACTTAACATGTTAACCTTCTTTTTTTTTTAAAGGTAAAAGCACACTAGGGGTACCAAATTTAGTGTAATGTTGGGTCTAAACAAGATAAACTAGGCCAAAAAAGTAGTCATTGAAGGTAAAAAAATGACATTTTGTGACAAGTAGATAAAAAGGTAATTCATGCTTAATGGAATTGACCTTTTTAATTACATGTTTGTATCAATTGTGATATGGAGAAGTTTTTATAATTATAAAAAATAACTTTAATTTACATTTAATCTATTTTCCAAAAACAGTGATATTGTCCATATTGCACGAAGAACCATTTCCATAATCATAGGGAACAATATGTGAAAGTTAAACATAGGGTGCATTTTTTTATTGTTTACAACATGTTTTATTAGGTCACAAACAAAAAAATGCATTTTGCATGCATAGAAAAAAAAGATTTTGAATGTTTTTGGACCTATAGTAAGGGGAAAATATTTTTAAAGTGCTTAACATTGTTATAATTGAAATATATATAATTTACATGCATGATGATTCACACATAAATAACATCTCATTTGAATTGTTTGATTTGAAAAAAATACTATATCGACCAAGTTAATAGGGTCCAAGCAAGATAAAGTAGGCCAATTTGTCATCACTTTAACAAATTGTGAATTTTGATGATTCTATTTAAACCTATTTTAAACATGTAAATTCTTAAATGTAGTTGTAGCACAATTTTTAAAATCATTTCATATTAATCATTGAACTAAATCATCTTTTTAAAAAGTGCAATATATCAATGCCTACTTGATTGCTACTTTCCATTTATGTTACAAGGATCACAAGAATTTCATGTTTTCATTTGTATTGGCTTTTCATTAAGTAACATCTCCGCATTTTAGGGTGAGTTAAACTTTATAATTAACCATATCTAAATCTTCTTTTACAAGCTTGCTTTTAGGGATGAACTTGAAATTTAACAACTAGATTAAATGACCTACAACCAAGACCTTAAAAAAAAGGTTGAAGATTTTTTCCCAACTTTTGGAAAGACAAAGGTTGTTACTATAAAATTTATCCATCGCTATTTGTCATGTCTAAACATGTAAAAACTTGATATAAGATTTAACATTATCAAATGTGCCATATCTATTGAACAAAACACTTTGAAAGTCCACGTTGTCGATGTCTAGTTGTGTTATAGACACGATGACAGCACTCAATGGTCCCCTCTTACATTTAACAAATGCCATGATATTCGTTACCAATACACATTTAAATCATTAAAATTACCATATTAAAAAAATCATTACATAAAATTTCAAATTATTTAGACATATATAAATATGTCAATGAAACATTGATTTATGATTGTTTGTTAATTTCTTGAATCTAGAATATGAGAATACTTAAACAATTGATACAAATATCTTGTATAGATTTGAATTTGGCATCATAGTTTGTATAATGGTCAAAAATATCAAGCAATGTGCAATCTTTCAACCTTTAACACAATTTCACCACAAAATCAAATGTCAAAAAATCATAGTTCTACTTCTTATAAATTGTGAACCATTCTTAAACAATTATTATGATTTTTTATCATATCTAAAGAGGTCAAGCATTTTTATGCAAACTAATTAGTATATACTGTAATTTGATAAACATGCAAAATCCCTTTGCTCAATTTGATTATGCTTAAATTATGACTTGTTATTTTGATAAGTGTTAAGCATTTGTTCCTCGTGCTAATTTACACTTTGGTCCAACTTACTTGATGCAAAATGCTCCTTTCCACAACCCTTATGCACTTCCAATTCATTCTAAATTACAAATCCCAACTCCTAAATATTATCCAAAAATAATTCTTTTCGATTTCAAAATATATGAATTTCAATGTGCACACACACACACATATAATACGATCACATAGGACACATTCGCTTGTATGTCAAAAGACATACATACTTTTACAAGTATTTTGAAATGCAACAAAATGGGGTTCATGACACCATCACAAATTTCCCTATGCAAAATTTCAATATGATTGTAATGAAAAATTAGATTTGTGCTATTTATTAGAAAAAAATCACATAATTGTTGTGTATTTTTCAATTCATTGTTCTATTTTTGAAAAAATGTTTATTGAAAATATATAAACATAATGAACAGTGGTTTTGATTTACTAATTCCATGGTTATGATGATGAAAAGAATAATGGTTTATCATTTTACCATAATTTTCATGACATAAATGTAAAATTTCACCATTCAAAAAGACTAAAACTTTATATCATTTTAAAGAATAATTATGTCTATGTTAATACTATGATAATAAAATATAATTTTCACATATTTTGAAATAACTGAAAAATGACATTTGATCCAAATTACATTATATACCAATTTTCATTATTTATAGATAATTTGTTTTCCCCAAGAAGTTTGTGATGTCAAAATTTGACATTCAAACAAAAAAAACTAAATGTTTCCTCCATCAATTTTCATTAGTCATCAATTAGTCACAAGCCTATCAAAGCCCATTATTAGGAGGTTAAACTAATAGTTAATTGAAAACAAATAATCCAACTACAATTAAAACACCCCAAGTGTTTGTTTTGAAACATCTCATTGGCTCCCTTTTCTTTTTACACACTTAATCACAAGCCTACTCCAAACCCACGTTTACATTAGTATACTAATGTTATGACCTTTGTAAACAAACAAGGTTAAAAAGTACCTAACATTCGGTATTTGACATAACTAGCATTTAGGATAGATTTTGTCACATTGTTAAAAACATTTAATATAGACTATTTGCCAAACATTAGTCACATGCATTTAAAAGAATAATTGGCCTTAAAAGTGAAGGGTGAAAGCTTAAATGTTTCAAGTGATTTATATTTTTCCATCCAACCCCAAGAATAGACTAAGTCAAACGTCCAAATTATTGATGAAATATTCTGAAATATAATAGAAAGGTTTTCCTTCATCAATGGAGGCACAAATTTTGTTGCTACAATTTGTTCATAAACTTTAATATTGTATAATATTTCTTGATAAAAAGTAGGTTAAAGACCATGTAATCAAAGAGAGGTCATTAATTACCAAAAATAAGCAAGTTGCATGAGTGTTGAGGCTGATTCCAATAATTAGTGGCATGAACCTAATTACATTAACCAAAATCTTTTTAAACCAAACAAAATGACTTGGGTTTGGCAACTTGGGTGTTAGAACTTCTCTCTTGGGGTTTTCCAATTTTCATTTTGTCTACATAATCATTTTGGAAGTTGCAAAACCCAAGTCATTTCACCCATTTGAAAATCATACTTTTAATTGTAGTGTTACCAAGCATAATAAACTTTCATGAGGATTAAGATGATCTCCCATAGGATGTCAATGGGATTAATTGTTGATAAATTTGTAGTACATTGCATTTTCTAGAATTAAGTAACTTGCAAAAGGCCATTTGTTACTAGATATAGCAAAGGCATGGGATCGCTAAAGCTATTTTCAATAATCAATGGTTGGGAACTAGTTACTAAACATAGTTTTGGCTATTGCAATGATCAAGATGATCTCTCATAGGAAGTCAATTAGATTAGATGTCAATAAATCTTTATAACATTGCATATTTTTATGTATATATTTAAAACCTTTTTCGTTTTTTTGGGTCACTTGGCTCTATTTTGTGTTGGTGGTTTATAATTTTTTTATTGGTGATGTTTTTCCATACCTAACTTTTTTTGGTTTTTAGTAGTTTTTTTCATTACATCTTGTTTTCAATATTTTATAAATGATTTTTTGACATAAATCTAACTTATTTTCGTTTTTTTAAAACATTTATTTAATTGCTACATCTTGTTGCTGCTATGCACATTATGTTATCTTTCTAATTGGCATTAATGTTTTGATGTATCTTCCAAAATATTTCAAAGGTTGTCACAAGAAGAAATCATGTATTTTATAACCAATCACTATGCAATTAGTTATTATTCACAACTAGATTGGTTATGGTTTTAATTACAAAATTGATACAATTTTTTTTTTTGGGCCATATAATTGTGTGTACAACTAACATGCAACTAGAGGTGTACAAAGTGAACATGTGTCATAAAAATAATGGCCTAAGTTAATACATACCGAAGTTGATATACCTAAGTTAATTCATATAGTCTATGTATGATAATATTATATTTCTAATACTAAGGGCATTTAACCCATGTTAATTAAAGTTAGATTTAGGCCAAACTAACCTAAAATAAACTAATCATGGAAAACTAATGAGGTTACACTAACCATGGTTAAACTATCTTAAGATAAGCTAACAATGGCTAAATTAA
>Ga0116226_10006357_pt1 | contig 10610 bp, 8 predicted proteins | sample S1TSphfallax_FD_89692 | JGI IMG/M metagenome (GOLD analysis project Ga0116226, IMG submission 89692) | Host-associated microbial communities from peat moss isolated from Minnesota, USA - S1T2_Fa - Sphagnum fallax MG | ecosystem: Host-associated > Plants > Peat moss > Unclassified | place: USA...
CCGCCATAGCGGCGGGCGTTTGAACGGCGGCCTATATACGACCATATCGGCATCGAGCAAGGGTTCCCGCCAAGTATGAGTTCGATTGATGTTGTCTCGTCCGGCGCCGGCGCGCCGCATGCTGCCGCTTCCCGCCCCCGTCGTGATCTTTCGCCGCTGGCGCGGCTCGCGCCCTTCGTGAAGGCTCATTGGGGGGACGCAGCCCTTTCAGGTGTGTTCCTCACCCTCTCCACAATTTCGACTTTGGCCTTCACCTTCGCGTTGCGCCTCATGGCCGACAAAGGCTTGGCGACGCATGCCGCCGCTCTGATCGACCGCGCCTTCTTGATCCTGGCCGGCGTGGCCGTGGCCCTGGCCCTGACCACGGGGGCCCGGTTCTATTTCGTCAACAGGCTAGGCGAGCGGGTGGTGGCTGACCTGCGCGCCTCCTTTTACGGCCATGTGGTCAAACTTGATCAGGCCTACTTCTTGAAAATGCGCACCGGCGAGGTGCTATCGCGCCTGACCACGGATCTGGCCATTGTCGAGACCATGGTGGGGGCGACGGTGGCTGTCGCCATTCGTAATTTCCTAACCGTCTTGGGCGCCCTGACGGTGATGGTTATCGTCAATCCGGCTCTCACGGGTTTCGTCATGCTCATCGTTGTCATGATCCTCGCGCCCCTCTTCGTGGTCGGCGGCCGCGTGCGGCGCCTCTCGGTCGCGGCCCAGACCCGCTTTGCCGAGGCGGTAGGCTACGCTGGGGAGACCCTGGACGCCCTGGAGACGGTTCAGGCCTTCGGGCGGGAGGCCGCGGTCACGGCCAGATTCAAGGGGGCAGTGGAGACCGCCTTCAAGGTGTCGGTGGCCAGGATCGGCGCCCGCGCAGCCATGACGGTGCTGGTAATGATCCTCGCAGCTGGGGGCATCGGGCTTGTTCTATGGCAGGCGTCTCTGGATGTGTTCGTCAAAGGTGATATGACCTCTGGCGCCCTCCTGCAGTTCGTCTTCCTGGCCATTCTGGCGGCAGGCTCGGTGGGCTCCTTAGGCGAGGCGTGGGGCGACATACAGAAGACCGCCGGCGCCATGGCGCGGATAGGCGAGATCCTGGACGCTGTGCCCGCCATCGCCGCCCCACTCCACCCCACGCCCCTGCCCACGCCCGCCCGCGGCGAGATTGTCTTCGACAAGGTAACCTTCGCCTATCCAGGACGCCCTGACCTTCCGGCACTGTCAGGCTTCGACCTCGCGGTAAGGCCCGGCGAGCGGGTGGCTCTCGTGGGACCTTCCGGGGCGGGCAAGAGCACGGTTCTGCGCCTGCTCCTGCGCTTCTATGATCCGCAAAGCGGCGCTATACGCTTGGATGGCGTGGATATCCGCCAGGCCGACCCTGCCCAGGTGCGAGCTCGCATGGCTTTGGTCTCTCAGGAGGCGCCGCTCTTCTCCGGTACGGCGCTGGACAATCTGCGCTTTGGGCGGGCGGAGGCCAGCGATGCAGATCTCGCCGCCGCCGCCAAGGCCGCCCAGGCGGAGACCTTCCTCGCCGCCCTGCCCGGTGGGGCGGATGCGGCGCTGGGCGAGCGGGCCAAGACCCTCTCCGGCGGTCAACGTCAGCGCCTCGCGATCGCCCGCGCCCTGCTGCGGAACGCGCCGATCCTGCTCCTTGATGAGGCCACCAGCGCGCTCGACGCCGAAAATGAACGCCTGATCCAGCATGCCTTGGCCGACGCCATGATCGGACGCACAAGCCTCGTCATCGCGCACCGCCTGGCCACGGTGTTGGCCGCCGACAGGATCGTCGTGATGGACGCGGGGCGGGTGGTGGAGGTGGGGACCCATGCCGAGCTCATCAGTCGTGGCGGTCTCTACGCGGGGTTGGCGGAGCTGCAGTTCGGCCCCAGGGCGGCTTAAAGACCCGGTATTTCCGGTTGATCAGGCCATCGCACCCTCGTGGCGCAGGAGCCAGAGCTTGCGCTCGAGCCCCCCGCCATAGCCGGTGAGGGATCCGTTGGCGCCAATGACCCGGTGGCAGGGAATGAAAAGGCCGATGGGGTTTGCGCCATTGGCCAGGCCCACGGCCCGCACTGCCTTGGGCTTGCCCATGCGCCGGGCCTGTTCGCTGTAGCTGACGGTCTCGCCCACGGGAATCTCGCGCAGGGCCTCCCAGGCTGTCTGCTGGAAGGCCGTGCCGGTCCGGCGGCAGGGGATGGACTCGATGGCCGCGAGGTCGCCAGCGAAGTAGGCGGCAAGCGCGGCCCGGACGGCGGGGGGAGCGGGCCCATCGATCAGGCTTACGTTCGCGCCGTAATAGCGGTGAAGAAGCTGGCGCAGGCGTTTTTCGTAGTCGCTCCAGTCAAAGGCCGCGAGGACGCCGCTCTCGTCTGTCACGACGAGCGCCTCCCCGATCGGGGTGTCAAGTCGGTCCAGATTTAGGATGTCAGGCGGCGCGTCTCTCATGGTCGACTCCGGATTTGGGAAGGTTGGGATTGGGAAGTTCGGGCGTGGTCCAGAGGTGCAGTGCGGCATAGGCGCGCCATGGTCGCCAGGCCTGGGAGCGAGCCTCCAGGGCGGCCGTGCTGGGTCTGATCCCATCTGGCACGGCCAGCGCCCGTTGCAGTGCGATATCAGCGGCGGGAAAGGCGTCGGGATCGCGCAGGGCGCGGAGGGCGATATAATGGGCTGTCCAGGCGCCAATGCCGGGCAGCGCCATGAGCTTTGCGATGGCCTGTGCGGGGCCTCCCGGCGCGTCAAATAGATTGGCGTCGGCGACGGCGGCGCGGGCGAGCCCCGCGAGGGCGGATGACCTGGACCTGGGCATCGGCATGTTGTTGAGATCGGCGCTCGCCAGGGCGAGGGGGGTCGGAAAAGCGTGGGTCACGCCCGGCTCGAGACCCGCCAGACCGGCGTTCAAAGGCGCGCCGTAATCAGCGGCGAGGCGCGCCGCCAGGGAGGTGGCGGCGGCGACAGTGATCTGTTGGCCGAGGATCGCGCGCACGGCGAGCTCGAAGGCGTCCCAGGCGCCGGGAACCCTGAGGCCCGGCCGGGCGGTGACGCGCGCGGCCAGGTCTGGATCATGTCCCAGGTGGTCCGTGATGGCGCTGGGATCAGCTGTCAGATCAAAGATCCGGCGCACCCGGGCGATGATAGCGGGTAGAGCTGCGAGGCGCGGAAAGCGGATCACCACGTCCAGCCGCTGCCCTGAGTCAGGCGAGACGGCCATGAGGCCGATCTGATCCTCCAAGGTAATGGCGCGTACATAGCGGTTTGGCGTCACGACCTCGACGCCGCCGATGGCTCTGGCCCCCAGGAAAGCGATCATGGCGTCCCAGTTGTAGGGCGCGCGGTAGGGCAGCTTCAGCCGGACGCCATCCTTCGCGGCGGGGGGCGCGCTGCCCCGGCTCCGGCGCAGCGCAGCTGGCGGACGGCCATAGAGCGCCTGAAACGTCTCGTTAAAACGACGCACGCTGGAAAATCCCGACGCCAGGGCGACCTGGGTCATGGGAAGAGCTGTCTCGTGGATGAGGTGCTTGGCCAGAAGCACCCGTCGGGTCTGCGCCACGGCGATCGGCGAGGCCCCTAAATGGGTGTGAAACAGCCGCCGCAGTTGCCGCCCGCCCACGCCTAGGCGATCTGCCAGCCCTTCAAGATCCCCGTTATCGAGGGCCCCCGCCTCGATGAGCGCCAGGCCTCGAGATACCGTGTTGGACGCCCCGCGCCAGGCGCCGAGATCCGGCGCGGATTCCGGTCGGCAGCGCAGGCAGGGACGAAAGGCCGCCTTCTGGGCCGAGGCGGCGCTCGGGAAAAACGTCACATTTTCGCGCTTGGGCGTGCGGGCGGGGCAGATCGGCCGGCAATAGATCCCCGTGGTTTTCACCCCCACGAACAGGCGCCCATCGAAGCGGGCGTCGCGGGTGGCGAGGGCGCGGTAGCAGGCGTCGGGATCAAGGTCCATGGCGCGATCATCGTCCGCGCCGGCTCATCTGTCTCGCGGTTTTCGGACTCTTATGACGAACCGTCAGCCTCGGCGGGCATTCAGAGCGTCGTTGCGGGCTCGCGCTATCGGCGCGGCGAGATCCCCGCAAACCCCATCTACGCCCGCGGCGAAGAGGTCAGCGAGCAGTCGGCGCGCATCTCCCCCCTTGAAGGGGGGCGGCGGAAACGCGGCCTGCTCGGAACCCGCCAAGGCGTGGACCGTGAGGCCCGCCATGTGGGCTGCGGCCGTAAACCCCGTCGCCTGAGGCGCCTTGGGATTGGAGAGATCAAGAATCGCCTCGGCAGGAAGGGCCACCGCCCAAACCTGACGGGCGAGGCTCGAAAGACCCTCGGGTGAGAGCATATCCGCCCAGCTCACCCCCGGCGCTCCGGTCGGTCCTGAACCCACCCCGATCCTTTGCACGCGGCGCACGGTGGTTAATTGGCCGAGAGTCTTGAGGGCGCGGGGGTCATCGCTCGCCGCCAGCATGGCCGCGGCTGGCGAATTATAGCCCTGGGCGTGAATCACGTGAGCCAGTTTCGGCTCGAGTGGCAGGTCAAGATTGGCGAAATAGGTGGGATGGATGAGGCTGGCTTGCACGCCGATCACCCGGCCTTGGCTAACGCATCCGGCCCGCGCGATGGCGATCAGTTCCTCGAACGTCAGAAGAGTGGGCCGATCCGCGGCGGGGGGGCGTCTGTCGCGCGGCCCGCCGGAAAGGGTCAGGCTTTTCAGTTCCGCGAGCGTGAAGTCCTCCGTAAACCAGCCCTCCCGCGTGATCCCGTCAATAACCCGCGTGGTGCGGCGCTCGGCGAATTCGGGATGGGCGGCGACATCCGTGGCCCCGGAAAGCTCATCATCTTCGCGGACGATCAGCACGCCGTCCTTCGAACTCACAAGGTCGCCGGCTACGAAATCAGCGCCCTGGTCGATGGCGGTCACATAAGCGGCGCGACTGAGCGCCGGGCCGCCAGCGGCGGCGCCCCGGGCGATGACGAGAGGTATGGCGCTGGTCTGGGCGCGGAGCGGAAGGCTAACGGTGGCCAGGGCGGTGGTGAGGGCGCTGATCGTGAACTGGCGCCGGGACTGTGTCATGTCGTCCTCAACTTTAGCCGACCTGTCGTCTAACGCCCAAGGCCGAGATTCGCTCTATCAGGCGGCGGCGGCGATACGCTCTAAGAGCAACGCATGCAGGGCCGAATTCGCGACACAGACAGATCCCGTGGCCAAGGGGTCGGGCCCGCCATCCGCGTCGCTGACGACCCCGCCCGCCTCAAGAACCAGGAGCACGCCCGCCGCCATGTCCCAGGGGGACAGATCGCGCTCCCAGAACCCGTCAAAGCGGCCCGCCGCCACCCAGGCAAGATCAAGGGCCGCCGCCCCAAACCGCCGCACACCCGCCACTCTCTGGGAGACCTGGTGCAGCTCCTTGAGAAACCGGCCGTGCTGGCCGTGCCCCATAAAGGGGATGCCGGTGGCGAAGACGGCTTCATCAAATCGCGTTCGCGCCGCCACGCGCAAGCGACGGTCATTGAGAAACGCACCCTTGCCCCGCTCGGCCCAGAAGAGGTCGGCGGTGGCGGGATTGAAAGTGACGGCGGCGACGATTTGCCCCTCGCGGCTCAGGGCGATATTGACCGCGAAATGGGGCATGGCGTGCAGAAAGTTGGTGGTGCCATCCAGCGGATCGACGATCCAGGTGTGGGTTTTGTCGGTCCCCTCGATCAGGCCTCGCTCCTCCCCCAGAAAGCCATAGCCTGGCCTCGCCTTGAGCAGTTCTTCCATAATCGTCTGCTCGGCCTTGAGGTCGGCGGCGGAGACGAAATCCGCAGCGCCCTTCTTGGACACCTGCAGCTCCGACACCTCGCCGAAGTCCCGCGCCAGGGTGCGGCCCGCCTTGCGCGCGGCGTCCGTCATCACGCGGATCAGAGCACTTGCCGGTCCCGCCATTAGGGCGCTCGCCTCTTGGCGGACTTGGCGATCACAGAGGCTCCTAGGACAACGCGCGGGGGCAGACCCTTACGGGACGCCGGCGCCTGACTCAAGGCGCGCGGTGGGCGCCTTCACGGCTTTGCGCGCGCCGCGAGGCCCTTGGCGATCTCAAGGTTGAAGTCTCTGACGGCCACGTCCGGACCCTCGGGTTGGTCCCAGATTCCCGATGAGACCGCCAGGAAGTCCGCGCCCGCCGCCGCCAAGGGCCGGCAATTGGCGACCTTGACGCCGCCGATGGCCACGCAGGGGATCAGCATCGTCTCCTGCCAGATCGTGAGGATTTCCAGGTCCGGCCTGTGGGTCGTCTCTTTGGTCCGAGTGGGAAAAAACGCCCCGAAGGCGACATAGTCCGCCCCTGCTTCGGCGGCAGTCATCGCTAGATCCCGACTGTCATGACAGGTGACGCCCACCAAACCATCTGGTCCCACGGCGCGGCGGGCCTCGGCCACGGACGCGTCCGACTGACCCACATGGACCCCGTCGCAACCGAGCCGCGCGGCCAAGTCCGGCCGGTCATTGAGAATGACCGCCACGTCATGAGATCGCGCAATGGGCGCCAGCAACGCCGTCGCCTCCGTAATGTCCGCGTCGCTGGCATCCTTAAGACGGATTTGCAGGGCGCCGACGTCGCCAGCGGCGAGGGTTCGTTGGAGGATGCTCGCGAAATCCGCCAGATCGTGAATGGCCGGCGGGGTGATCAGATACAGGCGGCACGCAGGCGTCATGCGCGCCTTATGCCCTGGTTGTGGGCCACCGCCAATTCGTCCTGATACGAGGTCTACACCGATTATAATAAGCACAAAATATACATAAAATTCTATTATTTCAATGTAGATGTAATGATTGTTGACGTTCTGAGCCTTGAGGCTGCGCAGCCCAATTTGTTAACAGTGATTAACGGCCAACGGTCCAAACAAACCGCCGTTTCATCTGTAATCACTAATTTTTCAGTCGATTATTCCAAACCTGTCTATCGTCAGAAGATTGGGTCGCTCTCATGGTTTCATCCGTGTTCTCGGCGGGCCCCAAGAAGGACGCGCAGCGTTCGCTCCTCGATATCTATCGCGACATTGAGACCCCAGGGCCCGCTTCGCGGACCGGAGGTCCAGCAATCGCAGGGCCCGCGCGGGGTCCCGCTGAGGACACCCAGACTCCGCGAGGCCCGGATTCTGGCGAAATTCGCCTCGCCCAGCTCGGTATGGTGATCAGTCTTGCCTTCCTGGCGGGCGTAATCCCTTTCGCCACGGCGCAGTTGCCGCATTTCATCGGTTTTGAGCCGGCTTATGAGGGCTGGTCGATTCTCTGCGAAGCGATGATGTCCGTGCTGTTGTTTTCCCAGTTCTTGATCGTCAGGTCGCGGGGATTGCTAACTCTTGCCTGCGGATGCCTGGTGACTGCTCTGGCCGCCGTCGCGCGGTTGCTCGCGACGCCCGGCGGTTTCGCGCCGAGCGGGATATTCGGGGCGGGTCCCCAGGCGTCTTTCTGGTTTTTCATGATCTGGACCGCCAGCTTCCCTGTGTCGGTGATTGTCTACTCATTCTTCAAAGGTCCCCAGGGATTGGGCAACCAGCCCAGAGCGCCCTCCTCGCCAACAAAAGGCGGAGCAAGCATAGGGGTAGCTGTCACCGCCGTTATGGCCGCCGTTACCGCACTTTTCGTGGCGGTCGGGCTTTTCGCGCGAAGCTTCCCGCTTGCTTCCGACAATGGCGCGGTCACACCTCTGGCCAGTGTCTGCGCCATGGGGATCGTGGTGATCGCCATTGGGGCCCTTGCAGTGATTTGGCGGCGCCCGCGTCGAACCATGCTGGATGATTGGCTGCTCACCGGCCTTGTCATGTGGATGTTCCACTTCGCCCTGAGCGGACTGCTGAGCCATACACAATATGATCTGGCGTGGTACGCGGGGCGCGCCTACGGAGCGATGTCGGCGGGCCTCCTTCTGATCATGCTGTGTCTTGATAGCGGCAATCAGTATCGGCAGGTCTTCGAGATGCATAATGCCTTGGTGGCCTCCAATGAGGCGCTTCACCACTTGTCGCGACATGACGCTCTGACCGCCCTGCCCAATCGCCGATATTTCGACGACCACTTAAGCGAACAGAGCGCCGTGATGAGCCGTCACCGCCGCAGCATGGCCATCGTCATTTTTGACGTCGACGACTTCAAGACATTCAACGACCACTTCGGCCATCAGGCAGGGGACAACTGTCTCTCGCATATTGCGAAGATTTTGAGATCTTGTTGCCGCCGGCCCACGGACCTGGCCGCACGTTATGGCGGTGAGGAATTCGCGTTCATTCTGCCAGAGACTGATCTACCCTCGGCGATGCGGGTCGCGGAGTCGGCTCGCGAAGCCATTGAGAACTTGCAGATTCGCCAGGGTGATGGCGCCTCATGGCCGTATGTGACCATCAGCGGCGGGATCGCCGTCTTTGACGGACGGAGCGATGTTTCTCTTGAGGCGGTTATCGCCGCGGCGGATGAAGCCCTCTTCCAGGCCAAGAGCCGCGGGCGGAACCGCATTATCTCTGAGAAACGTGAACGGTCTGTTCAGGAGGTTAGCCACCTGCGGGCGGTCTGACCGGAATGACGGGTACAGCCCTCTATTGGGCGGCCTGAAGGATGTCTCCAAATCGCGGTGATAACTCACCCGAGACATAACGCTTAGCCATGGCCGCGAGGGGAAGAGGGCGGATCTTGTCAGCCTGACCCGCCGCGCCGAACTCCTCGAACCGTGCCGCGCAGATCTTCTGCATCGCCTCCAGGGCGGGTTTCAGGAATTTGCGCGGGTCGAACTCGCTGGGGTTTTGCACCAGGACCTTCCGAATCGCCGCGGTCATGGCCATTCGGCTGTCGGTGTCGATGTTGATCTTGCGCACGCCATGGCGAATGCCGCGCTGAATCTCCTCCACCGGCACACCCCATGTTTGTGGCATCTCGCCGCCATAGCGGTTGATCTCGTCCTGTAGGTCCTGCGGGACAGACGAGGATCCGTGCATGACGAGGTGCGTATTCGGCAGGCGCCGATGGATCTCCTCGATCACGCCCATGGCGAGAACCGCTCCATCAGGCTTGCGGCTGAACTTGTAAGCTCCGTGGCTGGTCCCCATGGCGATGGCCAGCGCGTCGACCTCGGTCGCGCGGACGAAGTCGACCGCTTGGCCCGGATCGGTGAGAAGCTGGTCATGGGAGAGCTTGCCCTCCGCGCCATGGCCGTCCTCCGCCTCGCCCATGCCGGTTTCCAGGCTGCCCAAGACCCCCAGCTCTCCTTCCACCGAGGCGCCGACCCAATGGGCCATATCCACCACCGCGCGGGTGACACGGACATTATAATCGAAGTCGGCTGGGGTCTTGGCGTCGGCTTTGAGCGAGCCGTCCATCATCACGCTGGTGAATCCGTTCTGGATCGCCGTGGCGCACGTGGCTTCGTTGTTGCCGTGGTCCTGATGCATGCAGACCGGAATCTCGGGGTAAAGTTCGATAAAGCCCTCAATCAGTTTGGCGAGCACCACGTCATTGGCATAGGCCCGCGCGCCGCGACTGGCTTGCATGATCACCGGCGCATTGACGGCCTTGGCCGCCTCCATGATCGCCAAGCCCTGCTCCATATTGTTGATATTGAAGGCGGGTACGCCATAGCCACGCTCGGCGGCGTGATCGAGAAGCTGTCTTAAGGAAATTCGGGCCATTTTCCTGCGGTCGCCATTTTTACTTGGGCTGAAAGGCTATCTCATCGGGAGACTAGCCCGCCTGCCTAATGTTGCAAGGCCGCGACGCCCGGAAGGGTCTTGCCCTCCATCCATTCCAGGAAGGCCCCCCCAGCGGTTGAGACGAAGGTGAAGTCATCCGCCGCGCCGGCCTGATTGAGGGCCGACACCGTATCGCCCCCGCCGGCGACGGCAATGAGCCTGCCCGCCTTGGTTAAAGCCGCTGCATGTCTGGCGGCGGCGTTGGTGCCTCTATCGAAGGGCGGCGTCTCGAAGACTCCCAGGGGACCGTTCCATATCAAGGTGCGCGCGGCGTCCATCGCCGCGGTCAGGCGGGCGATGGTCTTAGGCCCGGCGTCGAAGATTCGCTCGCCAGGCTGGATGTCGCCCAGTTCGCGAGTCATCGCGGGCGCGCCCGTTGCCAGTCGCTCAGCGACCACAACATCGAGCGGCAAGAGCAGTTCGCAGCCGGCGGCTCTGGCCGACGCCATGATCTCGCGGGCCGTGTCGGCCAGGTCCTTTTCGCAAAAGGACTCAGCCACATTCACGCCCTTCGCAAAGAGGAAGGTGTTGGCCATTCCCCCGCCGATTGCCAGGGCGTCCAGCTTGCGTGTCAGATTGTTCAAGAGATCAAGCTTGGTGGAAACCTTGGAGCCACCGACCACGCCCAGGACCGGATGGACCGGCGAGCCGAGGGCCGCCTCCAGGGCGTCCAGCTCACGGCGCATGGCTTCGCCCGCGAAAGCCGGCAGCCGGTGGGCCAAACCCTCTGTGGAGGCGTGCGCGCGGTGCGCCGTGGAAAACGCGTCATTCACATACAGATCGCCGTTTCGGGCCAGGGCCTGGATGAAGGCCGGATCGTCGGCCTCTTCGCCCGGATGGAAGCGCACATTTTCCATCAGCAGAACATCGCCCGGCGTGAGCCTTGCCACGGCGGCGTCCGCCGCTTCCCCGATGCA
>Ga0116226_10006358_pt1 | contig 10609 bp, 3 predicted proteins | sample S1TSphfallax_FD_89692 | JGI IMG/M metagenome (GOLD analysis project Ga0116226, IMG submission 89692) | Host-associated microbial communities from peat moss isolated from Minnesota, USA - S1T2_Fa - Sphagnum fallax MG | ecosystem: Host-associated > Plants > Peat moss > Unclassified | place: USA...
AAAAAAAATCCATTTATTAAACTCTTTTTTTTCAAAAAAATGGTCACTGAAATGTTATTGAATAATGTTACTCAACTTTTTTTTTGTTCAAATGATTTTAAACTTTCAAAAGGAAATAAATGCAATTATGTACACTATTGAATTTTTTTAAAAAGTAAACTCAAATCATTTCATTTGAATAAAATCTCAATAAAATATGAATTTTCAAAGTTTATGTTTTTGTAATGTTTAAAATGAATTATTTGATAAGTAAAATGTAATGTAACATATTATCACAACAAGTGGGGTGGTTTGATGCAAGGGTGTTTGTTTCCATTCCAAAGGTCAAGGGATCAAACCTTATGGGTGGTGTTGTGTGTGGTCAACAATGGTATGTTGACCAAATATTCTCCTATCGAATTCCTATGATAAGTGTTTAGGTTGATTACGTGGCCTACCTACCTACCTAGGTTAGGCTTTTAACCTAGTGTGAATAGTGACACGTGTCAATAAATAATGGGTTTTAAATTTTATGAAAATATTAATAATATTATATTAAATAATTAAATAATTAAAATATAATTGATTTCCATGTTGCTTAATTAATTAACTAGTAAGCGAATGGTTTAATAAATTTGTATTTCGCTTGAAAGTAACTTTGTTTCATTAAATACTATTAAAACAAATCATTGTCCATAGCAATTAGTCCTCGTTCACTAGGGGATAAAATAATTTCATTGGGTGAAAATGTCCAAGTTCATTCAAAATTTAGTGAAACCCATAATGAACTAGACTGTATTTCCTAGTAATGAAGATATTTCCTACTTTCAGTCATTGTATGTTTGTGGGACCCAAGAAGTTTTAAGTGAGGGGTAACAAGTATAAAAACACACAAAATGTAAGAAAACATGTGTACCAAAGTCTACCAACCTTGAAGGAAAACTACCATTTAGATGACCAAATGAAATCTTAAACACAACCAATATAGATAAACAAGAAAATAACCACTATGAGAGGAAGTTACTTATAACCTTATCAATTGTTAAGGGGGTGTACTAGTCAATGAAAGCACGTTGTAGTGTAATTAGTTAATGTGTAATTAGTTACTAAATTTGAATTGGGGTGTTGAAGGGAAATTTTGAACATTTTTCCCCCTATATTTTATTTATAAACATCAATTTTTTATGCAACTTCAAAAGGTTTTTTAACCTTCTTGTTTTTCCAATGGAACTTGGAAATTTTTAATAAATAATTTTATTGGTATTGTAGAAATACATGTAAAATTAAGGTTGTAATAATGAATACTTGCAAGAACAATACATGTTAACATTGACTTTAAATGTGTAATTAATTTGCATGTAGGTTTACAAGCTTGAAGAATGTTTATGATTATGTTAAAAAAACTTGACCAAGAAGTAAGAATTTAGTACTTAACATTTGGCAACCATGTTGGGGGATTCAATTTTAGATTATATAGTTTTGTTTGTTTGTTCAATGTTTGAAATGCGGTTGTTGTGTACAAGTTGGTTGTTAATTGTAAACATTTAATCCAAGGACATTTGTGTTGTTAATTGAAATCTATAAATTAAAATATTAAATGTATTTAAGATCAAAATTTAAGCAATAAACATTATAAGGATGTGAATCTATGAACATGGAAACAAATTAGTTTTGAAATTTTTGTGTCAACATGTCAAGAATAGTAACTAGGGGTTTGCAAAGATAATTAGATCAAATAGTTGATAGAAATGAATAGGTTCCAAGTAAGATGTAAGAAGATGTGTGTAGTAAGAAGGTTACGAACATTCCTAACAATGTTCATCGTGTAATACAATTTGATGGATTAATTCACCAATTAAACATTGATACTAGATCAACAAGTGGAAACAATACATGTTATAGTTGAAATATATGGAATAAAATCATATGTGTCATTTCATAATGACCTTGTTACATATGCAATAGCTATTTCAATACCTATTGTGAACCATGTAATTTTTGTTTCATTATAACCTATTAAAAAAAAATCAATTATTCCCCATTGTTTCAACAACACCACATTACAACAAAAGGTGTCCCTATATGCCAAATGATTTCACTAGATTTTGAGTGAATTGACTGGTTGTAGTGAACAAGACCTAATGGGGAAGTAGTGAATGCACTGATCTAGTGAATGGAGACTACTGAACTACATCCACACTTTGTAGTAGTGTTAACAAGGTTTATATATTCAACCTATTTTGCTTGGAATACCCTTATAAATGAAGTGAAGAGGTCTAGAGGTGCACCAATAATTAGATGCATTACAACCAAGATTCCAACTAGAGATTATCACTAAATAACAAATTTTACACACCATAGAATACTTATGGGAGCTAGTGGAGGCAATAAAGATACTTTAGATAGATTTCAATCATTCCTTATTACCACTTGATCTAGGTCCAAATGGGAATAATCAAACGTGAAGATGCAAAAACATGGACTTGAAATAAATTTCAACCATTCCCTGTTATATTTATAATACCATTATCCTATTTGTACATTCTTTCATTACATATATAATATTCAATCAAACATGTTATATACTATAGGAAAGTCAATAATGGGAACAAGCTATTCCATACCATCTAATGGAATTATAATTCTATTAATTGGTGGAACAATTTTTTAAAATTATGATGGGGAGGATGGCATCACCCATGTGGGGTATCGCCTACTCCAAAAAACGTTGTAATAGTAGAAACCAAGAGGTAAAATGTTCAAAAATAATTTCCATCCTCCATATGTCAAGGATATTAATTTTGATTCACATGTGTCGGTGTTCAAAGTTGCAATCAAAGGCAATGTGATGACTAATGACAATGACATTGTGAACTTGTTCATTTTTACATTATGAAATATGATATTACAATGGTTTCAAAGGCTTTTGGGAAAACATGATCTTTACAAGAGTATTCATTTATCTAGAGCAAACATTCTATAAACATTTTTAAATGGTGAAAATTGATGGACATCATCATATCACAAACTTGCCCCCTCCATGTATATGTGTTTGTACAACATTTTAATAATGTGTTCAAGGTTTAACGGGTCTTGGCATGGTTGGGCAAACCAAAACTTGACCAAAAAAACTTGGCCAAAAGTCCATTTTACAAGCTTTACAATGTGCACAATGTTGACATGTGATGATGACAAAATTATATTTATCCATTCTTAGCAAAAACATTCCATATGTGATATATGCATTTGTAAGGGCGAGTGATTTATATACGTCTAAAAAAATCTAACTCAAAAATCCTTTGTTTTAAAATGTTATGAACTTTTAAAAATAGGGTGTGGTTTTCAACATTAAAAAATCCATAATGTAGTACATCCAATTCATATGATGCAAAACTCTTTTGCATTTTTTAAAATTACATTTCCACCTTGAAACCAATTCCCTGAACAAACTCTAGATCCATCATGGAACCAAATTAAAGTCCATTAGCCTAATTGTAATCGACGTTACACCCTAGTTAATTTTATTTCAAAAGTCCATAGCTCTTGGGAATTTTTTTTTTGCATTAAAAAAATTGCACCATGTAAATATTAAGGTCTATTATTTGAAAATGAGTCATTATTAACAAAACCAAACATATGTAATAAGATATAACACTTGCAATCACACCCATTGTAAAAAAGTACCTTTATGACACCAAAATTGGTCCACCCTATCATGCCAACACCCCTAGGAACATTTCTTTTAACAACTTTGCCATATACACATGGGTCATCCTTATCTTTTCTTTACTTTATCTAGCTTGCAAAATAATCTTATCTTAATATCTTCCACAAATCCTTAATTAGTGGCAAATTAGTGCCAACCACCTTATCTTCAATATCTAACTATTATAATTGTTTTATTCACTATAAGAAAATAGGTGTTTTGCAACTAGGTTTTTAATTGGGTTTTAATTGCAATTTTGAATTGCAATGACCACTTGCAACTCATCATATTTCTACAACTTGAGTGCTATCAAATGAGTTGCAAGAGTTGCAATGAAAAAATTCATTGTATATGAAATTGTATACAATTGTATTGTGCAATTATTTTGTAATTAAATCATTACAACTATTTTGTCATCATGTTGCAACCACTATGCTACTATGTTGTAACTATTGTGCCATTATGCTACAACTATCGTAACACTATATTATGTGTTTAGGTGCCAGTGATGTGTTGAAAAATCATCAATAGGCACATTGCAATTGTGATTTTCTTTATATATATATATATTTTGTTAATTTAATATAGATGATTCAACTTAGGGTTGATAAGATGTTGACATGAGGCACATAGGTCAACAAATAAATAGGCCTAAACTAGGTAGGCATTACTATGTGCATTTCCAAGGCTAAGTAGATAGGTAAGCATGCTTAAGCTAAATAGGTACGTCATTTTGAATAATCCTATTTTATTTTGGGTTCAACCAAACCTTCTTTTATTAACTAGTGCATTTAGTTAAATATTTTATAAACATGAAATGTAGGACAAACAATATGGGATAAAAAATTATTAATTACATCAGAAATGAGTGAACACTTAAACTTTAGATAGCTTTAATTACTAATACATCATATGTTTACCTCTCAAGTGAATTTGTGTTTAGACCTTAACTTGATGCACCTACAACTATTTAAATTGTTCAAAAATGACACAAAATGAGAAAAATATGGTAGTCAAAACTAAATGGGTCAATGTTTGATCATTGGTGCAATTCACATTTTAAGATTCTACACATTTGTTTTTTTCATTATTCTTGTATGTTGTTCCTTCACATTTGGAGCTCAAATAGTTCTTGTAGATATTAACTTTGTACACCCATAGCATTTCAAATCATGAAAATGGACAACAAAAATAAATAAATGAGATTTTAAATAAAATATCATTTTCTTTAAAAGCACACAATGATTTTGACATTTTTTAAAATTTTTTTACATTGTTATTTTGCTTTTAAAGTTAAAAACACATAATTTAAAGCTTACCTTGGCATTCCCATGAATTTTTTACATCACACAAATTTTTTAAAAAAAATAAAGATCCAAAAAAATTTAGTCACTAACCAATGATTGGTGATAGGTAGTTCTATTTTTAAGTAGTTTATTTACTAGGTATATTGATTATTATAATTCATAATAGGGTCTAAATTTCTTTAAAGTGTACCAAAATCTTATCACAATGTCATTCTTTTTCTTCTTTTCTACCTTGTCATTTTTTACCATGTAAAGACACATTTATGGATGATTATGATGAAATCTAAAATTGTAATGATCTAAAATATAATCCTTCTTAAATATTAAACAACCTTTGATTCATTATTTTGTATGTATATCAAAATATAGGGTAAAAATGATGACCTTAAGGACTAGGTCCTTTTCGTCCTATGTGGTAAATTTTAAAAGATTTTCACCCAATAGTTAATAAGTAATAATGTGAATTATCAATCTAAAATCTAGATACTATTGTATAATAATAATATAATTATTTGATTCCCTAGGTTATTTATTAAATTTTAATTATGTTAAGATGTTTTGGTTATGGTAACCTAACATAAAATAATAATATTTAGTCATATTTGTATAAATAATTAATAAGAAAATTATTATTATTGCTAGTAGTTGAATAATTGCACAAGACTCCAATATAATAATTATATAGTAATTGCAAAAAGTTATTTCATTTATTCTAGTTATATTATAATTGTCATATATGACTATTGTGTAACTTGTTAACAAAATCAAACATGGCTAATTAAAACCATATATACAATGTATACATTCATTCATATAAGGGTTGATATTGGGACTAATATGTAACTACAATAAAACTCCATGAATTTTTAACATGGCCCATTTTATTTTTGAATCCCCTATATTTTCATGGGAAAGTTACAGTTTAGTTCCAAATTAGTTGTTTCAAAGCTCTAGTTGTAAGGTAATGAAGTTTTTGTAAACACACTTTTTCATAATGATCCCCTAATAAATAGGAAATTATAAATCCAAATTTATGACTAACAATTAAGGTTACCGGGAGGCCTTATAGGCTAAAGTAAACTAGGAAATCTACCATATATATATATGGAATTCCATTAAAAATTTAACCTTTGATTATTTTTCCTTAATGGTAATTTTGTGATAATAATTATCATTAAATAACACCCACCTTTTAAAGCACACATAACATGGCCTTCAACACACTCAAGTGAAATGTGAAAATTTTCTTTTGTTTTTATGTAGCCTAGAATTGTGGATAAACTATATTAAAGGTCGTCATTATTTCATGTTAAAGGAAATTATGTTAAGGTTTTGTAATCAGGCCCCAAGTTTTCCTCTTGCATTCATCTTTCATTTTGTCGATGGTTTCATTAAAAACATCTTCGATGACGAGTTGTAAATTTCCAACAACATTAATGTGTAATTAATAGATTAAATATTTCCAGCCAACAAAAAGAAGGCAAGGTAAAAAACCAATTCTTAAGAAGAATTTCATTAGTTAGGGCCTTAATGGAATTAAAATAATTAAAGGAAGGATATTCACACTTTGCATATGGATCACAATAAAGGTGATATATAACTCTTATTGGGCTAGTTTTATAAACTTGACAAAGTTGCATAAAAAAAATCCTTGTTATATGAAATTTTGATTAATGCATGCACACTCAAGCATATATAAGAAAGATATAAAGGATTTTGAGGACAAACACAACATCACAAAAATAATTAAAGTTCTACAAAGTTACTTCGTTCCTTGCATTTTCAACATGCATCTTGACAATGAATTAGTGGTATTATGCATAAACCATTTCACTAAAGATAACATAGAGATCCACCTTGTTTTGACATTTTTCAACAATTGAATCCTTTGGTATAGAACTAATTAACAAGTTTATAAAAAATCTACAATTTCTTTGAGCTATGGGTAAAGAAAACATACAAAGATTGCAAAATACCTTCAAGCCACCACATTAGATCTAACTTTAAAAAAGTGATAATTGATCAATTTGTTTTGTGAGCAAAACAATGGACACCACTTTTTAAAATGTTGACCTTTTCTTTGAATTGCAATGTAACATTAGTTAGATGCCTTTGGAACATAATGTTATTATCACAACCCATGTTGATTAACTTGGCTCCTAACTTTTCAACCTTTAGTCCACCTAAGTCTAGCAAACTTTTAAATTTTTTTTTCAATCTTGGACAACATAATAGGGAATTGATGTCAAGGATGAAACAAAGACACAATTTTTAAAAAACTTAGAGACTTAACATAAAAAATTCAACAATGAACAAAAACTAGACATTTTATTACTTGAACAAAGCATGATGCAAGCTAAATATCACAAAGATCACAACTTGAGTTGATGAAATCAAAAGGTGGTGCCTTTTATAACTCTTTTTATAATATTCAATGGAAACTTTTAAAATATCATCAACCTTTTGGAAATTTTCATCAACTAAACCTTTTATAATTTATACCATATCACCTTGTATAAACTTTGTCAATTGTATCTTTTAGATGCTTTTGCCAGTTATTCTTTAAAAAATTTACATCTAAAACGTTCTATCAATTATTTTTAAATAATCTTTTTGTTAGTTATATATACATAAATTTAGCATATTTTTGGTGGATTTAAAAAAAAACTTTTAGAGACTTTCAAGTTTGGTTTTCAAAATATTTTTAAAAACTTCAAAAAACTTCTAAACATATTTTTTATGGATCTTTTTGGAAAATTCTAAAAAATTCCCTTATAGTTTATTGTGACAATTGATTACCATTAAGTGTTGTTAATTATTATGACTTCACCTATATAATTGGCTATGAAAGTAGCAAATGCAAATGAGGCTTTTGTAGCCTTTGACAATACACCATGTATAACTTTTGTAATGCCCTAGTTTGATGAATCAAACTGGTGCTTTCTATAAACATTTTTCACCTTAAATATTTGCTAGAAAACTTTGAAGCTTTCAAAATCAATCATGGGATGTACACGAAGAAAAATGTGATAAATTGGGGTAAATTGGATATACTTTTGTTTGTGTTTAAAAGATAAAACACATTGGAGTAGGTCCATAATAAAAGGATGTTAACTAATAACATATCGCCATTTGTTCTTGGCATGTATAATTTTTTTGTTCATGTAGTAAAAACCAACATCCACATTGGGCATGGAAACTTTTGTTTTATAATTGCTAACATGCTTTTATAATTTATTCAACTTTGAAACCAAAATAATTATTTATTTTCCACAATTATGTTTGAATCACTAGAAAAGAACTTGTCCTTTACAACTAATAAATCAACGACTATATGTTTTAAACAACTATATCATTGAATGTAGTCATAGGATATTACTTCAAATCCTATGTGTAAAAAGTTATAATCATATATTAGTGGTGCATTTAACTAGTAACTGATGATATGGTAATAGGAAAACATTATCATTTTTCATTCAAAATTTTCATCCATATGACATCCATGATTGTTGATAAAGTGACATGGATGTCCAAGATATCATTTGAAAATGTGACTAAGATAAAGTCATTTCAAATATAACTAAAAAATGACTAATAATGTCAATGATGTGAACAAAATGATGTCATTACATAAACAACGTGATCATCAAATTAATTTACAATGATTCAAAAATGATTATTAATCATTTAATATGAATGTAGATGGGCATAACGAACTATGACATGTATGGAACTAATTTCAATTGACATTTATATGCATATAGGTAATATAAGAAGTTTTATCACATTTACAAATATATACTTGATATATGATCCATATAAAATATTATATGTGAATAAGTTAATCATTATACATTGAAATAAAATTTAATGATACAAATGTAAGATGTTGGAAATATATATTTTTTGTACATTAAACCTTTATCTTAAATGTAAGAAATAAATTATATAATATATGTATATAAAGAAATAAACTCACTTTGCATGTGTAAAAATATTATATCATTACAAAAAAAATTTAAATTATGTGTACAAATGAATAAATTTTATAATATTAGAAAATTAGTTGATATTTTAATATTAATTAATATATTTATATATAATTGATTTATGATCCATTTATAAATATTTTATGTGAATAAATTCTTAATATTTCTAGTGAGTCTTGCATCACACTTGATGCATTTCCCCCCTTTGCATTAATCATTATTTTAGCCCATCAAAATGTGTAGTCTAAGTTCGTTAGATTTTTTAAGCCTCCTTGTATAATTTTTTTTTCTTGTTAGGACCTTGCTTGGACAACATATCAAAAGTTTAATCATACACAACAATAAGTAAGCTAACATTAGACGAACCATTAACAAATGTAAGTGGTGAAGGAGACGATGAATTAGCTCCATTTTTAAGTGGTGAAATGATAAGATGGATATATATGACATAATTTGAAATTGTTTAGAACCTATAGATGGGTTATTGTGCTCTACGTTTTAACAAATTAAGAAGGACAATAAAACTAAAATAAAAACCCTAAATTTTCAATGTGCATAAATAACAAAACTATAAAAACAAGCTTCAAGCCTCAAGGAAGATGTTTAAATTTTTTTGGAAGGTTTGATTGAAACCCTTGTTGTTCAATAAGCCATAAGCTATGGGAACAAGCAAGATGGATTTTGGAAATTGAAAGGTTTTAGTTGGGAGAAAAGATGTTGCATCGGAATTTAATATCAAGACTTTTGAAGTGTGCACCTAGCCTTTGAGTCATGACATCCAAGTTCCAAGCTTTGGTTTTAAAATCTAAATCTTGGGACTTGAACACAATCTTGAAAATCATAAAACACAAATATTTTGAAAGGAGAAACTTGAAAACAAACCATGCACATTGAGTAACTTGCGATCTAGAAATTGAAATGTGTAAAATTTAAACTAACATACTCAATTCCTAGATTAAAAATCGAATTATGGACTTTAGGTCTTGGGATTGTTACATTCCATAAGGGAAATTTCAAATATTTGATTCTTGAGATTGTAGCAAAATTCAATAGTGAACTTTCAAATGCTTATAACAAAAAATTCCCAAGTTTTGATAGTTCATTGTTCTAACAAGCTTTTTGATACACCATATTTGATTTTGGATCTTTTAAAATTTCTTCCAAATCACTTTAATTGAAGGCTCAAGTTCCAAGTTCCAAATCCAACCATAAGCATTAAGAACCCATGGGAATCAACCACCAAAACAAATTTGCACACATGATTCGTGAACTTCAAATTAGATTTGTTAGCTAGTATTATTATAAACTACCATTATTGTGCATCCTAGCCTTCTTAAAGGTGTTGGTGAATACTAGGTGTGTTCATATTGTTGCATGTTGGTGAATTTTAAGGGCATTCATGTCATTGCATGTTTGAAAATTGACATGAAAAGTGCAAGGCATGGTCATAAAAAGTTCTTGAGCAATGGTAATGTACATGTTGAAAAGACAATGAAAAGGAGAGGAAAAAATGGTTTATGGTATTTTAATGGTGGCAATGGTGCTCCTTGTCACCATGATGAGGTTTAGGAAAATTAGCTCCAAATTTGGGCTTTAGTTTTACAACATGGTTGTTGCAAATCCTTTGT
>Ga0116226_10006359_pt1 | contig 10608 bp, 12 predicted proteins | sample S1TSphfallax_FD_89692 | JGI IMG/M metagenome (GOLD analysis project Ga0116226, IMG submission 89692) | Host-associated microbial communities from peat moss isolated from Minnesota, USA - S1T2_Fa - Sphagnum fallax MG | ecosystem: Host-associated > Plants > Peat moss > Unclassified | place: USA...
CTAGAGGAACGGTTAAAAATCATCGCGAGCATATTATCGAAAAACTTCAGTGTAAAAATATTGTGCAAGCCGTCTATAAGGCTTTTTTACAGAAGGAACAGGAAAGCATATTAAATGATCATTCATAAATCTTGAAGTATTTATAGCCTATACTAACTAAATATGGTTGAACGAATTTCTTTAAGAGAAAACAGAAATGAATCTAGGGAAAGATACTAATTTCGCAGTTAGATTTTTGGAAGAAATACCCAATATTTTTGAGTCAACCTCTTTGTTCATTCTGGGAGCTGGTGTATCTGATAGCTATATAAAGCCGCAATATGAAGATTCTTATAAAAAAACCAAAGAACTACTAGTAGAAGGTGAATTTTTAGGGGTATATCCCGTTATCGATGGGTCTCGCACTCCATTAACTTCAGAAGAGGCAATCCGAATTAAGAAATTATGCAGTCCACATTTCATATACAAAACTTCTAATGGAAAATTTTTAATTGATGAAACAAATATGGATTTTTTTGATGTAATTCTACACAGTTATCCTGAAATTTTTGAATTTATTTGTGCAATGAATTATTCTCTAGATGAATATCCAACTTTTTGCCCAGAATATCAAATATTTAATTTGGCGAATCCCAATTCGATTATTGTAAATCTCAATCATGATCATTTGGCAGAAAACTTTATTAAAAGAAAAGATAGAATTATTTCTCTACATGGCATAATTACTCCGAAAATGAAACATGAAATAAAAAAAATATTTCCATTTATATTAGACTTAAACTTAAGAGGAGAGCTATCTAAAATCCTTTATTTAGCAACCAAGGAAAATGAAGCTTTACTACTTAATAAAATAGAGTATCGTTCATTAGATCAGCAACTTAATACAAAGGAGTTTAAATATATTGTTGTGATTGGCTATTCGTTTTTCAAAAAAAATGATTTTGAAATCTACGACACCGTTACTTATGACTTTATTCGTTCATATTTTGTTAAAAAAAAGAATAAATGTAGTCTGATAGTCATTGATCCAAACCCTAATTTTGTAATAGATATATTTTCAAAAGATACCAATATTTCAAAAATCGAGTTTTTTGAAATATATTGGAATAAATTTACTCATGCCTTCTATTGGATGAACCGATTAAAAAATTCATGTGCACTAAAATGTGATATCACCGATAAACGAAGATTTATGTACTTTTATCAATCGGATCGATCAGACAATTTTGAAAGTATATGCTCAAATAATAGGATGTTAGTTCAAAAGTCTACTTTTTTGAGATTCAATAAAAAATCTTTTGATTGGTAAAATACTTTTTTAACTCAAAAAATTGATAACATTAAAAGTAAGGCGAATAATAGTAAAAATACTCAGTATCTATAATTGGATTTTACGAGTTTTAGAGATATCGATCGACAAAAGTACGTGGTTTAATCACCTCAATACCCAATGCGCCAGATACATCTAATAAATGTTTATCTCCACTAATAATGATATTTGTTTTTGCTGCAATAGCACAAGCAATAAATTTGTCATCATCAGGGTCAGCCGAGATAGGTTTTGATAATGACACTGGGTGACAAGTTTCACTATAGGTAGTTACCCATTCAATAATGGGTGTTAAATTAATCAGGGGATATTGTTTCTGCAATAGTTCAGCTACACGATGATATTCATCCAAAATATCTTTAGTGATGACCACTTGAATTTTTTTCTCTTGCCATGCTTGTAAGATGACATAAGGTGGCCCAGACCAAAAGATACCAGCAACAAACACATTAGTATCAATAACGACTTTCATTTTGATGTTCGTCTGACTTTTTTAATCGCAGAAACCACATCATTTCTAGTCAATTTAGTTTTTTGTGCCTGTTTTCTGGCTTGTAAAATCAACTGAGTAAATTCCTGCCGCTTAGGCGATTTAATCGTTTTGAATATCACCACATCTTTATCACCGAGTACAATAAATTGATCTCCGGTATGCAGCTTTAAAGCCTGCCTGATTTCTTCTGGAATAACAACTTGCCCTTTGGAAGAAAGTCGTGTGGTTGCAATGGATTTCATCATAGCTCCTTAAATCTTATTAGTAAGATTATAGCAAATTGTGTGTAAAAATCACAAGTATAGAAGAACTTATCAGGAAAATGTCCGATAAAACCTGCCTTTTGGCATCTGTCCGTTCTAGGGAATCCTCCATTAAAGTAACTTTTATTTTTTAAGTAACAATCAAAATGGATGAAACAATCGATCAATCAAAACCCAAGCATCACCCCATACTCATGCGCTTTTACGATTGGGTGGAACAATGGGTCGATCGCTTTCCGTCCTCTGACCGAGATAAAAATCATCAAGTGATATGTAAAACAGGGGAAGAAAAACGAGATGATATCGACTATTCATTCTGAATCCAAACGTCGTTTATATGAGAAGTTATCGGATGATTTGGGTGAATCTATCCATTTTGCTTTGCAAGATGAAGATATTCACGAAATTATGCTCAATCCCGATGGTCAGTTGTGGCTAGATAGTTCAAGCAAAGGGTTCATTCAACACAGCAATTTAAGTCCCAGGCAAGTCTTTGCCATCATTCATTCAATAGCCGGGATTCATGGGTTTGTAGTGGATCAATATAATCCGCAGTTAGAAGCGGATTTACCTTTTTTTAAAAACATGAAAGGAGAACGATTTACGGCGCAAGTACCACCCATTGTGAGCGCACCTTGTTTTAGCATTCGTAAAAAATCCCATCAAGTATTTTCTTTAGAAGACTATATAGACAGTCAACGATTAACGATCAAACAAACTGATGTACTGAAAAATTTAATTAATGAGCGCAGAAATATTTTAGTTTGTGGTGGCCCAGGTTCAGGAAAAACCACGGTGACGAATGCGCTGATTTTAGAAGCCGTAAAAAGTGATCCCCATCAAAGAATACTCATTTTAGAAGATGTCCCTGAATTACAGTGTAAAGCACAAAATGTGGTTGCCATGCTTACCAGTGAAACAGTGAAGTTAACTGGCCTATTAAGAACCGCTATGCGGATGCGACCTGATCGCATTTTAATTGGTGAAGTCAGAGGTGCTGAAAGCTTAGATATGCTCAAAGCCTGGAATACGGGTTGTCCAGGTGGCATTTGTACCGTGCATGCCAATGGGGCTGTTGAGGCGATACAAAGAGTGATTGATCTCGCGATGGAAGCTGGCCTTACTGTGCCACCGATTCAGTTAGTGCTACATACCATTCATGCTGTTATTTCAGTCAATCGAAATGGCAATCAAAAAGGGTTTATTAACAACATTTTAACGGTGGAGGCTTATCAAGATGGCAAATTTTCATTTAAAGCATTGGGGTAAACAATCATTAGCAGGCTTGAGCGTGATGTTTACGAGTATACCGTCAGCATTGGCAAGTACAAGCGGTAATCTGCCCTTTAATTCAACGATGGAAATTGTGAAAGATGCGATTAGTGGCCCATTTCTACTCGCGGCTGCAATCATCATGATTGTGATTACCTGTTTAATGCTGGCCTTTGGTGAGTGGGGCGATGGGTTTAAAAAAATGATTAATATCGTGCTGTGGTTATCCATCGCTTTTGCTGCCACTAATTTTATCACCAGTTTATTTGGTAGTGGTGCAGTTTTCTAACAATGAATTGTGAAAACTTTTGAACAGACTTTAATCATCAATCATTGCATGATCAAATCCAGAATCCTCTATCCAATAGATTTGATCGATAAAAACCGTAGGTAAGCATTTAAGCAGGTTATCTGTATATAGAACAGCTTAAAAGAGACACTTCATGGTCTGGATGGAATGGTTTAAGCAACATAAAAATCGATTATTCATTGGATTGGGTATTTTTTTAGGATTTTTACTGGTTATAGCGTTCATGATAGCAAGCCCAGGTTTGTTCGTGGGGTTGATTGCAGGATTGAGTTTAACCAGTTTTATCATGGTCACCGTATTGTGGTTAGGGTTAAATAGCTTAATGGATAATATAGGGAAATGGGTTCAACAAATAAAAGACGCTCTAGGAACCCCTCTAACAGCAGAAGATGGAGTGACTCCATGGGTACACGATCCTTCTGTACCATTAGACCATTCAAACCATCCAGCGACGAGCTGCATCGAAGATCATGATCATCAACCTAACACCAGGTTATTTTCAAAAGATGAATGCGTTGAATGTTCCCATTTCCAGGAAGCAAAAAACTTAGATAAGCTCAATGTCAACACGCCAAATCAGGAAAACATCGGTATTGATAAAAGTACTACCAAAAATCAAAGTCAGTTCAGGATAGCCGCTGATATTCATTTAGGATTTTTTTCACCTAGGGTTGTTGATGAACAGAGCAACCCAACTCATTCTGGTTCATGCTTTAATTTGAATTTGCGTATGCTTATCAATGCAAAAGCCAATGTGAATTCAAATCACAAAATCATTCCAAAGTTATAACGCTGCTGTGGACTGAAATACTCTTTCAATCAGAAGAAAAATACCATCAAACCATGCCTTTTTCCCCTGTTTTCAGTTTTACCTTTTTGATTAAAGTGAACTTTGATGTCGTCATTTATTTTGCATACTTCAATAGAAATCCTAAAGATTTTAGGTAAAACCATGCAAACAAAATTATTTCCAACCGATTTTATCAATCAAATTATCTGTGGTGATTGTTTGGACGTAATGAAACAAATCCCAGATGAAAGTATTGATTTGATCGTGACGAGTCCACCTTATAATTTACGCTGTACAACCGGAAAAAGTGTTAAACATTCTAGTAACGGTCTATGGAAAAATGCGACGATTCTCACACGAGGTTATTCACACCATGATGATCAGATGCCACATGCGGACTATGTTGCTTGGCAGAGGCAAGTATTAACCGAAATGTTAAGAATATTAAAACCCCAGGGGGCAATTTTTTACAATCATAAAGGACGTGTGCAAAATGGAAAGTGGCAAGATCGATCAGATATTTTAGCGGGCTTTCCGCTTCGGCAAATGATTATTTGGTATCGTAAAAGTGGGATGAATTTTAATCCAGGTTATTTTGTACCCACTTATGAAATTATTTATCTCATTGCCAAACCACAATTTCGTTTAGCAAATAAAGCCAATGGATACGGCGATGTTTGGACATTTTCTCCTGCACGCAACAATCCTCACCCTGCCCCTTTTCCTGAAGAATTAGCACAACGTTGTATTGAATCTACTTATGCTAAGCTCATTTTAGACCCCTATGTTGGTTCAGGAAGCACAGCCGTTGCTTGCGTGAAAGCAGGAAGGCAATATATTGGCATCGATCATTCACCCATCTATTGTGAGATGGCGCGGGCGCGTTTGGCAGGTCAGAAGTGGAATGTAAAAAAAGCATAAAATTATATTCTGATGACTTCCTATACCTAAAGACCTCTAAAACTTTTAACATCAAAATACATCAGTTTTTTAGTAGAAAATTTTTGATTGATGCCCAAAATTGAGCAAATAGGCTTCTCTCTCTTCTTTTTTTACTGCCATTTTAAAACTTCCACTGTTCTCGGCGAATCAACTCAAGGATAGTAATACATTCAATGCCCATATCGCGACAAACATAAGGTATTTTTGGATTCTTTTCGCTGCCACCACTTTCTGCTGTAACAATTGCACATCCATGTTGTTTAGCTAATGCAATCACAAATGGATCACCATAACTACGTTGCCCACCTTCAGCAACCAGTTTAGGGTATTGCTTCATAATGTCTTTGACAATGGCTTGAATTTCATTATCTACCTCAATGAATAAATCTAATGCTTTTACCCACTTCAGTACTTCATCATCTTTCTTGTTTAATTCTTCCCGAACCAGCTCAGTTGCTTTAATATGACCATTGCCAACGAGTATTTCAAATTTATCCCAAAGGGCAGGAAACACATCAGGGGGATAATAGCGAACTCTACCTTCTAACAATGCACTGGTATCCAGACTATAACGCATGATGATGCGCTGTTCCCTGCGATGGATTAAATACAGCTTGTTCAATATTTGAAAGATGCTGTAATTTAACACCCAAATATTCTGAAAGACTACTGGCTGTTATTTTTTCACGATAATAACTATTTAAAACCAGTTCTGGATAAAGCATTCCTATACTGGACAATACTTTAATATGATAAGGTGGCCCACCACTGGAAGGCTTAATTTTTTCTTTCTGGTTTTGGAATTCATCTGAAAGTTCATCACGCTTTTTCTGGTAAAATTCCGGTGTAATTTTTTTGCGCGTTAAAAGCCTTCGCCAAACGCATTCTCGACTAATATGAAAGCGATTAGCCACATTCATAATAACCGTATCATCCCAGATATTATCTTTTTCATGCCGCATCAGTTCAGTATCTTCTTGAAAGGCAGAGAATGGTAAGAGTATTGAAGCAGCCACGGCATTGCAAAACATTTCAATTTTTTGATCTTTAGCAGGTAACCCAAAACTACTTTGTTCACTCCCACTGATACTACTATCTCCTAACAAAATATGAACAAACTCATGCAGCATCGAGAACATGCGGCCTTTGTAGCTGTCTTTTTTGTTAATGACAATCACAGGCAAAGGGCGCTCACTGATGGCAAATCCTCGCATTTCTTCGACATCAATCTTTTCTGCCTGAAATACCAATACACCGCTATGTTCCAATGCAGTCCGCCATCCCTTGAACGCGTCATTAGGCATTTTCCAACGAGTCTGTTCTTCTAAACTAATTTTCAGTAATTGTCGCAATTCCTCACTGATACTCTCAGGGTTTTGGGAAAGATGCACGATTTGTTCCAATGCAGGAATTGAATCATCCTCAAGTAGATTGACTAAATCCAGTGCGACTTGCCGCCGATAATAAGCTTTGCGAATTTCTAGGTTAAGCCTGGGTGATTCGTCCAAAGCAGGGATCGTATCTGGCAGTCTGCGATAGTCATGCAAAACTTTAAAATTTTTAGGGGGTTCAGCAAGATAAAATACTGATACAGGACGCTTGTAGACTTTAGCGATAGTCAGCAGTTGTTTGAAGGTAGGCAATGAGTGCCCGCTTTCCCATTCTTCCAATAGTGCTAATTTAACTTTAATTTTTTCTGCGGCAAACGTAAGAGTTAAGGCAGAGGTCTCTCTCGCCCATTTGAGTAATTCAGGATTAATCATGGCAATGGCTGAACGTGTCATAGTCATCGTGGTGTGGTTGAGTGATGATTAAAGCTTATGGGTATCATTTCCCTTTATTACGATACTTATTGTATCGATTTATTTTCAAAATCATACTAGGGAGCAAAAAAATAATTGGTATGCCATGTAGGGGGGGCTATCCTTTTGTTTAAGCAACCTATGTTAGGTTCCCATCTATAATCAATTCTTAATTAATGTTTAAAACCGTGCCTTTTGGCACTATGGCTACTTCAGTTCATGGATTACATTGGCGCTTTAATTTTTTAAAGAACACTTTAATCAATGCACGGTACGCCTGGTGTTTATTTCAAATCGCTCAACCGACCTTTTACAGTTTTAGGGGTTGATCGTTCTCTATTTTATTTGTTTGTAGGACTCTGTTTAGCCATCGCTTTTTCTGCACGATTATCTTTAGTGATGGATGCAATTGCAGGTTTGGTATTTTTGGTTTTGCATGTCATTGGGGTATTAGTGACCAGAGTGGATGCCAATATTTTATCCGTCTATCGTCGGCATATTCACTATCAAAAGTATTATGCGGCGCAACCAGGCATTCATGCCAAAGTTCCGTTAATTAAACCGAGCGTGCCAGTGTATCAAGGCCAGCGAGGCTTGGTATGAAACTAAAATCCCATTTAAGTGACCAAATTGGCTTTGCCAATTTACTCAATTATGCGCATTTGGTCAATGAAGGCGTGATGCTGAATAAAGATGGGGCATTTTTAGTCAGCTATCAATTTAAAGGCATTGATAGTCATTCAGCCAGTGGTGGTGAATTAGATGCGTTGGCTAGCAGTTTTAATCGCATGGCAACATTATTAGAGGATGGTTGGATGCTCCATCTCGATGAAGTGCGTCTGCCTGATGCCCGTTATGCACCATTAGGATCATTTCCGGATGCCGTTTCAGCACTCATTGATACGGAACGACGTCAATATTATGAGCAAGGCGAACATTATCACAATATTCAATTTTTAACCTTTGTCTGGAAGTTTCCGCTCCCGGTTGTGAGAGCAACTCGGCATTATTTTGTGGAAGGATTACCAAAAACTCACGACGATCAAAATTTATCGGTTTTACTGCATCAGTTTAATGAACGTGTAGAACGTTGTATTGGTTTACTGTCTAATGAATGTGTTTTAGATCGGTTAAATAGCGCGGATTTATTGAGTTACTTAAATGCCTGTATCAGTGGTGAATGGTTGCCCATAACAGTACCACCCAATAAAAGTTTTATTGATGTGGTATTGGCAAGAAAGAATGTCATTGGGGGTTATGTTCCTAAAGTTGGCAATAAATCTGTTCGTGTCATTTCAATTTTAGGTTATGTCAATGAAGCCACGATCCCTTCCATGCTCGATGAATTAGGTGCTTATCCTTTAGTTTATCGCTGGTCAAATCGATTTATTCCCTTAAGTGAAACAACGGCTGCACAAGAAATTAAGCGGTATCAACGCAATTGGCACAATAAAGTCAAAGGCTTTAGTGGGATTTTGCGAGAGACTTTTTTGGGTCGTCCTTCTGAAAAGGTAGATGTAGATGCTTTACAAATGCACCAACAAACCGTGGATGCCTTAACGATGAACAGTAATCAAAGTACGCGGTTTGGTTATTGGACCAGTAGCGTTGTCTGTTTTCATGAAGATCAAACTCTACTCGATGAGGCAACCCGCGCATTAACCCGTTATTTAGAACAATCCGGCTTTACTTGCCTTACAGAAGATATCAATGCTTTTGACGCGTGGTTAGGTACGATTCCAGGGCATGGCAGTTGTCAGGTTAGACGCTTATTCATCAATAGTTTAAATCTCGCACATTGTGTACCACTCTATACCCCTTGGACCGGTAGCATGGCTTCTGATTTAGCTTCCTTTTTACCACCCCATTCACCACCGGTTTTTTATGCGGAAACTTTAGGTAAAACACCCTTTCGATTTCATGCAGATGTGGGTGATGTCGGACATCAAGTCATTTTAGGCCCCACCGGTAGTGGTAAATCGACTTATTTAGATTTTTTGATTGCGCAATTCTTACGCTATCCTAATGCACAAATTTTTGTATTTGATAAAGATGAATCGCATAAAGCGTTAACCTTGGCTTTAGAAGGACATTATTATGATTTAGGCGATACCCAAACTTTAGCGTTTTGCCCCTTAGCGGATTTATCCACCGATAGCCAAAAGGTGAGAGCCTGTCAGTTCATCGAAGATTTATTATTTTTACAGCAAGTCACAATTACGCCGGATATTCGTACAGCTATTCACCGCACGATTGAATCCTTAGCGCATCAAGAACAAACTTCCAGTCGTAACCTCACGGTATTTCAAGCTGCTGTACAGCATGATATGGTGAGAAAAGCACTACACTATTACACCATCGCAGGCCAAATCAAATTACTCGATGCCACCACAGATTCTTTTAAATTAGGTCATTTGCAAACCTTTGAAATGCGCTGGCTGCTGGCGCAAAAACCAGAAATTTATTTACCAGTTTTGCGAACGATTTTTGATCAGATTGAAGCGAAATTAGAAGCCGCACAAGGATCATGCCCCACATTAATTATATTAGAGGAAGCTTGGCTTTATATCGGCCATGAAGTATTTGCCAAGAAACTCAAAGATTGGTTAAAAACTTTAAGAAAACATAATGCGCGTGTGGTATTTGCGACACAATCACTAGCCGATTTATATGATCCTGCGACACAAAGTTTAACGGCGACTACCGCTGCGATTTTGGAGTCTTGTCCGACTAAAGTGTATTTACCCCATCCGAGTATGGATGCAGAAATGAAAACCCTTTATCGCAAAATTGGGTTATCGGATCGTCATATTGAAATGCTCACACAAGAAGCCCAAGTCAAACGGGATTATTTAGTCGTGAGAGAACAAGACAGTAGCCTCATCCATTTAGGTTTAGATGCGCCACATTCACTGCCATTAGCGTTTATCGGTTTATCTAAACCCAAAAGTCAAGCCTTGTTGGAATACCGCACACGCTATGGATCGATGTGGGTTTATGACTGGTTAAACAATCAAGGTTTTTCAAATTGGGCAGACGTGTGGAAGCGTGCTGTTTTTGCCGATGATCATCATCAAGAACAGGACAGTCTATGTTAAACATTCATTTAGCCAAACCGAATTTTTTAAGTTTTTTGATCGTATTGCTTTTAGTTTTTTCAGGATCAGTCTACGCCATGCTACCTGTTATTGATGTTGCAGCAATTGCACAACTCGGTAATCAATTGACGCAGCTTAAAATTCAAACCCAATCGATTCAACAAGCTTTATTAACCCTCTCTGATGATCAATATCAGTGGAGCCAGGTGCAGCCTTTATTGAATGAATTAGGCAGCATCATGCAAAAAACACAAGGACTTTCTTATAACGCGGAAAAGATGAATGAAGCTTTTAAACAAGCTTATCCA
>Ga0116226_10006360_pt1 | contig 10607 bp, 5 predicted proteins | sample S1TSphfallax_FD_89692 | JGI IMG/M metagenome (GOLD analysis project Ga0116226, IMG submission 89692) | Host-associated microbial communities from peat moss isolated from Minnesota, USA - S1T2_Fa - Sphagnum fallax MG | ecosystem: Host-associated > Plants > Peat moss > Unclassified | place: USA...
ATATTTTATTGGTGGTTATTAATGTTATTATATTAATGGATATTAATGGTTATTTTTATTAACGATTATTGGTGGTTATTTTATTAATGGTTATTGGTGATTATTCCATTGTAAGCCATTAAAGGTTAGTTTATTGGTGGCTATTGATGGGTATTAGTGGCTATTTTATTAATGGTTATTAGTGGTTATTATATTATAAGTTATTGCTAGTTATTATACGTTATATTATGACTATTAGCGATTATTTTATTATAAATTATTATTGGATATTTTATGTTATAATATCATAGGCTATTGGTAGTTATTACATTGTAGGGTATTTTTAATTATTTTTCATAGGTTATTATTTTCTATTATAAGTTATTTTACCTTAGGTCATTATATTTTATTTTAAATTATTTTAAGTTATTATAATTAAAATAAAATAATTTATAATAACATAAAGTATAATGACCTTGAATAACTTGAAATAACATATATTTATTTAAATAAAATTATCTAAAGTATAGCCTAAAGTTAGTTGAATAATTTAATTTAGAATAATTTAAAAGCTTATTATAAGCTAGTTAAAATACCTTAAGATAAATAACATATAATAGTTTGAAGTACAATAATTTATAATAGCCTATAATAACATAAAATATAAGTTAAAATAACTAAAAGTAGCTTAAAATAATATAGGGTATATCATAAAGTAACGTATATAAAATATTTTTAAAAAACATAGAAATAAACTTATTTATTATAGTGAATTAAAATAGTGAATTATGTTAACTAGTAATGAAACATGATATTTACATACTGATATTATAATGAAATAACTTTCATCAGGGTGAAATCAATAAAATGCAATGACCTTATTTCACTTTTAAAGTCCCATAGTGATTTAAACTAATAAATTGCACCCCACTTTTATAATAGTGATTGCATTTTTGTCACGGCATGTTGTGACAAAATTACATGCCGTGAAAAAAAAATTAAGTTTTCCTTTTTCCCAATTTTGTCAATAAAAAGGTTTTCACACCAATCACCTTGATGTACATATTTGTAAATTACATTTGTACAAGATACATTAATGCACACATCCATCAAAAATTGAACCCAAGACCTTATGGAAGCACACCAATGATTTAACCACCAAAACATTTCAAAAATTTATTAACAAAGAAAAAAAAGTTTTAATTTATTATGTTTGGCATGAAATTATTTAAGAAATTCAAACTTTAACATACATTTTCTTTTGCAAAATTTATTCAAATGCTACAAATGAAAACATGATCTTGAAACTTATCCAATAATGTATTCAAAAGAATAATTATAATTTACAAAAATTATATTTAAAAGGTAAAAAAATAGGTTGAAATTACATGTCATGAACAAATCTACAAATATCTTTTGATTTAAATTGACCTAAAATCTTTGTAAATTCAATGTCAATTCAAAAATGTATTCATTAAGTCTTTTAAAATTTTATTTTCATTACATAAAACATCTCCAATTTTTTTAGAATTGCAAATTTTTATTTTCTCCAATATGATAAGGTACAAATTATTTATTTATTTTTGTGATGTTGCTAAAATGGTAATCATCCATAAGAAGATTACCACATTTGGTTATAGATAAATAGTTGGAAAATTATTTAAATCCTTCAATATTATGGTTATTTACTATATTTTATTGTAAAAAATTGACAATATATATATATATAATTTGACAAAAAATTCTTTCAATTTTAAAAAAAAATGTTGTTGCCCCCTTAAATTAGGCACAAAAAGAAAAATTAATTAAATAGTCAATAAAACCATTTAATTATCAAGACCATATTTGTCTAGCAAGATGAATCATACATTAATACAAATGATCAATTACATAACTTTGAAAAACATTGCAACATTTTTTTTAATGATGTAAAAATATATTTTACATTTTTCTTTATTAAGAGTAAAATCAACTTGATTTGATGAAATTTTGGGTTTAAATGGTTGAATTACCCCCCCCCCAACAACCAACAAGTTTTTTTGGTTTTCAATTCTCTTAACTTGGAGAAAAAATGAAAAAATGAATGAAAATTCAAAAAACATTTGCCAAAATTTTGAAATCATAAATTTAAAAAAGAAGGTTATTCATAATAAGTAAAAGTTTTCAATTAATTTTAAAAATTATAACATTAAAAACATAAACAATTCCAACATTAAATTTATTTGAAAACTTTTAAATTTAATCTTTGAGATCATTATAAACCTTATCCAAGCTTTTTGAAATTTTAAAACAAATATTAATGATGCAACCGATTATTATTTTTGTGGTGAATTTCCACCATTTAAAAAACATAAAAAGGGTCGTAAATATCAGCAAAATAGTTTTTTATAATTTTATGTTTTATATTCTTAAAATGATATAATTTTACAGTGGGTTCTACGACTTGTGACCAAAATCTAAAAATATTTTAACAAATTTGTACCTCCATAAATGGCTTATAGCCAAAACATGGTTAAATGGTCTTGTGGATGATGATTACAAAATTGAATAAATACAAAGATAAAAAAACAATTTGATGTCATTATTATTACCACCATTTATAATTCATTCATTTACTTATTTTTAAATAAGTTTTAAAAATTCATGCTTAAATATTTAAATTCAAACCTATAATAATAATAAAACTTAAATTTTTTTATAAACCATGTCTAAAATAATAATAATAATAAATATAAAATATTGATAATTTTCATAATAATAATAATACTTAACTTTTTATAGAAATAATCATTATTTTTAACATGGATTTTTTTCCATACACCAAGAAAAACAAATGAGGAAAAAATTAAGGATTTTTTGGGTGTGGCATCATGAACATTAATAATAATAAACTTGTCCATGATGCCTAAAACAAACTAGGGGAAAATTATACTTTCTAACTTAAATGTACAAGAATTTAATATATGAAAATTTATAATTTAGAGGTTTACATGCATCCTAAACTTTGCATGCATGACCATTTTGACCTAACCATTAACCCATTCAAATATAAATGTGACTTCTCAAATTTTTATACATCCATTTCAAAAAATTGTGGTGAATGCAAAATGTAACTCATTAGTAGTGGATTTAACAACATTCAAAGTTTAAAATTCAACTCATGTGGAAATGTTAATAATTTAAGAGATGCAAAATTCACTAACCTTTTTAAGTACAAATATGAGACATTAAGTTGTTGTGTTTGTTTCAATATATATATTAATAAACTATGGAATATGAAACATTTTGAATAATGGTTTCAATAAGCTCCAAGTGGATGATTCAACTCATGTGAAGATGTTGATAGTTCAAAAAATGTGAAAAAATTCACTAAATTATTCAAATGTAATTACAAAATGTTGAGTTACACATGTGTTAGAATATTATAATAAATGAAAGATGCAATTTGTGAATAATGGTTTAAACATATTAAAAGTGAATGGTTCAACTCTGATAATTGAAGAGATGTGAAAAAAATCATTAATTCATTTCAATATAATTGTGGGGTTACAAAAAATTGCATGTGTTTTAATAAATTATGATAAGTTCAAAATGTAACTCCTAAGTATTGATTTCAACATGTTAAAAGTTGATGTTTCAATTCATGTACCATTTGATAGTTGAGAAAATGTCAAAAAAATCACTAACCCATTATGATGCATTGTGTAAATAAAATTAAAGGCTACCTCAATTTCCATGTCAACAATTTGAAATTATTAAAAATTCTATAATGTCCAAATTATATTCATAAACGAACAACATAGTGAATGTAACAACTATGAACAATATTGACCATTAATTAATGTAACAAACCACTTGGAAATTTAAGATGTCAAAATGTAATTGAAATGTAATCAAATTGAACAATAGTCACAATCTATGGGGGTGGAAATGGATGAAATTTGTTCTTACGTGTGCATGGTACAAGAATCATAGTTAATCCTATCATTTTTTTTATGTTTTTCAATATAAGAATTTGAATTTAAAAATGAATTTCTTCACCTTAAGGTGAAATTACGGTCAAAGGAGCCAGGAACGTAAAGGTAAAAGTCCTTTTCCAAAGACTGCACATGACATGCATCATTTTTACATTGGTTTATAACTTCAAATTTTATTTTTCAAATACCCATTTAACATTACATTATAAATATAGATACATTTTTACTACAAATTGATTATATATCATGTATATTATGCATTCATGCCCTCTATCACGTATATATGAATAACTTTTGTTTAAACCACACTTTCAAAATTTGTAATTTTTAGGGTCAAAAGCACTTTTGAACCAAATGTGTTCAAATGGGTTATAAAAGAAAATTCATCAATTCAATTCCTTATTCCTTTCTAATCATTAATGTTAAAATCCTTTCCAATTTTCAAAAGGAATGGTGCACATTTGGTAGGAAAAAACGACGTTTCAAAAAAACAAGGACTATCCACTCTTGAGGTTTGAGTGCTTTAAACATGTAAAAAAAAATTATATTTGTGTCAAGCTTTGAACATGTAAGCTTTGCAATTAATTGAAAATAATCCAAAAACATTTATGACAATCCAAACTATCATGTTTCCCTTGTGATTTTTCAAACATACAAAAATGCAATTTTAAGGAGTGTCCACTCACTTAGGTGGCTCCTTGGATTGTGATTTTACCCCTTAGCATTAAATTTTTAATTAAATAGTTAGGATCTCCTTGTGTGCTTGAAAGAGGCCATTTATTTTCTTTTCACATGTTATGACAAGAAGAAGAGTTTCTCATGAACTCCCTTTGTTTGTCCAACTTCTCCACTTCATATATTTAGACTTAACATTTCCAAAAATTAACATTTCCCTTGGCCAAGTTCAATATTGGAGAATAAGATCACTTACACAAAACATGTCTTCACCAAGTTGCATGAAAAGAATAAAAAAACAAAAGGTCATATGGATTCATGCTTCGATACCAAATGTTGGCCATCGTTGTCAACCGCAAATGCGATCGGTGGCCAACTTACTTTTGATAATTGAAATTAATATACTTCAAAGGAAGTTGAAAAAACCCCAACTCAAAGTTGCACAACCCTTAAGCTAGTTGAAAGAAGCCCAATTCAAGGTTGCATAATTATTAAGTAGATATTTTTTTAAAATTTATAAAGAGACATGAAAAATCGTTTAGATTCTTCTTTGGAAATTTTGTTGTTCTATATGTCTTCAACTATAGATCCTAAAGAGCTTGTGTCATAGTTATTCAATGAATGCCAAGACATAGTGCTTTAACTAAACACAATGGAAAAACACAAAAAAGTCCCAATTGAATTAAACACGACGGATGTGGTGGAGGAGCATGAAGAAGTCCCAATCAAATTAAATGTGGTGGACATGGTGGAAGAGGGTGAAGAAGTCTTGATTGAATTGGACACAATGGACATGGCGGTTGAATGTGAAAAAGTCTTAATCAAACTGGACATGGCAAAGGAAGATGAAGAGCCCCCCTTTTCCCCATTTTGAGGTTCTAAGACAAAGAATTTTCACTAAAACAATCAAAGAATATATATATGGGCAATAGTAGTTGCAATAATTAAATATGAACCAAAAAATAACAGATTCCATGGATGGAAATCCAAGAAAAAATTGAAAACTTGTGAAAGTACATGAATAAACAATTGAGAATTTATAATAGAGAGATGAAAAGAAAAATGAAAAAAATGAACATGCAAAATAGGTTACATGACTAAATTGACATATCTTCATGAGCAAGGAATTTTGTAGAGTCTTGCAAATAGATATGAGCTCGATGTGTTTCCAGTTCGAAAGGTAACTTTTGTCCACCCACCCCAATGCACATTCATGTGTACATCATGACTATTATTATGGTCCATTTTCCTATCTATGGCAAATGGCACTTTCCCCACTCCACAATGGCACTTTCAAAGTAACCATTTTGTTAGTTCCAACCAAACAAAAACAACCAAAGTAGGATGTAAGCAAAATAAAATGAACAACTTGATTACACTAACATCTTGTCAAAATTGGAATAAATAGATCTAAAATAACAACAAAACCCTTTATGAAATTGTGGAACATTGAATGTTTTCATTTCAATGATTAAATATAATATATAATTACATTAATGTGCATTGATTTTCATATTTCAAATTGTAAAAGTAGGTTTTAGGTAGGTTTTCCAAAATACAATTAGTTGTTTATGTCTACATTTCATTATGGGCTTTTGGTTTCAAGTAGATGAAAGCAGATTCTTACAAAAAGAAAATAGACTTCTTTTTGATGATTTGCTAAAACATATGTTGATTTTCATTTCCTAACTTATGACATATCAATTTCATTAATTTTACTAACCAAAAAATAGATTTGAACATGTATTTTTCAGTCAATTTCAATGTATTTTTTATCTATTTTTAAAATTCAATTGATTTTAATTTTTTTAGAATTAGATTTTTATAAACTTAATAGAGTAGAATAATGCTACTTGACACATACTTTCACCTAATTTGATGTTACTTTATGGTAGTTATATGAGCAACGTAGGGTTAAAGTGGAGACGTCTATTTTTTCTATATATTTTATCTTGTTTTAACTTAGCAAGAAAAATATGTTAATCATAAGATTGTGACCATGCTCATTCTTGTCACCCACAAAATATAAAACATTCACCTTCACCATGGATGGTAGTGACTAGCCACCACCATTACTCCTCGTTAACTTACTTAACTCCCTATGGTGTATGTGACCCTTAACCATTAAAATTCTTGACACAAGATTCAAATCAACTATGATTCAAGAACTTGATATGTTGTTAAATAATTATTTTCAAGGGCTACAACTTTTTCTTTTCATATTTTTCCAATTAAAATTGAAAAATAAATTATTAACCCCTTAAGTTATCATGACCCGAGTTTTGGGTTCGCAACCAAGACAAGGGCATGGAAAGGTGTGAACTAAGAATGTAGCCCAAGAGTCACATTCACACTTCCGAAAATGCAAGAGAATGTGAGGGAATGAACCCATACACTCCCAAATGGATTCCCATTTTGAAAGTTGGAATCCCAATGAACTATCAAATTTTCAAAGAACAGTTTGAGGGGTCAAAATTCATTGGATCGAAGACTTCATTACACTATTGAAAATCTCTTAAAACATAAATGTCTAAAATGGGCTTGCATGATCCATTTGAGTATTTCTAACACAAGTTATGGCCAAAAGAAAAGTCAAAAGTCAAAATGTCAATTTGATTCCCGACCATTAAAAGTTAAAAATCTCCCTAAGTTACGTATGTGCAGGAGGCGTGCTATATATTGTTGGAAAAATCTCAATGAAATCTATAACTTTGTTTCAAACCTCACCTTAACTGGAGGTCTACATAAGAAGTTATGGGTGTTCAAAGTGGCAAAAGTCCCAATTTTGGGAATTGTGCGATTCTCAATTTGGGAATTGTAGGAAAAATGTCATTTGAGTGTAGCCCCGTGGTGGTCACAAAGAATACTATAAAGGGGAAGGTGGTGGCTTCACCCAAGTCCGAGTCGTGGTGAGTCTTGTGAATCCATGTATGCTCGTGGTTCGTTTGTGCATCAAAAATGTTTCAATTATGCACTAACAAACTTGTTGTTTAGTTTGTGCATATTGATATGAATAATTGACATGCTTGTCACTTATTCTAATCCTCATTCCAAAGCTTCAACATGCCTTTCTTACCCCATAAATGTTGCGAATTAAGGAACCTACCCCAATTCCTTTTTCTTACGTTGTTTTCATTTTGGGACTTACATTTGTGTCTTTCAAGGAGTTTGGGGGTGCGTCATAAGTGGTGGGACTTGTAACTTGGCAATGTTGGACTTTTATGTGAAAGCCCCAAGGAAAAATACCATTGTAAGCCCTTGTTGGGAATTACAAAAAATATTATAAAGAGGAAAATGATGAGTTGTCCCCAAGTTTGGGCCATGTTATGTCTTAAGGTTATCAAAGTCAGCCATGTCAAATCACATTGGTCATATTAATTTTGACATCGATACAATGTTTTGGTATCATGTCAATTTAGGGTCAACATGAGTCATTTAGTAATAAATGTTTTGCAAAAGTAAAATTTTTACCAAATGGTGATTATGCCTCCCATTATACATATAATCATATGCATAGAGTGGTCAATTGGTTCTTCAATTTATTTTCATGAATGTCATTAGGCATAAGCAAGCTTGGATGGTACCATTACATTACCTTGCCAAATTAATTTAAATAAAATTGGATTTAGTTTAATTACATAAGACATTTTTAAAAAAATTCTATTTGTTCATTAGTTTGTACCATGTGGGTTATGTCTTCCCCACCTATACACACCTTTATGAAAATCATAGGTTCACCAAGGAAATATTGACAATATTTTAAAATACTTGATAGGTGGACCTTACTACCTCAACATTCTTGACCCTTATATATATAATGGTTTTGCACCTACACATAAATGTTTTATGATGTTTATCCATTATAGATCGAAGGGTATGACCCCAAGGCGTGGTCATTGAAATAAAAAAAAGGGGATATAACCATACATTTTTGTTGTTAGTTACAATGGCCATATGACAATATGAACAAGTTATAGTTCCAGCATCTTGGTTTCCTCTTGAAACTAGTTTGAGATGTGGAACTTGCGATCTTTCACCTTGACCAAATATTGATCTCATTGGTTGGTGCTTCGTTGGTATGTTGTTTATTGTCGAACAATTATTGGTCTTGCTTGGGTTCAACATGTTCCAAATTTGGTATGGAAATTGATTGATTGGAAAGTTTTCAATCAATGTAATGAAGCTACTTTAACATGTTAAGTAGTTGGAATCATTCCATCTCTGACTTAATAGGTACTAAGTTGATATTGGTATTTGGTGGTTGGTTTTGAAAACCAATAGATATTGTAATTGGTGTAAGTACATTGATTTTGGGTAAATAATAACCTAAGGTTGTAGATCGCCATGGTTTTTGCACAAAGACAACTTCATCAAATCATTGAACAAGTTCATGATTGTTAGCATGATGAACATTCACTACCCATAGTTGGGTTGATGTTTGTGGTGTTGTTTGATGAATGGTTGAGAACAAAGTTGGGTTTCTCTCCACAACCTATTCGGCTACATTTTGATGTCGTTCATTGGCTTTTCCCCTCTATGTTGCACCCATGTTTAGTGCATTCATAGGTTTAATTCTTGTAGGTTGCACTTGTTCAACTTGCTATTGTGTAGATTTTAAAATAGGTTGATGTGTGACTTATTTTAGTTATTTTCTAAGACTTCTAGTGATTACTCTTGACATCTTCTGAAATCAACAAGTTCTAGGAAAGCCCTTTCATTATTTTTTAACATAAAAAATTCAAAATGATCCCTCCAAGTAATTATGAGTTTGTAGATTATTTTTCTAATAGATTGGGTGCCTAATTCATTTCAAAAAATTTACACTGACCTCACACTATCTCTTAAAATTTTCAAACTAAATCAAGAAATAATAACTTGAATCCTAAAAATATCACAAAAACAAACAAAACATGATACAAATCAAAATCTAAAATGTGATTGTTTTTCAATTTAATCTACTAAAGTTATTGAGTTTAACCAGAAATTCAAAGTGTGATTACTTCTAATTTTGATCCATTGTGTGGTCGCCAAATGTTAATAGGTTTTTCTATTCCCATTAAGTTTTGAACTTTTGAATTTTCTAGCAATAGGTTCTTAAAACAACAATAGGTACATTAACATTAAAAATCTAAATCTATTTACAATTCTTAAATTAAAATGTAATCAAATTGCACATAACGTCAAAAAAACATTGTTGAAACAAAATGCTTTCATGTTTCAAATGAAAGAAAAACACAAAAACCAAAATCAAATCAATTTTTTTTTTTTGAATAGGTCTATCTTCTTAATCTTATACTAACTAATTCAAAATTTAAACAACCATTATAGACCATTTAAACTATATTCATTAGCCAATACTAAACTAACAATCCCAAAAAAATTTAAACTATATCATGTTTAACCACTAATTCAACTATTTGTTTTGCCAACTTATTTTGTAAATTATTGGTTGACTAACAACTTGTTAACTTGTTTATTAACCTAGTATAATGTTCCCTATCATGTTTTGTAACCAGTTAGGTTAAGGCCATAAGTTAGGTTAATATAATAGGTTAGTTAGATCACTTATTAAGTATAACCTGCCTAAATCAATAACTTGTTAGGTCACTTGTTATTAAATATGGGTAACATTTTGTTGTGAATGATGGTGCCATTATCAATTATTGTAACTCTCAAGTTATTAAACGTGGTGTTATGCCATTATGCTATACAAATAATTGATGTTCACAATTTGACCCATGGAAAAAATATGAAAGGGCTTGTGAACTACAACGAAGACCTTGGTATTAATTCTTTGGCATGTTTGAAAGTTGCATTTAATAGAATACATAAAATGGGGGAACTATTGGTGAAGATGACCACAACTATAATAAAAAATAATGTAAGAAAAAAAATGAAGACAATCGCCCTTTCACAAATCACAAAATGTTTTAGTAGTGACAAACCTTACATCGAATCAAATTCTACACAACTTGC